>Ga0153980_1000014_pt1 | contig 394843 bp, 311 predicted proteins | sample TSGA064MetaG_FD_104722 | JGI IMG/M metagenome (GOLD analysis project Ga0153980, IMG submission 104722) | Attine ant fungus gardens microbial communities from Georgia, USA - TSGA064 MetaG | ecosystem: Host-associated > Fungi > Mycelium > Unclassified | place: USA: Georgia, Magnolia Springs... | reverse complement strand
GATTCCGTAGCTCAGCTGGTAGAGCAATACACTTTTAATGTATGGGTCCTGGGTTCGAATCCCAGCGGGATCACTTAGAAAAGCTAATCGCAAGATTAGCTTTTTTTTGTTTAACAGGATTAGAATTCGAGCTAAGGGTCGGCCACCAGATAGCGGCTGCAGATTCAGTTATTTATCCGATTGCAATTTCCTCGCATATTGCCCTATAATGCCCCATATTTTTTCGAAACCTACTATCAGGTTTTTATTAGCCCTTCCATTTCCGTATTGGCAACGAACAACATTCCATAGCCTTTGTTTATTGTTACCGGTATATAGCAGAATATACTAACGACATCAGCAATATACATTTATTAGGTATTGAAAACAATAAAAGCATGCTCATTGTACTGTGTATAAAATACTAAAGTAATACTTAGTCAATACTTGATCAATACAGTATGTGTGCTTCAAGTGTGCTTTTCCCCTGCTTCAGCACTGACTAAAAACCCCTGATTTCATGGATATTATATCGATCAATATTGCCGTATTTTTGATATATTAGAAAAAACACAACCAGATGCGTCCCATTTTCATATTTCTTTTTTCACTGCTAAGTACCTTTACTTATGCGCAGACGAGTCCCGTAACCAAAGGCTTATCCTACCCCGAATTAATCCCAGTGTTGGTAAACGATAGTCTATATGGTTACTGTGATAGTCTTCTTGACATAAAACTATCTCCTATTTACGAAAGGGCAGAACTATTTGAAGAAGATTTTAATTTCCAGATCTTCCATGTCACCAAACCCGAGATTATAAAATATGGATCAGCTGAATATGCTTGGGTTCAACACCTTGGTGAGCGTTACCGCATCAACAAAAAGGGTGAACGGGTTTATAAGTATGATGCAGCAGATTTTAAAACTGGAGAAACACTCATTCAGCTTTTTAAAAATTCCACAGCACATACGATAAATAAGGTGGACGATACAACCCTATTTCAACAAATAAAAAATAATCAAACGGGTCAACTCGCGTTCCCCGATGATCAGTCCATCACCGATTTTAAAGAAAAAAATAAGGCACTTATCGACGAAGGAATCCGATTAATTTATTACCCTAAATTCACTGAAATACCGTATACTTATTTTTCCAATGAGCAAACACTACTCCAGGGAATAAAAAATAAGGAAACAGGCGAAATCACGATCAAAGCACGCTATGCCTCTATTGAAGAATACTACAATAATCCCTTACGCGTACATCAATACCCCTTGTTAGTTGCTTATCGTGGGGATCTCAATAAATACATCTATGTAGGACTCAACGGAACCGAATATGTACTGTATTCTGCTCAAATAGAAATCCATTAGATTTATACTTTTCAAAGTTGAATCAGACACAGAATTTTTAGAAAATGCATTAAAAAACGTCAAAACAATAGGTTGCTATAATATCTGGCCATGTTGCTATAAAAGAATTTTTTTACGGTTTATGAACCGCTATTTTCGTAAAAAATTCACAATATGCTCAGATCATTACCTTTTTTCTTACTTTCCATTTCACTAGGCAGCACTGCCCTCGCACAAAAGCGCTATACATTATCAGGTACAATCACAGATACATCAACTGGAGAAACACTGATCGGCGCTACGGTCAAACTTCGTGAGCTCCCACAGTCTGGAAGCTCAAGCAACTCTTATGGTTTCTATTCAATCGCCGCTCCAGAGGGTAGATATATACTTTCCAGTTCTTATGTCGGATACAATACCCGCATTGACACAATTGAATTAAATAGGGATCAGGCCCTCAATCTTACCTTGCGGTCGCAAACCTTATTGGACGAGGTGGTGATTTCATCCGACAGACGTACAAATAAGAATGTTTCCTCCCCGCAAATGGGCGTTGAAAAACTAAATATGAACCAGATCAATCAGCTTCCCGTCGTATTGGGGGAACGCGATATTCTAAAAAGCATCACATTAATGCCCGGAATTAAAACTTCTGGAGAAGGAAATACAGGTTTTTACGTCCGTGGGGGCGGTGCCGACCAAAATTTAATTTTACTGGATGAAGCAACTGTCTATAATGCCACTCACCTACTCGGTTTTTTCTCTACATTTAATTCAGATGCCATCAAGGATGTCAGCATCTATAAGGGTGGCATGCCTGCTGAATATGGCGGCAGACTATCTTCGGTACTCGATGTCAAAATGAATGAAGGTAATAACAAAAAAACTACGGTTCAGGGCGGCATCGGGTTAATTGCCTCCCGCATTAAAGTTGAAGGTCCGCTGGTGAAAGGTAAAGGCTCATTTATGTTATCTGCCCGTCGCACCTACATGGATCTTTTTATGAAAGCTTCTTCAGATACCACAATCAATAAAAGCACGCTATACTTTTATGATATTAATGCCAAAGCCAACTATAGATTTAACGACAAGAATGCGATTTATCTCTCCGGGTATTTCGGTAAAGATGTCTTGGGACTACAGGATATTTTCGGGACCAATTGGGGCAATGCGACCGGAACACTTCGGTTCAACCATATCTTCAACAACAAGCTATTTTCAAATACCTCACTCGTCTATAGTAATTTTAACTATGTTATCGAAGGCCTAGACCGTAACGATGGATTTAAAGCCACCTCAAAGATTGCTGACATCAATTTCAAACAGGATTTTCAATATTATGCAAGCGCAGATCATAGCCTGAAATTTGGTTTACATGCAACCCGACATGATATTGCCCCAGGAGATATTACGACAACAGCGAGTTCCAGTTTCAACAATAAGCATGTAGAACATCGCTTTGGTTATGAAATGGCAGCCTATGCCAGTGATGACTGGAAGGTAAATGGCAAGTTAAATATGGCATATGGTCTCCGTTTGAGCTCGATGCTACTGATTGGGCCGGGTACATTTAGCAGTTATGACGCCCCAGGCAACATCATCGCTTCTCAACGGTATAAATCGGGGGAGCTCGTACAGCATTATCTCAATCTGGAACCGCGTTTTAGCTTAAGTTATCTTCTGAATGAGCAACAATCCATCAAGGCTTCCTATAACAGGAATACACAAAATATTCATCTCCTGACAAACTCCACAAGCTCCAGTCCGACGGATCTCTATGTCATGAGCAGCAAGAATATCAAACCTGAAATTGCCGATCAGATTTCCACGGGTTATTTCCGAAATTTCAAGGATAATGTCTATGAGTTTTCCGCAGAGATCTATTACAAAAACCTACAAAACCAGATTGATTACAAAGATGCGGCGCAATTGCTCGTCAATCAAGACGTGGAATCCCAGCTTGTGTATGGTGTAGGCCGAGCCTATGGTGTAGAACTATTCTTGAAGAAAAAATATGGCCGATTCAACGGTTGGGTAGGCTATACCTGGTCAAAAACCGAACGTAAATTTGATGAAATCAACGCCGGAAAATATTTCCCAGCAACGCAAGACCGTACACATGATGTTTCCCTTGTCGGGATCTATAAGCTCAATGAACAGTGGACTTTCTCCAGTAATTTTGTCTATGGCACCGGTCGCGCCGTTACGTATCCAACAGGAAAATATACTATTGGCGGCAGCACCACCTTCTCTTATTCGGAACGCAACGCATATCGTATGCCCGCATCACATCGTTTGGATATCGCGGCTACCTTCGATGGAAAACCGGGGAAACATTATCAATCAAGCTGGACCTTTGGTATTTACAATGTTTACGCACATAAGGATCCTTACAGAATCGCATTTAGAGATAGTAAAACAGTCGCTAATGCGACGGAAGCAGTGCAAACAAGCATTTTTGGCATCCCTATCCCCTCTTTTACCTGGAATTTTAAATTTTAATCCGTATTGCTACAACGTATGAAATACCCTTATTCAGCAAACAAAGACACTGATAAAAATAAACAGAGTAATTCTCCTAAACACAAACCGAGCATAGCAAGCTCATAAAATATTTATTACATATGAAACATACCATTGTTATCGTCAGTATATTTTTTCTTACATTCCTAATATCGTCTTGTGAGAAAGTCATTGATATCCATGTCAACGACGAAGTAGGTCGATTGGTTATTGAAGGGGCCATCAATAACACGGCATCACAGCAAGAAATAAAACTGAGCCGCAATGCTGCCTTCTCCGGCGGCAACAACTATCCCGCAGTGACCGGTGCAACTGTCATCGTCAGGAATCAGAAACAACAGGAATATACATTTGTGGAAACAGAATCCGGAACATATAAAGCACAGCAATTTGCAGGAATCCCCGGAGAAACATATACCATGGAGGTACGTATCGATCAGGAAAAATATCAGGCTACTTCGCAAATGCCACAAATCGTTACATTGGATTCCGTCTCGGTCGAAAATCCAAAATTCGGTGATAAGGAGAAGCGTAATATTAAAGTATTTTACAAAGATCCGGCAGATCAAATCAATCAATACAGATTTGTTGTTTTTCTAAATGATAAGCAATTGAAGGATATTTATGCCGTAAATGACGATTTTAACAATGGTAATGAAATCAGTCTAACATTGCGACCGGATGATGTAGACATGTTTCCGGGGGATCGTATCCGTGTGGAAATGCTCTGTGTTGATAAAACAGTATACAACTACTGGTATAGCCTGATGCAGCAATCCGCTAATTCTGGCGTGACACCAAGTAATCCGCCTACAAACATCAGCCCTGTGGCACTTGGCTATTTTAGTGCGCATACCTTTTCTACCAAAAGTGTTCAAGTTGATTAATTCGGTCTAATTCACAGTAAGGCTGTAGTCCTTATAGGGGGCCTCCTTACTGTGAAACAGCGAAATTATTCCTTTGCATGCTTTTTACCTATTGATCGTCTGCTTTTTTATACGTTCCAACAGGTCTTCTTTAAAACTATCACCTAATGGCATCTCAAAGCCTGCAATCGTCACCCAATGATTGTCCACACTCTCTACTTTATTGAGATTGACCACGAAGGATTTATTGATCCGCACAAAATCTGCATTGGGCAGCTGGTTGAATATGGTCTTAATGTTCATCGCCACCATCAGTTTTTTATCTTTTGTGTGGATCATTACATAATCCTTCATGGCCTCAATATATTGGATTTCATTGAGCTCCAAACGGAAAAGCTTGCGGTCGGCTTTGACAAAGATATGATCATTGGGTACAGCAGGACTTTTTTCCGGCACCTTGTGTTGAAAATGGCTTGCCGCTTTATCCAATGCTTTCTTTAACCGATCCTCAGCAATAGGTTTTAAGAGATAATCCAACGCATTTAGCTCATAGCTTTCCAATGCATAATTAGGATATGCCGTTGTGAATATAATCTGGATATGGGCCGGAATAAATTGGGCAAAATCCCAACCGCTTTCTTCCGGCAGATTAATATCCAAAAAGATCAAATCAAGTTGTTGCTCCTCCATCACCATACGGGCGTCCTCGGTATTGCCATACATCCCTAGACATTCCAAAAAATCGTAGCCTTTCAGTAATTTTACCAGTCCTCGCCTTGCTAAAGGTTCGTCTTCAATCACAATGTATTTAATACTTAATTTGTCCATAATCTTATTACGCTCCTATTGGAATACTTAAAAACACCTTATATCTGTCCCCGAAATCTTCAATCTCCAGATTATATTTAGCCGGATATAGAATTTCTAGCCGCTTTTGGATATTACTCAAGCCGAGACCACCATAAGCCGCGGCCTGTATCTTTCTTTTCTTAGGGTTAACACAGCTGAAACAAATGTATTTATCCCTAATCGAAAAACCTATCTGCACATGCTGCCCGCCTTCCATCGCCTGATGCGCGCCATGTTTGACCACATTTTCAACAAAAGGAATAAACAAAAAAGGTGGTACCTGCAGTTGCTCCATCTGTTCCTCAATGCTAAAGTCGACTACAAATTTATCCCTACGAATATCCTCCATAAAAAGGATATTTTTTAAAACAGCAATTTCTTTTCCAAGTTCGATTGAATCGCCCTTTGATAGATAAAGTTGGTTTCTGAGCACGTCACTCAGCTTAAGCAATACGCTGGAAGCCAATTTTGGATTCTCATCAATCAGGAAATTGATATTATTGAGCGTATTAAATAAAAAATGGGGATTAATCTGGCTTTTAAGCTGCTCCAACTGAATGGTCAGTGTATTGTTCTCAAACTCCTTGAAGCGAATTAAGTTGACAATCCATACCTTAAACAGCTTCATACTACTGACCGCTGCGATAAAAACCGTCAATAAAATAACGATGATTAAATAATCTTCCCAGTCCAGATAAGACCGATCAGGTTTTTGGATAAACCGCAGTTCCTGTCGCTCCAAATACATCAACGCTAAAAAAATAAGTGTATAAGCGACGAGAAGACTACCAGCGTAAGCCAAAAATCGACTTCTTAGCACAAAGACAGGAATTAGAATATAATGATTAATGTAAAAAAGGCTCAGCAAAATTGTAATGGAAAGCAAAGTTTCGAAAAGACGCCACAGGCTGCTTGTGGGATCTGCTTCCGCTTTTTTGCTAGGCAAAAAATGAATGCCAACAATCGCCAGGATCAATAAACAATGTCGAATCCAACGATATTTCTTATCCACAACAAAATCTATAAAAAGACTGTTCTCATAACCGATAATTACCTGTGAATTTTTCATCTTAACGATCCCTCAAAAAGATATTTATTCCATACGATCCGTCGTCCACCTAAACGAATATCACCTCCCATAAGCTTTTTTTTTAAACTAACCTTATTTTCTTTTAGCCAAAGCAACATAAAGTCTTCATACCGATAACCCACAATAAAAAATTGTTAATCTATCGCTTATATGCTCTAGAAAAACACTTCATAACACACAAAAAGGAGCAACTGGTAAGGCAAGGCTACGACTGCATGCGAGGTTTAAAAATAGCCATAACTCCCAACATTTCAAAATACGTTTTTCGGTGATACTTGATTTAGGCCTCGCCTCCTCCACATCATTCCATACCCTGACTGCACAGGTCAAAATTTTCACTCCCCGGTGATCGTGCGGCGGTACAGCATTTATTTTGTTAACTTTAGCCATTATAGATGGAGATCAACCAGTCAACATGGACGACATTCAGAGAAAATAAAGATGGAAAAGCTGCTATCCGAAATGAACAGATACTTCCCGCTCAGCGAGCAGACGATGGCGGCGTTGAAAAAAATCTGCCAACCTAAAAGCTTTAAGAAAAATGAGTTGATCTTACGCGCTGGCGATTATGCAAAATATTATTACTTCGTAAACTCCGGACTATTAGGCTATTATAAGTCAGACACAGCAGGTAATATTATTTACAAACTATTTTTTGAAGAAAACAGCTTTTGTGCATCTACAGCAGCAATTATTGAAGAAAAACCAAGTAATTTTAATATTGTAGCCCTCGAAGACGTCCTGCTGATGCAATATTCAGCAAGGCTTTTCCGTGAACTGGTGGTACAATACCATGACCTAGCACTCTTCCAAATTGCCTACCTCGAAAAAAACTGGGTCGTAAAAAAAGAGCCGCTTGAAATCAACCTGAAATGGGAATCTGCTAAAGAACGTTATCTTGAGCTCTACCGCAATCAGTCTCTCTTTAAACGTCTCAAACAACACCATATTGCTTCATACCTTGGTGTTACCCCTACCCAGTTAAGCCGTATCCGTAAAGAATTAAAACAATAATTCCATCAACATTTGTATATGTTTTTAAAAAATATCCTTGAGAATTTTGCAGAATACAATAAATTCTTAAGCAATGAAAACAGGAATCACCTTTCTTTTATTGGCACTCTGCTTCTCCGTTAGTGCCCAACACAACATCCTCCGAAAAGTATACAGTGCCAAAAAATTATTTTGGCCATGAAGGACTATAAATCTATTCTTTACGTCGCCGCAGGAGCCTGCAGTTACGGTCTGCTCGCCACGCTGGTCAAATATGCCAATAAGCTGGGGATTCATACCAGCGTATTGACCTTTTTGCAATTCTTGATAGGTTTCCTGTTTTTGCTGGGATTCAATTATTTTTCAAAATCAAAAATACAACAAGGGGCAAGCCTGACCGCGAAATTAAAACTAACTGCCTGGGGAATGTCCCTCGGATTGACGTCAACACTATATTACCTTGCCATACAATATATCCCTGTATCTGTGGGAATTATCCTACTCATGCAATCCATTTGGATCAGCTTAATAGTTGAAGCGCTGATCAGAAAAAAAATGCCTTCAAGAGCAAAAATGATTGGTGTTATCACCGTCTTATTGGGGACCGCCCTTTCAACCGATATCTTCTCGGAAACAAAGGCATTGGACACAAGAGGCCTCTTACTCGGCTTCGGGGCTGGCATTAGTTATGCCATTGCGATTTTTTCATCCAGCAATATCGCCAATGAGCTACCAAGTCCTGTCCGAAGTCTTTTTTTGGTATTCGGAGGGCTTCTCCTGATCATTGCGTTCTGGAATGTACATATTGTTCAGCAGATGACGCTGAAAGCCTTACCTTGGGGACTGGTCATTGCTTTGTTTGGCACAGTTCTTCCCCCTCTATTTTTTACCCGTGGTATTCCCAAGACCGGTATCGCTTTGGGAAATATCATTTCCAGCCTGGAGATTCCCATATCTACCATCTCCGCAGTCTTATTACTGCACGAGACCGTCTCGGGAATTCAGTGGACCGGCATCGTGCTTATCCTACTTGCGGTCACCGTCATCAATCTCCGAAAATAATTGCAAAAGATGCTCCATGTTGTAATCCAAGATCAATACATGGAGTATCTTTTTCAGTTTCCGCTGCGCAATGATGTATTAAATTTATAATACTCCCATAAAATCAAACTGCAGACCGGCACAAATGTGGCCAATAGATGCAAGAGCCCAAATAAACTTGGCCTGTCCTCTTCCATGATAAATAGAAAAGTAAACAGCATGACCACCCCAAAAGGTAACAACGTAAAGGATAAGAATACATAAAGGCGACTGCTCCTAAAGCGCGAATTATTATTTAAAAAGATGCCCAAAGTAAGCAGGCAGATGCATAAAACAAAAGAGGATAACAGCAATTCCGTAAACAAAGGCATGTAACAACGCGCTCGCCTGAGGGCTTCATTATTAGCCTGAAGTATCGCCGTCAAGATAAAGGTCGTCAGGACACTGAATACCGTTATTCTTAAAAAGATATAAGCTAACTGTTTTTTCATAACCATTTTTACGTTTGCTTTTGTGTCACTGTCCTTTAGAACAAGAAGTTTGTACAAAAAATAAACTTTTCCTAAAAGTGCGAATTAATCCAAAAATCGGAAACGAGAAAAAAATATCCGAACTTACCAATCTGATATTTAACCATTTGCACACAATATTTGTTCTGACTAAAAATGTCACTTTAAATATTTTTATTTTTTTACTAAGATTTCCTAACCCTGCTACGTATCTATCTAAAATAATAAACCATGAGACTAACGGAGGATATCAAGCAACTGATTGTAAAATGCATGCACGGCGATTTATCGGCTGTCGAAAAAGATGCTTTGACCTCCTGGTTAGCGGAATCTCCAGCACATCGCATTTATCTTGATGATCTATTGCAAAAAGAGGAACTGATGGTGGATTTGAAACAATGGATTCTCATCCAGGAATCGGATGCAACAGACTGGAATGAACGTCTCAAAACAAAAACTCTAGCAACGATTCATGCACAAGAGCGCACCATTCGCATCCATAGGGTCAGGCGAATTATGGCTTATGCCGCAGCCTTATGCTGTTTTGTTCTTGCTGGTTTGATCTATCAATTTGTTTGGAAACCTTCAGCGCCCAATGCCAGTAGAGTCGTCTTACACGATATCGAGCTACCAAATAACCATGCTGAAATACGACTCTCCAACGGAAAAGTAATCCAACTGGACAACGGAAAAGGTGTATTGGTCACATCTGATGGTTTGAAATATGCCGACGGTAGTCTGATTCAATCGACTGTTCCAAATGTAGATTTGATTGCCACAATCAATACTCCAGCCGGCAGCATGCTCCAAATTACCCTGGCAGATGGATCGCAGGTTACTCTTAATTCAAAGACATCATTCAAATATCCACTACAATTCACTCAATACCAACGCCTTGTTGAAGTAGACGGCGAAGCTTACTTTAAAGTCGCCAAAAATAAAAAAGTCCCTTTCCGTGTAAAATCCAATGGTCAATTGATTGAAGTAACAGGTACCGAATTTAATGTCAACACCTATTCAAAACAAAAAAGTAGTACGACACTCGTCGAAGGTTCTATCAATTTATTAGCCAATGGACAGCAAATGCAGCTCAAACCAAATCAACAGGCCAACCTCTCCGAAGGACGACTTTCACAGAAAAGCGTAGACCCACACAATTACACGGCCTGGATTGACAATAAATTCTATTTCAATGAAACAGACCTCCATACCGCGCTACAGGCAATCGGCCAATGGTATGATCTACAGATTATTTACAAAAACACCATCAAAGAGACCTATTTATACGGTGAAATTCAGCGGACAAAAAGCTTATCCGCCGTATTGGAAATTTTAAAAAGAAGTAATATTCAGTTTGAATTGATCCAAGAAAATGACACCAATAAACTTCTGATATTCAATTAACTAGCTATACAAAAATAAACTAAATTATACAGATGAAAAAGCCAACTTAACCAAACGGAACAGCATCACTAAAAAAGCCGAATAATGCTTCCAACATTAATCGGCCAATCTATTAGTGACTCCATTTTTGACCGATTCACCCAATCAGCGTACAAACAGATTATATCCCTAATTCAACAAATTTATGAATTTTAAATTTCTTGTCCATAGAAAACCTATCGCTATGGACATCCCTAAACAATGGAAGACCAAAATGAAGCTTAGCGCCTTTTTTACGCTTGCATGTGTTGTCAAACTCTCAGCAGCTGGATATGCACAATCGATTACCATAGATGCAAACAAAACATCGCTTATACAAGTTCTGCGAACTATCCAAAAGCAGAGTGGTGTTCCCTTTCTGTTAAATGGTAAAGAACTTGCCGAAATAAAAATCGAAGGGCATGTAAAAGATATGCCTTTGGAAAAAGCAATGTCAGTATTGTTAAAGGACAAACCCATTAGCTGGAGTTTCAAAGACAATATGCTGGTCGTCACGGCAGCGAAAACAAACAGCTCCGCTGTCATTAGTCCAACAAACTATGCGTTTATGTTACAGACGAGAACAGTTAAGGGAAATGTCCATGACAGTCAGGGGCGTGCAATCTCCGGAGCGACAATCACTATCAAAGGAACAAACAAGGCCACCACAACAGGTGTCAGTGGAAATTTCCAGATTGATGTCAATGATCATAATGCCTCACTTGTCGTTAAAATGATCGGATTCCAGCCACAAGAAATCGCCTTAACTACGCAGGTCTATCTTGACATTGCCCTCAGCCAGCAGATTGATGCTTTAGAAGAGGTGGTGATCGTTGGTTATGGAGCAACCAAAAAGAAAGAGCTGATCGGTTCAGTTTCTCAGATTGACGGCAAACAGCTTGCAAAACGTACCGTTCCCCAGCTGGCGCAGGCACTAACCGGGCAGATGCCGGGCGTAACGGTTATCCAACGCTCAGGACAACCCGGCGCAGCCAACAATAACATACAGATCAGGGGTGTAGGCTCCTTTGGCGCAACAACCGATGCATTTATCTTGGTTGATGGTATTCCGACCAGTTCTTTCAATGATATTGACCCCAATGATGTTGCCTCCATCTCTGTCTTAAAAGATGCTTCATCGGCAGCAATATATGGTGCCAGAGCGGCCAATGGTGTCATTCTCGTCACTACGAAAACTGGTTCAGCAGCCGGAAAACTCGCGGTTAATTATAACGGCTATTTTGGTATTCAAAAACCAACAGCTTTCCCTGAATTTGTCAACTCCTGGGAATATGCAAGCCTGCTCAATGAAACCACAACTGGTGGTGGCGGGTATACAGAAGAACAAATTCAGAAATTTAAGGACGGATCCGACCCGGACAATTACCCCAATAGCGATTATATCGGTAGCACCTTTAAATCGCAGGCAAGCCAGACTGGACATAACCTGAATATTTCCAATACAACCGAAAAGATACAGTATACCCTATCTGCCGGCTACCTCAACCAGAAAGGTATTGTCATCAAAAACAATTTTGACAAGTACAACGTCCGGCTTAACCTGATTTCAAATCTGAACGATAAACTTAAGTTAACGACAAGGGTATCGGCGATACAGACCAACACCGACGAGCCCGCAGCACCGGCGACGCTTGATTTTTCGCGAATGACCGATATCATATCCCAAGTCATCCGCTATCCCGCGACTTTTCCGATCCGTATGAGCAATGGCGACTGGGGAGCTGGAAATAACCTAAAGGGAACTCCCGTTTCTTTTCTCGAAAGCGAATCATTTTACAAAGAAAAAGTGTCCGATATCTCCGGAAATGCACGCTTCGACTGGAATCCAATTTCTGATCTGACACTCTCCGCGATCGGTGGTTATACGCAGACAAATGGTCGATCCAAATTATTCCGTGCGGCACAGCGCATCAACAGCTCCATTACACTTGCCCCTTCCACACTGAATCAAAGCGCCCCTTATACAACATACAAGACCTTTCAGGCATTGGCCGATTATACCAAATCATTCAATGACCATACCTTTAAAATCCTGGCCGGTTATTCCTTTGAAAAAGGTTATAGTGAAGGACTTACCGCTTTTCGTCAAAACTTTCCGAGCAATGCGCTTACCGAACTAAATATTGGTTCACCTGATGGACAAACTAATTCGGGCACAGCATCCGAATGGGGTTTGGAATCCCTCTTTGGCCGTATTCAGTACAATTACGCAAAAAAATATCTACTGGAAGGAGTGATTCGGTACGATGGCTCATCCCGATTTCCAACCAGCAAGAGATATGCTGTTTTCCCTTCACTTGCTGCCGGTTGGCTCATTAGTGAAGAATCTTTTATAAAAGATAAATTTGACTGGATCACTGAGTTGAAATTAAAAGGCTCTTTTGGTGTTTTAGGTAATCAAAATATTGTGGAGAATCTTACCTCAAGAATTGTTTCAAATTATCCCTACCAAAACATCTTAAATACAGGTTACAATTATCCCTTCGGAAATAGTATCTCGCCCGGGGTAGCCCGTGTGACCATTGTCGATCCCAACTTACGCTGGGAATCAACCCGAACCACTGATGCCGGTTTAGAAATTGCATTGTTTAAAAATTTATTGACCTTTAGCAGCACCTACTACAATCGTTATACTTACGATATTTTGGTCAGTCCAAGTTCAAGTGTATCAAAGGTATTAGGCTTTGAAGTAGGTATACAAAATTCAGGTAAACTTAGAAATACAGGCTGGGAATTTACGTTAGGTCATCAACATAAGATCAATGAGCTCTCCTACAACGTCAATCTGAACTTCTCCACGGTCAGGAATAAAGTGGTCGATTTGGGGATTGGCAATATCAACCAATCCAATGGTATGGTTGGCAATGGATCCGATTTGTTTATCGGTTATCCGATACAGGCTTATTATGGTTACCAGACCGACGGCTTATTTGTTGATGCGGCTGATGTGGCATCCTGGGCTGATCAAAAAAGTGTAAATCCACAGGCTCAACCGGGCGATATCCGTTATAAGGATATCAGCGGACCTGATGGGGTTCCAGATGGTAAGGTGGATGCTACTTATGACCGAACGTTTATTGGATCCCGCATCCCCAAATATACTTATGGAATGAACCTTGGATTTAATTATAAAGGGTTTGATTTAGGTCTCCTACTCCAGGGTGTCAGTGGCGTGCAGGGCTTGCTAAATAACTATGCCGGATTTGCACTAAACCAAAATGGTAATATCCAACGTTGGCAAGCCGATGGTCGATGGACTACTGCAAATCCAGACCGAAATGCAGTGTATCCACGACTCGAGCAATTACCGAGTACCGGAAGCCCCAATACACAATTATCCGACTATTGGTTGTTGGATGCAAGCTATATCCGTTTAAAAAATATCCAAATGGGTTATGCCATTCCCAAAAGCCTTCTTGCCAAATGGAAATTATCAGGCTTGCGCGTCTACGCCAATGCCGAGAATATATTCACAAGCAGCAATTATAGAAAGGGCTGGGATCCGGAAATCAATTCAAGCGGCGCATACTACCCGATTATGCGCAATTTCACGTTTGGTGTAAATCTTAGTTTTTAAATCAATTCATAACCACAATATGAAACGTATAACCTATAAAAATATAAAATTGGCTCTTTGTATACTATTTGCTTCCAGTCTAACCATGAGCTGCAAAAAACAATTGGATACAAACCCGCTGGACAAATTCGCCAATGATACATTTTGGAGCAGTGAAACCAATGCACGGCTTGCAATCACAGGTCTCTACAAAGGCGAGATCCAGATGAATAGTCTTGCCGAATTCAGCCCCACAGACTGGTGGTCTTACCATGGTCTACTTTACATGGAGTTTGCCTCTGACAACGCCTATGACCGTCGTGGGGATAATTCCGCCTTCAATAAATTATCAGACGGCACACTTACCAGTAACATTGGCATTTTGTCTGACTATTGGGGACTCTCCTACAAACGGATCGCCCGTGCGAATTTCTTCTTGGAAAATGTGGACAAGACACCTGTTTCAGCTGAAATGCTAGCCCGTTTTAAGGCTGAAGCACGTTTTATTCGTGCCTGTCAGTACTTCTACCTATCGCAGTATTGGGGAGATGCCCCCTTGGTGACCAAAACATTGACACCTGACGAAGCCAATCATATCTCGAAAAATAAAAAACAGGATTTGGTTGCCTTTGTCGAACGTGAACTGCTAGAAGCTGCAAATGATCTTCCAAGCTACGGTAAATTAACCGCAGCAGAACGAGGACGCGCTACAAAACAGGCCGCTTATGCATTTTTGGGGCGTTTACAATTGGCCGAAAAATCTTATGCCGCAGCGATTAAGACCTATGAGAATATCATCAATGCCAACGAAAATAGTATTGACCCCAACTATGCAAGCCTTTTTAACGGCAGCAATGAGTCCAGCAAGGAAATTATTTTTGCCACACAATACCTTGTAGATCTGGCCGGAAATGGTATGTTCCAACATAACTTTCCGGCAGTTGCCGGCGGTTGGCATCTGTACTGTCCATTAGGGAGCTTGGTAGAGAGCTATTCCTTCACAGATGGTACACCGTTTTCCTATACGGATCCCCGATATAATGCGCAGAACATCACTCAAAATCGGGATCCTAGATTAGGCTTTACTGTCATCAGCAATGGAGACCGTTTCAAGAACCTTCGTTATATCTCACATCCAGATTCAACCTTGTCCATTGATCAGCTCACAACAACTAAGCAAGCGACACGCACGGGATATGGCCTCCGTAAATTTAACGATGAAAATTTTAGCGGCAACTTACAGAACTCCGGAACTGACCTCCCCATTATCCGATATGCTGAAGTCCTATTGAGCTACCTGGAGGCCAAACTTGAAAATGGGGATCCCCTCACAGCGGAACTGCTGGATAAAACCATCAACGCCGTAAGGCGACGCAACAGTGTTAATATGCCGCCAATCAATGTTTCAAGTGTTGCTGCAGTTCGCTCCGCTTTACGGAATGAAAGACGTGTGGAGTTGGCCTTGGAAGGCATTCGTTATTGGGACCTCCTGCGCTGGGACACCGCAAAAGATGTCTTAAATGGAGATTTCTATGGCGCACCATTTCCCGATGCCAAAAATATCCGCGTAAAGACCGGCGGAACCAGAGACAGCTATAGCCGCTGGTTTGTAACAAAAAAATCCTTTCGAGCCAGTCAGGACAACCATTGGCCGATTCCGCAAAGTGAAATTGATATCAATCCAAATTTAAAATAGTATATTGGGATCCGTCATCTTAATGACGAATCCCAATCCACGTATTGCACAATATGAAAAAGACCTTATTTCTTACAATCCTACTTTCCTCAAGTCTGGCAATAGCCCTGCCCACGACTTCACTGGCCCAAAAAATGAGTAAACCGAACGTCATTTACATCTACGCGGATGATCTTGGTTTCGGTGATTTGAGCAGCTATGGTGCCAAACAGATTGAAACACCCCACTTAGATAAATTGGCGCAAAGCGGCACACGCTTTACCAATGCACATAGTACTTCCGCAACCTGTACTCCATCCCGTTTTGCATTGATGACAGGAACCTATCCCTGGCGTCAGGATGGAACCGGGATCCTACCCGGAGACGCCAAACTGATTGTACCGACAGACAAAATTACGCTGCCCAAAGTATTTAAAAATGCGGGCTATGCAACGGCTATTGTTGGTAAATGGCACATGGGACTTGGCAACGAAGTCAAAAAAGACTGGAATGCAGCCATCAAACCCGGCCCTAACGATGTCGGTTTTGATTATTCTTTTATCTTTCCAGCAACAGCAGATCGTGTCCCGACCATATTCTTAGAAAATGATCAGGTTGTTGCAGCCGAAGCAAATGATCCTATCCTGGTCGATTATGATAAAAAAATAGGCAATGATCCTACGGGAAAAGAACATCCCGAATTACTCAAAATGCAATCTTCACCCGGTCAAGGTCACAACCAGACGATTGTCAATGGCATCGGACGAATTGGCTATATGAGCGGTGGCACACGTGCGCGCTGGGTAGACGAAGAAGTTTCCACAACCTTTCTACATAAAGCACAGGACTTTATTTCACAACATCAGGATAAACCTTTCTTCCTTTATTTCTGTTTGACAGAGCCGCATGTACCGCGTATGCCAGCCACTCAGTTTAGAGGCAAAAGCAAACTCGGCTACCGCGGTGATGCCATTCTCCAATTGGACTGGACGGTCGGACAGATCCAACAGCAATTGCAGTTACTGGGAATGGATAAAAACACCATTATTATCTTCAGCAGTGACAATGGCCCTGTATTGGATGATGGTTATGTGGACGGTGCCGTGGCTCAGCGCAATGGACATCAGCCTGCAGGCCCGCTCAGAGGCGGTAAATATAGTATCTTTGAAGGCGGAACACGCGTACCATTGATCGTCAGTGGACAAGGGATCGCTAAAGGCAAAGTGTCCAATGCACTGATCAGTCAAATGGATCTGTTGGCAACAAGTGCACAACTTGTAGGCGTAAAATTAAAAGCTGACGAAGCAAAAGACAGCAAGGCGTTATTGAAAACCTTAACCGGTGAAGACCCCAAAGGACGCAGTACCATGGTTCAGCATGCCCAAACGCTAGCCATTGTCAAGGACGACTGGAAATATATTGCGCCAAGTAAGGGTACTCCCTATATGAAATTGACGGATACTGAAACAGGAAACCTCCCCGAAGATCAATTGTATGACCTTAAAAATGATATTGGAGAGAAAAACAATGTTGCAGCTAAATATCCCGAAAAAGTGACTGAGTTGAAGCAGTTATTGGAAGGAGAACGGAAAAAATGAAAAAGCAAATAGGTCTTGCTCTTATCCTACTGGGCTGGGGGACACTTTTTGCACAACAAAAGCAAGTGTCTAAAAAACTTCCCAATATCATCTTTTTCTATGCGGATGACCTGGGCTACGCCGAGACAGAACCTTATGGCCAACAGTTGATTAAGACACCTAACTTACAGAAACTCGCGCAGGAAGGACTTCGTTTTATCAATCATTACACCAGTACACCGGTGTGTGCCCCGGCACGCTGTATGTTATTGACCGGAAAACACGGAGGACAGTCTTATATCCGGGGAAATTATGAATTAGGCGGCTTCGCTGATAGTCTGGAAGGTGGACAGATGCCGTTACCCGAAGGCACTTATACCATGGCACACCTATTTAAAAAAGCAGGTTACCATACCGGGGCCATCGGAAAATGGGGTCTCGGCATGCAAAACACCACCGGGAGCCCAAACAAACAGGGGTTTGACTACTTCTTTGGCTACCTGGACCAAAAGCAGGCCCACAATTACTATCCAAGCCATCTTTGGGAAAACGAGCAAAAATACCCACTTCAGAACAAAGAAAAATTCGTGCATATTCCACTCGACTCGACCAAAGCAACAGCTAAAGATTTTGAGCAATTCAGCGGCAAACAATATGCTCCGGAAATTATGACGGAAAAGGCTGTGGCATTTATTGACAGGAACAGAAACAATTCGTTCTTCCTCTATCTTCCATACACCCTACCCCATCTTTCTCTCCAGGCACCCCAAGAATACGTAGATCGGTATAAGAATCTTTTTCATGATCATCCGTATTATGGACAGGATGGCTATACCGCAACACCATACCCAAGAGCCACCTATGCTGGTATGATAACTTATCTGGACGATCAGGTGGGATTGATCATGAAACATATCCAATCGTTGGGTCTGGATGATAATACCATTATCCTATTCTCTAGCGACAATGGAACAGGCTTCAATGGCGGTATTGACTATCGTTTTTTTAAGAGCGTCGATTCACTCAGAGGACTTAAAATGGATGTCTTTGAAGGCGGAATTAAAGTTCCCCTGATCGTCCGTTGGCCAAAAACAATCAAAGCAAATACTGAAACCGATCTTATCTCGGCACAATATGATCTGATGGCAACCTTTGCCCAGCTGATCCAACAGGATCCCGGCAATACCAATGGCGTATCCCTACTGCCGACCTGGTTAGGGCAAAAGAACCAAAAAAAACATGCATTCCTTTATTTTGAATATCCTGAAAAAGGTGGTCAGGTAGCCATACGTGAAGGACAATGGAAAGCTGTCAAACTGGATCTGAAAAATAATCCCAAAGCAAAATGGCAATTGTACAATCTAAAAACAGATCCCTGGGAACAGGAAAATGTCGCTGAAAACCACCCCGAACTGCTCGCTCATTTTGACCAGATTATCAAACAGGAACATCGCCCAGCCCATATCAAAGAATGGGAAATTATAGACAGTAAACTCGTGAAAAAATAAATTTTATCCACCATAAATGTAAACGGCTAAAAAACTTGGGTTGTTGTGTTTGAAACCATAACAACCCAAGTTTTTTTATGTAACTTCGTTGTTAACATCTGTAACGGGAAAACTGACCCATAGCTATCCTATTGAAAACAATAAACGCCGTGGCATTTGTCATTATGTCCAACTTGGGCAGTAAAAGAAAACTATTGATAACCAAACATGCTTCAACTGGAGTCGCATATTAACGCATTAAAAGAGGGACAAGAAAGCGCATTATGCTTTTTTATGGATCATTTTGGCCAGCCCCTACGTTATTTTGCCTTTTCCTACCTACGAAGCAAAACTGATGCTGAAGAAATTGTATCTGATATATTTGTCAAACTTTGGCAGCACCGCCAGAAAGTGGAAAACTATGAAAGCCTCAAAGCATTTCTGTATATCGCCACAAAGAATGCCTGTATTGATATGAAAAGATCGGCCAGATTCAAAATGCAGACCGAAGAATTAGATATCCTACAGAACCTATCCGTTCCGGAAGACGACATTCTAAAAAAGATATTCAGAACAGAACTGACTGAGTTGTTATTGGCTGAAATCAATAAGTTACCAAAACAGCAAGCTAAAATATGTAAATTGAGCTTTTTGGAAGGCCTGGATACAGAGGAAATCTGCAAAGCACTGGATACGACACCGTCAACCATTTATTATGCCCGTTCCAAGGCACTCCTCGCCTTAAAAGAACGTTTCAAATCTAAAAATTTTGAATACCTGCTCCTGATTTCAATGTCTATTCTTCATGTCCTCAAAAATTAAGCAGATTGCTTACCCAAAGAATCCAATACCTCTAAGGGAAATAATGCACTAAACAAGACAAGCACCTATAAAACAACGATTTATCTTAAAACAAAAAAAAGCTTAGCATCCGGTCGGGCGACCTGCTAAGCTTTTATAAATACCTCTTTGTAAGAGGCAATCAACCTAAACCTATGACAAAGATAATGCTTCCAATGATATAAACAAAAATTTTGTAATATTTTTTTTCAACTCCCATAAATTTGTTTTGGCATAGCTATCACAAAAGGAATAGTAAGTGTACATTATACACACAATCTTTTTGCTATTTCTAATAAGCCCTTTTTTATCATACCCTATTAAAGCAGTTTCTATTACAGTATTTATCTTGGTCATGAATTATGTTTACCATAGATTATTCTGTCATTCATGCGTCTATTTTGTCTATAAAAACAATGTTTCCTTTGATTATTTAGTAACTTTGATTCAATCAAAATTTTATTGCATGTTTACCGGAATCATAGAAACCTTAGGAAAAATCGAACGTATTGAACATGAAAAAAGCAACATCCACTTTTATGTCAGCTCCCCGATTTCCAATGAATTTAAAATAGATCAGAGTGTAAGCCACAATGGAGTGTGCCTGACGGTCGTCGGATTGGATGATCAGGTACACAAGGTAACAGCGATTGACGAAACCTTGCAAAAAACCAACCTGGCACAATTGAAGACCGGAGATCTGGTTAACATTGAACGATGTACTTTAGCTGGGGGAAGATTTGACGGCCATATTGTACAGGGCCACGTCGATCAGACCGCGACCTGTATCAAGAAGACAGATGAAAACGGTAGTTTTATTTTTACTTTTCAGTACGATCCCAACAAGCAAAATATCACGGTAGAGAAAGGATCCATCACCGTTAATGGTATCAGTCTGACTGTGGTCGATTCCCGTGATGATCAATTTTCCGTAGCGATCATTCCCTACACCCTCGAACACACCAATCTTCAACAGGTTGAAGTGGGCTCGACAGTCAATATCGAATTTGATATTATTGGAAAATACGTCACAAAAATTATGGCGATGCGTGGCTAGTTCAGCCCCAACTATACTTACATGGATTGATATCGAATAAGGGAATAAGTCCATGTAAGTATCTGATATGTATTCAAGATAATTGAGAAGATAGTAAATTCTACCAGCGCCCTTATTAGCCGTCTAAAATAGGGTTTTACTCCAAATAATGCCCCTGACGGATAAGTAGTGCACGATATTTATTAAAGACACTGGATTTGGACACAAAGCCCATATACTTGTTTTCATCGCCAAGCACTGGTAATATCCATGTATCGTCTTTGTTCATCTTAGCCATGACAATTTCCATATTCTCATTGATTCCAACGGTATCATTGGGCTTCTGTGCCAATTTTTCAAATGGAGTATCTCCCCCTTCCACTTCTCCTAGCAGAACCGAAAACAGAAACTCACTATAGAGAAGCCCCATAAATTTACCTTCATGGCTCACCACAGGAAAAATATTGCGTTTGCTATGGATGATATCTGTCTGTCGGCTTTTAGGTGTTTCATCAGGACGCAAAATCACAAAATTGGTTTCCAGAACATATTTAATCCGCATCATACTCAGCACAGAGCGGTCCTTGTCTTCGTAAGAAATTAAGTCACCCGACTCAGCCAATACTTTTGTATAGATCGAGTGTTTCAAGACAGCGCGGTTAATCAGATAAGAAATTGAACAGACTAGCATCAAGGGTACCATGAGTGTATAACCACCTGTTACTTCTGCGATCAGAAAGATACCCGTTAACGGTGCATGCATAATACCGCTCAGCGCGCCTGCCATGCCAGCAACCACAAAATTCGGCACATTTAATTCCGCAATTCCAGTTAGATTTACGCCATAGGAAAAGGCAAAGCCCAATAGGCCACCCATCACCAGGCTCGGTCCAAATACACCGCCGTTCCCACCGCCGTTCAACGTAAACAATGCGGCAAAAGATTTTCCAAATAAGGTCAGAACAGTATAGCCCAACACGACTATTCCCATGTCTTTATAATCAGAAAACAGGCTGTTTTGTACAATCGAATTAAATTGTCCATTGAGAATCTGCTGAATCGTGATATAACCCTCGCCATAAAGGGCCGGAAAGACAAAAATCATGAGCCCGAGGGATATTCCGCTTACCCAAACTTTGTTGTACGGATTTTTTATTTTTGAAAACCATTTTCCTACCGTACTGGAGACTCGTGCAAAATAGATCGTATACAAACCGATCAATACCGCCAATAACAAATAAAACAGCAGCGCAGAGATCTGCCAGTCCGAATTGAATGTACTGAACAGCGGTTCGCTGTATAAAAGCCGCGATACGACCGAAGCAAGCGCCGAAGAGATCAACAGTGGAATAAAAACCGGAATGGAGAATTCGGGAAGCAAAATTTCTATCGCAAAGATCATCCCCGCCAAGGGGCTGTTAAACGCACCCGAAATTCCTGCCGCCGCCCCACAGGCCAAAAGCATGGTAACCTCTTTGTACTGCAGACCAAAAAAGCGGGCAATATTGGAACCAATTGACGAGCCTCCTAAAGCAACCGGAGCCTCCAATCCGCAAGATCCTCCAAAGCCTACCGTAATCGCCGAAGTGACAACCTGCGAATAGATATTGCTCGGATCCAACCGGCTCCCCTTGCGGCTGATGGCATAGATAATAGGTGTAATACCATGTTCCATCTTCTTGCCCTTCAGAAATTTACGAACAAAAAATACACTCAGTAATATCCCGATTAAAGGGAAAATCAAATAAACAGAATACTTGACCTTCCAATCAATGTCATCCTGAATTGTCGCCGCAATAAAATGCGTTAGTCTTTTTAACACAGATGCCATCAGACCACCAACAATCCCAACTAAAAAAGCTAAGAGAATAATAAAGTTTCTGTTCGAAACTTTTCTCATCCGCCATTGATTGATCTGATCTATCTTCTTAAAAAAACGTACACTGAGATTTGCCATGTCTTCTTATTGAAAGCTCAACACTTCCTTTTTCTTTTTTGTTTTGAATTTATCGGGTACCACTGCTAATATTTCTTTTTCCAATGCCTGGATTGCATGTCGTTTAACATAATTCTGAGTCGTGACCAAAGATATTTCCCGTACAGGCTCTGGTGATTTGAAATATCGGATCTTATCCAGCTGCTCATCCACGTAATCCGAGATTGAAAGTTCAGGCAATATTGTTATACCATCATTGATATCCACCATTCTTTTGAGGGTTTCCACGCTGCCGGTGTTATATTCAAAACGTCCGGAGAGATCCTGATTATGTTTATGATGACAAATATTGAGCACCTGTCCACGCATACAATGTCCTTCATTGAGCAGCCAGAGCTTATCATCAGCAATATCATCCCCACTTAACACTTTTTTTGAAAACAAGGGACTATTTTCAGAAATATAAGCGACAAAATTTTCATAAAATAAGGGCGATTCCAATATGCCCGGATCATTTAACGGTGTCGAAAGCACACCACAATCCAAAAGACCGACTTTCAGTTCATGGACTATACGCTCGGTTGTATATTCCCAGATCTGCAATTGCAGCTTTGGATATTTCTCCATAAAAGTTGTCAGTACTTTAGGAAGTAGATATGGCGCAATTGTCGGAATAACCCCGACTTTTAACGTCCCCTCGATCTCACCCTTTTTATCCTGTACAATCTCATTGATCTTCCGGCTCTCGGTCAGCACCAATCTAGCCTGGAGAATAATTTTCTCCCCAATTTCAGTAGGCACCACAGGCTGGCGGCTCCGGTCAAAGATTTTCGCTCCCAACGATTCCTCCAGTTTCTGGATCTGCATACTTAATGTCGGCTGTGTCACAAAACACTTTTCAGCTGCGGCGACAAAACTACGATAAGTATCAACAGCAATGATATATTCCAATTGGATTAAGGTCATGTTTAAATCTTTAAAGCGCAAAATTACGAATACTCCTGTAAAACGATGGCAAATACACAATATTTTAAGGGTTGACCATTGCCCGCACTAGGATATAATACAATAAATACCTTGCCAAAAAGCTGTAATTGTACTGCAATTATGACAATAGTTGACAGAAAAATCGAATTCATCAAAAAGCTTTTCTTAAATTTGGAGATTTACAACAGTTGACATTTAAGAATCCTATGAAGTTTATACATCATACTACAATTGCATTGGCGCTATTGTTATCCGCTACAAATATCCCGCTTGGTAAAGCTAATCCAGACGAAGGGATGTATCCGCTGAGTGACTTGAATAGAGCCGGGTTAAAAAAAGCCGGATTAAAGATCAGTGAAAAGGACATTTACAATCCCGGTCAAGTTGGACTGGTGGACGCTTTGGTCCAGGTCAGCGGATGTACAGGATCTTTCGTTTCCAATCGTGGCCTGATCATTACCAACCATCATTGTGCGTTTTCAGCTGTCCAATTGGCCAGTACTGCCATTAACAATTATCTTAAAAATGGTTTTGTAGCACAAAATCAGGAGCAGGAAATCGAAGCAAAAGGATTAAAAATAAGAATTACAGATTCATACGAAGATGTATCGGCCAAAATATTAAATGCTGTAGCTAATATCAGCGATCCTGTCGAACGCATTAATACGATCAAAAGAAAACAAGAAGAGCTTGTTAAACAGGCCGAAAAGGAAGATCCAACAATCAAAGCCGAAGTCTCCGAAATGTTCATCGGCAAGAGCTACGTACTGTTTCGTTACAAAACGATCGAAGATGTTCGTCTGGTGTATATTCCCCGTCAAAATATTGGCGAGTTTGGAGGTGAGACCGACAACTGGGTTTGGCCACGCCATACAGGCGACTATTCATTCCTTCGTGCCTACGTGGGTAAAGATGGAAAATCGGCCCCCTATTCGAAAGATAACGTGCCTTATCAACCGAAAAAACACCTGAAAGTCAATCCAAATGGCGTGAAAGAAAATGATTTCACCTTTATCTTGGGTTATCCGGGGAAAACATTCCGACACCGTCCCGCACAGTACATCAAATACCAACAAGATTATTTACTGCCTTATGTTTCTAATCTGTACGATTTCCAGAATAGGCAAATGGAAGAAGCGGGCAAAGACAATACGGATATCGCGCTCTCTTTGGCAACACGGATCAAACGTAACGCCAATGTGCTCAAAAATTACCGCGGTAAGCTAAAAGGACTGCGTGGTATAGACCTGCTCGCGACTAAAAAGCAAGAAGATGAGGCGCTAGCCGCATTTATTTTAAGCAAACCGGAACTTAAAGATAAGTATGGCAATGTGTTGAACGATATCGCTGCCTACTATCAGGTCAGTGATCAAGATGCGTTGAAAGAGCTCTGGATTAACAATATTTACAACAGCACCAGTTTACTGAAAGTCGCCCGGGATCTGAATACCTTAAAAGTTGCAATAAGTAAAGAGCGATCTTCACAAACGGCCAAGCAGTTGTTTGATTACAATGTTGAACAACTTAAAAAGAGCATCCAGGAAACTTATGAAAGCTACAACAAACAGGCTGACGAACGTATTTTTGGGAAAATGCTTGCCGACGCTGCTGCATTTCAGGGTAAAAATCAGATTATGGCAGTGCAAAAACTTCAATTGAATAACGAATCAGCCAATAACTTTGCGACACAAATCATCAATGGCAGTAAATTAACTGATCAAAGCTATATTTTAAATACAGTTTTGGCCAATGCAAATGCCTTACAGCAATTTAATGATAAGCTGCTGACTTTTCAAAATGAACTGGATAGCGATATTATCATCTTCGCTGCCAAACAAAAAAGACGTGAAGGTGTCCTCAACAAGCTGATGGGAGACTATGTCGCTGTAAAGGAAATCTTTCAGGCCAAAAACTTCGTTCCGGATGCAAATTCCACCCTGCGTTTGACCTATGGCCACATCAAAGGGTATGCTCCAGCAGATGCCACCTATATGAAACCGTTCACGACCATTGAAGGTATTATTCAAAAAGGAAACCTCGGTCTGCCCGAATTCGATTATCCCCAAGAAATCAAGACCGCTTATCTCAATAAGAACTTCGGTCCGTATCTCAAGAAAGACTTAGGATCGGTTCCTGTCAATATACTGTATGATATGGATACCACGGGCGGTAACTCCGGCTCCCCCATCATGAATGCAAGTGGTGAGTTGATCGGTGTAAACTTTGACCGTGCTTACGATGCCACAATCAACGATTTTGCTTGGAATGAAAGCTATAGCCGATCCATTGGTGTGGATATCCGTTATGTGCTCTGGGTAGCTGACAAGATTGATAATGCGCATTTTATCTTAAAGGAAATGGGTATATAACCCCTCACTGCAAAGTACTCCTTACATTAAAAAAGCACCTGAATCAAATTGTTCAGGTGTTTTTTTTCAACCGGGATATAACCAATAAAATTAGATAATATATTATTCTTCCGGTAGATTTAACAATACCTGTTTCAATCGGTTTAACCCCTCCTGTAAAACAGGTCTGGCACAGGCAATATTCAGACGGATAAAAAAATCACTTCCCTTACCGTACATTGCACCAACATTCACCTGTAAGTGAACATCCTCTAGCAACATTTGTCCCAGCTTTCGGCTAGGAATTTCCATAGCCGCACAGTCTATCCAGACCAGATAAGTCCCCTCCAACGGAACAACTTTCAACGCTGGCAAATGCTCATCCATAAAATTTTTCAAATAACGATAGTTCTGATGGATATAGGTCAGCGCTTGCTGCAACCAGTCCTCACCATGTTGATAAGCCGCAATTAGCCCCGTGATCGCAAATGGACTTATACTTGCAATCTCATTGACCAGAAAGGCATGCTGCACCTTCTTGTTCAGCAGCGGATCTGCTACAATGACAGTGGCAACTTGTAAGCCTGCTAGATTAAAGGTTTTACTCGGTGCAATGCAGGTTATCGTATTCGCCAGAAAGGCTGAATCGATCGTTCCAAAAGGAATATGCTGGTGTCCTTCAAAAACCAAGTCGCAATGGATTTCATCCGAGACAACAATAACATCATGCTTGAGGCAGATTTGACCAAGGCGCTCAAGTTCCGCCCTGGTCCATACCCTGCCCGCGGGGTTATGTGGGCTGCAAAGGATAAAGAGTTTTACCTTTGGATCGCTCGCTTTAGCTTCGAAGTCTTCGAAGTCTATTGTATACTGTCCATTTTGGTACTGCAGGTTATTGGAAACTACCTTACAGCCATTACGTTCGATGGATGAAAAAAAACAGTGATACACAGGTTCCTGGATCAGCACCTTGTCACCAGCTTCAGTCAATGCTGCGACAATAGCCGAAAGCGCTGGCACAACACCCAAAACCGGAAGTATCCATTCCCGCCGCAATGGAAAGCCATGTTTACGTTTAGACCAGTCTGATACCGCTTCATAAAAAGCATCCGGAGCTTTTGCATAGCCATAAACGCCATGTTGAACACGTTCGGTCAGTGCCTCAATAACCTGCCTTGAGGCAGAGAAATCCATATCAGCAACCCAAAGCGGGATTAAATCGACATAGTCCTGTTGATTCCATTTTACTGAATCGGTGCCCCTACGGTCGATTATTTTATCAAAATTGTAGATCATAAAGCAATTTACTCAAAAATAGAACGCATTACCAATAAAATCATTGGGAAAAATTGCATATCAAAATGATTCCAATCCAGCTCAAAACACAATGGATTTATCCACTGGTAAAACAACTACAGAACGGTAGAATCAGCTATTTGGCAAAAGTTACCCAAATTAGAGCAACATCGGGGGCAAACATAAATTGAGACCATGCAAAACAAAGGGAAAGATTATATTTACATAAAATTTAGGAACGAATATGGCCAGGAGCAATTTTTCATGGAAAGATAGAATCCGAAGTTTTAGCTATGCCTTCAACGGATTAAAAATTGTTGGGCGAGAAGAACATAATTTCAGGATACATCTCGTCGCAGCAATTTTAGTAATTATACTTTCCTGTTTTCTCCGAATCAGCCGTTATGAATGGCTGGCCGTTATTTTTTCCATCGGTTTTGTTCTCGTTTGTGAATTGCTTAATACCGCCATCGAACACCTCGCTGATTTTATCTGCCAAGAAAAAAATCCCAGTATCAAAAAAATTAAGGACATTGCTGCGGCAGCGGTACTGCTAAGCAGTCTAACGGCCTTGCTGATCGGACTAATTATATTTATCCCAAAGCTCCTTTCATTCGGCTCATTGGCTCAGCTTTTCTAAAACAAATTTTTCATCATACATCAATTTATCCGGAGCAACAAATGACATCTTATCGCCTTTGTCTTCCATCGCACCATACCCCTCAACGACGCGGTTTTTACCAAATTTGAAAGCGACCTGGCGGATGGATTGCTGCCCCTCGGAGGAAAAGGTATAGTCGGCCAATAGGATGCTGTCTTTAAGTACTCCATCTATATGTCCTATGTTTCGGTCTTTCTCTTTCCAGATGTAATTGAGATCGCCATGCACTTTATCACCATCAATAGCGATTGTTAACGAAATTGTATCTCCATTTTTGAGGTATTGATAAGTCCCATTTTCAGCAATTGCTGCTGTAGCGCTTGTGGTATCTGATCCCACTTGTCCATGGTCACTTTACTTTTTTCCGGTTTGCTGACAGGCAGCAGCAAAAACCAATAATGACAATCCAGCATTGATTATTTTCATGTGAATAATTTTTTTTAAATATGCAGCTAAAGCTGATGAAATACGCATGAGGAAAAGCCCATTAATACCGTGATCGAAGCTCCGGAATCGCTTACCCCCATGCCTTTGTTTAATATTATAAATAGCAATCAAAACAGCGTATTGTTTTAAATAACTAACATTTAACATTTTGAAATTAAGAAAACAAAATTGCACCAATATTGTTTATAAGTTATAGCGCGATAAAATATTAAAAATAAACAATTTAGTAACAATAAAATTATCTCTGGCTTATTGTAAAGCTAATTTTTATTAGTAAATTGTACTTTATAAAATTCAGGAATTCTTAACCAATATTAGTATGAAAGATGTAAGCTTTAAGAAATTTGATAGTGGGTGTACATCCCTCACTAAATTATCCATTGAAACAGATTTGGCTATTATTGTTAAAGAGAACGTTTCTATTTCTTCGGAATCGAAAATAGAAAAGCTTCGACGCTGTAAAGAAGAGTTATTAAAAAGTCTCTGGTTTGTTCAACGCCAGTGTTGATCTGTAATTCATTAGATGCAATTAATAGTCCGAACATTTTTTTCTTGAAAAAAGAAAGCCTCCCCAACTATAAATTATAAGTTGGGGAGGCTTTTTTATGATGGATTAAGCGTGTTATTTAACGTTATTAGAGTGATTTTAAGTGCTTATAATTTGACTTGATGGTATCCCAAACTTCTTCAAAATTACCTGAAAGCATTAATTTTGTCATACTTTCAGTCATTCCCTTCATTTGGCTAAAGGAAATTTTAGGTGGCATGGCCAAGGCATTTGGACTTGTATAAATATCAATAAGTACTGGTTCATCCGTTATGCGAAATGCGTCATTGAGCACACCATCGACCTCTTCGGGTTGAGTCACGGTAAATGCACGGATTCCCATCGCCTGTGCAACCATGGCAAAATCTGGATTGACCATATTGGTTTCCTGATCCTTTAAACCGGCTACCTGCATCTCCAGCTTGACCATCCCAAGCGAACGGTTATTGAATACGATCAGTTTTATTGGCAGATTATACTGTTTTATCGTCGCCAAATCCCCGAGTAGCATCGAAAGACCTCCATCACCGCAGAAGGCTATGATCTGTCTTTCAGGATGTGTCAATGCTGCACCAATAGCCATCGGCATCGCATTCGCCATGGATCCGTGATTAAACGAGCCAAGCATCTTGCGATCCCGCCGCTGATTGATATAACGTGCCCCCCAAACACAGGACATTCCCGTATCCAATAAAAATATAGCATCGTCGCTTGCCTTTTGGTCGATCGTATGAGCTACGAATTCCGGTTGAATAGCACATTCACTTCCCGAATCATCCACATAGATCATTAAATCTTCTTTTACTTTCTCATAAGCAGCCAATTGTTTTTCAAGAAAACTTGAATCGCTTCTTGCCTCCACAAATGGCAGGACAGCTTTCAGTGTATGCTCAATATCGCCGACAAGTCCATAATCCACGATCGACCGTCGGCCAAGTTTCTCTCCTTCGATATCTATCTGAACAATCGTTTTATTGGTGGGTATAAAATCTTTATAGGGAAAATCTGTTCCCAATAACAGGATCAGATCGGAATGGTGCATACTCTCAAAGGCCGACGCTGTCCCCAAAAGTCCCGTCATGCCGATTTCATTGGGATTGTCCCGTTGGATATCCAGTTTAGCCTTAAACGAATAGCCTACCGGTGCATGAATTTTTTGGGAGAGCTGAACAATCTGTTGCTGTGCATTCTTAGCACCAACACCACAGAATAAAGTCACTTTTTCTGCCTGGTTGATGTATTGTGCCAAACGGCCAATTTCCAGATCGGAGGGTCTGATCTGTGGCTGCGTAAAAAACACTTTTGAAGAAGTATTCATATGAACGGCTTCCATTTCGGAAACATCCCCCGGTAAGCCGATGACAGCGACATCGCGCTTGGATATCGCCTGCTGTAATGCATTTTGAACCATACGCTGTACCTGCTCCGGACGAGTAATCATCTGATTATAGCAAGAGCAGTCGTCAAACAATTTAACCGGATTGGTTTCCTGAAAATAGTCTGTACCAAACTCATAGGTAGCACAGGTCGAGGCAATTACCAGCATTGGCACACGCGTCTTATGTGCCTCGTAAACGCCATTGATCAGGTGAACATGTCCGGGGCCGCTGCTTCCGGCACAACAGGCGATTCCATGTAAATCTGCTTCTGCTGTCGCTGCAAATGCCCCTACCTCCTCATGCCTAACATGTATCCATTGCATGGTTCCATCCTCATGAACAGCCTCATTGAAAAAATTTAAACTATCTCCTGTTACGGCATAAATACGTTTAATTCCTGCATCTTTTAAAATACCAACGATTTGGTGTGCTACATTTTTCATACCCATATAATGATTTAAGAAGTTGATAATGCGACGATGTATTCATTATGCGATCGCTTCCTTATAACAACAATATTGGGAAACAATGGTTTTGGATATTCCGCCATTGTGCGAAAAAGATTGATGTCGGCGGATTGGCTATTTTTCAGAGCTGAGCCACAATGGAGCGTCACGACTCCTAGAAAAAGCTTTACAAAAAAAAGCCGCCCCAAGGGGCAGCCTGTACATTCAAATGTCCTGTGAGCTGTTTATTTGATCTGAGCGGATAATGCATTGACAAACGCCTTCGCATCATTGAGATCTTTATTCCAGTCCGCATAACGTTTGGACGTATTTAATTTGGCAATTTTGGCATTCAGTTTTGTTAAATTGGAGACATCTTTTGCCTCTTCTAATTTTGCTTTCAGGATACCGACTTTCGTATAATCCTGAATACCTTCCAGCATACGTTCGTAGCGAATTGAGCTTCGGCCCTGCGGATAAACGATATAGGTATCCCCTGCCGGCCATGTACGGAACCTCGAATCCCTTAAAGGATCAACTACCCAAGAATTAAAGGCCCAACGCAAAGCTCCATCAAAACCTGCAGCAAGCGCATACCAGGCCATATAAGTAGACTCCGCAGGATCAGAAAAGGTAAATTGATTCGGGAATTCATCCGAACAGCAAACATAAAATGTCGTGATATACCCTTTTTTACGTCGGTCGATAAGATCATTATGGTCAAAAGGATCGCCCGCAGCGACGCTAATATCCGTACTTTTTTGATAACGCTGGTAGCTTTTATGATTATCTGCAAACGCAATTCCAAATTCAGGGGCCACCCGCTCCAACAGCGCTACCGCTGGATCCATTTCCTCACGACTCCTTTCATCCATTGCGATATTGGTAATCTTGAGCCAGCCTTTAGCACTGATATGCTTGCTAAAATCCTTTAAAAAAGGTGTCCACAACTCCTCAAATACCGGCGTTCCTGGTTTCGCAATGACGTTGACCAGTTCATTTTTTGCTTCATCGAAATAATGGACTTCATTATTCCATGGTAATAAAGAGTAACAATTGATTTGTTTGTTGATGCCTAAGTCCATCATAAATTGTACCCACCTGTCAAATACAGCATAATCATAATTCCAAGAACCATCTTTCGCTTTCTTCCAGCTGATCATATCTGCATAAGGGTCATAGGTCTGTACATTCCAGGCATCCTTATTGAGTGTTGCCGTTATAACTTTCTGTCCCGCCGCGGCAAGCTGTTTCATTGTTGGTTTCAAGGCTTCAAAATGCTCGTCGCTCCACATGTTAACATTGTTGACACGGGCCACGGCCGATGGATGTTGCCATTGATCCAAATGAAATGACCATTGTGAGGCCGGTGGCAAAACGTGATCTTGAACATTCACAGTCAACACCAAGTTATGCTTCACAGTACCTTTTTGTTTAACGGCAATTGTCGTTGTATATTGACCTGCAGTAGCTGCAGAAGGTATTTTTACCGTAATCCACACAGGACGAACACGCTTCGCTTCGAGATCATAACTTTTCAGATCGTCCAACATATCCGCAGAAAGGGAAGCTTTAAAATCTTCAGGCTTACGATGACCACAGCCGCTCGCAAATTCGTCTGTCATCACATAACGGACGAATCGTGCTTGAACTGCATCTGCACCAATAGACTTTCCATCACCTGCTTTTAATTCACCCGGTGCTACAACAACATCTGCTGTTGCAGCATTGGTCCATAGAAGTACCTGAGCAGATACCTGCTCTCCTTTCCAGGCGTCCAATGTTGCACTGTGCTGCACAGTAACATTGGGGTTCACTGACTTTGGATAACGTTTATCTATGGATACAAATGAAGCATGCAGACCCGCTTTAACATTCGACCAGTTAGAAAGCGTATCTCTCGTCGGATCCGCCATTTCAGTAAAGGTTGTCCCCACGGCATAATGCTCCTGTGAAAAAACCTGATTATTGCCGCAAAATAATAGACATGCGAATGCAATAGTAGAATAAATAGTAGTTTTAGGCATAACAGTTGTAATTAACAAAAAAAGCAAACATTTTCTGTTTGCTTTAAAAATACTAAAATTTTATTTATCCCCACTTAACTTTGTTCAAAAATTCTAGAAAGTGCCGCATAAAGTTCAGGATGGTTCTTTTGAAATTTTGCTGGATTTTCAAAAAAGTATTCGGAGGCAACAGCAAAAAACTCGCCGGGATTGGTCATGCCGTAAGTGTCAATATCGGACGTATGTTCTTTTATCTTGTTAATTTCCTCCCGTATTAAATTCATAAAAGGAATTACGGCAGCCTTATCCAATAAATAAGTCGGGACACCGTCCACTGTACCGTCTGTTTTGTCGATGAGATGCACAAATTCGTGGATCGCAGTATTCTGCCCATCATTTGGGTTTTCAAAACCATATTCCAAAGCCGATTTAGATAAAATCATCTGCCCATTCATCGCGCCCTCTCCTACCATGCCCATAATATTCCGGTCTGCATGCCCTTCGAACTGATAATCCGCATTAAAGTGTGATGGGTAGACCATAATATTGGTCAAGTTTGGATAACTCCATTTCTTAAAAGCAAATATCGGAATAATTGCACTAGCAGCAATGAGCATATAATCTTTCAATTCCAAGGTTACTCCCACGCCTTCAATCTTGACCGCATCCAAAAATGCCAAACAGCGTGTTTCAAATTCCTGTTTATCAGCAACCGAAAGATGACGATAGTAGGCAACCTCCTGTTCCAGGATGTTTTTCCCTTCATCACTCAAAACACGTTTAATTGCCTTATTATTTTTAGCCGTACGATTCAACAGGTAATAGACAACATAAATCACTACTGGTATGAGCAGTATAATAAAAATCTTTTCCAACATATTATTTTATCTTTATCCAACCGGGATCTCTGGCCTGCAAATTACGCAAAAAGCCTTTAAAATGAGATGTCCCAAATAAGATTAAAATTTTCTGCTGTGGGGCATCAGCCACCAGGGAGGCTAGATTTTCTTCTCTTTGCTGCATAACAAATTCTTTGTCAAACTTATTTTTGAGTGCTGTTTTTATCGGTTTACAGTTGTAAGGTTCATTTAGTGGGGTATTGTAGTCGCAGGCATCCAGCTGTATGGTACCATAACGGAATTCAAAATCATCCAGTAATTTATTTTTAGGAATATCAGCGTTGACAGCAGTTTCATAATTGACCAGAAAAAAAGAATAATCAGGCTGGCTGATAACACGCTGTCCCAGTTTGCGATACAAAGGGGCCCTCAATACGCGGGCGGTATCTCCGGGAGTTTCAATACATTGTTGCAATCCAAGGCGATTACCGGTCAATTTTCTGAACTTGCGGTCGTAAAGGTCGCGTTGTGCTGCGCTATCTACCTGATAAGCGATACTTTCATAAAAAACGACATATCCTGATTTTTGAAGTGAATCTACAGCGGCCTGTATCTGATCATAATATACGCGCGTTCCTAAATGCCGCATCGGAATATAAATGATACGACGATCGCCGTTATGGAGTTCAAATTTCCGTGACGCATCCCGCAAAACGCCTGTACTCTGTACCATTAGGGAAGTATTACAGGCAGCAAGTGCGATGAGCACAAAAAGTAGGGAGATAATCTGTTTTAACTGCATTTTTTTATTACAATAACATGCAATTATAACAATATATTATCTCCCTTGTTTAATAAATTTACACTATTGTCAGCCCGATGGTGGTACCACTTGGGATAACGGCATTTTTCTTGATGACCACGATGCCATCACACACCGTGTAAGTCTGATGGTTAGCATCCAATAAATGAGGACCACCATTGATGCGAACATCATTTCCAATGCGACAGTTCTTATCCAGAATGGCATTTTCGATATAGCAGCGTTCGCCTACACCTACGATAGGCATATTTTTTCTTTTAGCTTCGTCCATATCTGAAAAGTCCTCGTAATAGTCTGATCCCATCATATAGGTTCCCCGTACCACCGAACCGATACCGATACGTGAACGCACACCGATCACGGAACGGTCAACCTTATCCGCATGGATAATACATCCATCGGAAATAACGGAGTTGATCAACGTTGTCCCCGAAATCTTAGATGGCGGTAACATACGTGGTCGTGTAAAAACCGTATTTTTATCAAAGAGGTTAAAGGCGGGGATATTATCGGTCAGCCCAATATTGGCTTCATAAAATGAGCCGATCGTTCCGATATCTGTCCAATAACCTTCATATTGGTAACTGAGCACTTTTACATGTTCAATCGCATCCGGAATAATCTCTTTTCCAAAATCCATCCCACTATTTTCCTCCAGCAGGCGTTTTAGTATACCTTTACTAAACACATATATCCCCATAGATGCCAGGTATTCACGCCCCTCCGACTTCAAATGGTCGTTCACTTCTGAACTCCAGTCCGCCAGTTGCTCGCGATTGGGCTTCTCTATAAACGAGGTAATGTGGTTGTGTTCATCCGATTTAAGAATTCCGAATCCTGTTGCATCTTTGCCGTTGACAGGAATGGTCGCAATTGTCAAATCGCCTTCATTCTGCACATGAAAATCCACCAGTGCATCAAAATCCATCTGATAAAGCTGATCCCCTGACAAAATTAAGACATAGTCATAATCTATGCTTGCCAGCTTCCTGAAGGATCTGCGTACGGCATCTGCTGTACCTTCAAACCATTTGTCACCATCATTAGTCTGTTCGGCCGCTAAAATATCGACAAAACCCTTACTAAAAATACTAAAGTTGTATGTATTCTTAATATGCGAATTCAATGAGGACGAATTGAACTGTGTCAACACAAAAATCTTATTAAATCCCGAATTAAGACAATTCGAGATGGGGATATCAACCAAGCGATATTTTCCTGCAATAGGAACAGCTGGTTTAGACCGTTGGTCGGTCAACGGATATAGACGCGAGCCTCTTCCTCCGCCCAAGACGATAGCTACTACATTGTGATGTGACATATCAAATTAAATTAATTGGTTATATAGACTTATGTATTTCGCTGCGGATTTGTTCCAGGAAAAATCCAAATTCATTATTTTGTGCTGGTTGTCCTCAAATTCAGACCTATTTTCATAGTATTCAACCGCCCGGATAACCGCCTTTCTGATTTCAGCCACCTCAAGCGACTCAAAACCGATCCCGTATCCATTGTTTTCCAGATCGATGACCGTATCTTTCAGACCACCCACATAGTGTACAATCGGCAAGGTGCCATATCTCATGGCATAAAGCTGATTGAGGCCACAGGGTTCAACCCGCGAAGGCATCAAAAGAAAGTCTGCGCTTGCATAAAGCCAGTGTGCAAGATTTTCATCATAACCAAAGAACACATCAAAATTTTCTATCTTTTCATCCACGAGCATTTTTACCCGCGACTGAATTGCCGGATCCCCGGCTCCCAGTATAAATATACTCAATCTGTCCGAAAAATTTTCGGTCAAATCCAAAATTATATCCGGCAACAAATCAGCGCCTTTTTCGGTCGCAAAACGCCCTATAAAGACGAGCAGAGGGAGCGTCGGATCAATTTCATACTGCTGCGCCAGTGCCTGCTTATTTTTAAGTTTACCGGCAAAAGCTGAAGCAAGATCATAATTTTCAATCAAGGTATAGTCTTTATCCGGACTCCAGATATCCCAATCAATTCCATTGACGATACCGACGGACTTGTGACGCTCATCATAAAACAGATGCTGAAGACCATTTGCCTCCACATAGAGTTCCTCAAGATACCCTTCCGACACGGTCGTGTAGGCATCACAGCACTTAATCAATGCAGCAAGTGGATTGATCAGACCATCCCAATCCAAGAGCCCCCATTTCCAGCTGTCGAATCCGGGCAATAGAATCGCCTTGCTCCAATGTGTCCAGCCCTGGTATTGACCGTTGTGTACTGTCGCAACAGTCTTCACTCCGGCAAGGAAATTATATTCATTGCTATACTTCATCAGAAAAGGCATCAAGCCAACATGATGATCATGGCAATGCACGATATCTGGCACGATTGCTTTCGCTTTGAACCAGTTTAATACGGCATGCTGAAAAGCGATAAACTGCTCCCCTTCATCCGGATAACAATAAACTTCCTGACGATCCAGTTTACCGGGTATTTTTATCAAATAGAGTTCAAAACCGAGTGTGTTTTCTTTTTCTTTAAAAACAGAATAGTTCAATAATTCAGACCCTTGATAAAAACTTCCCTCTTGAATTACATCAAAGGAATGCTCCCTAACAAATGGGCGATCATACCAGGGCATGATCACCGCCGCTTCCACGCCAAGTTTAGTTTGATACTTGGGCAATGCACCAACGACATCCGCGAGACCACCAACCTTGGCGATTGGGTAACATTCGACACTTAAATGAAATACTTTCATCTGTACATATTTTTCCTCCATCGCTCAGATGGAACTTATCCTATTAAAATTTACTTTTACCGACCTCTCTGGTCTGGGTACATCGCCCTAGACAGGGATACGTTCCGCAGACTTTACTGGAGCGGTTTCTTTCCGATCCTTCTTACGTTTGAGGATATAACCACCAAGCGGTGGAAGATCCACCTGAGCAGACTGTGACCGATTCATCCAATGCAGCTGTTCACTTGCCACATGCTGGCTGCAGACTCCTGAACCGAAATAATGGAGATCATCCGAACTCAACACCACTTCCCATTCACCGGAATAAGGCAAACCTATTCGAAAATGTTCGCGGACAACGGGTGTCAGGTTAATCACGATTACCGTATCATCCCAGGAATCAAAAGCTTTACGCCAATAGACCAAAACCGAATTTTCCCGGTCGCCGGCATCTATCCATTCAAATCCAGATGCATCAAAAGCTTTTTGAAAGAGGCTGGGCTGCTGTCGATACGTCGCATTTAAGTCTGCCACAAATTTTTTCATTCCCTGATGCGGCATAAATTCCAGCAGATGCCAATCGAGCGATTGATTCACGTTCCATTCAGACGTTTGGCCAAACTCGCCCCCCATAAACAGCAGTTTGGTTCCTGAAAAAGTATACATAAACAGGTATAAAGCCCTCAGGTTGGCGAATTTTTGCCATTCATCACCAGGCATTTTATATATCAGCGGCTGCTTTCCATAAACGACTTCGTCGTGCGACAAAGGAAGCATGAAATTTTCGTGAAATGCATATACTGTAGCGAAAGTAATACGATCATGATGATATTTTCTATTGATCGGGTCTTCCTTAAAATAATCCAGTGTATCGTGCATCCACCCCATCATCCATTTCATCCCAAAGCCTAAACCGCCGGCATAGGTAGGTTTACTCACACCTGGCCAGGATGTAGACTCTTCAGCGATCGTCTGTACATCTGGAAAATGGGCATAAACGGCCTCGTTAAATTCCTTTAAGAAGTGTACGGCCTCGAGGTTTTCATTACCACCAAACTCATTCGGAATCCATTCACCCGCATTCCGGCTATAGTCTAGGTATAACATCGAAGCCACAGCATCAACACGCAGCCCATCAATATGAAAGCGATCTAGCCAATAGAAGGCATTGCTAATCAGAAATGAGCGCACTTCATTGCGTCCATAATTAAAAATATAGGACTGCCAATCTGGATGAAAACCCTTTCGTGGATCTTCGTGTTCATAAAGACTTGTACCATCGAAGCGATAAAGTCCATGCGCATCACCAGGGAAATGTGAAGGTACCCAATCCAATAATACCCCAATTCCGGCAGCATGGAGCGCTTCTATGAGGAACATTAAATCCTGCGCCGAGCCATAACGCGAGCTTGCAGCAAAATAGCCTGTAATCTGATATCCCCATGAGGGGTAATAAGGGTGTTCCATCAAAGGCATAAATTCTACATGCGTAAAATTCATTTCCTTGACATAAGCCACAAGCTGTACAGCAATCTCCCGATAGTTTAATAGCGTATCTGGGCTCTCAGGATCTCTTGCCCATGAGCCAAGGTGCAGTTCATAGACCGACCAGGGCTGGTCCAGTCTATTTTTTACGATACGCTCCTTCATCCAGTTTCCGTCATTCCATTCATACCAATTTGAATGGACAATGGATGCCGTTTTAGGTGCTACCTCCCATTTGAATGCGAATGGGTCGCCTTTCTCTAGCTCTTCCCCGGAAGAGCTCTGGATGCAATACTTGTAAGTTTCACCATTGGCTATTCCGGGAATAAAACCTTCCCAGATTCCACTTGTGTCCCAGCGGACATTTAGGGGATGACTCCCCTTGTCCCAAAAATTGAAGTTTCCCGTTACGGAAACGGATTTTGCATTTGGGGCCCAAACCGCAAAATAAACGCCTCTTTCACCCTCCACTTCCAGTTCATGCGAACCAAATTTTTCATACAGTTTGAAGTGCCTGCCCGCCTGGAACAGTGCAACATCAAATTCCGAAAAAAGACTATGCGGTATTACTTGATTGGCCATGTTTAACCCTCGATCAATATGTTGTCAAATTCACGTGCGACATTAATCCAATATCGCCCCTGTTCATCCTGTTGCACTTTCGTCTCTATTCCATCTGTTTTTACTTTTTTTACCGCAAATGGAAGCCCGATCAATTGAAGCTTATACTCTTCGTACCGCTCGGTAAATAACCCGTCTCGGGTCTGTTTGATTGACAGGGAGTCTTTCAATCCGGACACTGTAAAGCATTTCTCCAGATAAATATCCTGCTCATACGCAAAGGTATCACCATGATCGGAATAGACGTAAGAACGATGCACGCCCTCCGAAAAATAGATATTCAATTGCAGTTCCTCTACTTTCTTTTCTCCGGTATACTGCATGACGGGATATTCCGGAATAACGGATCCACCACGAATAAATAGTGGCATTTCATCCAAAGGTGTTGCAATGGTATGTTCCTTGCCGCCCACATATACCGCGTTACTGAAATAATAGAACCAATCTCCTGCGGGAAGATAGACAACCTTGCTTTTCTGGCCAGGTTGCAATACCGGCGACACCAATATTTTATCGCCAAAACAGAACTCCTCTTCCCGCTGCCAATTGGTTGGAATATGCTGCTCAACCATTGAAATAGGACGTAAGATCGGATAGCCGTATTTGGTCTGTTCCCAAAAACAGGTGTAGATATAAGGTAAAAGCTGATAGCGCAGCTCAATAAACTTTTTATTTATTTTTTCCCAGTCTTCACCGAAGCTCCAGGGCTCTCGGTCGCGGGTATCCCCTGCGGAATGTACACGCATAAATGGTGAAAAAACACCAAACTGCATCCATCGCGTAAAGAGTTCACCATCCGGTTCCCCAGTAAATCCGCCAATATCGGTTCCACAGAAAGACATTCCTGAGGTGGACAAGCGCTGCAACTGTAAAGTCCCTAGTTTGAGATGTTCCCAGCTGGCTAAGTTATCTCCCGTCCATACCGAAGAATAACGTTGTGTACCGGCATAAGCCGCCCGTGTAATGGTAAATGGCCTTTTATTCTTATACAGCTTCTTTAAGCCATCATAGGTCGCACGCACCATCTGCATGCCGTAGACATTATGTGCTTTTCGATGCGATCCGCGATGGCCATCATATTGATGCCTGACATCATCCGGAAATGTTCCACGACCAAAAACTGCAGGTTCATTCATATCATTCCAAAAGCCTGCAACCCCGTCCTCCACTAAACCCTGGTATAAAGTCCCCCACCACTGCCGAACTTCAGGGTTCGTAAAGTCAGGAAATTGACAGCGTCCGGGCCAAACAAATCCTTCCATAAAATAATCATCGCCCCTTCGACAGAAATATCTATTCTCCTTTCCTTCTCTAAACACCCAGTAGTTTTCGTCAACCTTAATTCCCGGATCAATCATGACGACCGTCTTAAAGCCTTCATTGGCAAGGTCGGCAATCATTTTCTTGGGATTTGGAAAATATTGCTTATTCCAGGTAAAGCAGCGATACCCATCCATATAGTCAATATCCAAGTAAATGGCATCACATGGGATCTGTCTTTTACGGAATTCTTCGGCCACCTTACGTACGTTCGCTTCGGGGTAATAACTCCATCGGCATTGATGGTACCCAATAGCCCATAATGGTGGTAAATAATGTGTGCCGGTCAGGGTATGGTACCTCCGGATTACATCAATAATATGAGGGCCATGAATATAATAATATTGCAATTCACCACCCTCAGACCAGAAACTAGTCTTACCCTGATCCTCTGCAGCAAAGTCGAAATAGGTTTTAAAGGTATTATCAAAGAAAATACCGTAGGCTTCCCCATCTTTCAATCCGATGTAAAAAGGGATTGTTTTGTATAAAGGATCCTGATCGTAAGCAAATGCATAAGTGTCCGAATTCCAATTTTTTAATCGCTTGCCGCGAAGGTTAAGTTTGGTCGCCTTGTCGCCTAAGCCATAAAATGCTTCGTTTTCAAAAGCTATTTTTGTACTATAGACATAATATCCGCCAAAGTCGGGATTTTCCTCCCAATGCATCGGTGCCTGATCCGCATTAAACAATTTCCCTGCCCTATCCGAGAAAGAAATCAAAAAATCTTCTTTATTGATCCGGCAGGAGATCGTGTTCGTATGCACACTATAGTGATCTTCTTCCTCTTTACACTGATGGATGCTGACGCGATGATCTTTCTTTGCCAATGCATAGGAAAAATCCTCTAAAAAAGTTCCTTGTGGCGCCAATCGAACACGAACAATCTCATCAGTTACGATCTTAATCTCAACTTTCGCCTTGCCATCGGAAAAATAGTATGATTTATCGTTTTGGTTGTGGGATACAACATTTTCGAGGTATTTCTTTTCAATTTTGGGCAGATCCAATACCGGATTATTCACATGATGCATACTCTCCAAAGTACCATCATTTTCTTCCTCGTTTAGTGTGGTTTGATTTAGGTTGTCGTCTTCAAGCATAGCTGTGTTATATTAAATGTTTCTGAAGGCTTAATTCCTCTTTAAGATAGAAAAATTATCCCGCGCCGACAACAAATCATTAAAAAAAAATCCCGCCAACTAAAATGGGCAGGATTGTTTGTATCAAATGAATCTATCTTTACTATTTTATAAAATGAGCACGGAGCATCCAGGCCATTTTTTCATGTTTTTCCAATAAGCCGACCAAAAAATCTTCGGTACCATTATCAGCTGTATCCTCGACAGCTGCAATATCAGCGCGAATCGACATTGCAATAGATTCATGATCCGTTAATAGCTCTTTATAATAAGATTGGCTGTCCGTCTTATCGGAAGTAGACTCTGTCAAACGTGTTAATTTCAGATATTTGTCAAATGAGCCCACGGCATAATGACCCAATGTACGAACACGCTCCGCAACTTCATCAATCACTTCGGCAAGCTCATCATATTGCGATTCTAAAAATAAATGGGCCGCATGAAAATCAGGTCCCTCGACATTCCAATGTGCGTTTCGGGTTTTCATGTAAATAATGTGCTCATCGGCCAATAAGACATTGAGCAATTTCGCAACTTTTTTTAAGTCGGCATCTTTAATTCCAATTGAAGTTTTCATATTGTGTTTATTTGTTAACTATATCTTTTAATCGCTTAGTTAAATTTACCCAAAAAAGCAGGGAAAACAAAAAAAAGAGGCGTTAAAATGTCATTTCAATAGCATAATAACCGTATTTTTGCGGGCAGATTATTATTGAAGGGAATACTGTGGGTACTTTAGACAACAAGCCTTATTTTCATGCATTCAAGGAGGATATTTCGGGCATCGAACTCCCCTTACGGTTCACTTTTCCATTTTGCTATGAACCGCATCCGCTAGCCATTATTGCTGCGCAAGAACTCCAGGCCTACCTGGAGACACAAAATGAGTGGACACATAACTTTGGTCTAGAAGAAAATAATGATGGTCTTGCCATAGGCAAGATGTTTGGGATATTGGTTGTCCGCGATCAGCAGCATCGCCTCGGATATCTTGCGGCCGTATCAGGCAAGCTTGCAGGCAGCAACAAACATAGCTACTTTGTGCCCCCTATTTTTGACATGCTGGAAAAAGATGGCTTCTTTTTGAATGAAGAAGTACACTTAAATGCGCTCAACAGAAAAATTGAACTCCTGGAAAACAGTGCGGAACTGGCACAAACAAAAAGCAATCTCAATAGATTAAAAGACCAATGGGATACAGCGCTTGACCTGCTCAAAACAAAACTCAGAAGTCAGAAAAAAGAACGTAAGGAAACCCGAACCAGATTACGTCCCATCCTGTCAGACGAAGCGTATGAAACACTGATGAAAGATATGCGTAGCCAAAGCTTAAAGGACAAACAAGAACTTCAGCGCTATCAATATGACATGCATCTGGCCCTGGAATCGGAAAACCTTAAGCTTCAACAATTGCTTTCCGATATTTTGGCAATGAAAGAGGAGCGCAAGACGCGGTCGGGCAATCTGCAAAGACAACTTTTTGAACAATATAATTTTCTGAATGCCGAAGGGCAACCCAAGAATGTCATTGCCATTTTTCAGGATTTTGATCAAAGTACACCTCCTGCGGGTTCTGGAGAATGTGCTGCGCCGAAATTATTGCAATATGCCTATAGCCACAATCTTACCCCCATCGCATTGGCCGAATTCTGGTGGGGCTGTTCCCCGGCTTCCGAAATTCGCAGACATAAAAACTATTATCCGGCCTGTCGTAAAAAATGTGAACCTATTCTGGGTTACATGCTTCAGGGGCTTACGGTCGATCCGAATCCTATGCAACAGGAAACAACCCTGCAAACGGAACTCCCGCAGATCTATGAAGATGAAGATATTATCGTCTTTAACAAACCCGCAGAGTTTTTATCAGTTCCCGGAATCTATGTTAAAGATTCCGTCTATAACCGTGTCCTCAAACGCTATCCAAATGCCGGCCCAATTATTATCCATCGGCTGGATATGTCCACTTCGGGACTTTTGGTTGTAGCCAAAAACAAGATGGCACATCAATTTATACAAGATCAATTTATACAACATACCATAACGAAGGAGTACATTGCTTTACTCGATGGTGTTATTGAAAAGGAATCGGGGCTGATTGATCTGCCCCTTCGCGTGGATTTAGACGACAGGCCCCGACAAGTGGTCTGTTATACCTATGGAAAACCTGCACAGACTAAATGGGAAAGAATCGCAATTGAAAATGGCCAAACACGCGTTCGATTCTATCCTTTAACAGGCCGGACACATCAACTCCGTATGCACGCCGTACACCCGGACGGCCTGAATACACCTATCGTCGGCGATGATCTATACGGCAGAAAAGCAAATAGATTACACCTTCATGCTGCTTTTATTAAGTTTATACACCCGGGCTCCAGACAGGAAATCACCTTTGAAATCCCACCTGATTTTTAGCACGATTGACTATATCGTTACAAAAGTCAGCAAATATGTGACTGGAAAATCATCGTGAAGTCAAAATGTGGACGTTAAATTATTGACCTAAATCAATAATTTAATACAAACAACTGGAAAACAATTACTTAAACCTCAAAAGAAGAAAGTACGTTTCCTTTATTACATTACAATAAAATTTTAAATATTCTTAATTTTTTGTTTCCTTTGTTCACTGATTTTTTGATTTTAATACTTATAAAGTCAGAAATAAAGTAAAAACAAGAAAACAATTTTGAATTTTCAAGATTATAGCAATATAATGGAAGCTAAAATAAACGCACAAACCTTCATAAATAAACTCTTTTTCTCGATAACATTCTTGCTATCAGCATCTCTGGCATTCGCACAGACCAAAACGGTTACGGGTACGGTCAAAGATGCAAAGACAAAAGCCCCCATTGCTTACGCCACCGTTGCGGTCGTGGGCGCGCCTGCTGCTGCAGGAACCTCAACATCGACCAATGCAAATGGAGAGTTTAGGCTGGTTTTTCCAACATCTTATGTCAAAATCAGAGCAAGCTATGTTGGTTATGACAATAAGGATGCTTTCGTTACCAATGATGCTGTTCAGACCAAGGAAATCCTGATGGATGCACAGGATAATATGCTGGAGGAAGTTGTTGTCAAAGCCAAAAAGAAAAAATACAGCAACAAAGACAATCCTGCCGTTGCTCTAATCCGTAAGGTGATTGAAAATAAAGATAAAAACCGACTGTCGGGACAACAATATGCTGAATTTGACCAATATGAGAAGATGTCTTTGGGATTGAGCAATCTTTCAGAAAAATTCGTCAACAAAAAAATCTTTAAAAACTATCAATTTCTTTTCGAAACAGATGATTCGGCTAAAACCGCCAATAAATATGTTTTGCCGGCTTTTATCGAAGAGAAAATGTCCAAAGTTTACTACCGTAAAGATCCGAGCAAAACCAAACAATATATTTTGGGGGATCAACGCGCGCAGTTTGACCCTAAATTTATAGATAATGATGGTCTGGCAGCCTATTTTAATAAACTCTACGAACAAGTTGACATCTATGACAACAATATTTCATTGGTAACCAACCAGTTTTTGAGTCCGATTGCGAATTCTGCACCGACATTTTATAAATTTTTCATTACCGATACCATCAAAACGTCCCAACCCTGGCTGGTTGAATTGAGCTTCGTTCCCCGCAATAAAGCAGATATGTTGTTTAAAGGACAATTATATGTTACCCTCGATGGCAATTATGCTGTTCAAGGAGCGAATATGACTGTTGCGGATGATATCAACCTAAATTTTGTACGCGATCTTCAGGTTCAGCTCAAATTTGAAAAAGACAGTAAGAGCAGATTCTACCTGAAGACAAGTACATTGGGAATTGATTTTTCATTAACTGAAAAAGGAATGGGTATCCGCGGAAGCCGAACGGTCGATTATAACAACTATAAAGTTGGTGTGCAACAACCCGATAGCATTTACGACGGTCCATCAACAGTCATAGCTTACAATGTTGAGAATAAAAAAGCGACAAAGTCCTTATTTGAAACACAACGTCCTTTAGCTTTGGCACAGAATGAACTAAATATCTACCACAATATAGATACTTTACAGAAAATCCCTTCTTTCAGAACCTTCATGGATATCGCGGCCTTGGTGCTTTCGGGTTACAAACAAGCCGGTCCGGTGGAAATTGGTCCAGTAAATACATTCTACAGTTTCAACCCTGTTGAAGGCTTTCGCTTACGTGTGGGGGGGCGTACGACCGAATCACTGAGCAAACGCTTTTATGCAGAGAGTTATGCGGCCTATGGATTCAAGGATCAGAAATGGAAGTATTTTTTCAGCGGGACTTATGCCTTTAACAACAAGTCGGTATACTCCTTCCCTATGCACTATGTCAGGGCCTCCTATAAGAAAGATACCAAAATTCCGGGACAAAAGCTCGAGTTTATTCAGGAAGACAACTTTTTGCTATCCTTCAAACGTGGTGATAACGACCGATATATCTACGAAACCAACTATGGACTGGAGTATAAAAAAGAATTCTTGAATCACCTGGCTATTGGTGCTGGATTTAATATCAACAAACAGTCCCCAGCTGGCAGCCTGACGTACCAAATGTTGGATGAAAATGGACAAAACAAATTGTTCAACGAATTAAACACAACAGAACTATCGGTTAACTTTAGATACGCACCGCATGAGGAATTTTACCAAGGTAAAATCTATCGGACTCCAATATTCAATCAATACCCGATATTCACGTTCAATTATACCGCTGGGATAAAAGGTCTGGCAAAAGGAGAATATAATTACCATAGTTTTAACGTAGGCGCATTCAAACGTTTTTATTTAAGTCAATTTGGTTTTGCTGATGTAACCGCCGAAGGAAACTATATCGCAGGAAAAGAGATACCATTTCCCTTCCTGACAATCCACCGTGCAAACCAGACTTATGCATACCAGTTAAACTCGTACAACTTAATGAACTTCCTGGAATTTGTCAGTGACCACAACGCTTCCATTAACGTACAATACTACATGAATGGATTCCTATTGAATAAAATCCCACTGATCAAAAAGCTGAAGTTACGTGAGGTATTTAGTTTCAAAGGTGTATACGGTGGTCTTCGTAAAGAAAATGATCCAGACGACCCTAATTACGGCTCTAAAGTGTTTGCATGGCAACGCAATGCACAAGATATCCAAAGCTCATATACCTTCGGTTCTGAGCCTTATATGGAGGCCAGTATCGGTTTGGCCAACATCTTTAAAATTTTGCGTGTGGACTACGTCAAACGTCTGAATTATCTTGACCATGTGGATGCTCCAGCCTGGGGAATCCGTGCACGGGTTAGATTTGACTTCTAATAGTTTCCGTAAATTTATAGTATAATTTTGAGGCCCTGTCAATGAAAAAAATGACAGGGCCTTTTTTCTTATTTACAGCGTCTCCCATTTGATCCTTATCCCATGGTATTTCCCCATCTTTCTTTGTCGATTTATCCGATTGCGGTTCGGCTAGACGAAGAATCCCAAAAACTTTAACCCTTGCTGACTCCGAGTTCGGGAGTTATTCGGGTCATATTTGCATCTGATTCGGGACAGATTCGCCTCTGCTACTAGGTGTGAGCGTGATGACTACGCAATGAGTATCTGATAAATGCGTCCGAGACTCGGACTCAACACGGACTCATCATGGACTCAATACGGATTCACCCCGACTTTAGGGCGAATTAGATACGACACTGTGCCGAAGCGTTGCCGAAGCCTTGGCGAAACGAATTCGATGGTGAACGAAAGAATCCCTAGAAAAGTATTATATTAAGAAGCATTGCAGGATCGAAAAACTAAGCTTTACGCAAAAAAAATCCCCCTTGCAAACCGCAAAGGGGATAAAATTAGCATATGACGATGGTTAGTTTTTCTTTTTGAATGCATCTACACCGCTCTGTAGAAATGCTTTGTATTGTTCAACATTGTAATTTGCCCCACTTTGAGGAACCAGCACCTGACCGTTTGGATCAACAATCACATACAATGGCTGCGAATTACTATTGAATGCGGAAGCTTGAAAATCGCTGTTTTTGTTTCCGATAGTCTTAATTTTTTTATTGCTGTATGCAGAAACTATCTGCTCATTGACAGGCAATTCAGTTTTATCATCCACAAATAACTCGGCCATTACAAACTCTTCTTTCAACAACTTGGCTACCGCAGGATCTGTCCATACATTTGCCTCCATTTTGCGGCAGTTAACACAATTCCAGCCTGTAAAGTCAATCAAAACAGGCTTATTAAGCTCTTTCGCCGTTGCTAAAGCCTGATCGTAATCATAATAGGGATCGAAGCCTTTTGGTGTACCACGCTCGTGAAAAATCTCAGCGTATTTTTTGACTTTTCCATCCGTATGCGCAGCAGGACTACTGCCAACTCCAGTGGATAAATCAAAATCCTGGGTTGCCGATGGGGGCAAAAAGGCTGAAATAGACTTTAAGGGAGCTCCCCATAAACCGGGAATCATATAAATCACAAAGGAAAAAACAACAATAGCGAGTATTGTTCTCGGAACAGACAGAAATTTGAGGTCGCTATCGTGGGAAAACTTAATTTTACCAATCAGATAAAGCCCCATCAAACCAAATACGGCGATCCATAAAGAGAGGAACACTTCTCTGTCCAACCAGTTCCAATGGTAAGCCAAATCTACATTCGACAAAAATTTCAATGCCAAAGCCAGCTCCAAAAAACCAAGCACCACTTTTACACTGTTCAACCAGCCACCTGATTTGGGCAGCGATTTAAGCATTGATGGGAACATGGCGAATAGGCCAAATGGAATAGCCAAGGCAATGGAGAACCCCAACATACCTATGGCTGGCCCCAATCGTTCACCTTTTGACGCTGCTTCCACCAGGAGCGTTCCGATAATCGGACCGGTACAGGAAAACGACACCAAAGATAAGCTAAATGCCATAAAAAATAGACCTACAAGTCCTCCTTTATCCGACTTGGCATCCATTTTATTGACAAAAGAGCTCGGCAAGGTAATTTCAAATGCACCAAAGAAAGAGGCCGCAAATACCACCAACAGCAAAAAGAAAATAAAATTAAAAATCCCATTGGTCGAAAGGGCATTGAGTGCATCAGAACCAAATGCAATGGTAATGATCATGCCCAAAGCGACATAAATCACGATAATAAATAGTCCGTACAATAAAGCCTTACTTATGCCACTGGCGCGACTACCGGACTGTTTAGTGAAGAAGCTTACGGTCAAAGGAAGCATCGGAAATATACAGGGCATCAATAAGGCCGCGAAGCCCCCGACCAAGCCTGCAATAAAAATACTCCAAAGTGACTTTTTTCCACCCTCTGCCGGACCAACGGTTTTAGCAGTGGCAGCTACCATCGTCTTACTGGAGTCTACACCAGCTGTAACAGTGTCAGGAGACTCTTCAAAAGATAATGAATCCGGGCTGATGGTACCATCCGTGAATTCGATACCTTCCGGGCTAACCGTACTGTCCTGCTGCGCAAACATAGCAAGAGGAAAAATGAGCAGGAATAAAAGGGTTAATAGTTTAAAATTAGTTTTCATCAGAATATCATGTGTTTTTCATAATTTATTTTGCTTTGAGACCTGTTCATTTGTTCTTGTGTAAATAAAACCCGAGGAGCAATACACTCCCCGAGTTCACTATAAACATATGAAACTAAATCTTATTCGCCCCAAATACCGGATTTGGCAGCCTACAAATTGGTTGAAAACCCAGAAAATCAACATCACTGGATAAATAGCCTGGTTTAATAGGCTCTTCTTTCACCAAATCCGTACTTAAATATTTCTTATTGTCATCACATAGTAGCGTGACGACAACTGCTTCATCACCTAACTCTTGTTGTAATTTAATCGCTCCAATAACATTTGCCCCCGAAGAAATGCCAACGGCAAGTCCCAATTGCCTTGACAGCTTCTGAGCCATAATGATCGAATCGCCATCGTTGGCACAAACAACAGGATCCAGTTCATCCAAATTCACAATTGCCGGAATAAATTCATCGGATATACCCTGAATACGGTGCGAACCGACTTTATGTCCTGTTGTTAATGTTGGACTCTCCGCAGGCTCCAAGGGATGTACACGAACATCTGGATTTGCCTTCCGCAAGCTGCGTCCTACACCCATGACGGTTCCCCCTGTTCCTACTCCTGCCACAAAGGCATCCGCGATCAAGCCCTGTTCTTCCAATTGCTTCACAATTTCATAACCAGTCGTTTTCTCATGTGCTTCCGCGTTATATTGATTTTCAAACTGTCTTGGAAGAAAAACACCACCAGCGGCAGCAAGCTCTTCACTCAAACGAATGCTTCCCAAAAAACCACCTTCTTCTTTACTGATCAGCTGAATATCGGCACCCATGCTTCTGATAATATCGGTACGCTCTTTACTCAACCAATTTGGCATGATAATCTTTACCTGATGTCCCAAAGCTTTACCAATTGCAGAAAAAGCAATTCCTGTATTTCCGCTTGTAGCTTCAATAACAACATCCGTTGGTCTAATTTGGCAATTCATATATGCTTTATATAGAATATATAAAGCCATTCTGTCTTTGATACTACCGGTTAAATTATAATTCTCACATTTCACGAATACGCGGCCTGGCTTACCTTTGTAAGTATACTGCAATTCCAACATTGGCGTATTACCGACCAATCTCCACAAATGCTTAAATCTTTTGTCCAATGCAGGCGATAAACATGCACTTAGTAATTCTTGTTCAGCCATTTTTATATAAATGATTATTCTGTTGCAAAATTGAACAATAACAAGATATTATTCAATACATAACTATAATTTCAAGAAAAATTCAATAAAAACACATCAGCAACAATAAATTATTCATTCCTACATTGTAATTTTGCAACAACACCGAAAATATTCATATTATGGAATTGGACGATATCGATCTAAAATTATTGCGCTTATTACAGCATGATGCTTCATTAAGTAATAAGGAACTCTCGTTTGAATTGAATAAATCAATCGCAGCAGTGCACGAAAGGGTAAAAAAATTAAAAAGGTTGGGTTATATCAAAAAAACAGTAGCGATCCTGGATCGGCACAAAATCGGGATTGGACTGATTTCGTTTTCACAGGTATTCCTGAAAGCGCATACATTTGAGGTTTTGAACGAATTTGAAAAAGAAGTAGCCAAATTCCCGGAGGTAATGGAATGCTATCAGATGGCCGGATCTTATGATTTCATGTTACGCATCGCTACAAAGGATATGGATGCGTATCACATCTTCTTGAGACACCGCCTGGCGGTGCTCCCGCAGGTCAATACCGTACAGACTTATTTTGTATTATCCGAAACAAAGAGTGAAACTGCTTATCCATTATAATAGGTACGAACATGACAAACACCCCAAAAAAAAGTATGAGGTATTGATTTCAATAAAATCAATACCTCACCTATATCATTCAATTTAATCGAACAGCAAGGTCCCGGTGACGTTCCAGCTACTGAAACTTGTCCCTTCCGGAGCCCCCTGTGGGATCTGAACCTGCAATTTGTAAGCACCAGCTTTTAAATCCCCCAGATCAATATAAATTGGAGGTGTAACTGTTCCCGGACACCAATTGGAGCGACTTAAATCGGATGAAGATAACCCTGTAGCAAAATTACCCGAAGCGGGGTTAGACAAACGGTAAGAACCGCAATCATTACGCCAGGGGGTATACTTAAACAGTAGGGCATCATTTAGAAAAATTCGGTTTTCTTTGGGCACAAACTCATCGCCATTTCCCCAACCTCCATGACCGGTTGTGATATAACGCAGTTGCACGTTTTTGGCATCCTGATCCAAGTGAAACGAGAGCGTCAGTCCTTTATCCTGATCAAACATAGATCCATACTCCTGCCCGCCCATTTCCATGACATTGGTTGTCGTAAATAAGGACATGGTCTTTTTTAATTTTCCTTCCGACCCAGCCTCAAAACCAGGGTGAATCGTGAGTTCAACGCTAACTTCATGTCCATTCTTATCATAGTTGCCGATGAAAGCGCCTACATATACTTCCTGTTCGCTCAACATCCCGGCGAGCTCTGACACATCCTGCCTGTAAAGTACCGAATCCTGCCAAACCTTATCCTTTAACTGAAGATAGTTAAACTGCTTAACACCAAAGGGGGTAAAAAACCGCATCAATTCCACGATAGGTTCGAAAGTCTCAGTTCTTACCACACCTTGGTAGCTTTTCCCATTACCATTTCCATACGTCGGTAGGGTCGACATCCCATTTTTCATCCCATCGAGAAAGTTCTGTGCTTTATTGGCAGGAATAATAAAAACGGATCCAGTGCGATCATAGGCATCACCTTTTGATTGCTCCACAAGCTGAACAAAAACATTATCGCTAAGTTTGATTTTCGGTATTTTGATCTTCTTGACAATGACTGTACCATTGGCAAAACGTAGAATTGAATCAGATTTGACATCATCAGAAAAACGAATGCGCTCTTTTTGAAAAACAGGAAGCTGAATAAAACGGTTTTTCCAAATAAGGTCTTTATAGGAAAGTTCATCATAGCGCTTTTCGCTTCCTTTTAGCTTCAATTGATCAGGGATAGCATTGACTTTCTCAACTTTCGTTGCGAAAGTCCGTGTATTGCCATTTCTGATTACTTCTAGCACTAACCCTAGATCCTGCCCTAGTTCGCTCGGAGCTCCTTTTACGCCAAGTTTATCCGTATACCATAGCTCAATCTTATTGGAGTTGATACTGGTTTCTACTTTTTTACAGAGATAGCCCAAGATGGTCTTTGTCTCATTGGTCGGTGTAAATTTCTGCTTAGAAAGCGCCAGAGAGTCCCCTGTCAAAATATGTGAACCATCTTTCAGTTTCGCAATTTTAAGCAGGTTATTTCCGGCTGACCGCGTCACCAACACACGTTCATAAGGCGGCGACAATTGTCCTTTTATATCTTTTTCCGAGCTGACATAAGTTTCGTTCGCATTAGCATACACCAACACCGTATTCTGATTAGTAGGTGTATTCCCGTTAAAACTTTGATTATACTGGATGACATAGCTCGTTAGCTTCTGGGCATAAGAAAACAATGACAGACATAACATTGAAACAAAAAGGATATTTTTCTTCATCGTATACATATTGGATTAGACACAAAAACGTTATTTTATCAACCACATATCCAAAAGATAAAAGATTGCAAAAATAACCGACGCGTAACCATTGGTGGTCATGAAATCACGGTTTACCCGACTTAGATTTGTCGACGAAAATAGGGTGTGTTGATAGATCAGCAATGCACCATAAAACGCAACTCCTAAATAATAAATCCAACCGATGGGCATTAAAAAGGCTGGTATTAAAACAAATATAAAAGACACCACATGTAAACATTCGGATACCCGCATCGCTCCTTTTGTTCCCAACCATACTGGAATGGAGTTCAACGTATTGGCCCGGTCAAAGGCCTCATCCTGCAAAGCATAAATTATATCAAAGCCACTCACCCAGGTCAATACAGCAAAGCCGTACAGAACAGGAACAGTTGCAAATTGGCCCGTGATCACCATATATGCCCCAATTGGTGCTAAACCCAGTCCCGCACCGAGTACCAAATGGCACAAAGGAGTAAATCGTTTGGTATAAGAATAAAAAAGTACAACAAAAAGTGCGATGGGCGACAGCATAAAGCACAGGGAATTTATAAAATAAGTCGCTGTGACAAAAAGTAAGCAATTGACAACGGTAAAGATCAATGCATTCCGGGCTGAAATCTTCCCTGCTGGAATATCACGCATTGCTGTCCTTGGATTAATGGCATCGATGTCCCTATCCAAATACCTATTGAAAGCCATCGCTGCATTCCGGGCTGTTACCATGCATAATAACATCAATAGTAACAGTTTCCAGGAGAAGGCGTATTCAGTGGTATGCAGGGCCAAAAAGAAGCCAATAAGGGCAAATGGCAATGCAAATACACTGTGAGCAAATAAAACTAAAGAAAGATACTTCTTCATGAGATCATCTTAATGGATTTTAAAACGTTTAACACCCTATTCTCGGCAATGATCAGGTTGACCAAGCAATGATATTAACGAATTTATTTTTTTGAAATACTTAAAACGGCATTCTTTCTTCCGGCTCAGGGCCCACAAATCGGCGGTTGACTTCATCAATGGTTTCCAGAATCGGTTCATGGCCGACTTTCTTCTCAGCCGAGGTCAAAAACACCGGCGGCACCTCTTCGAACCATTGCAACAGCTCCTTTTTAAATTTTGCAATATTCGCATCGGATTTTACCGCTGATTGCTTGTCTGCTTTGGTAAAGACCAACATAAAGGGTAAACCGCATTCACCCAACCAATAACAGAAATCAAGATCAATCTTCTGCGGCTCGAGGCGACTGTCTACCAAAACAAATACACATTGTAAATTGTCTCTATGCGTGAGGTATCTACGAATGAATTTTTCCCATTCTGTGCGACTTGTTTTGGATGCTTTAGCGAATCCATAACCAGGTAAATCGACCAGATACCAGGTATCATCTATAATAAAATGATTGATCAACTGAGTCTTACCAGGTTTTTGAGAGGTTTTGGCAAGTCCCTTCTTATTTGTCATTGCATTGATCAAAGAAGATTTACCTACATTAGAACGGCCTATAAAGGCGTACTCGGGCAAATTTGGCGCAGGTAATTTGTCAACTCTCGTGTTGCTACACACGAATTCGGCTTTTTTTACTTCCATGGAACAAAGGTACATTAAATGAATCCGTTTGGCAAGGTTTACACCCTTCTATGCGATAAAAAACTGAACGGCCAATCTGTAACATTTAATGCTGTTCAGATACTAATAGTCAAAATAAACAAGTGTATATTTGATAGCAAACGATATATGCTATATTTTATGCCATACTGAATTTAATTAAACCCTAAAAAGATGTTACTCGAAATCAATCATGTCACCAAGGATTACGCCAATCATCGTGCATTGGACGATGTGTCCATCCAGATTCCAAAAGGAAAGATCTTTGGGCTGTTGGGTCCAAATGGAGCTGGAAAAACATCCCTGATCCGTATCATTAACCAGATCACCGCTCCGGATTCAGGTGAAATCCGGTTCAATGGGGAATTATTGGGGGCACAGCATATCGCCCAGATAGGTTACCTCCCGGAGGAACGTGGGCTCTACAAAAAAATGAAAATCGGTGATCAGATGCTTTATCTGGCGCAGTTGAAAGGGCTTTCTAAAAAAGAAGCTTTACAGCGGATACACGATTGGTGCGAACGTCTCGATATATCCTCATGGTGGGACAAGAAGATCGAAGACCTCAGTAAGGGAATGCAACAAAAGGTCCAGTTTGTCGCAACCGTCATTCACCAGCCGCAATTGATTATCCTCGATGAACCCTTCTCCGGCTTTGATCCGGTAAATGCCAACATCATCAAAGAACAGATCTTACGCTTAAATGCGGAAGGCGCCACAATTATTTTCTCCACCCATCGGATGGAAACAGTAGAGGAACTTTGTGACCATATCGCCTTAATTCACCGTTCCAGGAAAATCCTCGATGGCCCTGTACAAACCATCAAGAAAGACTACAGAAACCAAACCTATACATTGGAGTTTACCACCAATACCGAAGCGGTTGACATCCGCAATGAAAACTTATTTCAAATTGTTTCTTCTTCACAAAAAGACAACATTTATAACACTACTATTCAACTAAATAATGGCGTTAATATAAACCATGTGTTAACTGAGATCTTACCAAAAATTCAACTCAACCAAATCATTGAGATTGTCCCTTCCATGGCGGATATCTTTATTCAGAAAGTTACTGAGGTCTCACCTTTATCTCCAGATCATGCATAAGATACTACTCATTATTCAACGGGAATATTTATCCCGTGTCAAGAAAAGATCATTCATTGTCATGACCTTCGCGGTGCCCTTATTCTTCTTTGCATTATATGCGGGCATGTTTTATTTAACAAAAAAAAGCTTCAAGGATGCCCATACGGAAGTCTTTATCATTGACCAACAAGGCGACTTTGCCAGTAGACTGCAGAGTAATAAAAATGTAAGCTATAAGAAGAGCCAACTACCACTACAGCAACAAAAGGAGCGCTTGGCTCAGGAACAAGGCAAACAGGCGATCTTATACATTCCTCAAGATATCCTGACAACACAAAAGGCAGAATTGATTACCAGTGGTAAAACAAGTTTCGTCACCCAGGAGGTGATCAGCGGCCAGCTGGAAGATATCATTCGGGAAAAAGAATATAAAGCCAAAGGGATAGACCTCAACCTCATCCAATCCATTAAACCAAAAGTGGCTATCGATGCCAAAGAAATCACAGTAGATGGTGAAGAAAAAAATAGCAATACAGCTATAGCAATGGGAATTGGAGTTGCACTTGCTATTTTAGTCTATCTCTCCCTATTTCTCTATGGCGCTCAGGTCATGCGGGGCATCATTGAAGAGAAAAGCAACCGTATAATTGAGGTCATTATTTCCTCTGTAAAACCCTTTCAGCTTATGATGGGCAAAATTGTGGGAATTGGCATGGTTGGACTCACCCAATTTGTCATGTGGCTCGTGCTTACCCTTGGGCTCTTTATTACCGCTACGACACTATTTGTCAATCCACAGGACATGCAAGAGGTGGCTGCCAGCCAGCCCGGAGCGGCCAATATGGGAACGGTATCCAACGCGATCGGAAAAGGCGGATCCGCCTCCATTCTCGCCTCCATCCAAAGCTTCAACTTCACCGAAGTCATCGTTTTCTTCTTTCTATTTTTCATCGCCGGCTATCTGCTGTATAGCGCTATCTTTGCTGCTGCCGGTTCTGCCGTAGATAACGAAACAGAGGCCAATCAATTTTCCATGCCGATTACCATGCCCCTATTGTTGACGTATATCCTCTCCTTTGGGGTTATCATTAACGATCCAAATGGGCCAATCGCTACCTGGCTGAGCTTTATCCCCTTTACTTCGCCGATCGCTATGCTGGTACGTATTCCATTTGGAGTCCCTTTATGGCAAATATTAACTTCATTGGCTTTACTTATCTTAACCTTCCTTTTGATCACTTGGGTCGCTGCGCGTATCTATCGTGTAGGGATTTTAATCTACGGAAAGAAAGCAAGCCTCAAAGAAATCATCAAGTGGTTCAATTATAAAAATTGATCAGGTTGACGAATCGAATAAATAAAAAAGGCCAGATTACACAATGCAATCTGGCCTTTTTTATATCATGTACAGGATAAAATCTTCCCTTATTTTGCTACTATAGTCTGTTTTCCTAGTAGAACACCTATCTTGTAGATCATTTAATACCGAATATTAAACTTCTGAAATACAAAATGCCATAACCATATCGGGCCAATGAGTAGGAATTGTACGAACTGTTTTCCGCTGATTGCTTTTTTCTCTTTTCCTTTACCAACATACAACGCGGCCAGTGCGAGCAATGCAATTGCAAGGCATATCCATATTACTGCAGGGCCGCCATTTTTTTGCACATATTCCAACTGGACAATAAAATAGCTCATTGCCCCTATCGAGAATAAAATCGCGTAAGACAGGGTTGCAGATAGTTTAAGGTAAAAATAGATAACAATCGCAATGAAGAAAGAACCCCAGTTCAAAAAAGTATGCCAATTGAGTTTCACCAAAAATTCAAACTGTGGAAAAGGAATCATCCAGATACAGCCCATCACGCCGAAGAATAACAGCGGCAAAAAGATGATCTGAATCATGCGATTGCCTGGGTCTTGAAAATTGGCATCCAACTCCTCAAAATAGGTATCCACTGGACGCTTTGGTTCTACTTCCTGAACTTTCTTCTTTTGTTTCATTCGGCAAATTTAATAAATATTGATCTGCCCAGGCGGTCGCGCATCATAATAATATTATTTTTTTGGTCTGATGCTTGTCATTATATGCATTCTTTTGGCCTTAGCTGGTAATCTCCTATCCAATTCCGTAATATTGCAGCATGAAGTCTTATAAACACATCTTATTTGATCTTGATGGAACCTTGACCGACCCTGCTGAGGGCATTACTAAATGTATCGCTTATGCACTTGAAGCCAAGGGAATTATTACGTCTGATTTGGATAGTCTCAAACCATTGATTGGCCCCCCATTGAAAGATACATTCATGTACACCTATGGATTTGAGGAGCAGGAAGCTTTGGTCTGTGTCGACAAATACCGCGAACGCTTTGCCACGCAGGGTTTGTATGAGAATATGCTTTTTGATGGTATTCCTGAACTATTGGAGGGACTTAAATCGAAAGATTACAAGATTTATTTAGCAACATCCAAACCCGAAATTTTTGCGCACAAGATATTGCAGCATTTTGCTATAGACAAGTATTTTGATTTCGCCGGGGGAAGTGCGTTGGACGACTCCAGGCCTACAAAAACCAGCGTCATTCAATATGTGATGGAAAATGCACGTCTAACGAGCCCGCATGAATGTATTATGATCGGCGACCGCAAACATGATCTTATCGGTGCCAAGGAGACGAACATGGATGCCATTGCGGTACTTTACGGCTATGGCAGTGCGGAAGAACTGATCAAGGAGAAACCAACTTATCTGCTGCTTAGCGTAAAGGATTTAATTAAGTTTTTTGATGCATAAACAGATTTTAAGAGGGGATAACTATTCCACGCAGCGCACTGTCAAAAACTTTCTATATCAAAATCTACAGTCCCTTTTGACAAACACAGCCTTTTTTTATTTTTAAATTGATAGGTATTAAAATAAAAAAGAGACTGCCTCCTAGGTTTGTTTGAAACAAAAGTAGGAGACAGTCTCTTTTTTTAGTATGGTTTACTTAAAAAGCCCTTAAATATTTTCAGGGCTTTTCAGTTCCTTATTTTGCATAAGATACAGATCTTGTTTCGCGGATAACGGTTACTTTAATTTGTCCCGGATAGGTCATTTCAGTCTGGATACGGTTGGAGATATCAGCAGCCAGTATCTCTGACTGTGCGTCAGATACCTTCTCGCTTTCCACAATAACGCGCAACTCACGTCCAGCCTGGATGGCAAAGGTTTTTTCCACACCTGGGTACGATAAAGCTAGGTCCTCCAGTTCTTTAAGACGTTTGATATAGCTTTCAACCACCTCACGCCTTGCCCCAGGACGTGCACCAGAAATCGCATCACATGCTTGTACAACCGGAGAAATTAAGGCGGTCATTTCGATCTCATCGTGGTGCGCACCGATTGCATTACACACATCAGGGTGTTCCTTGTATTTTTCAGCAAGCTGCATACCTAGAATCGCGTGTGGCAATTCGGGATTATCATCGGGCACTTTACCAATATCATGGAGTAATCCGGCACGTTTTGCGTGTTTGACGTTCAAGCCAAGCTCCGCAGCCATTGTTGCCGCAAAATTGGCAACCTCACGGGAGTGCTGTAGAAGGTTCTGTCCATAGGAAGAACGGTAACGCATACGTCCGACCATACGGATCAGTTCAGGATGTAATCCATGGATCCCAAGGTCAATGGCTGTACGCTCACCAATTTCAACGATCTCATCTTCGATCTGAGTACGTGTTTTTGCCACAACCTCTTCGATACGGGCCGGGTGGATACGGCCATCTGTTACCAGGCGATGCAAGGCCAAACGGGCGATCTCACGACGTACGGGATCAAAACCAGAAAGAATAATTGCCTCCGGTGTATCATCCACGATGATCTCTACACCGGTTGCCGCTTCCAAAGCGCGGATATTACGGCCTTCACGACCAATAATACGACCTTTAATCTCATCATTTTCAATATTGAAAATGGAAACAGTATTTTCGATTGCGGATTCGGTAGCGGTACGTTGGATCGTTTGGATAACGACTTTTTTCGCTTCTTTCGTCGCGGTCAATTTCGCTTCGTCCACAATATCCTTGATCTGAATCATGGCCTGGGAACGGGCTTCCTCACGTAACGAATCCACCAATTGATTTTTGGCCTCGTCCGCTGTAACACCAGCGATACTCTCCAATTGTTTGATCTGCTGTAATTTTAAAGCCTCAACTTCTTCGGATTTCTTTTCATTAAGTTCAACCAATTTATCCAGTTGCTTCTTTTTGGTATCCACTTCCTGCTTATCACGGTTGATGCTTTCCAGCTTTTGGTTAATGGATTGTTCTTTCTGTCTCAACGTATTTTCCTTTTGATTAATGGTGTTGTTACGTTGATTCACCTCCTTTTCATGTTCGGATTTTAATTGAAGGAATTTTTCTTTAGCCTCTAATAGGCGTTTCTTTTTAATGTGTTCTCCTTCTTGCTCTGCATCTTTTAGTATGCTATTTACCTTATCTTTGGCTTCCTGTTCTTGTTTTTTGAATAACAGAACCAACAGATAACGACCTATAACTACACCAACAATCAGAGAAATTATGATATAAATTGCGACGTCCATGTATGTATAATTGTATTATATATGTTTATTTTTATTAATTACTAAATTTCATCCACACCACTTGCAAGCCGGCTAAGTGCATATTGGTTTCATAACAAAAAAAAACCGCAATTAAATTTAAACAGGTCTCATGTATTATTAAACTTCGTGATTACATAATTAGGCTTAGATTATGACCCAGATGGCTTTCGCAAAATGGCCTATATCTTTTTGCGCCTGTAATATTGAAGCGTTAAGTTTAAAATAGTGACAACCCGAATTTAATTGCGGCAAATTCGTCGTTTTAAGCTCTAAATATAAAGAACGTAAATTTATTTTTTAAAGAAATCCGTCAACAACTGGTCAAGCTCCTGTACTGAATTCTCCAGCCCCACTTCGTGGTTCTGGGACTGCCGCTCCGCATTTAACATCCGCGTAGCAAACTGCAATACACACATGGATAACAAATCCTGCTTATCTCTCACAGTATAGTTTTCCTGCAATTCCTTTACTTTTTCATTTATCAATTTCGCAGCATGTCGAATCACTTCCTCCTCCGCGCTTTCCACCCGTAGGGGATAAACACGATCTGCGATATTTATTTTTATGGAAATCTCTCCCATTTCTTTGAGCTTTTTAACGTTGTATTAGTTTAAATTCCGATCATCTCCAAATTCCAACTACTTCAACAAACTAATACACTTGTCTATTTCTCGCACAAAATCGTTAATTTTTTGTTTTGTGTCAAGTATTTTTTCATTAATTGCTTCCTTATCCGTTTCAGAATCCAAGGTTCGGGCTACTGCAAGCGCCTTGACTCTCTCTTCCAACTGCTTGCTTTTATCGTTGCTCGCGTCGAAAGCCACTTTTAAGGATTGTACCTCTAATTTAAGCAAATCATTTTCTTCTTGCAAGACTTCGCACATTTGAATTAAGTTTTTCGTTTTCTCAACGATCAGATTCATTTGTGAAGACAATGTTGCCATAGCGTAAATCGAATGTTACCAATTAATGTTATATCTCTAATTAACCACGCACCTCTGCGCTTAGTTCCTTCTCAAAATTAACAATTAATTTTTGAACTATCGCATCAATTTGTTTATCGGTCAATGTTTTTTCTTCGTCTTGCAGGATAAAGCTCAGAGCATAAGACTTTTTCCCTTCCGGAATTTTATCACCTTTATACACATCAAACACATTTACCTCCTTTAAAAGCTTGCGTTCGGTCTTTTGAGCGACAAATTGAAGCTTATCGAAGCTCACATTTTCATCAATCAACAGGGATAAATCACGACGTACAGCAGGGAATTTCGACACTTCCTTATATTGAATACTATTCTTGCGAATGATTTTCATCAAGACATCCCAGTCAAAATCTGCAAAGAAAACCTGCCCCTCAACATCTGCTTTTTTCAAGTTGGCATGAGCTACCGCACCGAAAGAAACCAGACATTTCTGACCTTTCATATAACTCAATCCGTAGGCAAAATGATTGCTCGGTGCATCTTGTATTTGTATGCCCTCAATCTTTAGCCGTTTGACAATGGTATCAACTGCTGCTTTGAGGTTATAGAAATTGACATTACCTTTTTTGCTATTCCACTGTTCAGCTTCCTCTCTTCCAGTTATTGCAAAAGTCAAATGCTGCGTTTCTTTATACCCCTCACCATCCAACGAATAGGTTTTACCGAATTCGAAAAATTTCAGATCAAAATTTCTCCGCTTCTGATTATATTCAATGGCATTCAATACGGAGAACAACATGTTTTGACGCATGGTATCCAAATCTGAACTTAATGGATTGAACAATTTTACCGCTGTCTCGCTGTCATCTGCATAATCAAGCTTTGTCAACGAATTCGCTAATATTTCACGGAATCCATTACCGATCAACAAATCAGCCAGCTGATTTAAAACCACTTCCTTATCTGGTTTTTCAACAGTATTTAATGAAGCTTTGATTTGGGATTTTAGTTCAATATTATTGTAACCATAAATCCGTAATACCTCTTCGACAACATCTACTTCGCGGGTTACATCAACACGATAAGCGGGCACTAAAACATCTAGTCCCGCAGCTGTCTCTGAAGCAACCTCAATACCCAGGGCAACGATAATGGCTCTAATTTCCTCATTGGGGATTGCTTGTCCAATTAAACGGACCACGTTCGCATAGCTCACATGGAATGAGAATGGTTTAATTTCCACAGGATATACATCTTTCAAGGTCGAAGATATCGTCCCCCCAGCAATTTCCTGAATCAACAATGCCGCGCGTTTTAACGCTTCTACAGTAATGTTAGGATCTGTACCACGTTCGAAACGGAATGAAGCATCTGTTTTCAGACCATGTCTTTTAGAGGTCTTACGCACTGATACAGCATTAAAATAAGCCGATTCCAAAAACACATTGGTTGTTTCTGTCGAAACACCTGAATGTGCACCACCAAAAACACCAGCGATACACATTGGTTTTTCAGCATCAGCAATCACAAGGTCTTCAGCAGAAAGCGTCCGTTCCACAGCATCTAGGGTCACAAACTTCTCCCCTTCTTTTGCTGTACGGACAAGCACCTTGTTACCCGCAATTTTATCCGCATCAAACGCATGCAATGGCTGGCCAAGGTCGTGCAATATATAATTGGTGATATCGACAATATTATTGATTGGACGTACACCAATCACATTTAATTTTTCTTTCAACCAATCAGGCGATTCAGCAACCTGAACACCGGAAATATTGATTCCACTATAACGTGGACAAGCTGCAGTGTCTTCGACGACAACAGCTGTACCAGCTTCCTCAGCCGCTTGAAAGGCCGAAACATCCGCTTTTAGGATATTCGTACGGAAATAAGCAGCGATATCGCGTGCTACACCTAAATGGGAAGCCGCATCTGCACGATTCGGTGTAAGGCCTATTTCGTAACGGTAATCATCCTGAATATTGAAATGATCTTTCACCAATGTCCCTACCGCAACATCAGCTGGCAATTCAACAATACCGGCATTCGATGTACCTAAACCGATTTCATCCTCACCACATAACATACCTTCGGATACTTCGCCACGAATTTTAGATTTGGTAATCTTAAAGGGTTCTCCGCTCAAGGGGTGACATGTTGTACCTACTGTTGCCACAATTACTTTCAATCCAGTACGGCAATTTGGCGCCCCACATACGATATTTAGTAATTCAGAAGTGCCTACATCAACTGTAGTAATGCGCAATTTATCAGCATTCGGGTGTTGCTCACAAGTTTTTACTTCGCCAACGACCAAACCATCCAATCCACCGGGGATACTCTGTACAACGTCCAGTGCCTCTACTTCCAATCCTGTGTTTGTCAAGATCAAAGATAATTCCTCCGGCGTCGAATCTATATTAACGTGTTGTTTTAACCAATTATATGAAATGTTCATCTCGAATTTGATTTGATGCACAAACTTAGATAAATTTGACTTTGTATGCAATTATAATTGCGTAGTATATCAATTTATCCCCGTCAATACAGGCATTTTCCCAGGCGCTCACCCGACTATAGTCTTACTGTTACTCGCATTCTTTGTAATCTGCCATATCCTGATTGCCACCCACCTTGCTCGTTATAATGCACTGAGAAAACAGGATTTTTAAAGGTTGAAAAAAATCGAATAGAAGATGACTATGAAGTTGGTTGATCGACAGCCTAATTCAATCTTTGCCTTGGGATGCGCATTAGATCTACATCCCAAGGCTCGATCATGTTATACTCATAGGGAATAGGGTTTACGAATCTACCACCTACAAGCGACCTATCCTAACAGTGGGTAGAATGATAACATTTATTTACACGAATTAACACAACTTTACATTTATTTACATAAGAACCGCTATTTCACTGTTTTTAAACCGAATAGTAACCGCTATTTTTTAATCAAAATTCAATCATTTCCATAAAAATAATATGTAACTTTGTGCTTTAATTTGAAGAACGTTCAAAACAAACATTTATAATGATTCATTTCTTTGAGAACCCATCGAACACCGTATATGGTGTTCAAAGCGTAAACTCTTTATCACAAGAAGACATTACTAAACTCAACTGGCTATTCGGCAACGCCAAAAAACTCGACGACCAAACCCTTAACCATTACTTTGTAGGCCCCCGCGCAGCGATGGTCACTCCTTGGAGTACCAATGCAGTAGAAATCACACAGAACATGGGTATTGAAGGAATTGTTCGTATCGAAGAATTTCAACCGGTACCAGCAGATTTCAATGATTTCGATCCAATGATTTCACAAAAGTTCAGTACGTTGACGCAGGATATGTACACGGTCAACATCACACCAGAACCTATCTTGGAAATTGAAGACATTGATGCCTACAACAAATCCGAAGGATTGGCATTAAATCCGGAAGAAGTGGCCTACCTAAACAATCTTGCCACCAAATTGGGCCGTCTTTTAACAGACTCCGAGGTCTTTGCTTTTTCACAAGCCAATTCTGAGCACTGTAGACATAAGATTTTCAATGGTACATTTATCATTGATGGTGAAGAACAACCTACTTCCCTATTTAAATTAATCAAGAAAACTTCCGAAACAAATCCAAATGAGATTGTTTCTGCGTATAAAGACAACGTAGCCTTTATTAAAGGCCCACGGGTCACCCAGTTTGCACCTAAATCCGCTGACAAGCCTGACTTTTACGAGGAAAAATCTTTCGATTCTGTTTTATCCGTAAAAGCCGAAACCCACAATTTCCCGACGACTGTAGAGCCTTTCTCTGGAGCGGCGACAGGATCTGGTGGTGAAATTCGTGACCGTATGGCCGGTGGTCAAGGCGCGATTCCTTTGGCGGGTACCGCGGTCTATATGACAGCCTATTCACGTCTATTGCAAGATCGTCCTTGGGAGAAAGCAATGCCAGAACGCCAATGGCTTTACCAAACACCAGTGGATATCCTCATCAAAGCTTCCAATGGAGCTTCTGACTTCGGGAATAAATTTGGACAACCCTTGATTACGGGATCTGTACTAACCTTCGAACATGAAGAAGAAGGCCGTAAGCTTGGTTATGACAAAGTCATCATGCAAGCTGGTGGTGTCGGTTATGGAAAATTGGATCAAGCCAAAAAACATACCCCAAAAATAGGTGATAAAATCGTCATCTTAGGAGGTGAAAATTACCGTATCGGTATGGGCGGTGCAGCAGTATCCTCTGCTGATACAGGCGCTTTCGGGTCAGGCATTGAATTGAATGCCATTCAACGCTCAAATCCGGAAATGCAAAAACGTGCGGCCAATGCTGTACGAAGCTTAGTTGAAGCAGATCATAACCCAATTGTTTCTATTCATGACCATGGCGCTGGTGGACACCTCAACTGTCTATCCGAATTGGTAGAGGAAACAGGCGGTTTAATTGATCTTGATGCACTTCCGGTAGGTGACCCTACTCTTTCAGCAAAAGAAATCATCGGTAATGAGTCTCAGGAAAGAATGGGCCTGGTGATTGCTGAAGATGATATTGCAATCCTAAAGCGTGTTGCTGATCGTGAACGTGCACCAATGTACACCGTAGGTGACGTCACCGGAGATCACCGCTTCACATTTGCATCAAAAAGCAATGGTGCCAAACCAATGGATTATGCCTTAGAGGATTTCTTTGGTTCATCACCAAAGACCTTTATGCGTGATAAAATAGTTGCTCGTAATTATGCGAATCTTACCTATGATTCCGCGAATATCCCAAGCTATTTAAATCAGGTACTACAATTGGAGGCTGTGGCTTCCAAAGATTGGTTGACCAATAAAGTGGACCGTTGCGTGGGTGGCCGTGTTGCCAAACAGCAATGTGCAGGTCCATTACAGTTACCTTTAAATAACGTTGGTGTCATGGCTCTTGACTACAAAGGAAAAGAGGGTATTGCAACAACGATAGGACACTCCCCTGTAGCAGCATTAATTGATCCGGCAGCGGCTAGTAAAACTGCTATCGCAGAATCATTATCAAATATCGTATTTGCACCGATTATAAATGGTCTTGCAGGCATCTCTTTGTCAGCCAACTGGATGTGGGCAGCAAATAACGAAGGTGAAGATGCTCGACTTTATCAGGCTGTCAAAGCTTGTTCGGATTTTGCAATCGCATTAGGAATCAATATCCCTACAGGAAAAGACTCCCTGTCGATGAAGCAAAAATATCCAAATGGCGAAAATGTAATCGCTCCCGGCACATTGATTATATCTGCGGCTGGAAATTGTACGGATATTACCAAAGTAGTTGAACCTGTCTTAAACAAAAATGCAGGATCCATTTACTACATCAATCTATCAAAAGACAACTTCAAATTAGGCGGTTCGTCTTTCGCTCAGATTGTCAACAAATTAGGTACAGAAGTTCCTACAATCCAAGATGCGAACTATTTCAAAACAGCATTCAATACCGTTCAGCAATTAATCAACGATAACCAAATCGAAGCCGGTCATGATATCGGATCCGGTGGTTTGATCACGACCCTTTTGGAAATGACATTTGCAGATGTGAATTTGGCTGCAAATTATGACCTTTCGGGATTAAATGAGTCTGATGCTGTAAAAGTATTGTTCAGTGAAAATATTGGACTTGTACTTCAAGCTAAAAATGATACTGTTTTCGAGCAAGCTGTTAAAGAAGCTGGCGTAGATGCCATAAAAATTGGCCATGCAGTAGCAGGAAGCACCGTTACCATCAAAAACGGAGAAGAGAACTTCAGCTTTGATGTTGCGGCAACACGTGATGTTTGGTCGACCACTTCATTCCTATTGGATTCGAAACAATCGAAAAACGGAACTGCCCAACAACGTTTCGACAACTATAAAAATCAACCGTTAACATTTACGTTCCCAAGTCAGTTCAATGGCAAAAAACCAGTGATTGACGGAAGTAAAACTCGTCCAAAAGCGGCCATTCTCCGTGAGAAAGGTTCCAATTCGGAGCGCGAGATGGCCAATGCAATGTTCTTAGCCGGTTTTGATGTAAAAGATGTCCATATGACAGACTTGATTTCAGGCCGCGAGACACTCGAAGAGATTCAGTTTATTGGTGCCGTTGGTGGATTCTCGAATTCCGACGTACTGGGGTCAGCAAAAGGCTGGGCTGGAGCATTCCTCTACAACGAGAAAGCGAAAAAGGCATTGGCAGACTTTTTTGCACGTCCGGACACTCTTTCTGTCGGTATCTGTAATGGCTGTCAATTGTTTATGGAACTGGAAATGATCAACCCCGAACATGAGGTTCACGGTAAAATGCTGCACAATACTTCAGGAAAACACGAGTCAAATTTTGTTTCAGTGAAAGTCCAGGAAAATAACTCCGTTATGCTTTCTACATTAGCTGGAAGTACATTGGGTGTTTGGATTTCACATGGTGAAGGAAAATTCAATCTACCACTTGCAGAAGAACAATACAATATTGTTGCCAAATACGGTTATGAACAATATCCACATAATCCAAATGGTTCAGACTACAATACTGCGATGATCTGTGATAAATCTGGTCGCCATTTGGCAACGATGCCACATATCGAACGCTCGATTTTCCAATGGCACTGGGCAAACTATCCAAAAGGACGCCAGGATGAGGTCTCTCCATGGTTAGAAGCTTTCGTCAATGCACGCAATTGGATTGACAATCAAAACAAATAACAAGGGAAAAGATAAAAGCTCCTTCATAGATGAAGGAGCTTTTTTTTAGATATCCCTTTTGTATCCCGGTTTGTTCATCATATTATCAAGGGAGTATTTTCCAGATCCCATAACCATAAAAAAGATCAACAAAAAGAATACGACTATCGAAAGCCACAATTCGGAATTCAAATAACTAAAGCCGTTGGTGATGTTGACAAAAAAGACAGCTCCCACCAAGACGGGAAACAACAATAATGCCGCTAAACGGGTTTGGAAACCCAAGATTAGAAACAGGCCGCCCACCAGATGCGTAAATACCACATAATGAACTGCTCCCCATATCGATAGGTGAAAACTACTCTGTTCAATCATGTGCTCAACCACTTGCCTATCGTTTACGAAACTTACCCCCTTGGCAAAAATCATGATGCCCAAGGCAATTCTTAGGTAATCAATCCATTGTGGGTGATGGACGTTTCCCCAATGTTCAATTCTATGTATCAGGTTCATAATATACCTCCTTTTATAGATGGTTATACTGCTATAACAGCTGAAACACAAAAAAGTTGTTCCTAGTATCATTTTAATACACAAGCTATTGCGGTCTCGCGGTCTAGAGAGGATCAAAAGGTCGAGAAACAGATCAGGCTATCACAAACTGAATCACTAGATCCCATAATGCAGTCGTTATTAGTCCCGCTACAATACTAAAACCGATCACCAAGTTTACCAATTTTGTATTGAGGTGATACTGTTCGGCAATAATACCCGAAGTGACCAACGTAGGCATTGCAGCTTCAAAAATACTGATCCGGGCAACGGAGCCATTTACGCCCAGTATTAATGCAAATAACAAAACCAACAGTGGAGCCAAAATCAATTTATAGATCATAGCTGTACTGATCTGTGCAGCCTGTTGACGCCAGCCATCAAACTTCAACTGTAAACCGATAGAGAATAGTGCCAACGGTCCTACCGTCGCCACAAGCTTATCAAAAAAAGGCTCAGCTATACTGAAGTCAGTAAATTGGGATAAAGTTAATGCGAGGACGCACCCGATCAAAGGTGGAAATGTAATCAGCTTTTTCAGCATAAATTTTGCATCAATGGATTGCCCATCATGCAGGTTCGCTTTAAGGGCATTGATAATCCCCGCAGTGGACAATAAGATGAACGTCGTCTGATCACAAATAATAGCTATCGGCAACTGTGCCTCTCCGAAATAGGCCATAATCAACGGAAACCCAATAAAAGAGGTATTGCTGTAGCCTGCTGCTAATTCCAGACTACTTCTGGAACGCTGTTTATAGGATTTGCACTTACAGTACCATTCCATAAATAACCAGCTTCCAGCCCACACCAAAATCGCTGAAAAAATCGGAAACAGCATCGCCGAAGACCAGACAACCTTTGGGATATACTTAAAGGAAACTGCCGGAAGCGCAAAATAAAGTATCCAGGTATTAATTCCTTTATGCGCCTCAGCATGGATCAACTTTGCTTTCCTCAACAGCATGCCAGCGGCAATACAAAACGCAATCATTATAAAATTAACCATGTTTTTCCTACAATTTAAGACGACACAAAAGTGCAATAGTAGTGCTAGAGAAAACATGTATAAATACATTATTTTTATGTATATTTAACACTATCTATCAAAAGATCATGCGAAAGAAACAATTTGAGCCATTATTGATCAGCGAATTTGTGGAAGATACCTTTCACCTACCCATGCATGAGCAGAATTATTATGAATTAGTTTACATTCGGGCCGGACGTGGGAAGCAGGTCATCAATAAATTTGAATTGGATTACGAACGTGGGGATATTTTTCTCGTGAGTCCTGCAGATCGACATTACTTCAGCATACAGGAAAAAACACACTTTCTGTTTATTCTTTTTACGGACAGCTATTTTCTGCAAAATCGACGCCAGCAAAAATTATACGCATGGATTATGGAGTTAATGAACGACAGAGGGCTCAGAGAAAATAAACTTGTCTTGACCGAACACCACCGTTTGATCTTTTCTCATCTTATGGAGGCGGTCAGGTTATACAGTCTTGCTGCAGTCAGCCAGACCGCACAATGGTTATTTGATCAACTACTTGCTATCTTTGGACTTTTTAAAGAAATATCTGAGATAAAACGCTTGCCGCAAGCACATACACTTCAACTGGACAGCTCGATTTCGGCTTATATCCATCAGCATATTTTTACGCCCGAGTATCTTCAGATAAAGACAATCGCACAGAAATTTAATATCGCTCCGACTTATTTTGGCATCTATTTCAAGAAGAACTTTGGCAATAGCCTAAGAGATTACATCAATATGTACCGCGTCGAATTAATTGAACATCGGCTTAAATCCACTGCATATACACTAAAACAGATTGCTCAGGAATTAGGATTTGTTGACGAAAGCCATTTATCCCATTTCTACAAGCGTAAAAAGGGATATAGTCCAAAAATCTATAGGCAGCAACATCTAAAATAACGCTTTTGCATCGCGACTGACAGTCTAGGACTATAGAAGGCACTGCCTTTTTCAGTCCCTTAATTGCCTTTAGGTGGCAATACACTATAGAATTTCAATCCCTTTTCTTCAAACTGCTTATAAAGGATAATCAGCACATCATTTTTAAAAGATGAGGCATTCGCGGCGAAATTCACCCAGCAAGAAACGCTTAAATAGATCATTTCTTCGCTGATATCCTGCACACTGATACCGCTATCCCGCTCCCTAACGAAATGTGGGCTTGCCGCCATTGCCTGGTTTATCCATTGTTTGGCCTGATCAAGGTCTGCCTTGCGGTCGATGTGAAGGACAAAACTAGTCTTGCTATATTCTTGCGATAATGTCCAGTTGACGACCCTGCCCGACAGTAAATCACCATTCGGAATAATCACATCAGCGCCGTCTGCGGTTTTCAATACACTGGCACGGATACCGATCTCCTTGACACGCCCTTTTTTATCCGCTAGTTCAATCTGATCGCCTACACGGAATGGCTTATCAAAAACAAGAATGATTCCCGACACAAAATTATTAATGATATTTTGCATCCCCAAACCGATCCCAACACTTAGTGCTCCAATGACGACGGTAAGTTTATCCAGGCTCATACCCAAAGCCGAGATAGCCATAAAAAAACCGATCAGAATAATCGCCAAACGAAATAACGGAAAGAGTGTCATTTTCTGATTATAGGCCTGATTTAGCTGGCCATCTTCACCCCCGAGCACAATGAGACTGATATTCTTTTGAAACCAATTCGCCACAAGCAACAGCAGTACCGCAACAACGAGATTACCTAAGGTAAAGGAAATACTACCGATGCTACGCACCTTACCAAAAAACGTTTCACTAAGTCCCAATAAGGTTTCAATAAACTGTAGGTTATTCGCCAGGACAATAATTGCCAATAGGATACATACAATACGAAGAATCTCTGTTATAATAGCCAAGGTGCGCTGCTCATTAAAGCGCATCCAGAATCCCGATACCAAACGGTCCTTTTTGAACTGGTTGCGGACATCTGCTTTGATCATATCAGCAAAATACTGTAAGGTAAATGACTGCACCAAGCCTACGGCACATGCAATGCTAAAGCTGCGAGAATGCTCCACATGTCCAATGACATTCAATGTTATCGCCGTGATATTTAAGACGGCAAACACCACATAGATAAAATTGCTGATATACCCTGGACTCTCCGGATTATTGATACGTCGTTTAGTATAACTTACCAATCCCAATGCGATCAGATTAAAGCCGATACAGATAATACGCAAAAACAGATCATCACTTACAATCATATTGACGAAGACATCCAATAGGTAAAAGATGATCAGAATCAGGGCAATCTTACGTTGCTGTCCCGTCATTTTATGCCGCAATAGAAACATGAATATTAACATGATCACCAGTTGAGAGGCCTGTAAAATGAAGGTTGGTGTAAAGAAATTGACAAAAGGCAATAATGTCAGCAGCAAAATAATAGTTTTCCCGACAATGGCATCGATGGCAAGCTTATGTTCCGGATCATTTTGCTTCAGAATATAAGCCACCCGTACAATCCAATACGAATAGGCCAGCCCGAGCACAATCAACAAAATCCGGCTCGCCCAATCCGTGCGGTTGACATATTTGTCTATGGATTTGTTATTACTATAATTACTGCGAATATTGTCCAAGAGTACGTCTTTCGAAATACTTGTGGTATTGGCTTTCCAGATTGAACTCTTGCTCGGTGCAACATCAGGTTTCTTTGCTGCAGTTTTTGTTTCCGGAATCAGGTCTAATCTATTGAGATGCCGCTGATTCTTTAAGATAAGCTCATCAATTGTGCGATTGATCAATTCAAGCGAATCCATCTTTGCTGACAGTTTAAGCTCGGCACTATTGAGATATTGATGTGCGCGCGAATGATTGTTGGCATTAATATCATATCGGTTGATAATACCGCGGATCTGATCTTGTGTGCTACTTAAGCTGCTGGAATAATTTGCGATACTCCCTTTGATAGATTTAAGCTGTCGAAGTTCTTCGGAAATCGAATTTCTTACTGTCGTAACTGAATCTTTTGCTGAATTTGCGCTCGTTAACGCATAAGAATTGGATTTTTCATTTAGCTGAGCAACAAATTCCGCCATTGACGCCGTACGAATATTGGACAGGAACGTCAGATTGACTTTTCGCAGATCATTGCGTAACGAATCATTCCCCACTCGAGTCGAATCGGCACTGAATCTCCTATTTAAACCTGTATGTGATACCGACTTGTCAATATTGGCCGCTCCTCTTCTTACCTGCACCGAATCTTGTCCGAAGGCATAGAGATGTAATATCAATAAACCGATAACTGTAATGAAATGCTTAACGCTGCTCAATTTCATATTCCCAAATTGTTAATCTCTTTCAATAATAGCCTGTTCGATCCTCAAGAAACGCTACAAAAGGAATTTTCAGGGAAAAAGTCTATCCTATTATTTTCCAACAAAAATAGTTTATCCAACTCTAAAATCGAATAGCATCCGATAATTTAAGTTCCTCTAGGCGTTTGACCTTATCATCACGGTAAAAGAGATTCATGGTCTCAAAGGGGATTAACTTCAGATCTTTATTGACAATATGTACACATGATTTTTTGACCGCGCGGACATCGAAATCATAAGCATCCATAAAATTCATGATAATGATGCGGAAAAGATTATCATAATCCAGTTCAGGAGCACAAACCTCAGGCAGACAGCATAACAGTTGATTCACCTTGGGTTTGACTTTATCCACCGAAATACCGGTACTGAAAATATCCAATAGTTGCATTTGAACACCGGTATCCTGCTCATATACAATGGTATTACGGGACTGGTTATTCAATAGTACAGCGGGATCAATATGTCGTGTCAGTGGAATCTTTTCCTCACCTATCTTAAGCACATACCCCATCGCCAGGGCATCTGGATTACACGGCACTGGAATGATATCATGCGGATTCAACAAGGGATATTGATCCAGGATTTCCTGCCTGACCTCAGTGAGTGTCATTTTATTCTGTTGAGCATCCTGTGCGTTTCGTCCGGCAATCTCCACCGGTTGGAAGGTCACTCCGCGGACACACCGTTGATTCAAAGCATAATCCAGTATCTCTCCAATCTCATCGTCATTGGTACCCTTCTCCAGGACCACTACGAGCGTCGTGCTCAGATTTAAACCATTGAGCTTTTCAATGGCTTTTTTACGTACATCGGTCAGATCCTTTCCCCTAAACTTCTCAAGCACTTCCGGTCGGAAAGAATCAAATTGCAGGTAAATTTCAAATTCTGGAGCGTAGGTTGCAAGTTGTTCAGCAAACCCGGGGTCATTTGCAATGCGGATACCATTGGTATTCAGCATCAAATGTTTTATCGGTTTTGTTTTTGCAATATCCAATATCTTAAAAAACTCCGGATGGATAGTTGGCTCTCCCCCACTGATCTGAACCACATCCGGCTCACCTTCGCTTTCAACGATCTTGTCAAACATACGTTCGATTTCCTCCAGCGAGCGATGCCTCCCATAATGGGGCGAAGACATGGCGTAGCAGGTCGGACATGTCAGATTGCAACGATCGGTCACTTCGACGATAGAAAGACAGCTGTGCTGTTCGTGATCGACACATAAACCGCAATCGTAAGGACAGCCATAGTGGACCTCATTTTCAAATTTTAACGGTGTCTCGGATGCCTTATTATAGTTCCGGATATTTTTATAATATTCCACATCAGTTGCGATCAGCGTTTTGAAAAAACCGTGATCAGGGCAATTTTTGGTCATAAAGACCTTTTCATCTTCGATGATAATCTTTGCACCTACACGCGAAAGACAAGTCGGGCACAAACTGATGGTATAATCGTAATACGTATAATTTCTAACTGGCATATATCTATCGCTAATTAATTTAGTGCTATTCCACAGGCAACCCCACCAGCGATCATTGCTCCAATACCGCCCAATAATACTTTCAGCCAAGGGTTAACATTAAACCTAGACTCTTTATTATTGGATTTCATAATCGAACCGATGATGATGACCAAAAGTGCTATTCCAATGACCATAGCACCTCCAAACAGTAAAAACAAACCCAAAACGGCTGTGTTTTCCGAACCAAATGATCCTTCGAGTAAATACATAATTTAGACCTTCCTTTCTATATGCGCATTCTTCAATAAATAAATATAATAAATTATCACAATAAGACAGGTAATCTGTATGGTACTCATCCCAAAAAGAATGATTGCCCTTGGCTTTATAAAATCCAATAAAAGACGAAAGCCAAAATAACTGAGCATAAAAAGCTGAAAGAGGAAACCATTTTGGAATATAAATCTCCGTTTAAACAACTGCAATAAAAGAAATAGCAGCATCAGAAATGCAATCTCGTATAAGGCCACCGGATGTCTCCGATAACTATCACCAAGGTACATCCCCAATGGACAGTCCGTAGGCAAGCCATAAGTCTGCTCAAATACGCCCGTATAAAAACAGCCTATCCTTCCGATCATAATCGCAACAATCAGAGGAAATACCATGAGATCGCCGGTGCTCTCTTTCTTACCCATGATTTTTTTTATCAGTTCCACCCCGAGCAGGCCGCCCGCCAGGCCGCCTACAATGGTATTATTTAACCAGATGTAGCGTATTTTGCTCACTGCACGCAACAGTTCCTCGGGACGTTCCAACGAACCAATGATATGGGATCCGATCAACGCGCCTAAGGCCGCCGCAATAACAATCAAAAGTGAATTGGTGTGCCCTAAACTTTCCCTGTCCTTCCATTTCAGCAGCTGATAATAGCGCATCCCCATAAACATCCCTAATCCTTCCATAAACGGATGTAGGAGGAAGGTCTTTCCAAATAGGTCAATGGTAACCGGAAATTCAATGGCTGTAAGCATAAACAAGTATACAAAAGACATTTTAGATATCTATACATGAAAAATAGAAAGCCGGTCCATAAAATGAACCGGCTCTTTAAATCTGTTTTCATCTAAAATTGTCGCTTACAGTTGATCGCTGTAAACAAATCTGATTTCTTCTCTCAAATTATAACGGGAGGCCATTACCTCACCATAGGCTCCTGCTGAACGGATAGCGATCAAGTCCCCACGTTTTGATATGGGCAAAGGCACTTCCTTTCCAAAGCAGTCCGAGGATTCACAAATTGGCCCGACAACATCATAGTTTAGCGCTTCTGCCTCGGTGCTCTCACTGATATTCTCCATTTTATGGTAAGCCTGGTACAAAGCCGGACGCATCAATTCAGTCATTCCCGCATCCAGTACTAAAAAGTTTTTCTTGACACCATTCTTAACATATAATACACGGCTTACTAAGCTTCCACACTGAGCGACTAGGGCTCTGCCTAGCTCAAAATGAACTTCCTGATGTGGCTTGCGCTCCAAGAAGCGGTCAAAAATATCAAAATAAGCTTCAAAATCCGGAATCGGATTACCATCCGGATTTTTATAGTCTATCCCAAGTCCCCCACCGACGTTCAGCACACGGATCTTTGTTCCGCGCTCCTCAAACCAGTTCTTCCACTCGTTGACCTTTACGCACAAACTTTTGAATACCGTCATATCGGTAATCTGGGAGCCCACATGAAAGTGTAATCCTACCAATTCTATAAAATCACATTTCTTAAGAACAGCAGCGCATTTCTCGAGATCAGCATTTGGAATACCAAATTTGTTCTCGTCGAGTCCTGTTGTAATATAATGATGGGTATGTGCATCAACATTGGGATTTATGCGCAAAGCAACATGGGCTTTTACACCTTGTTTTGAAGCCAATTCGTTGATAACTTCAAGCTCCTGAATAGACTCTACATTGAATGCAAAGATATTTTGCTGTAGTGCATAATTGATCTCCTTATCCGATTTTCCAACGCCGGCAAAAGTAATATTCTGTGGCGCGAAGCCACATTCAATAGCCTTTTTCACTTCATTTCCGCTCACACAGTCCGCTCCGAAGCCGATCTGTTGGATGGTTTTTAATAACACCTCATTAAAATTGGCTTTCAATGCATAATGAACATGGAATCCCCTTTTGTGGGAAGCAGTATAAGCCGCTTCCAAGGTTTTGTTTAACACGGCCAAGTCGTAGTAATAAAACGGCGTTTCTTTCTCTGCAAATTTTGCCGCAATAGCTGTATTTATCATATAAAACCTACTTTCTTAAAATAAACGATTATGCAATGAGCGTAAAGCCTCAGTTTTATGATCCGAATTCAATAAAATGGATACATTAAAGTCCGAACCACCGTATGAAATCATACGAACCGGAAGATGTTTTACAGCATCAAGTACACGTGCAGCATAACCATGGCTATTCAGACCGAAGTCACCGACCACACAGACAATTGTCTGATCGCCGTCTACTGTAACAGAACCAAAGTCTTCCACTTCTTTAATAATATCGGCTAAATTGGTCGTATCATCTATGGTCAATGAAACCGCTACTTCTGAAGTAGTAATCATATCGATAGGTGTTTTATAGCGCTCAAAAATCTCGAAAACACGACGTAGGAATCCGTAAGCAAGTAACATTCTTGAAGAATGAATATGAATGGCGGTGATACCATCTTTTGCGGCGATTGCTCTGATACAACCTTTTTGTGCGCCATCTTTGCTAATTAATGTTCCTTTAGCATTGGGCTCCATCGTATTTAACAGACGCACCGGCACATTATATTTTTGTGCAGGAAACACCGATTGCGGGTGTAATATCTTCGCCCCAAAATAAGCTAATTCGGCTGCTTCGTCGAAGCTAAGATGCGCGATCGGCGTCGTACCTTTTACGACACGCGGGTCATTATTGTGCATACCATCAATGTCTGTCCAGATCTGAACTTCATCGGCACGGATAGCTGCTCCGATCAATGAAGCTGTATAATCCGATCCACCGCGGCGTAGGTTATCGATTTCACCAAATGAATTTCTACAGATAAATCCCTGTGTGATAAACAAGGTATTTTCGGGGTGCTGAGCCAAAATTGCACTCAATTTTTCACCGATATATTCCACCATTGGCTCATTATCCTCATCGATTTTCATAAAATCCAATGCTGGCAACAAGACGGATGAGATGCCGATTTCATTAAGGTAAAAATGCCATAATGCGGTAGAAATCAATTCACCTTGTGCCAAAATAATTTTTTCTTCAATTGGCGTAAACAGCTCATTTGCCAAGCTGGAAATTAGGTTAAAATGATAGTCGATGAGCTCCTTGCCATTTTTATAGCCAGCTTCAGTATTAAAAAGTTCCTTAATAAGGTCTTCGTACTTATCCTTGTGCTTCTTGATCAAATCCTTAGCCTCGTCCTTCTTACCTACTGTGTAAGCCTGACCAATTTCCACTAAAGCATTTGTCGTTCCAGCTACCGCGGACAACACAACGATCTGACGTTCCAAAGGGTTTACAATATCCAACAACCCTTTGATACGTACTGCACTTCCTACTGAAGTACCACCAAATTTTAAAACTTTCATACTAAAGTTACAATTATTAAATTTCTGTGCGCCAATATAGGCAATTCATGAATTTATATTAAAAAAAATGCGGCACAAAATCATGAAAGTTTTGTGCCGCATATATTTATTCTATGCGGAAGAATTACTTCTTCAAGTTTTCGATCAGTAAACCGGCCAATTCTTCACCGATTCTTTCTTGTGCTTCATTTGTCGCTGCGCCAATATGTGGTGTCAACGAAATCTTTGGATGTTTTAAAATTTCCTCACGCGGTGTAGGTTCGTTGTCGAATACATCTAAACCAGCAAATGCAACTTTGCCAGCATCCAATGCCTTTACCAACTCCAGCTCATCAATAACACCACCTCTGGAAGCGTTCACCAAGCCAACACCATCTTTCAATAGTGGGAATTCTGCAGCACCGATCGCTGGTTTATCCAAGAATGGTACATGTAAGGAGATAAAGTCAGAAACTTTCAACAAGTCGGTCATTTCTACCTGTTTGATCGGAACTTCCACCTGAATACCACCTGAAAGATCAATGGTTAGTCCTTTAGGACCTTCAAATAGATCCGTGTAGACAACATCCATTCCCAAACCAATGGCAATTTTAGCGACCTCACGACCGATACGGCCAAAACCTACAATACCAATTGTTTTTCCGCGAAGTTCAGTTCCCGCACCGTAGGCTTTTTTCAAAGCACCAAATTTGGTATTTCCTTCAACAGGCATTTTCCGGTTGGAGTCATATAAAAAACGTACGCCATTCAATAGGTGTGCAAAGACCAATTCAGCAACGGACAAAGACGATGCAGCTGGCGTATTAACAACAGCAATGCCTTTTGAACGCGCATATTCCACGTCAATATTATCCATTCCCACGCCACCACGACCGATTACTTTCAAATTTGGACAGCCGTCGATCAACCCCTGACGGACTTTAGTCGCACTACGTACAGTGATCGCATCATAGGCAGGTAGCTTTTCGGCCAACTCTTCCTGTGGTATATGGTTTGTATCTACAGTATGACCGGCATCTTCCAACATTTTCTTTCCTAATGGATCGATACCGTCATTTGCTAATATTTTCATCCTTATAATTTTTTATGCGGGCCGATTTTCATTGTATCAATGACTCTGTAACCCTGTTTACTTTGATATGATGAGGCGAACAAACCTTTTGCAGATCAACGATATGATCTCCATGAAGCTGGTTTATTTCATCAGCATACTTTTTTAATCAATTTTATTATTTGTGCGTATCTTCAAATTCCTTCATGGCATCAATTAAAGCGTTCACGCTACTCAATGGCAATGCATTGTAGATTGAAGCTCTAAATCCACCTACCGAACGGTGACCTTTAATACCAATCAGATTGCGCTCTTTCGCCAAAGCCAGAAATTCGGCTTCCAATTCTGGCGTATCCATGACGAAAGTCACATTCATACGCGAGCGGTCTTCCACTGCTGCAGTACCTTTGAATAAAGGATTGCGGTCGATCTCATCATATAATGCACGTGCTTTAATGATATTCTCCTGCTCTAAAACAGGCACACCACCTTTTGCTTTTAACCAACGTAGATTCAACATCGAAACAAAGATCGAATAAACCGGAGGAGTATTATACATGGAACCTCCATCGATATGCAATTTGTAATCTAACATCGAAGGTAGAACACGTCCTGATTTCCCCAAAATATCATCTTTCACAATAACCAACGTTACACCAGCGGGTCCCATATTTTTTTGTGCTCCAGCATAGATCAAGTCGTAATCGGCAACATTGATCTCACGGGAAAAAATATCAGAAGACATATCCACAACCACCGGTAAATCCGTAGCCGGTTTTTCAAACACCTCGGTACCATAAATAGTATTATTTGCCGTATAGTGGAAATAAGCAGCATCTGCAGGAATTGAATATCCTTTAGGGATATAAGAATAATTTTTATCTATCGACGAAGCTACAACATCAACCGTTCCGAATTTCTTAGCTTCTTTTAAAGCTTTAGTCGCCCATACACCAGTATCTAAATAAGCGGCTTTACCGCCCTCAGGTAACAGGTTTAGGGGGGCCATCGCAAATTGTAGACTAGCTCCACCTTGTAAGAAAAGAATCGAATATCCTTGTGGCACAACTAATAGTTCACGTACTAACTGAGTCGCCTCATCTATCACTGCTTCAAACTCTTTGGAACGGTGAGAGATCTCTAAAATTGATAAACCTGTGTTGTTAAAATCAATTACAGCTTCTGAGGCTTGTTGAAATACTTCCTTTGGCAGAATACATGGACCTGCTCCAAAATTATGTTTCATTGATGTTATAGTTTGTTTGATTGCCCTTTCTGAACCCTAGTAAAGCAATCTGTTGTTTTAAAAACCAAAGGTAAAATAAAATTATATATTTTTCAACTATTCTGTTTTTTTATTGAAAATTTACAAAATTCTGAATCATTTCAATAAAAATATCACACAACATGATACCGATTGGTTGTTAAAATAATCAAAGAAGAAGCACTTTCCAAGCCATATCTAATTGATTATCTTGCAAATACTCTTTCGCTTTAAGCTGAAGATGGACATTACGGGAGGATTGATCACCGATGAAGGCATTTAATAATTCATAAATTTCAGGCAGGGGTGTAATTTCATCTACCTCTTGCGGTGTAGGTAAACGGTCTATCTGAGCCAGTTTAATTTTATCTTCCGTACTAAATACGGGGGATTCTTTTACAAAAGAGGGTAGTTGATCATATTGCATAAAAAAGCAGAAATTTTAATCAAATTTCTGCTTAATATCTTAAAAAAGAAAATTCTTATATTTTTTCAATGATCCGATCTGCGAACTCACTGGTTTTCACTAATGTTGCATCATGCATCAGATTGTAAAAATCTACAGTTACCGTTTTTGCAATAATGGTTTCACCGAGTGCCTTTATAATAGCTGCCGAAGCCTCTGTCCAGCCTAAATATTCCAGCATCATCACCCCACTGAGAATGACAGATGAAGGATTCATGGTATTTGTATTTGCAAATCGTGGTGCTGTACCATGAGTAGCTTCAAAAACAGCATGCCCTGTCTTAAAGTTGATATTCGCGCCGGGTGCAATTCCTATCCCCCCGACCATCGCCGCAAGGGCATCGGAGATATAGTCTCCATTTAGATTCAACGTAGCCACTACCGAAAAATCACGTGGATTGAGCAAGATCTGTTGTAAGAAATTATCCGCAATGATATCCTTGATCAAGATTTTGCCCGAAGCCAAGGCTTCTTTCTGTTCTTGATTGGCAGCCGCCTCACCTTTTTCCCCTTTAGTCCGCTCCCATTGCCCCCAGGTATAGGTTTTATCCGCAAACTCTGTTTCTGCAACCTCAAAACCCCAGATTTTAAAAGCCCCTTCGGTATATTTCATGATATTCCCCTTGTGGACGATGGTCACCGAAGGTAATGCATATCGAATGGCATGTTCGATCGCTGCGCGAACCAGGCGTTTGGATCCTTCCTCAGAAACCAGTTTGACCCCTACCCCTGTCGTACTCGAAAAGTTATAATCAATATCAAGTTCATCATGAAGGAAATCCTGCAATTTATTGGATTCAGCGCTGCCGGCCTGAAACTCTATCCCCGCATAAATGTCTTCGGTATTCTCCCGAAAAATTACCATATCCACATATTCGGGATGTCTGACGGGAGACGGCACACCTTCAAACCATTTTGTCGGTCGCTGGCAGACGTAGAGATCCAGATCTTTCCGCAAGGCAACATTCAATGAGCGAATACCACCGCCTACAGGCGTAGTCAATGGCCCTTTTATGCCCACCAGATATTCACGTAATATAGCTAAGGTTGCCTTTGGCAACCACTCACCGGTTTCATGAAATGCTTTTTCTCCTGCCAAAACTTCTTTCCAACTGATTTTCCGCCGTCCATTATAGACCTTCTCCACGGCTTGATCAAAAACACGCACTGCAGCATGCCATAGGTCAGGACCTATGCCATCACCGATGATAAAAGGAATGGTTGGGAAATCTGGAACCTGTAGTGTTCCTTCGTTGGACATTGTAATCTTATTTGACATAAATCTGCGTTTTTAGCGGATAGCAACTATCCTTTATTAAACATATTTCCAATCTCTTTACTAATCTTCCGGAATATCGGTGCAGCCTCAACATCTTCGTATTCGTCGATATGTGCATTTTCTATCCTACTAGGAAACACCAAAACAAGGTTTTCGTTTGCATAGATGCGATCTAATTTTTTTGCAACACCATCCAGCGAATCCCGGTAAGATACTTCTCCGTTCCGCGCAGAAACAAAGATAAACATGGAATCTTCTTCTTTAAACGCTTTTAGTCCCTGTAAATTATCCCAGTCATCGTAATGCCTGAACGTCACGGGAACAGAGTTCTTGATTTCGGCAAGATGAGCCTTGATCGCCGAAGCAGAACGTGTATCAACGACAAAGGAAATGGGAACCGAAAGCTCCTGAGCAAGTTTGATAACCTTCTCTAACCAGTATTCAAAACCAAACTCGGCCTCACACATCGGCGGAGCAAACACAACAATAGATTTATTGGAAATAAAAGGCTTCTTAAAATGACAGAGCATTACATTGGCTGACGTTCTGTTGAGAATACTTTCTGTTTTTTCACCGACAAATTTATCCATAAAATTGGCTGCGCTTGGCCAACCCAACACAATACAATTTGCCGAGACCTCTTTTGCTGACCGGGCCACACCGCTGGCAATATTTAAATCTATCGTTGCACTGATATTGACCTTTGTCTCTGAACCGGAAGCATAACGGACCATATTGTCCAGATTCTTACGCGCGCGGGCCATATTCAGTTGTGCCTGTTCATTATCCTTTACTACAGATACAATACTCACCGGATAGGTACACTTCTTACTCTTGATGTAAGTTGAAAAATCAAGGATAGGCTCCATATTATCCATATTAGCAATGGAGATCAATATGTTTTCATCTTTTTCTCTTACCACATCTATATGCTCCTCATCCTGCTCACCATCCATGACCACTTTTTTAGAAGCATTTCCCGTGACGATGGTCGCAACTATACAGGTCACCAGAATGAGCAAAATTGTTCCGTTCAGCACATTTTCATCTATAATTCCATTTTTGTGACCGACCATAATAACAGCCAGCGTAGCAGCAGCATGGGCACTGCTCAGACCAAAAATCAGATTGCGCTGCCCCCGGCTATATTTGAATATCTTCTGTGTCAGCCAAGCAGCCGCATATTTCCCCACAATTGCCACAATTGTCAAGGTTCCTGCAATGATTAATGCCTGCGGGCCCTTCAAGATTACGCTCACGTCCACGATCATACCTACAGATATCAGGAAGAACGGAATAAAGATCGCATTACCGATAAATTCGATTCGATTCATCAGTGCCGAAGAATGTGGGATCAATTTATTCAAAGCCAACCCAGCGACAAAGGCTCCGATGATGGGCTCCAAACCTGCAATTTCAGCCAAAAAAGCGGCAAAAAACACTACGGAAAGCACAAAAATATAGTTTGATGTCTTTTCACTACCCAACCGTTCAAAAAACCATTTTGCAATCCGAGGGATAATTCCAAACATGATAAAAAGGAAAATCGCAAAGGAAATTCCCAAAGTCACCCAGAATTCATTGCCAATATTTCCCTGTGAAACACCCGTAATAACGGCTAATATAATCAGTACCGCGGTATCGGTCAGGATCGTTCCTCCGATCGTAATTGCCACTGCTTCCATCTTAGAAATACCATAGCTATTCACAATGGGATAAGACACCAGGGTGTGGGTCGCAAACATGCTCGATATCAACAGACTAGCAAGCACATCATAGCCCAACAGCAGATGACAAACGGGATAACCGATGCTTATAGGAACGATAAATGTAAAAAAACCAAAAAGTAAGCTTTTATTTTTAGTCTTTTTGAATTCATTCATATCCAGTTCCAGCCCGGCAATAAACATGATATATAAAAGCCCGATAGTTGAAAACAGGTTAATAGCAGAATTTTTCTCCAGCCAATTTAATCCATGGGGCCCAATAATAACACCGGATATAATCAGCCCAATGATGCCTGGTACCTTAATCGGCCGAAGAACAATGGGGGAAAGTAGAATAATAAAAAGTACCAGGGAAAAAATAAGTACGGGATTCTGTAAGGGCGCTTCGAAAGCGTGGGAAATATGCTCGAAAGTTTTATTCATATGTGCTCGTATGCTATCGGTAAAATGTGTCCACTTGTTTTTCGCTATTGGTCGAAACAGCTAACAGCTCTAAAAATACGATTTTTCCAGCAAAACGATGCTTAAAAAAGGCCTTACTTAAAAGAAATTGCTTTTATCGGACTAATCTTGCTGATTAACATCGAAGGAATAAACAGGGAAACCATACCAATAAAGACTACAGCGAGATTGACCAATACAACGTCTGACCAATAAAGCTTTACAGCAACATAAGAAATATAGTAGGTTTGTTCATCCAACTTGAAAAAATGGGTATAATCCTGTAGAAAATAAAAACCTAAACCGATGAGATTACCGATCAGAAGACCAAGACCAATCAGGTATAATGCACTATACATAAACACCCGTCGAATACCTGCATTATGGTAGCCTAGGGCCTTTAAAATACCGATCATGGACGTGCGTTCAAGGATAGTTATCAATAAGGCCGAAATCATATTGATAATGGCCACCACAGTCATAAGTATAAAGATAATCTTGGTATTCATATCCAATAGATCCAGCCACTGGAAAATATCCGGCACTTGATCTTTAATATTGATTGCCTGCATATCAATCGGCAACATATCCTCTATTTTAGCTGTTGTCTGTCCCAGCTGACTGAAATCCTTAATCCGAATTTCATATCCCCCCACCTCATTATCATCAAGATTGCTCAGTTTTCTAATGAGGTTAAGCGATCCGATCACGTACACTTTATCTAGTTCTTCTGAGCCTGTATTAAATATTCCTTTAATGACAAACTTTCTTTTACGGATAGGCTCCTGAACAAAATACATAATAAAGTCATCACCTACTTTTAAGAGGAGGCGGTCGGCCAGATATTTAGAGATTAGAATTTGATTATCGGCATTCTCGGACTTAAAGTCTATCGTATTCCCTTCAAGCAGCATATTTTTTATCGGCTGCTGATCATAGAGCGAATCAATTCCTTTTAAAACAACACCTTCCACCTCGTCGTTCACATTGATGATGCCAGCCTTGGTCGCAAATGCATTGATGGAATACACTTGCGGATTCGCCAATATGGTTTTATGAAGTTCGGGAGTAAGTGAAATAGGTGAATTCTCGTAGGATTGATTTAGATCGTAACGCAAAACCAGTACATCCGCAAAAAAGCCGCGTTGCTTGCTAATGATCTCTCCTTTAAATCCCCGCAAAACAGCAATAGAGATAATAATGGCAGCAATGGCTAGCGCAATTGCACCAATTGTAACCCGAACTATCAACTTAGAGAAGGTCCGTTTACCGGAAAATGCTATTCGATTTGCTAAAAAATAAGGAAAATTCAAGCTTTCAATATATTTATGTAACTTCGCAAAGTTATAAAAATTTGTTATTTACAAAACTGTAATAACAAATAATTAGCGCTTTCGTGGCGGATTGATTATCTGTCAGACTATTGATTGATTTTAAGAATTTTATAAAAATACCTATACTATGCGTATCATTTTCATGGGGACTCCTGACTTTGCGGTAGCTTCACTTGAAGCACTCATTCAATCTGGCGAACAAGTCGTTGCTGTCGTTACAGTTCCGGACAAGCCGGCAGGCCGCGGACAGAAAATACAGGAATCAGCCGTTAAAATATACGCTACTAAACATCAGATTCCCGTTCTGCAACCGGTCAAACTCCGGGACGAAGGCTTTCTTAACGAGCTAAGGAACTATCAGGCTGACCTTCAGGTCGTAGTCGCATTCCGCATGTTGCCCGAAATGGTCTGGAATATGCCAAAATATGGTACCATTAACGTCCACGCTTCTTTACTTCCGCAGTACAGGGGTGCTGCACCGATCAATCATGCCATTATGAATGGCGAAAAAGAATCCGGAGTGACCACATTCCTGTTGCAGCATGAAATTGACACGGGAAATATACTGTTGGCCGAAAAAGTTGCTATCCGTGAGACAGATACTGCCGGAGATCTTCACGATAACCTGATGCATGCAGGAGCCCGAACTTTGCTCCAAACAATCCAGGCGCTAAAAGCAGGAACTTTACAACCCAAAAGCCAAGATGACATCGTCCCAACAACCGCATTGAAACATGCACCAAAAATCTTCAAAGATGATTGTAAAATCAACTGGGATCAACCTACTGATGTCGTTTATAACTTTATACGTGGACTCAGTCCCTACCCAACAGCATTCACGACCCTGAAAGACAAAGTATTAAAAATATATAAAACGGAAAAAGAGCAAACAGCTACTGCTGTCCTCCCGGGAACAATAGAGACAGACCAAAAAAGCTATTTAAAGTTTGCAACGCAAGATGGCTATATCAGCGTATCAGAACTGCAACTGGAAGGCAAAAAGAAAATGAATGTAGTAGACTTTTTAAAAGGCTATAGATTCTAATTTTTCTCGTCATCGCCATCATAATATTGCAACAAATCACCGGGCTGGCAGCCTAGCGCTTTACATATTGCTTCAAGTGTATCTAACCGCAGGGCCTTGGCCTTTTGGTTTTTTATGATTGAAAGATTAGAAAGCGTAATCCCTACACTATCACTCAATTGGTTAAGTGACATTTTTTTCTCTTTCATTATTTTATCCAAATGAATTAAGATTGGCATATTATAATTTTTATTCCTTTAAATTTATTTAATGTCTCTAGTAAAACAAAACATATATCTTTTTGTTTTATCATAAAATTATCATTTTAAAATAAATTCAAAGAATGAGGTTTACGTAACATATCTGATATCATTAGATAAATTACTTGAGAATAGAAAAAAAATAAAAATTGTTAGGGCTTTAAATATCAATCAGTTGAATATTAAAGCGGCAATTGAGGAGGAAAAACAATATTAAATGGAATAGTTTTTGATAGTGTAAAATGAGGCTATACCAAATCATAACTCATTATAGATGAGAGGATAGATAATCCATTTTCCATTAATAATTCAAAAATTTTTCGTATTTTCGCAAACATTTCTTAGAGAGGAGAATTAATAAAAATTAATGAGACAGCTCAAAATTACACAATCTATCACCAATCGTGAGTCCCAGTCTTTGGACAAATACTTACACGAAATTGGTAAAGTAGACTTAATTACAGCAGAAGAAGAAGTAGAATTAGCACAGCGCATCCGAGAAGGCGATCAAGTTGCCTTGGAAAAATTGACTAAAACCAACCTTCGTTTCGTAGTATCAGTAGCAAAACAATATCAAAATCAAGGATTGACCTTAGGTGATTTAATCAATGAAGGCAACCTGGGCTTAATTAAAGCAGCTAAACGTTTTGACGAAACAAAGGGTTTTAAATTTATTTCTTATGCCGTTTGGTGGATTCGCCAATCTATTCTTCAAGCAATTGCTGAACAATCACGTATCGTACGTCTGCCATTGAACCAAGTCGGTTCTTTAAGCAAAATCAGTAAGGCTTTCTCAAAACTAGAACAGGAATACGAGCGGGAGCCATCTCCGGAAGAACTCGCAGATATCCTTGAAACCACCGTTGATAAGGTTTCGGATACCCTAAGTAACTCCGGTCGTCACGTATCCATGGATGCACCCTTTGTTCAAGGTGAAGAAAACACACTCTTGGATGTATTGGAAAACCATGACCCAGACACTGATAGCTCTTTAATTGACGAATCTCTTTCAGAAGAAATCAAGCGATCATTGGCAACTTTAACAGAAAGAGAACGTGAAATCATCGTTCTATTCTTTGGATTAGGTTCCAACCACCAACTGTCGCTCGAAGAAATCGGTGAGAAATTCAATTTGACACGTGAACGCGTACGTCAAATTAAAGACAAAGCTCTGCAACGTTTGAGACACACTTCAAGAAGCAAAATCTTAAAATCTTATTTAGGTTAAAAAAGATATTTATTGAAATTTTTGGCAATCCCAATCAGAAATGATTGGGATTTTTTTTATACAATAAGGGCCGTTTACTGCATGCAGTAAACGGCCCTTATTGTATATGCAATGGTTCTACCCTATTTAGAATCTGGCATCAAAATAAATTCAAAAAGTCGATCTTTTTTCAAATATTTCCCCGCAACATCCTGTACCGATTTCGGCGTTACTTTATTCAAGTTTTCCATGCGACGTGTATATCTACTGATATCCAGATCATTTTGGTAAGAACTGGAGATATAATTCAGCCAATAGCCGTTCTCCCGCAGGTTTAATTCATTCTGTCTTCTTTGTTCAGCCACAAATTTCTCAATATCCACCTTCTCCGGCCCTTTGTCCTGAATCTTCTTCACTTCATCCAAAGCTGAGCTGATCAATGGATCTGCCTTATCCACGGCTGAACCGAAGCCAATTGAAAAAGCATAACGTGCTTTAGGGAGTTTATTGAAACCGGCACGGGCACCAACACCATATACACCGCCTTCTTTCTCACGCAATCGCTCCAGTAATTTGATCGTTAATACACTTTCCAAAGCTTCCATATTGACGTTTTCATTTTCATTATAGCTATAGTCGCCATAATAAGCCAATTGTGTACTTGCCTTCTGCTCCTTGCCTTTATGCACGACAACGCGTTCCCCTTTGGCCGGCTCCAGAATATTTAAATCTTTGTAGCTTTCTCCCCTTTTGACCGCGGGCAGCGATGCAAGATAAGTCTCAATATATGGTTTAATCTGGTTTTCGTCAAAAGAGCCGACGATGGTAAAGACGAAATCCGAAGCATCTGCAAATCGCTCTTTATAAATTGCCAATGCACGATTAGGGTCAATCTTTGTAAGCGTTTCCACAGTCGGGTTTTGTCTGCGCACATTATTACCGTAGAGCACCTCTTTTACTTTATCTGAAAAGACATTATTGGGATCGCTCAGCCTGTTCTCCAATGATCCCTTTGCTCTGGTCATTGTACTCTGGAAGACATCGTTATCCAGACGTGGTTCTGTAAAATATCCATAGATCAACTCAAAAGCATTTTTTAGACCTTCTTTATCTGTGCTGCCAGAGATACCCTCATAGCGTTCGGAAATATACGGCGAAATCGAAACTTCTTTTCCGGCAAGGTATTTCGTTAACTCGACATTACTCATTTGTCCGACTCCGCTCGCATCTACCAATGAGGAAGCATTTGAGGCCGAGAAATAATCCGCATCAGAGTATAATGACGTTCCACCCGGGCTATAAGCCATAATCTGAATTTCGTCATTCTTAAAATCCGTTGGTTTTAAAATTACCTTCACTCCGTTGCTCAGTTGTAATTCCTTCGCTTGAACGGCGCCGATGTCTTTTGACGATAGAATAGTACCCTTGACAGGTTCTTTGGAGAGCAAAGGCAGATTAGAGACCCTATCTTCGTAGGCAGAGACCGGAGTATCTTCGACCGCCTTTACCCAGCCTAGAACAGCCTGTTCCGTAGGCAGGTTTGTTTTTTCCTTTTCGGGGCCCATAATCAATATATCACGATTTAAATCGGTATAATATTTTTTGACCAGGCCATTTACCTCTTCCAGTTTTAAAGTGGGCAATAATTGTTTCGTTAAGCTATAGGAAGCCTCGTTACTCAAGGCCGGCTCACTGTCGATAAAGTAGTTCAGGTACCGGTTGACATAGCTATCGGATTTTTTCTTATCCCGCTCAATATAAGCCATTTCATTGCCCTTCTTCATATCAGCAAGCGCGCGATCTAGTTCAGTCTGCGTAAAGCCGTATTTTTGGATACGCTCAAATTCGGTCAACATCGCTTTAAACCCTGATTCCAGTTCTCCCGGTTTAGGTACCACCACTAGGGAGAATGTGTTTAGGTTAGCCACAAAATCGCCAATACTACCCCCTGCTTGCATAAAAGGTGGATTGGGCTGCTGCATCAGCTCAGAAAAACGTCCAGCAATCATCTGATTGAAAATACTTTTAAGCAATTCATTGCGGTAATCTCCGACGGTAACCACCTTTTCCTTTTCGTTCTTAATCAAGATCTGGGCCACAGTGTAAGGAAGTTCTGGATCCGAGATCGTCAAAAATTGATTTTTATTCAATAGATCGACCCGAAACTCTTTACGTGGAAGAACCTTCTTCGGCATCGTCATATCCGAAAATAACACATTCACTTTTTCTTCGATTGCTTTAGGGTCTATATCACCTACGATAATGAGTGCCTGCAAATCTGGACGATACCAGTCCTGGTGAAACTTACGTATTTCGGTATACGGAAAGGTCTTTAAAATTTCTTCCGTACCAATCGGCAAACGTTTTGAATAAAGAGATCCGTTAAGTACCATCGGAAAATACTGATCTTGTAGACGTTGTTGCACACCTCTTCCCCCGCGTTTCTCTTCCAAAATTACCCCGCGCTCTTTATCAATTTCCTCCCCATCCAATAAAGCATCCTGCGCCCAGTCGCGCATGACCTGCAATCCATTTTTTAACAATTCAGGATCATCCGAAGGTATAGGTAATTGATAGACCGTTTGATCAAAACTGGTATAGGCATTCAGATCCGAGCCAAACCGAACACCAGCTTTCTGCAGGTAATTGACAAGTTCATTTTTTGGAAAGTGCTTTAAACCATTAAAGTTCATGTGTTCCAAAAAGTGCGCCAACCCGAGCTGCTTTTCATTTTCCAGAATCGAACCGGCTTTCATTCCTAAATACATTGTAACGCGGCCCTTAGGTTCTGTATTTTTACGGATAAAATATGTAAATCCATTTTTTAGTTTACCGGTGACAACTTCATTGTCGAAAGGCAATTTTTGATTTAAGTCCAAACTATCCTGTGACAGGATAGCTCTGGCTTCCGCCCTTAAGGTGGTTGGCATTTTTGCTTCTACTCCATAGAAAGTCGCCGGTAATAAAAAGGCTAATGCGAGTGGTTTAATGAATTTCATACAAAAAAATCTCTTTTTTTTAGTCAGTTGTTTTTTGCTAATTGTTTATATTAGGGTAAACGGGATTGGAGGCAAATTGTCCCGATAAATAGTAAAATACGGATAAATAATACGTTTAATATCCCTTATGGGATGGAGCTTCTCATTGCTATTGCTCATGTTTTGTAAAAAATACGCTTAAAAATACAGAATATCTTTCGAAAAGAACAATAGTTAATTGTAATTTTGTTGCAAATGGATTTTAGCAACTGGCAGGTCATAAAAAAGGAATTCGAACAATTTCTAAAGTTCGAACGGGGTTTAAGCATCAATTCGATAGACGCTTACCTGAACGATGTTTCTAAATTTCAGATCTATTGTGAGGATAACAACCTCGTTTTAAATCAAGTTGCCCGCAAAGATATTCAGCATTTTCTACAGTGGTTGCAAGAATTCAATATCTCGCCGTTCACCCAGTCACGCTTGATATCCGGACTAAAAACATTTTTTAGCTTTTTGATCATCGAACATGAACTGGGCAACAATCCGACAGAACTGCTGCAGGCACCGCGGCTGAGCAGAAAATTGCCGAGTGTACTGAGTATCCATGAGATTGACCAATTAATTGCAGCCATAGATCTTTCCAGCACCGAAGGCGAGCGCAATAAAACAATTATTGAAGTATTATATGGCTGTGGATTGCGTGTGTCCGAACTCGTCAACCTCAAGATCTCCAATTTGTTTCTCGACGTAGAATTTATCAAAGTGGAAGGTAAAGGTAGCAAAGAACGGCTGATTCCCATCGGTCAGCAGGCGATCAAGCACTTAAGGCTTTATTTGGATTCCGTTAGACCCCATATTAAGATCAAGAATGGAAATGAAGATATTGTATTTCTGAACAGAAGAGGTTCGGCTTTATCCAGGGTGATGATCTTTCTGATCATTAAGGAGCTTGCCCAAAAAATTGGATTACAGAAGACGATTAGCCCTCATACATTTAGACATAGCTTTGCCTCTCACCTGGTTGAGGGCGGTGCCGACCTCAGGGCTGTACAAGATATGCTGGGGCATGAAAGTATTACAACGACTGAAATATATACACATATTGATCGGGATTACCTCCATTCTGTTATCACGCAATACCATCCCAGATCTTAATCTGTTATTGATTGGGCAAGTCAATACGCAAGTATAAAATGGCTGCTGAGCCAAAGGGAATGATTTTTTTTACTACGCACAACCCAAAGGATTTACAGACCGAATAAAACATCCGGGTAAACAGTGCAGCACAGCTTAAACACTGCCTTGAATACATGTCACTAATAGACAAAAAGTTAGCGCACAAAGGCGGAATAACACAAATTATAAAGCAAGGATATCAAAAACCAAGAGAGATATGCTTCAGAAATTCCCCACTCAAAAGATTAAATTTTATCGCAAAGATTATTTGTAAGATCTGGAAAATAGTATATCTTTGCGACACGTTCCCGTAGTTCAATGGATAGAATTTCAGATTCCGGTTCTGACGATGTGGGTTCGACCCCCGCCGGGAACACTTCCTAGTTAACAATAAAAAAGACGATCAATTGATCGTCTTTTTTATTGTTAACATCAATGGACAATGTGCGCAACAATCTTCATTTTTCATGAGACTAGCGTTGCTGCATACAATCCCTCCTTTCAAGCTTACAAAAATCCTTTTTGCAGCAATTTATGTTGAGATGCTGTAAATATGTTCCGAAATAAAATATTGAGCTCATTGTCAGCTTCTGCGCCCGAAATTCCGGTATGAGGAAAGAGTTTAGTTACATTTGACAAAATAATTTCTACAAATTCCCGACTCTCTATTGCTATATCCGCATATAAGGTGGAACTATCCAGCCCATTTTTGAGATTCTCCCAAGAACGTGCAGCCAATTCCATGACAGAATGTGCTCTGTTGATATAGTCCTGCTGCATTTCATCCAACATCCGAAAGGCAGCTTTACTTTCCATTAGCTCCCATTTTCCTTGATTGGACTTCAATACAAATAACTTCTCGATTAAATCCAAAAACCGATGATACATCCCCATAAAGTTTACCAATAAGGTCAACTCTGCAAATGGCATAAAAGGGTATTGATAGAGCAACTCAGTCCGTGTACTTTTTGAGGCATCGATAAAAAAAGACTGATTCTCATCCACCCGTATATTGTCCAACGAAAAGGAATGCGATGCTGTCGCCTCCAGGCCAAATGAATCCCAATCATAATGAATCAATACAAATTCACGTGCCACAAAGAAAGATTTTACAAGTGGATTTCCATCCCGATCCAATAGTGATTGTCCATCCTCCTGAATATAGGCGTTCAAGGTAAAATGTGTCAAGTGGGGAGCTCCGGTAGCATATTTCCAAAGCCCTTTTAGGCGATACGATTTGCCTTCACGTTCAGCGACACCAGCAATCTGCCCGCTGCCGCCAAAACATGCCGTTTCTGATTTGAAGATATCCGGGCCCACCGCTGGATCAATAAAACCAACAAAAAGATTCGCGCCAGCACATAAAGTTACTGTCCACGCCAATCCCCCATCCCAGTAGGCCAGCTCCTTCAACAGAGAAAGCCCACCGACCAAATCCAGTCCAAGGCCATTCAAAGATTGTGGTACCCAGATTTTAAACCACTTGTTCCGGTAGATCAGCTCAAGCTGCTCATCAGACAAACTCTTTTGCTGGATCCCTTTACGTTGCTGATCCTTAAGAACAGCGATATCCCTATCAATCAGTTGCATATTTCTTTTCATCACTTAATATTCTCCGCCAATTAAAATAGCCACTGAAAGCCATCACAAATAAAAATAAGGTCAAACCAGCATACAGGAATAAGCCCTTGTGCATAAGCAAAGGAATCGCCATCAGGTTACTGATGTTTAGCAAAATCCAATTTTCAAGTTTACGTTTTGCCAGCAGCCACATCCCTGCCCAAGCTGTACAGGAAACAAAGGAGTCCCATAGCGGCACATCTGAATCAGTTAAATGCACCAGACCAAAATAGAACGATAGGAAGCCTGCTACACAGATAAAACCAACAATCTGCCAATCTCTGGCCGTACTACGGCTGATCGGGACGCTATGATCGCTGCTATATCTCCAATAGATCCAACCATAAATACTCATGACCAGGTAATACAGGTGTAACAGTATTTCGGCGTATAATTTTGCGTGGAATAGAACATATACTGAGATGATGATACCAATAATCCCAAAAAGGTAGTTGACTGATTTATTCTGTCGCGAAAACCAAACCTGTAAGATACCAAAACATACCCCTAACCATTCAGCTATAGTGGCTTGTTGTATTTGTTTAATAAAAGCTTCGAAAATTGTCTCAGAAGTCATTCAATTGTTTATTATTTCGTGTAATTAATAATAAACTTATGAGCGGAAAAACGGATGTTTTTATTGAAATTAAAATCCCTACGCCAGCATTATCCGGATCAGGTATATAAAAGCGATTGTACATGGCCGTACAATCGCTTTTATTGGGTATAATCTCAGCCCAGATGACATTGTCATTTCCGAGCACCCCATAAGTATATTGTTTATTAAAATTAATCTATATCAATCAATTTCAATGCTTTATGCGTACGGATGCGTGTCTCCCGACAAAGCTCGGCATCATCATTTAATGATTTGCCGTGTGAAGGAATCATCTCACGGAGTTTCTTGCGGTATTCATCTGATTTAGCACGTTCAGGGAAACATTTCTTCAAGAGACTGATCATGATCGCCACCGAAGTAGATGCACCCGGTGATGCGCCCAATAAAGCAGCGATAGAACCGTCTGCACTCGATACCACTTCAGTACCAAACTCTAAAATCCCCCCTTTTTTCTCATCCTTTTTAATCACCTGTACACGCTGACCAGCTTTTTCGATCACCCAATCTTCTAATTTAGCGGTTGGCATAAATTGTTTCAGCGACTCCAATTTATCTTTGGGAGATTTCATAACCTCTGTTATCAGATATTTGGTCAATGGCAAATTATCAAGCCCTGCGGATAACATCGGACGGATATTGGATAATTTGATTGATGCCGGCAAATCAAAATAAGAACCCTGTTTCAAAAATTTGGTTGAGAAACCTGCGTATGGACCAAAAAGTAAAGCTTGTTTACCATCGATGTAACGTGTATCCAAATGTGGTACAGACATCGGTGGCGCACCGACAGATGCTTTGCCATAGACTTTAGCATGATGCGTATTGATAATATCCTCGTTTACGCATCTCAGCCATTGGCCTCCTACAGGAAATCCACCGTAACCTTTTGCTTCTGGGATACCGGATTTCTCCAGCAATAACAACGAGTGACCTCCAGCGCCTATAAAAACAAACTTCGCTTTTAACTCTCTCTTCACCCCAGTTTTCAGATCTTTCACCTCGATTTCCCAACGTCCATCATCCTCACGATCGATATCGACAACTTCATGGTTTAAGGAAATTGAAATATTTTCTTTGTTTGCTAGGTTATTAATCAAATCACGTGTCAACGAACCGAAATTCACGTCAGTACCCAAATCCATCTTGGTAGCAGCGATTTTCTCACTTGCATCCCGTCCTTCCATCATCAAAGGAATCCATGATTTCAAGAGTTCTGCATCTTCGGTATATTCCATGCCTTTAAACAAAGTTTGGGTATTCATTGTCTCCCATCTTGTCTTCAGGAATTTCACGTCTTTTTCACCAAAAACCGCACTCATGTGTGGAATGCTGCGGATAAAATTCTCCGGTTGGGCGATAATACCTTTATCAACCAGGTATGACCAAAACTGCTTCGATACTTCAAATTGCTCAGCAATTTTAACAGCTTTATCAACTTTTACCGAACCATCTTTTTGTTCCGGTGTATAATTCAATTCGCACAAGGCCGAGTGGCCTGTACCAGCATTATTCCAAGCGTCAGAGCTCTCAGCCGCCACAACATCCAAACGCTCAAGAATTTCAATATTAACGTCTGGGCTCAATTCATTGATTAGAGTACCCAAAGTAGCACTCATAATACCGGCGCCGATTAGAACAACGTCAACTTCTTTATTTGATTTTTTGCTCATGTTTTTGTGATTGATGCAAATTTAATATAGTTTTTGGTAAACGCCCAAGTCTTTTGTCAAAAAACTGTACTTTTTAGGAACACTTATTCAAAAATACCATTGATTTATTAAAATAATCCTAAGTATTGGCAAAATTTCACTTTTCCAGTTTCCGAACACCGCACAAGTGATAACGTCTATTCTGCAGTCCATGAATGGCCTCAAATCACACCCACAGTTGGCACGTTTTAAATCCTTATTTATCGAAAGATTTTGTGTTATAATATAGTTTTAACATTTTTGCAAAAAACATCAACGAATAACATTACACTCTTATATGAAACTACTTGAAGGAAAAATTGCTTTGGTAACTGGAGCATCAAAAGGAATAGGAAGAAAAATTGCGGAAGTGTTTGCACAACACGGTGCCAATGTCGCTTTCACTTACCTTTCGTCTGTAGAAAAGGGACAAGCACTGGAAAAAGAGCTTCAAGCCTACGGAACAAAAGTAATCGGCTACCGTTCTGACGCTTCAAAATTTGAAGAAGCAGAACAATTGGTCAATGCGATCGTTGCAGATTTCGGAAGCCTGGATATCGTAGTCAATAACGCTGGCATCACAAAGGATGGTCTGCTCATGCGTATGACAGAAGAAAACTGGGACGATGTATTGAACGTTAACTTGAAATCCGTATTTAATGTAACAAAAGCGGCCTCAAAAATAATGATGAAAAACCGTAAAGGCTCTTTCATTAATATGTCTTCTGTTGTTGGCGTTCAAGGAAATGCCGGTCAAGCAAATTATGCGGCTTCCAAAGCTGGTATTATTGGATTTACCAAATCTGTCGCCAAGGAATTAGGTTCCCGCAATATCCGTGCAAACGTAGTCGCTCCTGGATTTATCCGTACAGAAATGACGGATATTTTAGACCCTAAAGTTATCGCGACATGGGAAGCAGGAATTCCCTTGAAACGAGCTGGATCTCCAGAAGATGTCGCCAATGCATGCCTATACCTTGCATCTGATTTATCCGCGTATGTCACGGGACAGGTTCTTCCTGTTGATGGTGGTATGCTGTAACATAACAACAGTTGGTGTCAGGTGTTATCATCTTGACACCAACTTGTATATGCAGTTCAACGCATCATAAATCTCCGCTCCATCTTCCTCCCCGTCCGGTTTATATTCGGTTAACATCATACACAGCTATCTCATCCTTAGTTTATGCTTACCAAAGAAGATATTGAGTTTTTTAAGAGTCGAAGTAAAATCATTCAGGTCAAAAAAAATAATTTTTTTGTAAAGGAGAATGAAACATGCAACTACATTGGAATCGTTCAAAGTGGTACCCTATATGGATATTATGAAGATACTGATGCAAATTTTATTGTTAGCGAACTGTATAGCAAACAAAGTCTCATTACATCCTATCGAAGTTTTTTAACGGATATTCCCTCCCCCGCTTTCATAAAAGCTTATACTGACGCTGTGATCGCTGTGATAGATAAATCCGACTATCTCAAATTGATAAAACTACAGCCCTGGACTTATATTTTTAAAAAATTTTCCGACCAATTGTTTATTAATAAGTGTTTCAAAGAAACAGCATTAATTAAACTGAAAGCCAAAGACCGTTACCTAGAATTGATCCGGAATCGGAAACAGATCGAACAAGAATTCCCGCAGCATCTTATTGCCTCCTATCTAAAAATTCGTCCCGAAACACTTTCACGAATTAAAAGTCTTGACCTATATCAAGATAGAAAATAAATATTCTTGCGGATTTTTGTAATGAAATTAAAATACATTGCTATGCCACAAGTAAGAATTACGTTATCAGAAAATTACGATGTAGCTACACAGAATTTTGAACCAGATCATAAATAACTATGAAGACTTTTAAAACAAAACTAGCACTCATTTTCACACTAATGTTACTGTCGTTTTTTTGTCAAGGCCAAGAAACAAAAGTTCAACGAAAGGATTTACAACATATTTTGTTAGATCAGCAATTGCATCAGGTAGAAATGCAAGAAATTACATTGGAAAAAGCACAAAAAGTACCTGCACATTTCCATCCATGTCCAGTGATTGGTTTTATTCTTGAGGGTGAAATAATTTTTGAAATAACGGGACAAAAGCCAAAACTACTAAAATCAGGTGATACGTTTTATGAACCTAAAAACAGGGAAATTTCGGCGTTTAATAATCTTTCCAAAACTGGCGTAGCTAAGTTTATCGCCATTTATTTGAAAGCTGGTGATGAAAAGACAATCGAACTCTTGAATACTGTCAAATAAATAGTCTGCTTAAGCAACAACTTATATTTCCAAATTTTAGCTAATTTTGTCCATCAAAATTTAAATGCTATGACGAATAGGACGGATTTTCTTGAGATTCAAACAGAAGACGATTTTAATCAACATTGTTTAGAAACTTATCATTTCCAGCTGCAGCATTGTCAGGTTTACCACGACTATGTTTCGCTGATAGGCAAAGAAAAAAATCAGGTCCAGCATTACACCGACATCCCATTCCTGCCCATCGAATTTTTTAAAACTCAGAAAGTAGTGGCTGCTGGAATGGACTCTCAAATTGTATTTTCAAGCTCGGGTACAACGGGTATGGTGACATCCAAACATCTTGTTGCTGATGTATCCATCTACGAACACACTTTTCGCCGTATATTTGAAAATTTTTATGGACCAATTACAGACATTGCTATTTTGGCCCTACTACCATCCTATCTGGAAAGAAGTGGTTCATCCTTGATCTATATGATCGATGACTTGATGAAACAAAGTAAACAAGTGGAGAGTAACTATTTCCTCTACAATCATCAGGAACTTTACGATACACTTGTCCAATTAAAAGATAACGGAACCAAAACCATCCTTTTTGGCGTGACTTATGCCCTGCTTGATTTTATTGAGCAATATGCTTTTGAGTTTCCAGAGCTGATTATTATGGAAACTGGCGGAATGAAAGGTAAACGTAAAGAAATGGTCAAACAGGAAATTCACCAACTGCTTGAGGATGCCTTCAAGGTTACTGGGATCCATTCGGAATATGGTATGACCGAATTATTGTCACAGGGTTACTCTTCGGGTCAGGGAATTTTCCATTTACCTAAATGGATGAAAGTACTCATACGTGACACAAATGATCCACTCAGTTTAATCTCCTCCGATAGCACAGGTGGCATTAATGTCATCGACCTGGCCAATCGGTATTCTTGCTCATTTATAGCAACACAGGATTTGGGAAAGGTATATCAAGATGGCTCATTTGAGATATTGGGTCGATTTGACCAAAGCGATATTCGGGGATGCAATTTATTGGTGCAATAAAAACACCCTAAAAGTTTTGTCCGACTTTTAGGGTGCAGTTCAATATAGCACTTCTCTTATTGATAGATTAAATTACCCGAAAACCCGTTCTTTATTATCTCAGACTTGGATCTTCGAAGGTATTTCCAGCACGCATATCGCCAGAGTCATATCCCTTTTTAAACCAGGCCATACGTTGGGCGGAGGTTCCATGGGTAAAAGATTCTGGCACAGCATACCCCTGTGCAGCTGTCTGTAACTTGTCATCTCCTACTGCCTCTGCAGCTTTCATTCCATCCATAATATCATTATAATCTATTTTTATATCCGTATATTCATTGAGATAATGCGCCCATACTCCAGCATAGAAATCGGCTTGAAGTTCTGTCATAACCGACATCTTGTTATTCTCGCTCTCGGTTAGTTTCCCACGGGCTTGATTCGTTTTAGGTAACAGCCCCACCAGTTGCTGAATATGATGCCCTACTTCATGCGCTATCACATAAGCCATGGCAAATTCGCCCTTTGCCCCGAACTTATCAGAAAGTTCGCGGTTAAAAGTCAGATCCAAATAGATTTTCTGATCTCCGGGGCAATAAAACGGTCCATATGAAGCCTGCCCCATTCCACAACCATCTGTTTGTGTACCGCCATCGTAAAAAACCAGGGTCGTTGGCGTATAATTTTTCTGCATTTGTTCCTTAAATAATTTGGCCCAGACATCCTCTGTACTCTGAAGTACGGTTAGGGAAAACTCCGTTAGTCTCTTTTCTTCAGGATCCAGTTCGCGCGGCTGCCCGGACTGCTCCGTTTGTGTACCCATATTTTGTGCCTGCTGCAACAACTGCATGGGATCTCCCCCCATCAGAAAACCAATGACCAATACGATGATCCCCCCAATACCTCCCAATGCAATCTTTCCTCCACCAGACATCCCTCTACGATCCTCAAAATTGCCACTTTGTTTACCTCCTTGCCATTTCATATGCTATATTCTTATTTCAGTTAATAATCTTTTCCAATCTCGTTGGTGTACAAATTCAATACCAATATAGCAGTATGTCCTTTTTTTTTCCAAAAAACCAGCTTTATTTTAGCCGTTAGGACTTACTACAATTTATATTCTTATTTTTGGGCTTTTATAGAAACAGATATGAAATTAGAAGAACAATTACTCGCGCGGGCTGGAGGGAAATGTGAGCTAACAGGCGCTGAAACGGATGTAGTAACTTATACTTTACCACCGGAAACCAGTTCGACCTTGGATAACACCCTACTGATTTCAGCAACCTTGGCCAACCAGCTCAACAAAACGGAACAATTAAATCCGGAAGACTGGAAATTTTTACCTAACGCCATGTGGTCAGAAATCCCTGCTGTACAAATTGTCTGCTGGCGTATGTTAAGCCGTCTGAAAAATGAAGGCTGGGCTTCCGAAGCACTCGATATTCTCTATCTTGATGATGAAACCTTAACGGAGGCAAAGAAAACCGGTGATCATGAAAACGATGGCTATGTTTCCTTTCATGAAGATAGCATTGGTCAAAGACTAATGGACGGCGATACCGTGGTGTTGACAAAAACACTGGATGTCAAAGGCTCTTCACTAAAAGCAACCTTAGGTACCGTGGTTAAAAATATCCGTCTAGTGGCTGATAATATCGAACAGATCGAAGGAAAAATAGAAGGCCAGATGATCGTCATATTGACAAAATATCTGCGCAAACAAAATTAAGAAAGATCAGCCTTTCTCTTATAAATTTAGCCCAAAACTGGTTTCGATAAACGACTAGTTTTGGGCTAAATAATAAATAGCACAAATGTCCTAATTTGGATAATTGCGCATAAACTCAAAACGATAGTTGGGATGCTGTTTGAGGCTATCAATTAAATCCGATAATAATTTTTGACCCTTTTTTGTCTGGTACATATTATCATGCGTCAGCAGTACAACATTATTTTTTGTATAAGACGTACCTTTTCGAAGTAAATTTTTCATCTGCGTATACAACTGATTAACGGACAAATCCGGTTTACCGGTCACACCATTAATTTTCCATTCACAATCCCAACCCATAATTTTATAGCCGTTTTGATGTAGCAGTTCCGCAGTAGAAGCACCGCTTTTTAGATCAACCCTTTTGCGTTCACCTACATACCAGATATTTCTTCCGGGAAGCCGGACAATTTTATGCTCCAATCCCATGGACTTCTCAGCCAGTTCAAAATCTTCAAAAGCAGCCTGTGGATTTGAGTAAAATGTGCTGTATTTATTGTGTGCATGCCAATAACTATGATTATAACAATCCACCAGCGGATTATTTTTATACCGTTCAGTATAGCTATGTAATTTTTTGCTCATCTTATCATGCTCACCGATCAGGAATGCGTTGATTTTGATCCCTTTCGCTGTCGCAATAGAGTCCAGATATTGGCTGCCATTAAGGGGACCATCATCAAAAGTAAGGTAAATATAACGTGGTGAAACTGAATCCGTAAGTAGGACTGTGGTATCCTTGACGCCATTATAGGAAACAGTCTCCTCGATTTTAGTGATGGAATCTTTGCGTAATGAGTCCACTTTCGTAATGGAGTCCTGTACCACAACCAGACTATCTTTCTTGTGTTGTACAGAATCAACAGAAACATTTTTTTCTTCTTTTTTACCGCTATTTTGATTACAAGACTGTAGTCCCAAACCCACTATTCCTAAGCTCATCCATATTAAGCTCGATTTAATTACTTTTTCCATTACAAAAATTAACTTACACGTCACATTCTATCTCAAATATGCAAAATCCATCCTTTTAGAAGTTATTTAGCATGCCTGTGTCGCAAAATTAAGATAATTTTCATGAATCAGTACTTTATATCTTTCGATTTATTCCCCACACGTTATTTTATTGAACACAATGTTATAAAATTTTAGCATAGGCATACGCAGATGGGTGAAAGCTATGCGCTATCAAAATAGTATCAAAAAAAAGAACCTACCACTAGGTAGGTCCTTTCTTATTAAATGATTAAGATACTCCAACAGGACACATCCAACTAATCTCTGTGCCTTCCACCGTGTCCGTGTGCATTTCCTCGTCCATGCCCTCGCCCTCTATCATAATCTCTTCTACTTTCTTTCCAGGAGTGACTACGTCTTACACTACGCTCACTCGCAAAAGAGTATCCGCTACGCCCGTGATGACTATCTCGAATGGATACTTGCCTACCACGCGAGTGACCGTATCTACTTCTATAACGGTCATGATGATGCCAAGGGTTACGATCATTGATCACAACTTTATGTGCTCTATAAAAATCATAATGGCGATATCTTCTCGGCAAACTTGTTCTTCGTATCCAGCCGCCATTATCATAATAAACATAACATCTCGCCGGCACATCATAATACATATTATATTCAGGAATATAATAATATCGGGCATAATCATAACCGGCCGGTCCCCAGCTTGGCTGACTTCCAATATTTACGCTAATGCTAACCTGCGCATCTGCCGTTCCTGTCACGAAAAGTCCTGCAACAATAACAGCGGTGTACAACAATTTTTTCATAAGTAGCTCCTCCCTTAGTTTTGTAATTTCTTCTTTACATTACGACAACAAACTGTATGCAAAAGATTAAATGATAAATGTTAATTTTTGTTAACAAAAACTTAATCTATTCAGTACAAACGGCTTAGTTTTAGTTTGATCAGACAATACTGGGAAACTTTTTTGGATACGAATTGTTCAACCAATAATACTTTTCATACTCTAACTTGACTTTGGAATGAATACTTACAACATTGGAATCATTGTCGGCAGCTTAAGGAAACAATCTTATAATAAAAAAATAGCCACGTTTATCTGCGAACAACCGGCTAATAAGTTTAACTATCGCGTGATCGAAATCGGGGACCTCCCCTTATATAATCAGGATTATGATGATGAAGGCAATCCGCCTGAAAGTTATGTCCGCTTTCGAAAAGAAATCGCTGCACTTGATGCGGTTCTTTTCATAACACCTGAATACAATCGCTCCGTTCCCGCCGTCTTAAAAAATGCCATAGATGTGGGGTCAAGACCTTATGGTAAAAATAAATGGGATGGCAAACCGGGTGCTATTATCTCCTCTTCAACGGGAGCTTTCGGGGCTTTCGGGGCAAATCATCATATCCGACAGTCATTGGTATTTGTTAATGTTTACCCCATGCAGCAGCCGGAAGCCTATCTTGGAAATATAAAAGACTGTATCGGTGAAAATGGAAAAATCGAACTCCAAAAAACAAAAGATTTTCTACTCGGCTTTAAAAAAGCTTTTGAACATTTTATCGTTCGAATTGTACATACAAAAGGCCAAGATTAATCAAATCTTGGCATTGTCTTAGCTATTTATTTCGTGTAAACTTAGTTTTGTTCCTCGTTTGAATCGTAATTCCAACTTAAAAGTTTATCCTGCAATATACGTGATATCTTATTGAAATAGCGTTTTTGTTTATATCCCATGACCCATTGCACCCCTTGTACGGCATTTGTACAGAAAATTTCATCAGCTCTTTTCATGATCTCAGGGCTAATCTGCGCTTCCACTACTTCAATCCCTTCAGCCCTGGCCATATCCATCACCACACGGCGCATGACTCCTTCAATACAGCCTTCAGAAAGCGCAGGTGTATAAAGTATCTTTTCATAATACACAAAGATATTGGAAGTCAAAGACTCGCAAAGGTAGCCCTCCTGATTTAAAATCAATACATCATCAAAGGCCATTTTTTTCTTATAGATTCCCGCCAGCACATAAATTTGGGAATTGAGCGATTTTAGTTTTGACAAATCACTATAAGGCTTTTTGAATTCACTATATAAGCCCACAATCAGACCGACTTTCTTATCCCTCAAATTGGGCTCTATACGTTGTACTTGCAAGACAAATCCCGGTTTATTTGTAGTTGGGCTGTATAGCCCACCACCCATCCGAAATACAATCAGCCGAATGCGAACCTGCTGTCCCAACATATTATTCTTGCGAATCAGCTCTTCTGATCTTGAACGAATAAAAAATTCATCGAAAAGATTTGAATCATCAAGATGTATCAATTCCATTCCTTGCTGTAAGCGCGCTACATGAAAATTCAGAAAACGAATATCACCATCCTTATACAACATGGTTTCAAACAATCCGTCACCATAGCGAAAGCCTCTATTTTCTATGCTAAATATTTCCTGTTCTTCCGGCACTACATTGCCATTAAAATTGATATAGTTTGTCGGCATCTTTGTTTATTTTCTAAATTTTAATCATTTTCTACAGCCATGGAATTTGCAGCGTAACCGCGCCACTTTTCTAAAGCTAAACGAAAATCTTCGGGATATGGTACCTCAAAATACATATTTTCTTTTGTAGTTGGATGAATAAATCCCAATACCTGTGCATGGAGCGCCTGACGTGGAAGTAAGGCGAAGCAATTATCCACAAATTGTTTATACTTTGAGAATACAGTCCCTTTTAGTATCTTATCGCCCCCATACATTGCGTCGTTAAACAGCGGATGGCCAATAGATTGCATGTGGGTACGTATTTGATGCGTACGGCCCGTCTCCAGCTGACATTCGATCAAGGTTACATAGCCCAATCTTTCTAGCACTTTGTAGTGTGTCACAGACCACCTCCCTTTATCTTCACTATCGTACATGGCCATAATACGTCTATCTTTCAAATGACGACCAATGTACCCCGTAATCGTTCCGTCTTCCTTCAGATCCCCCCATACCAGCGCAATATATTTACGGGTAATACTATGGTCAAAAAACTGTTTGGCCAAAAATGCCATTGATTTTTCGTTCTTGGCAATCACCAATAAACCGGAAGTATCTTTGTCTATCCGGTGTACCAAACCTGGACGGTCTGAATTTCCTGGCAATTGCGGAAGCTGCTGTATATGGAAAGTCAATGCATTGACCAAAGTACCCGTATAATTATTATAGCCCGGATGCACAACCATGCCCGCTTCTTTATTGACAATTAATACATCATCATCTTCATATTTTATGTCCAATGGAATATCTTCCGGATAGACTTCATTGTCACGAGGTGGATCAGGCAATACCAAAGTAATGACATCATCCGGTCTGACTTTATAACTCGCCTTGATCTCTTTACCATTTACCATGACAGAACCTGCTTCAATGGCATGCTGAATTTTACTTCTTGTCGCATTTTCCACCCTATTCATCAGATATTTATCAATACGGAGTAAAGCTTGCCCCTTATCCACTTCAATTCGTAGATGTTCAAATAACTCTTGTTCTTCTTGATCTTGCGATCCCATTTGTTCGGTCATGCTACAAAAATAAACCAAATGAAACAATTTTCGTTAAATTTGTTTTCATTTAATGTTATGTTGCCGTTCAAAATCCATAGTCCCGAAACAGAAATCACATTACCTTTATGGGAAAAAAAGCATATTAAGGTGACACTGAAGCGGGACGATCTAATCCACCCCTTCATTTCAGGCAATAAATGGAGAAAACTGAAATATAATCTTCAGGAGGCTTTACAGCTTCAGAAAAATCATATCGTTACTTTTGGAGGCGCATGGAGCAACCATTTATTGGCGACTGCTTGCGCAGGAGCTACTTTCCGGTTCAAAACAACAGCTTTTGTAAGAGGTGATGAACAGGTTAACAACCCCATCTTGACCATGTGCCAATTATTTGGCATGCAACTTATTTATGTCGACCGCGATTCCTATCGGGACAAAGAGAAGCTCTATCGTATGCATTTCGATCAGGATCCAACAGCTTTCTATGTCCACGAAGGTGGCTATGGTCTCCTAGGTGCCAAAGGATGTGCCGAACTTGTCGACGAACTCGAACAGGATTACCAACATATCTTTACCGCCTGTGGTACCGGAACCACCCTTGCCGGAATTGCCAATGCAATTGACAAAAAAGACCTTTTTACACAGCTACATGGCGTACCTGTATTAAAGAATGGCAGTTTTATCAATGACGAGGTCGCTCAGCTTTATCCCCAACTTCCGCCACCTATTTTGCATCTGGACTATCATTTTGGCGGTTATGCCAAAACAACACCGGAACTCCTCGCATTCACCCAGCATTTTATGACCAGCACGGGGATTATGATCGAACCCACTTATACCGGAAAATTGCTCTACGCTGTGGATGATCTGATCAGAAAAGACTATTTCACTCCAGCTGATCAACTGTTGGTCGTACACACAGGTGGACTTACCGGGCTACTCGGTATGTACGAACGGTTTGTTTTTAATTGACCTAGATCAATAAATGCGGCATTATGCCCCCAGCAGACATTTGACTGACATTTTTTTTATGATTATGTTGTAAGTTTGACCAGTTTAAAAATTAAAAACTTATACACAGATGAAAATATTAGCATTTGCAGGAACAAGTAATAAAAACTCTATCAACAAAATCTTTGTAACGAGTACGTCTAAATATTATAAAGAAGCAGATGACAGCATAGAGCTCCTTGATCTCAATCATTTTGAAATGCCTATTTATTCTTATGATAAGGAAGTAGAATTGGGTATTCCACAGTTGGCCCATGATTTTGCCGCAAAGATGGATGCTGCAGATTTCCTACTCATTTCATTGGCAGAACACAATGGATCCTACACTTCAGCTTATAAAAATATTGTAGACTGGGTTTCCCGCATCCCAAACCGCAAAACATTCAATGGCAAACCAGTTTTCTTATTGGCGACTGCTCCCGGTCCAATGGGTGGATCAACTGTATTAAACACAGCAGTCAATAGAATTACATGGGACGGTGCTGAAATCCTAGATTCATTCTCCCTTCCTGAATTCCATAAAAACTTTGAAGAAGGAAAAGGAATTATTAATCCAACTTTAAGAAGCCAGCTGGAAGCGAAAGTACGTAAGACGAAACGTGCACTTGCAGAAAAATTGGCTGTCCAAGGTTAACAAAAGATTAACAAATAATCATTGTGAAAACCTCTTTTAATACGTAAATTCAAAACCTATTAAAAGAGGTTTTTGATATGGCAAAAAAAATATTATTACTGGTTGGAGACTTTGTAGAAGACTACGAAGCAATGGTTCCATTTCAAGCAATGGGATCAATAGGAATAACAGTTGATGCCATCGCCCCTGATCGAAAAAAGGGTGATGTAGTACCTACTGCTGTACATGATTTTACTGGCGACCAAACGTATAAGGAACTACGGGGACATAATTTTGCAATCAATAAGGATTTTGACCAGGTTAATCCCGAAGAATACGATGGACTCTACATCGCCGGTGGCCGTTCGGCAGAATATATCCGTCTCAACCAACGTGTATTGGAGATTACAAAACATTTCTTTGACAAGAATAAACCTGTCGCGGCAATCTGTCATGGGATTCAGGTATTGACTGCGGCGAAGGTTTTGGCCGGGCGCACATTGACTGCCTATGTAGCGGTAGGGCCAGATATTGAACTGGCAGGCGGTACATGGAAAAATATTCCAGCTGACCAAGCTATTGTGGATGGAAATCTAGTGACCTCCCCTGCTTGGCCAGGACATCAGGCTATCCTAAAAGAATTTTATAAATTATTGGCTATAAACATTACTATTTAAGCGTATTTTAATGAAGAAGAATAAAAAGGTGTGGCTTTTGGTCATCCCGATTTTAGTGTTGTTGGGTTTTATTTTAAAAGATACTTTCAATCAGAAAAGCATAGAAGATCTTCCGGGCGGGTTTAAAGAAGTCGCTTTTGTCAGGAATGAACAAAATAAAGGTGGAATTATCCGCATTTATGCCGTTACAGTAGGTGATGTATTGAATGCAGATTACACGGGCTGTCTGGAGCTGCTGCCGGTCAATGATTATGGCAGTACGACAACTGTATATTTTTTCGATCGTACGGCTCCCTATCCAACAAGCTTGACAGTAGATGCCCCACATTTTGACGGCAGTAAATATAAGGCGATTCAGATCTCCAAAAAATACGGAAAAAAGAAATAATCGGGCACAAGAATGCTACTTACCCCAAAAGGTCTTGCACTTTTTGGGGTATTTTTTTAAGAATAGATGAAGAAAAAATAAATTAATAATTCTTTAACACGAAAAAGTTCGTTTATCGCGCCTAGAGCTATAGTTTTGCTTATTAAATTTATGTATATTTAGCTATGGCGAAAAAATTTATTCCTAGAGATGTCAGTTGGTTAAGCTTTAATGGCAGGGTATTGCAAGAAGCTGCAGATGAGACAGTTCCTCTACCCTTAAGGATCAAATTTTTAGGTATATTTTCAAATAACCTAGATGAATTTTTTCGGGTGCGGGTGGCCGGACTCAAACGTGCCATTGATCTCAAGGACAAAAGTGCCAATCAATCTTTTTATGAAGATCCGCAGTTGATCCTGGAAGAACTCAACATCCGCGTAATCAAACAGCAAAAGAAATTTGACAATACCTGGAACCGGATCCAAAAGGAGATGGCCAAGCAAAATGTCTTTATCAAAACGAGTGAAGAACTGAGCCCAGAACAACAGCAGTTTGTCAGTGAATATTACCAGGACGATGTGGAATCCAATGTCATCCCCCTGATCCTTGACGACATCCGTCCAATGCCCTATATTCGCGACAAGAGCCTCTATTTGGGTATAGCCATGGGGAAAAGCGAATGGCAATATGAGACTAAGTTTGCCTTAATTGAAATTCCTACGAGCCAAAACGGACGTTTCGTCCAGTTGCCCGCACCAAAGGATGAAAAACATATTATCCTTCTTGAAGATGTCATCAAGTTCAATCTTCCGTTGATCTTCTCCTATTTTGGCTTTGATGTTTTCCATGCTCATGTGTTTAAAGTCACGAAAGATGCTGAATTTGATATCGACAACGACATCAATACCACGCTGGTCGAAAAGATAAGCAAGGGGGTCAAGAATAGGCGTAAAGGTAAACCAACCCGTTTTATTTTTGATCAGGAGATGAATCCAAAACTCGTGGAGTTTCTGATCAAAAAACTCAACCTATCAAAAAAAGACAGTATCATACCTGGACAAAAGATCCATAATTTTAAGCACTTTATGGACTTTCCAAATGTATTTAAGTCCTATCATCAGCCGCAGGAAAGAACTTCATTTCCACATCCCTATTTTCAAAATTATGAGCGGGTCACCGATACAGTATTAAAAAAGGATGTGCTGCTGTCTTTTCCTTATCATGAGTTTCGACCAATCATCGATTTATTACGTGAAGCAGCGATGGATCCGGATGTAAAAACAATACAGATTACCGCCTACCGCTTGGCTTCGAATTCCAAGGTCGCCAATGCATTGATCAATGCTGCACGAAATGGCAAAGAAGTAACGGTCATGCTTGAACTGCGCGCTCGGTTTGATGAAGAGAATAACCTGGACTGGAAAGAGAAACTAGAACTTGAAGGCATCAAAGTACTTACAGGGATCCCAAATAAAAAAGTACACGCCAAATTATGTGTCATCAAAAAACGGACAGGTGCAAAAACCATTCAGTATGGTTTTGTCAGTACAGGAAATATCAATGAGAAAACCGCCAAATTATATGGAGATTATTGTCTCTTGACAAGTAACAGGGATGTCATTGCTGATATCAATAAAGTATTCAATTACCTCAAACGGCCCAAATCCAACCCAACTGACATCATCAAAAACTGTAAAAGTTTATTGATCTGTCCCATCGATATGCGCAGGGAACTGCTGCATTTTATCGATCTGGAAATCGCAGAAGCTAAAGCTGGACGAAAAGCATCCCTCATTATCAAAGTAAACTCACTGAGTGACAAAGATATGATTAAAAAGCTCTATGATGCGGCTACCGCCGGGGTTAAAATAGATCTGATTATTCGGGGAATTTATTGTGCAATGAACCAAAAAACATTTAAATTACCCATGAATGCGATTTCAATTGTGGATGAATATCTAGAACATGCCCGGGTCATGTATTTTTACAATGCCGGTAAAGAGCTGATGTATATCTCCTCAGCAGATTGGATGACCCGAAATCTAGATCATCGTATTGAGGCCGCTGTAAAAATCACGAGTAAGAAGATCAAGGAAGACCTAAAGGAGATGCTTCACATACAGCTCAATGACAACGTCAAAGCTCGTATGCTGAACAATTCCCTAAGCAATCATTATGTTGAAAATAAAAAGGAGCCCTGTCGCTCACAGATTGAGATCTACAAATACTTAAAAAAGAAAATAACGGATCATTAAGATTAAGTTCCGACCAACCTCAGGCCTTCATTGCCTGAGGTTTGCTTATTTACCATCCTTATTATCATCAACAATGGTTATATAGCTCAGATCTCGATGCTAGAATTGAACATCTAAAGTTGTATCTTCAACCTATGAAACTCAACTTTTGTCTGTCCATTGGTCTTGTATTTTTTGCCTTCCAAACGAAAGCACAACAAGAAATGCCGCAAAACTTCGTCTATGTAAAAGAATTTATTCCGACGATTAACCTCGATATGCGTTATTTTGGAAGCCATAACTTTACGGGCCGGCCTGTTCACGGCTATGAAAAACCGGTTGCCATCCTGACCAAACGTGCCGCATTGGCCCTACAACAAGTCGAAAAATACCTGAACAAACAAGGTCTGGCATTAAAAATTTTCGATGCTTATCGTCCACAACGGGCTGTTGACCATTTCAAAGCCTGGTCACTGGCCACCAAAGATACTATCGCAAAACGTGAATTTTATCCGCTGCTGGATAAAAAAAACTTGTTTAAACTAGGCTTTATTGCCAGCAAATCCGGACATAGCCGTGGCAGTACGGTCGACCTAACCTTGGTCGATCTTAATGATCACAAAGAAATCGATATGGGAGCCCCCTTTGATTTTTTTGGCGATATCTCCCACCATAACTATTCCGGCCTAACAGCTAAACAAAAGGAAAATCGAAAGATACTTCGCCAGGCTATGGCAAAATTTGGCTTTAAAGCCTACGACAAAGAATGGTGGCATTACACCCTACAGGATGAACCTTATCGTAAAACATATTTTGATTTTATTGTAAAATAACATGCCCGTCATCGATCAATACCTCGACAGCAAAGATTTTTTTGCTTTTCACATCAAAGGAAACAGGTCCAAGCCAGTATTCAGTCCGCAACAGCAGCTTATATTGGCAAACAAGAATCTTTATTCACTCTGTTTAATAAAAAAGGGGGAAACATCTTTTATGATTAATGACGAGCGGGTACAGGTTGGGCAGCATCACCTGCTATTGACCAGTCCATCTTCGAGAGTTAACGGTGCCTCCGTTACCAAGTCTTGGGACTGCGAAGTTTATTTGATTTTCTTTAGTATAGATTTTATCTTCAAATTGGACTTTCGAAAAGATTTTTTTGATCTCACAAAAAAATCACTTGCCTTGGATAGCAGTCATGTCTTCGCTCTTTCGGTGCAGGACGCCACAAACCTGTCCAATCTGTTTAAACAGTTTATCCATTACGAGAAACAAGGGCGTGATTATATTTTCAAGCCAAAGATTATCAAATCTCTGGCTGAAGTGTTGTTTTGTGAGATTGCGCGCCTGGCAAGTCAAAATTTCAAAAATATTCCCGTCGTACCCTCGCGAAAAAGAGAAATATTGGCCAATTTCTATCTACTGCTAAAACAATCCTTTCGTCAGGACCATACCGTGCAGTTTTATGCTTCAGAACTTGGCATTACCCCAAAACATCTCTCGGTGATCACAAAAGAACTTACGGGAAAATCAGCGATAGAATTAATACAGAATGTATTGGTAGAAGAGGCTAAATGCTTGCTCCGTCAGGGGCTTTCGATCGGAGAAATCGCGAAGCAGCTACATTTCTCAGATCAGTCTTTTTTTGGGAAATTCTTTAAGCGATATGTAGGCATATCGCCTAAAGAATTTCGTCAAAAAGCCTGATTAAACGAAATCCTGGAGATCAAAAATGGTATTAAATTGTTTATCCGCGGCAGCTGTATCCTGCAACTTATCTTCTCCCCAAGTCTGTCCTTTCAACCATAATGTCTGACAACCTACAGCCTTAGCGGGAGCCATATCTTTGCTATAAGAATCACCAACGACCAAGATTTCCGCAGCAGGTAACCCCATTGCTTCGACACCGAGGGCATAAATCGCGGGGTCTGGTTTACGCACGCCCACGACAGCTGACTCAACAACCGCTTTAAAATAAGATAGAATACCAAAATCAGCCAGCACAGCCTTTAGATTGCCATAGAAGTTGGAGACCATTACAATAGGATATCGTTCGCCTAGCACAGCCAATAATGGTTTTACCTGAGCAACCGTACCTTTGGCAAGAGAATAACCGTCGAACGCAATTTTATCGGCCAGTTCCCTATCCAGATCATAGCCAGCAGCAATAAGATACTCAAACTGCACTTTCAATTTTGCTTCAAGCACCTCCAAGAAGTTGAACTCCGGTTTGATGATCGGCTGAATCGCCATCTGCCTTTCGGCATAAGCATATGCTTCTTGAAATGAACTTAGGTTGACCGGAACTTGATACTTTTCGTAACCGGACCATATTACAGCTCCCCAGTGCCCCCCATTTGTATCCAACGTACCACCGTAATCAAAAATAATTCCCTTAATTATAAACTTATCCATTGTTATTTCTTTTTAACTAAACTCATCCAGCCTAAACCAATAATGATCCAAACGATTTCCCGGATCCGGGTCACAATTCCCATAAAAATACCGACAGAAGCCGGTAAGCCTATGCTCATCACGGCCATCGCCAACCCACCTTCACGTGTCCCCAATTGCATTGGGAAGAAAAACACCAAGTTGGCAAATAAAGAAGATCCAGAGCTAATAATCATGGAATCAATAAAATCTATATTGATATCCAGGGCTAGACCGATAAAATAAATCTCCAGACAACCGACTACGCGAGCAACAAATTCCCAGAAAAGAGCCGTATAGAATCGGCCCCTACGATTTTGGAATAAATTTTTGACCTGCTGATCAACATCGTTCAGCGTTTCGAACTTCGCCTCAAGCAGATTATTGATTTTCTTTCCAACTAAAGGCAAACGTGATAAAGCCCTCAATAACGAAACCGTAATTCCCTTTTTATAGAATTTGGTAAACAACCAAGTACATACGATGGCCATCACAAAAATTACGGCACAGGCGACATCAACTAATGTACTGGCTGGGACAAACCAGAGGATCAGGAAAACGGACACTACCCAAAATAAAATATGGGATAGAATATGCATAACACCATATAACAGAACCGATGAACCTGCTTTTGAACCGCCAACATAATTTTTCAGTTCAATAATTCGGTAAGGCTCCCCCCCTAGGGCAACAAATGGTGTAATGTAATTAATCGCATACCCCGATACGGTCAATTGCAATACTTTCCAGAAAGGAACATCGGTCTGCGGCAATTGCGGTTCCTGAATAATCGCTTTAAAAGCCATAGCATTCATCCAGTAAAGGACAGCCCAGCTACCCAATACCGGCAAAAACCACCAACCGATTTTCTCCAGATTGGTCCAAATCTCCTGAACTCCCATCGCATGAATCATATAAGCTAAAGTGCCTACACCAATCAGCATAAAGAGTACCTTATAGACTTTACTCCCCATAGGTTGGATCGTTTGTTAACTTATCAACAAAATAACCACTTACCTTTTCCTGTCTGTTGCACATATAGATTAAGATCGGATTTAATACGAACATGTCAAAGAAAAAATAAATCCATGGTTGTCCGATAAACAACCAAACAAAAAGAAAGATCACCCGGGTATTGAATTGTACAATATTGGTATATTTCATCAATGGTTTATTTTTCATCCTAAAATCAACCATCAATTGTTTTGGTAAGTCGTCTTTATATCGGGATTTGACGATATGTAGTAGTTTCTGCAATTTTGGCGATAATTTTTCCTGATTTCGGGTATAGCCCATGTAACCGTTCAACACAAATTTGCTGAAAAAGTTTTTCTTCCAGGAAAGCGCATCATAATCAACTTTCAAATCGCGCGTATTATCCAACTCACTACCAGCTTTACCTTTAATAAAAAACAGGTGGACATTACGGTAATAATCAGCCATTGCAGATTGTATCATATGGGATACGCCGGCAAGGATACAGAACACCCATAGCCAATCTGGCCACCCCTCGTTAATACTGCGCAAGCAGATAGCGATATGAATGGATGCAAACCAAAAATCACCTGCAAAACCATCCAAAATACGACCAAAACGACTCTTATTATCTGTCATTCGGGCCAATTGCCCATCTGCGCTATCCAAGGAGTTCGCGAAGATCAGCAGCAACATCCCGATCACATTTATCCATAAATCGCCATAATAAAATAGAATACCCGCAGCAACACCAAAGAAAATACTTATAATGGTCACTGCATTGGGTGTAATCCCGATTTTAGCACATATTTGTGCAATACGAAATCCAATAGGCCTATAAAACCAGATATCTATTTTTTCTTCGGTATCGTTGGATTTTAAAGATTGTTCGAATGCACTCAACTTCTCTTCTTCGATGACATTAACTTGTTCTCTCTGCATTTTGGTTCTTTTCAGTAAATTTATGGTAAACCATTTGTGCAATGGCTTCAGCCGCTTCTGCTCGACAAGGGGCAAAGCTCGGCCAATCATTTAGATCAATAATATGAAAATCTCCATTTGAATCGATGATCACATCACCGCCATAGATATGGACATCCAATACTTCTGCTGCGCGGTTGGCGACTTGCTTTAAGTCAGCCAAATCAAACGGAAAATGGACAACTTCATCATTAATTTGCTCATACAAATCATATTTATGATGATTATGCTCATAGGGATAAAAGTAGAAAAAGAAATCGGTATCCCTGACCGCATAGAACTTGAGTAAATCCCCGGCTAAATGTTCGGAGATCACAGCCTCTTTAATTCCTCGAAGGGCGTATTCGTTCAAGATATGCTGTGCTTCTTTGAGGCTGGCAGCAAAGGTAACATCTTCTTTATGGATGGCATGGAAATCACCGCGTTTGATCCAGACGCCTTTCCCCTTCAATTTTTCAAAAATTGACTGAATATCTGCGACGGTAGAGATGACAATACTTTTAGGATAAGCAATTCCACCTTCCAACAATTTGAGTGTCATGTTTTTTCGAAAGCAGTTTTCAATACCAAAACCCGAATTCAAAACATTAACACCATTATTTTGAAGCGATTGCAGCTTCTTAACCAAAGTTTTCGTTCGTCCCATCGTTAGGATATTTCCCTGTTTGACGGAATCAGAAGCTAAAAATTCGTCCTCATTGCAAATTTCAACGGCTGCACCTTTTTCGATTAATTTTAGCACAACTTCGTTAAATATTGCGGCATCATTCCCCACGTGATTGGGTGAAAAGCGATTTTTACGCGTCACGCCTAAAATAGAAATCATTTCGCTCATTTTATTAACTAACTTCCTTACTCAAAAACTGTTCCGCTACGATGCGATCCTTTAAGTGATCGATATCCACCACCTTCTCGAATACAAACGCTTCAACGTTCAATTCGTTTTCCAACAGTGCACGTTGAAAATTACGCATTCTGGAATTCCCGGCCGCGACAGAGCGGAGTGCGCAGTCCATCGCAGCTTTGCGAAAGCAATAAATCCCACCTGAAACAAATTTTGTCCTGGCTGTGGCTTTATCCAAAAATGCTTCGACATTTAATTTATCGTCTGTATTCACATAAAGTGGACTCTCGTCATCTACAAATGGTGTCACAGCCATAAAAGCGTCTGCATCTGTCTTCTGATGGAAAGCTGTAAGGTAGTCGTGAAATTCGTGGGGTCTAAAAACAGTATCTGTAGTCGTCAGACAGCAAGAAGTCCAAGCAGGATTGTTTTTGACCAGCAAAGCAAAACTATGCAAAGAACTTGGGGTGTCTTCCTCGATCAAGATGATGGGAAGTTCAAATGCTGTTTGTGTTAAAAAAGTCTTCAATTCAGGTGATTGTCTGTTGATAATCACGTGCACTTGCTGCGCACCTTCTTTAGCAAAAACGCGAATCAATCGTTCAATTAATGGAACTCCATGTAAGGGTAGCAAAGGTTTAGGTAAATTAAACCCTTCTTTTCGCAATCGAGATCCTTCTCCCGCCGCAATGATAGCAAATTCCATTCCTTCTAATTGCAAAATAAAATCATTCATTAAAAAAGTAAAACCCCTGTCATCATGCTAGCGTTTGCAAACGCAAAAGTTTACAGCGGGTTATCGGTGGGTAATTATTTATCAGCATCCCTATCCTATTTTTTAATAGTGCAAATCTGGAGGCCACGATATAATTATCCCGAAGAAAAAGGGGAAGAATTACCTGAAGTAATTGTTCCCCTTTTTTATAAAGGTAATCTATTGAATACTATCTACTAACTCTTGGTAATAATCCAGTCCTAAGTGAGTAATCAAGTCCTCACCCATAATATGACGCAAGGTATTTTGTAATTTCATCAATTGTTTGAAGATATCATGCTCAGGAGGTAAACCCGGTGCCGTTTGTGGTGATTTCAAATAGAAAGACAACCATTCCTGAATACCTGACATACCAGCACGTTGTGCCAAATCAATAAACAATGCCAAATCCAAAGCAACTGGAGCTGCCAAAATTGAATCGCGGCACAAGAAGTTGATTTTGATTTGCATTTTGTAACCCAACCAGCCAAAGATATCGATGTTATCCCAAGACTCTTTGTTGTCTCCGTGAGGAGGGTAGTAATTGATCCGTACCTTGTGGTATAAATCACCGTATAGCTCAGGATTCTTTTTCGCGTCCAGAATTTCTTCCAATACGGATAATTTAGAAACTTCTTTTGTTTTGAAGTTTTCTGGATCATCCAATACTAAGCCATCGCGGTTACCCAAGATATTTGTAGAGAACCATCCTTCTACTCCAAGCGCTCTAGCCTGAAGACCAGGAGCAACAATTGTTTTCATCAATGTTTGACCTGTTTTGAAGTCTTTTCCAGCAATTGCAACGCCATGCTCATGAGCTAATTCTACAATAGCAGGAACATCACAGGTTAAGTTAGGTGCACCATTAACGTAAGGAGCGCCTTCTTTTATTGCTGCATAACAATAGATCATGCTCGGCGGAATACGTTGATCATCATTATCCAAAGCTTCCTCTAATTTTGCAATTGTTGAGAAAGCTTCGTTTGTCTCAATATAGCGTTCAGTAGAACCACACCATACCAATACGACACGGTCTAAGCCGTTTTTTTCTTTAAATTCGCGGATATCACGTCGTACGGCATCAGCCAACTCGCGACGTGTTTTTTCCGTTTTAATGTGTGTACCGTCTAAATTCTTTACAAAATTACGATCAAATACCGCTTTCATTGGCTGAATAGCTTCCAACTCAGCTTTTACGGCATCAAGTTGACCTTGTTCCAATACCTGCGCTTTTGAAGCCGCTTCGTAGACGTTATCTTCATAAACATCCCAACCACCAAAAACCACATCTTCCAACTTTGCCAAAGGGACGAAATCCTTTATTAATGGATTTCTATTCTCCGTGCGCTTACCTAAACGGATTCTGCTCAACTGAGAAACAGATCCTATCGGTTTTGAAAAACCTTTGTTTATAGATGCCACACCAGCGATCAATGTTGTAGCCACAGCACCCAATCCCGGAATAAGAATACCCAATTTGCCATTGGCATCTTTCACTTGTTGTCCCATATTAATTCTATATACTTAATTTGTTATTTAATTGATGTTTTATGATAAAATAATTCTTAAAATTAGCTTAAAAAAACATATTTCATACCCATCGACGCTTTATTTATAAAATCGTGACAATTGCTTTTTAAAGGCCTATTTGAAGGCAAAAAAACGAAGATAAAATACGATACCGACCGAAGCAGGGATCGCTCATCTCATTGAAATTTAAGCCATTTGACCATCCCCTAAAAAATAAAATATAATCATAACTAATTTTACTCAATATATTAACATTAAAAAACTAATCCAAATACAAATCAAAAAAAGTTATTCTTTCTAAAAAATTGGTCAATTTTTCTTTTTCTAATTCATGTAAATATGACAATAAAATTGGAAAATGATTTCGGGAGCATTACCTTTAGACCTATAATTGATGAAACTATCGTGCGCTCGAATCAAACCGATTGTAAAAAATTCATGTGAACGATGATAAGTCGACATTCCTAAATATTATTTAAATGAAAACTACAATTTCGTTTCTGGCTTTAACACTTTTTGCGGGAGGCCAGCTACATGCACAGACGAACACAGATTCCGCTTATGTGCGGGATCATTATGAAAAAACCGAAGTAACGGTTCCGATGAGAGATGGTAAGAAATTGTTTACTGTGATTTACAGCCCCAAAGACAAATCCAAGAAATACCCCATTTTGTTAAATCGAACACCCTACACGGTAGGCCCGTATGGCCAAAACGAATACAAAAAGAGTTTAGGCAACTTTCCTGCAATGATGCGGGACGGATATATCTTTGTCTATCAGGATGTGCGCGGAAAATGGATGAGTGAAGGCGATTTTGAGGACGTTCGTCCCACAAACCTCAGTAAAGATAAAAAAGCAATTGATGAAAGCACGGACACCTATGACGTATTGGAATGGTTACAGAAAAACCTGCAGAATTACAATGGCAAAGCGGGTCTTTATGGGATCTCTTATCCGGGATTCTACTCTACAGTTGGACTGGTTAAGACACATCCGAGCCTCAAAGCTGTTTCGCCACAGGCACCGGTAACCGATTGGTTTATCGGTGATGATTTCCATCACAATGGTGTCCTATTTTTGCAGGATGCTTTCACATTTATGTCGACCTTTGGTGTTCCTCGCCCCAAACCAATTAGACCGAATCAATTTACCAGCAAGATTCAGATCAACGAAGTAGATAAATACAATTTTTTCCTTGAGGCCGGAACCGCCAGAGAACTCAAAGAAAAATATTTTGGCGATTCTGTCCAATTCTGGAACAACCTCTTTAAGCACCCGAATTACGATGATTTCTGGAAAAGCCGTGTTATCACCAATTATCTACAGGACGTGAAACCGGCGGTGATGGTTGTTGGCGGCTTTTTCGATGCCGAGGATGCTTACGGAACATTTAAAACCTATCAATCTATTGAAGAAAAGAGCAAAACAAACAATTCAGTTCTGGTTGCCGGTCCCTGGTATCATGGTGGCTGGGTACGTGCAGCAGGAGATTATCTGGGTGACATCCAATTTGAGAAAAAAACAAGTATCACCTATCAGGAAAAATTTGAACAGCCATTTTTCAGCCACTATCTAAAAGAAGAGGGCAGCTTCTCTCCTGCCGAAGCCAATATCTTTATTTCGGGAAGCAATGAATGGAAGCAATTTGAACAATGGCCACCGAAGAATGTCGAAACAAAAAAGCTTTATTTTCAACCACAGGGTAAACTTGGTTTTGAGAAAGTGCAACGCACAGATTCATGGGATGAATACGTAACAGATCCCAACAAACCGGTTCCGCACCAAGGCGGATTAATCCAGAATCGCACCCGCGAGTATATGGTCGATGATCAGCGCTTTGCGGCCAGTCGTCCAGATGTCATGGTCTATGAGACAGCACCATTGACGGAAGACATCACGATTGTTGGGCCGATCAAGAATTTTCTAAAAGTAGCATCAACAGGTACTGATGCCGATTATATTGTCAAGCTCATCGATGTATATCCCAGCGATGCGCCGAGTTTTGATGGGAAACCGATGGCGGGATACCAGATGATGGTCAGAGGTGAGATCATGGCGGGGAAATATCGAAATGGCTTCGACAAACCGCAGCCATTGACACCGGGCAAGGTGGAAAAAGTAGACTTCGTTATGCCTGATGTTGCCCACACCTTTAAAAAAGGACATCGTATCATGGTTCAGGTGCAAAACTCATGGTTCCCATTGGCAGAACGAAATCCGCAAGTATTTATGGCCCCCTATACAGCGACCAAAACTGATTTTCGTAAAGCAACACAACGCATTTTCCATGATGTCAATAATGCGACCTATATCGAATTTGATATCTTAAAAGATTAAGGATAGTCGACCACTGGATACCTGATAGTGAAAATAAGCCGGTCGCAAAGACATGAGGCCCGATATATTAGTATATCGGGCCTCATGTCTTTGCGAAATACTTTTTTCATTGCCTTAAGTTTCTTCCACGAATTTGTTCTCCGCTGCTTTTATCCCTGTAATCAACAGGACAATAATACTTCCTGCAAGAAAATAAAAAGAGTAATTCCAGGAGGGGTCAACCTCGTGCAGTTTTCCAAAAATTGGTGGGCCAAATGCTGCAATCAGATAACCGACCGACTGTGCCATTCCAGAGATTTTAATTGCATTTGCTATGGTTTTAGCCCTTAAACTAAAAAAGAGAATAGAAAGGCTAAAAGACAAACCATTGGAAAGTCCCAGCAATACAGCCGCAACATAAATTCCCTCCAGCTTAAATAAAAAGAAAATCACGATACTGCCCAGCATACCACCGGCGACAGCAACAGCCATCAACCGCTGGTCTTTCATTCGGTGTGCGATAATAGGTCCGAAAAACATAATGGGAATCATTGCAATCTGAATCAAAAATAACAACCAACCGGTATCTTTAGCCACCATTCCATAGTCGACCAATACTTTAGGTAACCAGGAAATCAGGCTATAATAAATCAATGATTGAATCCCCATAAATATACTGATATACCAAGCCAATCTGGATCTAAAAATATGCCCGATACCGCTCTTCGGTTGTTGCCTTTGGGCAGGAGCAGCATCTTTCGGTCCAGCTAATTGATCAAAAAAGACAGCGATAAGAGCGCATATGGCCAATACGACCCACAGCCCTAAGGAACCCCTCCATCCTAATCCTGTCCATTCCCCAATACGTAGACTAAAGCCCGATGCAAATGCTGCGGTCAGATTCATTGCTACGGCAAAAATTCCCGTCATCAGTCCGATATGATGGGGAAAACTAGTTTTAATATAACCCGGTGCCACCACATTACCCACACATATTCCTAATCCGATCATAACAGAACCTACAAATAAAGGGCCTGTATCCCCCCAGACCCTAACAATAATCCCAACAGCGAGAATGATCAGCCCAAACAACAAAAAGCGATGCATGCCCATAACATGAGAATACTTGCTAACAGCAACCGAACAAGTCGCAAACATAAAAAGAGGAATGGCGGTCAATAGACTGCTTTGAAAACTGTCCAATGTAAGGCCCTCGCTGATCTGTCCCAAAACAGGCCCTACTGCTGTAATGGGCGACCTTAGGTTCGTAGATACCAAAATAACGACAAATACAGATAACCAGCCCCAGGTGACAGTATTTGATTCTTGTAAATTACTATTCATAGAAATTAATTGCTTCTTGTGCATCATGCACATTGAATCCATTCCGCTGTGAAGCGGCAATATATCTTTATGGATTTCTCGACCATGATGATTTGTTGCAAAGATATGTTCAGTTATTTAATTAAATTTGCCATTGATTTAATTTATAACGACATGGGCTGTTCGAATCATATTGCAACAATTGAGGGGATCAAGAAATCTAATTTTGTCTGGTTTGAAGAAAACTGGATTCACGACGATGCGTTGCATACCCATCGGAAAGCACAGCTGATCTATGTCGAGCAGGGTTTTCAATACCTTACCGTGGCGGGAAAAATGTATCTGCTTCCTCAAAATCATGTTGCATGGGTTCCCTCGAATGCGCTACATAAGACCAATTCGCATTCGGAAAGCATCAAGTTAATGATCCTTTTTTTCGATATCGAACAAGACGATCCATTTTTCGAAAACGTTCAGATATTCGCAGCCCCGAAAGTATTACAGGAAATGATACGCTATGCTGAAAAGTGGTCAAAATTAACGGAAGAAAATGAACACGAAAAAATCTTCCTGCACGCACTCCTTAACGAGCTTCCTGCATTCGCAGCGCGGTTATTGCATTTGGAAATTACACTGCCAAGTGAAAACAGACTGCAGACAGTTTTAAGTCACTTGCATGACCACTATACCCATCCCATCAAAATGGAAGAGATTGCACTGTTATCCAATCTCTCCTTGCGTACCATAGAGCGCCTATTTAAAAAAGAAACGGGAATGACACTTGTCAAGTACCAACAATTACTTCGGATCATCAAAAGCCTTGAGCTTTTAAGTATGGGCGAACTGACAATCTCCCAAATCGCCTATAAAGTGGGTTATCAAAGTCTGCAGGCATTTACCAATAGTTTCTATGCTGTTATGGGCTACCGGCCATCTGCATTTATTCAGCATTAATCACTTATTACCTCATCCCTGCGGAGCGTCTTAGCTCATTTTAAATTTCATACACTATTTTTTCAATTATTCAAGAATCATAAGCTACTCTTTTACAGAACCGTCTTTACCCGGATCACAAGAAAGCTGGCGCTATGGTCAATTTTTGCTTTGAGATGATACATTGGCAATAGCGAAAACAGCCCACCTCAAATAATCATTATTTTTGAAATCAGGATAACAACAAGAGTTTGTAGTCTTTTAGCTACAAAAATAATTGCGTAATAAAAAAATATTAAACAACATTTGCATAAGTGTGAAAGACACACTATCTTTGTATCATCATAATTTAGGTTTATAATTGGTTATTTAAGGTTTTCATTCTCCCCGTTTGAAAACCTTTTTTTTGTTCCTACTAATTCATATTAAACACTATTTGATGCTCCTCCTCAGTTTCCCTGTTGTAATATCCTACATAAGATAGAGCAGAAATCTTTCAAAATAGCGTCCCTCAGAAAATCATCACTCAAATTAAATTTCAAAAAATTCAATAATTCTTCAACAATAACGTATTTTTAACCGTATGTTCAAAAAATAGGAAAATCCTATTGGTGGCGTACACATAAAAATACATCGAAAAATAACTATATATTTATGGCAGAACATGGGGATTTACAAATTGCAATATTAATCGATGCGGATAATGTTTCTTATCGAAAGATCGAAGAAATTCTGAACGAAGTCAAACGCTACGGTATTCCTACGATCAAACGGATCTACGGTGACTGGACCAATCCTTATGTCGAAAAATGGAAGGATAAGCTCCTCACCCATGCGATAACCCCTATCCAGCAGTACAGCTATACACAAGGCAAAAACTCCACCGACTCAGCTCTTATTATTGACGCGATGGACATCCTACATTCCGACAGGGTCGATGGGTTTTGTATTGTATCGAGTGACAGCGATTTTACAAGATTGGCTACGCGTCTAAGAGAATCGGGTAAATTGGTGATCGGTATTGGAGAGAAAAAAACGCCGAAACCTTTCATCGCTTCTTGTGACAAATTTATTTATGTTGAGATCTTCGAAAAGAATCCAAAGAAGGAGCCTAACACCAAGAAAAAACAACAAAACCAACCCAAACCGGTACCTGTAGACAATCCAACCAGCATAGCGGTGCTCGATGAAGAGACGCTGGAATTATTAAAAGATACCGTTGATGACACCGCAGATGAAAATGGATGGGCATTTTTAGGGGAAATTGGCAGTCTTTTCAATAAAAGAAAACCGGATTTTGACGCCCGAAATTATGGTTATGATAAGATGTCCCATCTTTTCAAAGCCTATACAGAAGATTTTGAAATCGAAGAACGTAATACGGACAAATCGAGAATAAAACATTATTACATCCGAAATATTATCAAGCGCCCTTTATCTGCTGTCAGCCCTTTACCAACAGCTGAAGACAAAAAAACAATAGCAACCACTGATGCAAAATCACAGGAAGTTACAGCAAAACCTACCAATCAAAATGCGCGAAAAAAAGGTCGCCAAAATAAAAAACCTCAAGATACAGTTGTAGCGGAAAATACCCCAAAAGAGCTTGCAGCAGTTCAACAGAAAGAGGAACAACAATTAGTAGAAAACATAGCTCAAAATGATGCTCCCAATCGTATGTTATTTCCAGCAACAGGAAATAAAATTACAGCGGATGATGCAAAAAAATCGCAAATCAGAATTACCAAAGATTTTAAGCCTTTATTTCCAACGAAATCACAAAAGCTCCGGATCGTTATTGATTCCAATGAGTATGAATGCAATTTCACTTACCGTGGCCGTGGATTCCATGTCCTTAAACTGGGCAAAGATGCCGCAACCCTACTTGGACTAGCGGAAGGTATCCAGCTAGAAATTACGAAACTCAACGAGCATACCTATACACTCCAAAATCAATCCCGCTAATTTTAGCACTGGATAGATTGGAAAGCCACTTGAAGTACGGATTGAACGTAATGTAATTGTTCAATCCGTACTTCAAATTATATAGGATCACGTGCGAGCTCATGTATCTATTGTATCAGCAGCATCTGACCCCCACAGCAGATTAAAATTCACTGAAAACAAGGAGTATATCATTCCTATTTTCCAGCTATATTTGTTTATATTCAGACTGACCTTGGACAAGGGGTGATGACCCCGATAAAAGAATCCAAGGCAGACTAAATGTCGGATCTGATTTACCGACAAATAAATTCATTCTTGTTGAATACAATGGAGATAAAAAAGGTTTTCAATTATATATGGATACTAAGCAGTACCCTCCTCCTTCTCGCATGTGGGCAGCGTAGTGCAGCAGGTTCAGCCCAAATATCGAATAGTCAAAATAACAATACGATAGTCCTGCCTTATGATTCCACAACACGTACTATCCATGTACTTGTTGCATTATGTGATAATACCTATCAGGGAATCGTACCTGTTCCCAAAGCAATAGGTAACGGTCAGGATCCGGCAAACAACCTCTATTGGGGCTGTGAATATGGGATAAAAACTTATTTCAATCGCAGTAAAGATTGGAAGCTTGTAAAAAAGTACAAAGCAAAAGGTGCAATTCTCGAGCGTTTGGTTTATAAACGCAAGTCTGAGAACTATTTCCTTGTTGCGGATGCCTATGATGGCAAAGAGATCAAGCTATGTACAGTTGATTTTCTTCGAGGCTTGCATGGCCAGCTAAAAGATACACTGCAAGTAGACAACAAGATTATCGGAATAGCCGGTAATGCAAAGCTCAATGCTTATATTGGACATGATGGTCTTATGGATTTTCAGCTAGGGGAGCGTTTTAAAAACACTGACCGTCAAAAACGGAATGCGATTATCCTCGCTTGTTATAGTAAAAAGTATTTTGCACCTCATATAGATAAGGAAACTGTAAACCCCATTCTCTGGACAAGCCATTTGATGTGTCCAGAAGCCTACAGTCTCCATGATGCACTAACTGGGTATATAAACGGAGAAAGTAACGAACAAATTCAGGAACGAGCAGCAAAAGCCTATTCCAAATATCAGAAATGTAGTCTCCGTGCGGCAAAGAACCTGTTGATCACCAACTGGTAACAGGTTTATCTTCCACCCGCAAACTCCATCGTGAAATGGTAGTTTTCGTCAATAGGTACTACTTTTCTATCAACCTTGCGCAGATCACGCGCTTCTGCTGTCCATAGAAAAGGGTAAAATGAAAATACCTGATTTCCATCCAATTTTTGTACATCTTCAACCCATTCCTTCCATTTAAATGTTTCATAAAATTGACGGATGTCACCCTTCAATGTCCAATAAATAAAATCAGAATAGCCACACTCCAAACTTTCCCATTGCAAAGTGTCTTGTGCAAAATAATAGACCTGTCCTATGCTCTCGCCCAAAGCTCCGGCATTAATCGCAAAATAGCCACCTAAAACATCATCGGCAATTAGCAAAAAACCACCTTTCTCCCCTTCTTTGTCAAAACTCTTTCCTTTGTTCCACTCCATGATACCCCGATTCAATTTAACTGAACCCGAGCCCAAGATCCGTAGCCATCCGCCATCAATGAGCATTCCACCTGTTTGATGAATAATAGCGCCCATAGGTGATTTTGTGGTAATCTGAGCTCTTAACAGCTCCTCATCTGCGCGTTTTGGATTTCTGGGCAGCACCTCATAAGGATTGCTAGCTCCCTTCATCCATTCTTCGACCAGACCCCATCCCGAATCTGTCGGATTAATCAACTCATTTAGACTCTTCATTCCTTGTGCTTTATGTTCAAAACAAACCGCCCTTATTTATTTTCCTAACTCATCGATTATAGAAAAAAATAAAGTGATTCATCTCGAATTGCCGAAATTACCATAATTCTTCCTGTCATCCAAATCACATAAGTACGTTTGTTAAAGCCCAAAAGGTGATCTGACCATTACTTTACACATAAAAGATACGAACCTTCAAGCAATTTTCGTTAAATTTAAACCATGCAACATGAATTAGAAAAACTTCGGTATCCCATAGGTCGCTTTGCCGTACCAGATCATATTAACAAGCAATTACTGAGCGATTGGATAAAAACAATTGCAGACTTCCCTACCCGCCTAAAATCCGAAGTCAGTGACTTACCGGAAAGTGCATTAGAAAAAAGATATCGCCCAGATGGCTGGACGATCAGACAAGTGGTCCATCATTGTGCAGATAGCCATATGAATAGCTTTGTCCGTTTTAAGTTAGCACTGACAGAAGATGATCCAACCATAAAACTCTATGAAGAAAATCGTTGGGCGCAACTTCCGGATGCACAGCACAATCCGATAGAAAGCTCGCTGCGTCTATTGGAAGGGTTACATCAACGTTGGGAGATTCTTTTGAAAAGTCTAAGTGATGAGCAACTTGAACGGGCCTTTATTCATCCCGTTACCAAAAGATATATTTCACTTAAAGTAAATATTGGGTTATATGCCTGGCATTGCAATCACCATCTGATGCATATTGTCAATGCAAAAAATAGATCGGTCTAATAATAAAGTCCCATTTTTTCAGGAACAGGAGCCCATCCAATGCCTCCTGCTCCTAAAACAAGTTATATGGAAGTTAAAGCGATAGCGCCCACATCATAATGATTAAGGTGCCCAGCCCAAGACCTATAATTCCCGAAATTAAAAAAGTGCGCAGATAATAACCAAAAGTTTTAGTTTTCTTCTGTACAAGATGAATCACACCCACAATCAGGGAATAACCTAAACCTATACCGAAAAATATGATACAGATCAGGTCAACAAGTAAACCGGAGAAATCTAAATTTGCAGCGGACAACATAGTATGGGTTATTTTTTCTTTTTAAAAAGTTTGCTAAAAAGGGAGGCTCCACTATTTCCTTCAGATTTGCCCTGCACATCTTTTCCTCCGCTTTTCGTCTCATCTGTCCAAATCAGCAGCTCCGGTGCAATATCCAGCTCGTGTTGCCGGGCAAAATCCGACCAGTAGGCATGTTTTTCCTGATCCATAAAGTCGGGATCATTTTTATAGTAACCCAATAAGCTTTCTGTAGCAGACTCATAGACACTATAACGGTTTGCCCGCTCAAAATAATGAATGGCTTTTTTACTGTCCTTTTTAAATTTTAAACCCGCATCATACATCAAACCGTAATAAATATTGGAATAGCTATCCGCTTTATCTTTCTTCAGATAAACAAGTAGACGGTCATAGTCATCTAAACTATAATAAATCGAAGCGATATTGCGATTATTTTCGATTAGTTTCAACTCCGCTTTTTTGTAGTAATCCAATGCTTTTTCAAGATCTTCCTCCACATAGGTCCCACTAAAATAGAAGTAACCTAGATTGGATAATGCATAGCCATCCCCAAGATCAGCCCCCTTGCTATAGGCCTCAAAAGCTTTTTTTAGATCCGATGTATAGCCTATGCCATGCTGGTAAAGATAACCGATGCTATTCCAAGAAGCTGCATACCCCTTTTCGGCGGACCGCTCATAGTATGCAATTCCTTTTTTCAGGTCCAGAAAACGCTTATTTTCATTATCGGTATCCGTATAGATACTACCAAGTTCATACATACTGCTTTCATTGTCCTGATCAGCTGAAAATGTAAAGTAACGGATAGCATTTTCGACGTCTCCATTTCTGCAGCAATCCATGGCCATGTGATACAGTGTATAACTATCATAAGCAGATTCAAAATCTACGCCCCGGTCCGATTTCCACTGCGTGAAAAAATGGTCAAAAACCTCAAGTTCCTTTCCTTCCAGCTTGTCCAATGCATTGATATAATATCCATACTGATCTTGGGGCACCTCTTCTAATCCCTCATAGCCTTTATTAAACAGTCGGTCGCCGCGCAACATCATTAGATCTTGGTAATGTCTTACACTACCACAGATAAAATCAAAGGATTCACTCAGTTCTTTACTAGCTGTATCGTAGTAACAATACCGGCCCATCTGATCTTGCAGGATAAAATAATCCATTAGCGCATAGCTGATTGTGGCATAATATGCTGACAATGGAAGCAGCCAGCTTTTAGTCTCCGTGTGATAGATTCCTCTTTCCGATTCGGTTTCGATGATATAACAATTATAGGCACCATTACCAAAATCTGCACCTCCCTGTATAGATTTAATCGTTAGATCTTGCAGCAGAAAATCCCGACTAGCGAGGTCATACAGAAAATATTTGCCTTCCGAAAGGTAATATAATGCACTGAGCCCATTCATGGCATTTAGCACAGCTACATCTTTTACCAACAAGGTACCGTCTGCCGAATGGACTGATTTCTTTTTTTTATTGTTTAAATTGACCGCATAAAAATCAAACAGCAATTCGTTTAAAACCCCCTCTGGATACTCGCCCAATAGAGCACCCTGATTGGAATAATATTTACGTAGTTTGCTGTTCGCTATCGGTTGATAAATAAAGCCCTCGTAGTCCATTTCAAAAGGCTCATCAGAACCTATCGTATGCAAGCCCTTACCTTCGGCATCGATAATGTCATATTTTCCATCCTGCTGTCCCTGATAGAATCCATAAGCAAAATCGTCCAACACCGCATAGTTCAAGGGAATAATTGTAGCGCCAGTCTCCACGTCCACCAAGCCATATTTGCCCGCTAAACTTACTTTTCCTACAATCTTACCACGGCCACGCTGTACAGGCTCTGCAGAGGCGTACATACAAGGGATGGTCTCTTCGCCCTTTCTATTAATATAGCCAAACAAGCTTTCTTTCTCAACAACTGCAAAGCCATTGTAATCAAACTCTCCGATCCCGTCATAACAGGGTTCGACTTTCACCTCACCCTTCGCATTCCGGATCCCCCAACATCCGTTTTCTTCAAAAAACTGGTTATCAAGGCTATCAATCGCCTCCCTATTCCACCAACCCAATCCATAGTTGCTCCACTCAGCCTCTAACATCGCTAAAAAGGAATCATAACCTGAGCGGCTCAAAATAGGATAAAGTTCTGATAACGACTGCTTCTCTATTGCTTTTTCGTAATACAGGTTCTTCTCATAGATTTCAAAAGCAAAATCCTTTGCTTGTTGGCTATGTTTCACCTCAGACATATTAAAAACATCACGCGCATTGATCTGGAAGCATTCAAATGGAAGTCCATGCAGAAAATCGAACATTTTTTCGATGGTCAACAGGACAGCAGCATTGGATATCAAGTTATACTCCTGAATAAGAAGATCGTAGAATTTCCTTAATTTTAAAACACCCGCTTCTTTTTCAGCATATACCAAGGTACCTTTTGCTTTTGGATTTGCGGTAAACAGGGGCAGCAACAAATCTGGAATGACATAGTTCCATTCACCCAAATAAGCATGGAAATACTCCTGATCTTTTTTATCTGTGTTATAAATATAAATTCGATGTGCCATATTCTTTTTTTATTCTTCAATATCAACGTCATTGTTTTTAGCAAAATCCAACCAAAAGTTGTATTTAGTGGAATCTGCAAATGGTCCTTTTTTATAGTAATACAAGAGACGATTGACGGCATAAGCATAGGCCGCGTTTTCGTTTGCCTGCTCATAGTAACGCAGTGCCTTCACCATACTCTGTTTTACGCCCCAACCTTCTTCATACAAAATACCATAATAAATCGCGGCATATTGTCCGTCTCTATCCTTTTTAAGATAGCGTAATAAATTGGCGTAATCCTTCTGTTGGTAATAAATTTCGGCTACCTGCGCATCGTTATTGATACCGTCTTTTTCAGCCTGCTTAAAGTAGTGTAAGGCCTGCTCATAATCCTGTTCCAGATGTTCCCCCTCATAATACCAATTGCCAAGATTGCTCATTGCTTGCGCTTCCCCCAGTTCCGCGGCTTTTTGGTAAGCCGCTAAGGCTTTGGGAATATCAAGCGGCAGGCCGAGACCCGTAGCATAGATGAACCCTAAGTTCGTCCAAGCCTGCGCATGATCTTGTGCTATAGCCTGCTTGTAGAAGCCGATCGCTTTAGGAATATCCAGAAAATCTTCATGATCTGTATCGCAATAGATATTGCCGAGAAGGTATTGGCAGTCAGCGCTACCTCGGGAGGCACCGATAGTCAACAAAGGTATAGCCTCGACTATCTTACCGGCCCAATTTAGTTTCCGTGCTTTTTCATATAGCGTCTCGTTATCGAGGTAAGATTCGTAGCCCGCCCCCTTTCGTTTTGTCCACGCTTGATAAAATTGTACAAAGTAATTCTGATCAGCTCCCTGCAAATTATATTTTTCGGCATACAAACGGCCAAATACTGTTTCAGGGAATTCAGCGATATTTCGTTTTAGATCTACATAAAACAGCTTTTCTCCTTTAAATAAAAGCAAGAATTCGCCTTCGCTTCGCTCCGGATGCGGATCATGGATCGGCGCACTGACGTAATCGTAAAGCGGACTACAGAAATTTACTTTTGTATCAAAATAGCGCATGCCTTCGGGCTGCTGGATGCGCATAAAGTCCATATAGCAATATTCGATTTTCTGATAAGCCCGATCAGGTTCGAGCAACCATTGATCAAGATGAGCTTCATATATTCCCTGCCCTTCAGCACAGGCGATAACGAAGACATCTTTTCGGAAATTTTTGATGCTATCGACCAAGATTTTATCTATGGACCGATCGACTAAGCGGAATAGGTTATGTGCGAGTGCGTAAATCTGCCATTGTTTATTTTTAAGATAAGCGATACTCCGATAATCATCCAGGACGATGATCCGATCAATCTCTTCATCAAGCAAGGTACCATCGGGGTTGATGACTGAAGTCTTCCGCTGCAACTTATTTGGTTTGATCCAAAAGTAAGCGTTGGGGAGAGCCTGTAGGCTATCTTCCAGAAAACTGCCCAAATAGTGACCATCCATACGAAAGAATTTCCGCTTCATTGTACCTTTTTGTCGCTTATAAAAAAGTTTACTGTAATCGTATCCAAAAGGTTCATCCGCAGATTCAGCAATAATCTGTGTTCCATCAGCAGCAAAAAGAAAATAGTTATCCCCTTGCTTTGCATTCAAAAAACCACCGGCAAACCAGTCCAAATCATCATAAGCAGCAGGTAAGGAAAGTTGTTTGCTTTCAATATGCAATACACCGCGCTTGCCTTCGATTTCAACTTCTGCATAGTTAATGCCATCAATAACCTGTGCATCAAATGCCTCAACGTACTGACAGGATACGATCTCCTCTCCCCGCTCATTGATGTAACCAAATAAATGATCCAGTTCAACCACAGCAATACCGGTTTCATTGAACTCAAATATCTCGTCATATTTTGCTTCGACCAGAATATTTCCAAGAGCATCTTTTAAACCCTGTTTTCCATTTTCATCAAAGACTTCCGCCCCCTCCTTCCGAAAAGCATGTTCTTCCCACAGGCCCAAACCATAATCAATCCAATCTGTTTCGAGCATTTCAAGGAAAGTATCGTAACCAGACAGCCGCAAGATCTCCTGTAAAGGATCTAAACTTTGTTGTTCAAAGGCCTGCGTGTATAAAGCTCCTGTCGCCCTGATCTCATCAACCCAGTCACTCGCCTGCTCCGTATGTTTTTCCACATTCATGTTGAAGACATCCCGTGCATCAATCTGAAAAGTATCGAACGGTAAACTTTCCAAAAACTCAAACATCTTATTGACGGGTTCAGCATATTTCCTTTTATAATGCAATTGATAAACATCGGCAAGCAGGGAATAAAAATAACGTAGCCTTGCAATGCCGTCTTCCTTATTGGCATAAAGCTGTGTACCCTTGGCATGAATACCCGAAGAAAATAGCGGGAGCATCAGGGCTGGAATTTCATAATTCCATTCGGCCAGATGTGCTTCAAATGTTTCTTTTGTTTTAGGATTTACGTTATATATATAAATGCGATGTGCCATGATCCGATTGCGTGATAGTCTTAAAAATAAATGGATACTGTTTACCTCAATAGAATCAAAGCAGTAAACAGCATATCTAAAGCAGTAAAAATACAGCTATTATCAAATATTCCGCTTAGCGGAAAACAGGGATTTTTAAATTCGCCTCAAGGCGATTTTACAGAAGCCGAGGCGATTGAACGACATCATCATCGTGATTATCAATCTTTGGATAGTATATCTAACCTATAGAAACCAGCCCGCTGGTCATGTGGTGCTCCATAGAAAAAATTCCGAAAATATACCTGCTGATCTCCTTTCCAAAAGATCTCTTTTAAGGTACATAGTTCAAAATTGTCGTTCCAGTCCAGGGGAATCTGCGCATAGGGCAGATAACTTCCATTTTCCCTTTTTTGCAAAAAATAGCTGGAACATTCCTGTCCGTTAAACATGCCGTTCAATCTATATTTCCTATGCTTTGAGAAATAGACATAGTCCAAATTACCAATCTCCTCGATATCCCATTTTCCCTGACGTAAGTCCAGGGCCTGATCTGTCGTATGCCCCCCTTCCAACAACAAAATTTCTTCGGACGGAAAATATTTTACAAACATATTCTCCAACAGATCAATCGCCCCTTCTGTTTTTCCGGCCTCCAGCAATCGACCATTATTAAATCGTACCTGAGCAATTAAGTTTCCTTCCACAAGTGTGTCGACTTCCATCGCCTTACCCGGAGCATAACCTCCAAATTTAACACGTCCCTGCAAAAGTTTTTTTGCAACTTTTATATCGCTGATTGAAGCAATGGTATCTCTTTTATAATCTGCTTGTTGCTGCTCCTTAAAAAAGCCGATGGAATCTATCTTATAAATCCTGATCATTTTATCCTGAAAGATAAGTGAATCCACAGGTGGCTTCTCCATTGGCGCAACCTTCTTGACGGAAATATTCGCAGCATTTTTCACCTGATTTCTTTGGCATGCCATACACCACGTTAAAATAATGGCAATGCAATAAAGTAATTTCTTCATAACAGACCTATCCTTAAGATATTTTATCCAATATCGTATTTTAACCACACCATACTAAAGGTAAGTCAATATACGATCCGGGACAATTAATATTCGGCTCGTAAAGCCTAAATATTTAAATGTATATTAGGTTATTGATATTTAACAGACGAGCATTGGTATGAAATTATATCCAACAATACTTTCCTTCGTGGTCTTGCTTTCTATATTCAGCTGTAATCCGAAAAAAAAGGGAGACAACGTTGTCGGCACGCCTAGCACAGCTGTCAAAGATATGCCCGTACAAAAGGGTGCCGTAAAGGCGAAAGAAAAACCTTTATTGACCTCCACTGATCCTTTAAAAATTTTTCATAAACTCTATCCGATTGACGTCCTAAAGCCCGAAAGCAAAGATACATTTGAAAAATATGGGATTGAATTTTCGGGTATCTGCTATTCCTGTGATCTCGCGGAGATCAAGGTAGCAAAAGACCTGGTTCAATTTGTGAATGTCTGTGATTCGAATGAAATCTATCAACTCAGGAATTTCAGCTATACCGCCAATGACTCTACACTCCGCATAAAAACCGAGCATTCCGAGTTTATCCTGAGAAAAGTTGAAAAAGAGCCGATTTTTGAGCTCAAGATTATTGGCGAGCCATTTCTTCTAAAAAACAAGAGAATCGCCAAATTCTACACACAGGATATGTTAATTGAACAATTTGAAGTACATGATTGCGGAGACTTTCAAGGATAACTGCACCCTTCAACGGATATGTCCACGGGCTCATTTGATACAGATGAGCCCGTGGGCAGGTGAAGCTGATCAGATTTCAAAGTAAAATCCGGTTTCCTTTAGTTCCTCGTATTTTACTTTGTCAAAGCTATAAATTTTTGCAGCTCTGGCATGCCTATCCTTCTGCATGTCGCTATGATCAATTAGTAAGCCCATACTGAGCATCTTTTTACGAAAATTGCCCCGGTCTATCGAACGTTGAAGAATTGTTTCGTACAAGTTGTGCAGCTCGGGTAACGTAAATTGCGCTGGCAGCAGTTCAAATCCGATCGGCTGGTAACGGATTTTACCTTTCAGTCGTTCGACCGCAACAGACAAGATGTGCTGATGATCAAATGCCAAATCAGCCACCTCTTCCAAACTAAACCATTGCACCGCATCGATGTCAAGTCCCGCCTCTAGCGTATATTCGGTCGTTTTGACCAACGCAAAATAGGCTATACTGATGACCCGCCCTCTTGGATCGCGGTTCAGCTCTGAGAAAGTATAAAGTTGCTCAAGAAAGATATTACTTAGCCCGGCTTCTTCGGACAGTTTACGCAGCGCACATTCATCCGCAGTTTCATCTTCCTGAATAAAACCACCGGGAAATGCCCACTTCCCTAAATAAGGTTCTATAGCCCGTTTGGTCAATAACAATTTAAGCTGATTTTTCTCAAAACCAAAGATCACACAATCGACTGTAACTGCGGGCCTGGGATATTCGTAGTTATATGTTTTTAGAATAGCGACCATTATGTTATAAAATTACGTCAGTGGACTTTTTGATCTGTATACCATACTTTTCTTGTAGTGACTCAAAGGCTTGCCGTGTAGAATCTTCGAAACCAGCAATAGGTGACATACAGTCGATCAGTAAGGTAATGCGGGAGGTAATCGCTTTATCCTCTCCGAAATATTCCAATATCTGTGCTGTAGATGCCAATACACAGTGACTTGATGCCTGCCCAGCAATATAAATAGCATCATAAGCCCGAATAGCTTCAAGTACAGCGTGATTGACAAATTTATTGTTATCATATTCAGCCTTAATGATACCATACATTTCAGTATAGGGATCCTGTCCTTTATAGACTAAGAGAGGTTTGGACTGGCGCAGGACACTATGAAAATAGAGCATATTGGCAAATTGACTTTCCAGTTGTGCCCCTGAACTGCCTTCTAAACAATGGTATGGCCAGATGCACAGTTCCTTTTTTCCTTCGGTTTCTAAATTTTTAAGATAAGCTAACGATTTTTCCAGCGCTTCCACATGGGAAACAGTCCAAGTCCCATTCATAAGATCCTGATAACGGATGACTGTAAATGGCTTGGGCTGATTTCCTTTCTCGTCCACCCACCAGTTTGCATGAAAGATCTGCAATACCGAATGACAGTCGAGGCTGCACATGACCTGCGTCAAAGAAGCCATATTGTTGTACATCCATTGGGTCAGCCGTTGTACATCAGCACGCGAACCAGCTACTGGTAGACTGCCAACGGATTCCATAAAATCGTTTTGTATGTCAATAGCCAAAAGCAGTGTCCGTTTTTTATCGGCAGAAGCAGGCAGGATTTGTTCCTCCCCTGCCAATGACAATATAGACGGAATATGATCTCTTTTTTCAGATGCTATATGTTTTACATCAACGATCTGTTCATATCTTGTTTTCATCTGTTAGTAATTATATATTGTATGTGTCCTATTTTCACATTCCTTCAAGTAAGGAAATTTAAAACCTAACTGATTTCTAGCTTTAGGCTCTCTACTAGCCCTTGAATGTTGGAATTGCTGCAAACTTGTGGGCAGACTGTTGTTGACGGCTATGGATCAGCTCATCTATCTCGGGTTCACCGGATGTTCCGGTCAGAATATATGCATCAATCTGTGCATAACTCATTCCCAATTCCTCTTCATCTGTCTGACCTTCCCATAGACCTGCTGAAGGACTCTTATATTGAATGGATTCAGGGACACCCAGATATTTTGCCAGAGTATATACTTCTTGTTTGGTAACCATGGCCAGAGGATTAAGATCATAAGCACCATCTCCCCATTTGGTAAAGTAACCTACAGTCGCTTCGGCCATATTGCCGGTACCGATCACAAAACGGCTCCCCAATTGTGCAAATTGATAGAGATAAGTCATACGGACCCGTGGCCGAATATTGGCCAAACTCAAGACACGGTTGGATTCGCTTGACGCTGCAATATAGGCTTCATTATTGATGGTCAGCGCATCGACCGCAGGCTTGATATCAAAGATATGGTAAGGGAAATCAAATTTTTTGATAAGCTCCATGCCATGTGCATGGCTCTTGCTATTGTTCATATCACTACCATAAGGCATCATAACCAAATGGACATCCACGTTGGCCAAGTGACATAAGCAAGCAACCACACTACAGTCAATACCGCCACTCATGCCAAGCACCAAACCTTGACGGTTTGCTGCATTCACCTGTCCCGCAATCCATGATGCCATTTGTTGTGCATAATGTTCAACGTTTTCATCATTGATGAAAAACGGTTTTCTTAGGTTATTTTCCATATACTCTTATTGATTCTGTTTGTAATCTGTTTCTTATTTCCTTAAAACGAACGGTGCTGACAAAGACCCCATCCACAAAACATTCTTTGAGCAAGTTGCTATCATTCAATTGTTCGACGGTCATTGGATTGAGATCATCTATCAGGCGAAAATCATTGTTTTCGAATACAACGGCAACTATGCCCTTTTGGGATTTTTTAAAATTACCGGTGTCTGTGGCCGGTCTTTTTTGAATAGCTTTAAACTGACCGTTAACAATTTCGGCCGTTCCCTTTAAAGCAAAGCCAAAGGTATCTCTTGTGACATACTGATAGGTATAGGATCCTATTCCAAGGATTGTATTGGTCGAAGCAAAACCTTTCGCCATCAAACCTTCGCAGATCTTAGCTGCCCGCTCCACGGTGATGGAATCGCCATACACAACACCGATATGGGGATCAAGTTCTTTAAAACCTTTCGCATTGACCGTCCCCCCAAAGAGTTCAAATAAACGTTCGACAATCCCTTTTTGAACTGTTTCGTGGTCAGCCTCCGGATCACCACAAATTATCTTAACAGGATCGCCACTATCCGGCCGAATGACAACTTTACCTTCCCGTCCCATGATCAAATCTTTCAATAGTGGCAATACATGATCCACAACGTGCCATAGATCATAGGTATCGGACACAATCGAAATGTTTCCACTCGGATAGACCTCCGTAATCAAATGGCGGAAGGCCTCCACTTCCTGTTCACCGTAAGAACACATCACACTATGCTCCGTTGAAGGCGTGTACATCATCACATCACTTGTGGCACCATAATAGGTCTTAAGGTATTCCCGAACTGACAGCGTTGCTGAAACACCGAAACTCAGTAAATGCCCGCCGGCTGTGCGATAAGCAGTTTCTGGCGATCCCATACCACGCATGGAGAAGTCTCCAGCCTGTGTGAATACTTTATTGATGTCGCCTGTTTTTTCAGCAAAACCCGTCAACAATCTTTTGTATTGATCCGCAATAGTCGCAGCAGTCATCGGTGACCAGATATAGGCAGAGAGTTGCGTTTCGAGGTAACCCGGCAACCAGAAGAAATCTGGATGGGTATTCTCGATCGTAAACATAGGTACCCCTATCGGCACGAGACTTCCTTCCTTCAAAGCTTTCACCTTGATCGGAAGATATCCCAAGCGATGTAAATTGCGTATATGTTCTGACCGATGTGTGTCCGCAAAATTACGATTGGTCATTGCGAACACTTCACGGATGGCTTCTTCGTATTGTTCGACAACGGCATCCTCCGGCTGGGCGAAGAAATATTCATCGAAAGAATGGCTGATTTCAGCCAAGGCACCCTGCAAGCCGAAAAAGACAACATGGCTTATTCCTGCGATACGCGACATCCGGGGAGTCCAGGTTTCGTATACCCACGCTGTATGTGCCGGATACTGATCCTTGTGACACAATTTGTATCCGTCCGTCCAGAGAATCGGATTTTTGCTCATCGCTCTAAACATAGCTTTCAGTTGTTAAATTGATATAATTTAATTTTGGATGCGTCGTGTCCATCATAGAATCTGTCGTGAAAACAAGGTCGATCGGTGAATCTTCCTCTAGCAAAGCCCCCTTGAAAATCCTTGGCTCACAGTGTGTCACCAACAGATAAATCTCACTTGCTCCCATCTCCTTAAGAATTTTTCCCGCCCAGAGAAATGTTCCTCCTGCAGAGCATAAATCATCGACAATAATGCATTTCGCTCCCTTTACAATGTTTCCTGTTTTCAATTCCATCGCTTCGATACGCCCGGTTTGTGGATTGCGTTGTTTTTCAAAGACACAGGCATCGTCATAACCGCTATTTAAATACCGTGCCGCCGCCCCTTTATCCGGAAATACAATTCGGTCATTGTCCGAGAAATTCAGTTTTTCCATCAGTTTCGGCAGCCAGTCCAAAGCAGGATAGATTGCTATGCTATTTTCCAATAATGTGAGGGTTGTTTCGGAATGTGGCTCAACAACATAAACTTTATCAAACTGTAAACTATTGATAAATGCAGCGACATATTTTAGCGTAAATAGATCCCCCTCAATTTTACGGTCCATACGACTATAGGGCATATAACGAATCCATAATTTACAGCTTGCACCTGCTTCTTCAAGTCGCTTCTTGACAAAAAACAAACGGATCAAATCGCCATCTTCCTGATAGGTAAATTCAAGCAGGTTTTCCGCTTTGATCAACTGATCGAAATCTTTCACCTTCGTTTCCCCATTTGGAAACTGTTCGGTGATGAGCTGATGTTTATTTAATACAATCATAGTTTCATTTTTTACAACCACTCGATTTGAGTACTTTTTACTCAACAAAGATGCGCATTATTTTTACTTCGACAAAGTTTATTGAGTAAAAAATACTCAATAAACACAAGTAAAAATATAACAAGCTGATTATTAACTAAATAATTTAAAATATAAAACTATTAATTCATTTAAACATAAGGTTATCCTATACTTAAAATGACAATATAGTTCAATTATCGTAGAACGGCGTGAAAGTAAGAAAACAAAAAGATGGAGAAAGTCGCAAAAAATTGGCTGAATATGGGGATAGCATCTTTCATTGAAAAGCTGATCTTTGTCCTTGAGACAAACAGTCAAGCGAATTGATCACAATCGTTGACTGTCAAAAAGGATAAAATATTCGCATGAACACATCAGATTTAATCAATAAGGATATCGAAGCTATTTTACAAATTGAATATCAGGACATCACGCAGCTGGTCAAAGATCATCAGGACGTTCCGATCAGCGAGGAAAATCAGGAAGCTTTATATGCCTATAACCTGCTTTATATGAATATACATTCTTTATCGGAACAGGAGTATTTTGATGCGTTCAATCAATTAGGTGAAAAATATCCCAATTATGGTCTCGCGGGAGAAAATGACCACAGCAGAACAATTGCCGAACTGGAAGGATCGAAACAGGCACTCAGCCAATTAAGTTTACAAACCCAGCAAGGGCAATATTTACTTCAGCTCAAACTCAGCGTTATTGACCTGGATATACAAGTGTATCAAAAATTGATGCAATTGCCGATTACACCTGCCATTCAAGCAGAAATAGACCTACTGGAATCAGATGCCTATAAAATTATAGATGAAATCAACACCATTTTAGTGCAATACGATGATGAATAAATTTTATTTCATTCGAACATTGTTCTTGAAAACCTCAGCGTACATTTCGTGTTTACTCCTCAGTCTAAGTACACTGTTAATGCCACTAGAGGCCTTGGCGACTTCTCAAGATCAACGGAGACAACAACCATTCAGTTCTTATTCCATCACTGACGACGGTTATTTACATTATAATCTCCAGGTAAACGATAGCAGCTATCTTGCAATAGCACTGAATCTGCATAAGCTATTCCCGGGCACCAATGTGGAGAATCTGCGTATGAAACGATACGAATTAACCGATTCTGAACTTAAAATCAATAGTTATCAGGGAGCTTCTGTCTCCATCAGTTATCAAATTACTGACGACAAACTCAAAATATTAAGAACCAAAAATCTACCGCTCAAACTTAGATTAGACAACCATTTGTTTTCTTTGAACTTCATCAGTGAACTGGAATCTTTATTTACAGTAAACGATTTACATCAATTGAAGCAGCTAAACTGGGGGACCATACCCAAGGAAAATATTCTTTTATTTTTAAGCCAAGAGAATGACTTCTCCAGCACAGCGGAGTTTGGCCACAATGCGATCCACAATATTTTAGCAAGTAAAAACTATGCTTTAGCCAAGTTTTTTTACACCTTGTTTCTGTCGAAGAATAAGAATTTCAATGACTTCGAATTACTGAAAACAGCTATTGAACAGGATGATCTTGATTTTATCCAGAAAACGTCCCTAAATAGCTTAAATATCTTAGGGATAGATGAGGTCCGATTCGACTACAGTTTTACACAATGTACCTTACTCGGTAAAGCCATACTTCAAAAAAATAAGGATATAGCACGTTACCTTTTAGACAGAGGGGCTTCAACAGAGAATGTGTACAAATACGAGTCTGAGGCACATACAGCAGCTCAGCTCACAGAAAAGATGAAAGCTAAAAAGCTGTCTGATCTTTTTAAATAAAATTTACGTGACCTTCCAGTTGTATAGCCATTAAAAGAAATGACAGGACTTTACAGTGACTCATATCTGTGGCATGCAACAAATAACTATCTTAACATGATAACTATCCACTGGAATAACAGGAGTTTAACAACAATTCGTAGTCATAACATACGAATAACCGCTTAAATAACGTTATCAACTCATTACGGGCAAATAATCCGTAAATTAAGCCGGTATGTTTTACCGCGTGGTGGAATAAAACACTTATTGGAGATTTAATCATGCTATCTTAAAGCATTACAACCATGAAAAAAAAAGCTGTATTTGTCCTATTGCTAATTTGTAGCCTCATGATCGGACGGACTTATTTCCGGATCAATGAAACAAGAGCCGAAACTACTTCTACTGACAAAAACGTTTCAAACCGTTCAATTTTACCGGAATTAAAAGATGGAGACATGATCTTTCAATCCTCGATCTCGCCCCAATGTAAAGCTGTACAACTGGCGACACACTCACCCTATTCCCACTGTGGATTAATTTTTCATGAACAGGGAAAACCATATGTACTGGAGGCTGTTCAGCCCGTAACAGTTACCAGCTTGACGGATTGGATCGCTCGAGGAAAAAATAAACATTATGTCATCAAACGGCTTAAAGAAGCGGACAAAGTACTATCGGCAGAAATTTTAGCTAAAATGAAGGGAATCGGTAAGGGATTTTTGGGTAAAAATTACGATGCTACATTCGAATGGTCGGACAATAGAATTTATTGTTCGGAACTGATCTGGAAAATCTACCAGCGGGGGGCCGGAATTGAAGTAGGCAAACTGGAAAAACTCAAAGATTTTGATCTCAATAGCGCCGAGGTCAAAAGCAAACTCAAAGAACGTTACGGCAATCAGATCCCTTTGGAGGAAACAGTAATTTCACCGGCCTCGATTTTTAATAGCGATCTTTTGATAACGGTAGCAAGCAACTAAACAAGCCCTACACGACATCGGCCTCAAGCTAGCCTGGGTTTTGCAGTTTAACGGGAGTGCCACCATTCAATTTACTCTGTTCCGCAGCATCAATAAAAGCACAAATTGCTAAAGTTTCCCGCTCATCCACAGGACTTTCCCCTGTTTGAAAAAAAGGAAGTATACGATCGAGCAAGGGACCATAACCCATAAATTGCCCCAGATGAACAATCTGATCTTTGAGAAAGACGGTACCACCAAAATCGTCCTTCCCTTCGCGAATACCACGAACCGAGGCAATCCGGCCATCATCCCATTGACCAATGTACATGGACGTCCCTCTTTCCTGTACCGTTCGCACCGTTATACAGCCCGGTCCCATTAAGGCAAACAACATTTCCACCGCATGAATTCCATACCAATACAGATCCTTGTGCGACGGATCCGTGACAGCCGGACTATAGACATCAGCTCCAACAACTTTACTTTTATCAAGCTCCTGCAGGCCGACAATGTAACGTAATGAGCTGGAGGAAAAAACAGGGCAACCGTACTTCCGGGCAGCTTCAAATATTTTTAGGGCATCGGTATACGAATTGGCTATAGGCTTATCGATAAACAAGGGTTTTCGAGCCCCGAGGACCTCAAGAGCCTGTTGTAAATGCAGGTTTCCATCATTCGTCTCCAAAAATACATAATCCACTTGTTTGAGCATCTGAGCAATGCTGGAAACAACCGAGACGCCATATTGCTGAATTTCGGCCGTGATCTTGGGAATACGCTCCGCGCTAAGCGCGATTGTTTTACTACCATAAGGATAAGCCGCAACAACCGAAAATTGCCCATATAAACTATCGGCACTCGCCGTATTGATCGCCTTTGTAAAAGCAATGGAATGCGTACTGTCCAAACCGATAATACCGATTTTTTTCTTCTTCGTCTTTGGTAACATCAGGTTGAGCCCTTCCTCCGAAAAATCCGCCTTTGTTTGAAAAGAAAGCCCCAAAGGTAATAGAGAAAGTAAGAAATGCTTTCTATCCATTGGACTCATTCAATAAGGAAACAGCACTATTCACCAAAGCCGAAATCGCCGTCTTAAACGCTTTTTCATCAAGATTGAACTGCGGATTATGAAGCCCATATTGGGTATTGATACGGTCATTATTCGTACCGACCAACATAAATAAAGCGGGGTAGCGGTATGAGTAATAAGCAAAATCTTCTGCTGCCATCCAGATTTCCAGATCCTGCACGACTTCATTTCCCATGCTCCTTTGTAGGATATTTTTTACTTTCTGAGTCAATTCGGGATCATTATTTAATGCGGGATACCCATGACGTACTTCCACATCCGCTGTCGCACCCAAGGCCTCGGGCAATGTCCGTGCAATTGTCGCTACAGTCTCCAACGCCTCCTTGCGCCAGGTTTCATCCATGGTACGGAAGGTACCAGCCAACTTGACCTCTTCGGGAATGACATTCGCCGCTCCATCGCCGATAAAACGGCCAAAAGTCAATACGGATGGAATATCGGGGTTTGCCTTACGGCTGACCAGCTGCTGTAAGGTGGTCAGCAGCTGAGCGGCAATCATAATTGGATCGACGGCCCGATGTGGCTCGGCCGCATGACCGCCACGTCCTTTAATGGTAAAATAAAACTCATCGCTTGAAGCCATAAACCGCCCCGGGCGTAAGCCTATTTTCCCTAAAGGTACGCGTGGACTCACGTGCAAACCCAAAATAGCTTTGATCTTTCCACCGAAAGACTCCAAGATACCAGACTCCAGGATCTGGATCGCACCTCCGGGAATCTTTTCTTCCGCGGGCTGAAACAAGAGCACAATTTTTCCTGAAAACTCGGTTTTATACCCCTTTAAGACAGTAGCGACACCCAATAGATTTGCCGTATGAAAATCGTGACCACAAGCGTGCATAACACCTTCATTTGTGGACTTGTATAACACATCATTCTGCTCGTGAATAGGTAATGCATCAATATCAGCTCTCAAAACCACGATATCGTCACTTAAGGACTTTTCGCCCTCAAGCACGGCAACCACACCTGTATTGGCAACAACTTTAAACGGAATATCAAGCCGGGTTAACTGCTCCTGGATATAAGCACTGGTCTCATATTCCTGAAAAGACAGTTCAGGGTTCTGATGGATATGCCTGCGGATTGCAACAATCTCCGGGAAAATAGCTTCAATTTCAGTGTCTAATTCTTTCAACATAGCATTCATTATCGATGTATTGGTAAAAAAGATATTTCAGTTACGATACTTTCATAAGGAATCGTCCAACAAGTTAAGTTAAAAATAGCGCACATAAAAATACAGCACCATCACTGTAATAATGATCCACCAAAGCGTTGGATTCCGAAAGCCACGGTAAGAAGCTCGATCCCCTTCGGGCATCTGAAATGAATCGCGTGTCAATATCAGGTTTTTCAAACGCACTTCCGAAACGGCCGGTGTACATAGACTGACCAGTACACAGGCGATCATACAGGTCCAGAACACAATGCCGGTTCTGTTAAAAAATGGCATGTCAGGAAGTAAATACTCCAAAAGCAACGAAAGTGGAATGGTCAATAAGCCAGCCGTTAATGCGCCCTGTGCCGTAGTCCGCCTCCAAAAGACCCCCATCAGAAACATGGTAGCTATACCCGGTGTAAATAAACCATACAGATTCATCAGGTAGAGGAATACAGGTTTGTCGGAATAACTAATCAATATCACAGCGCTCATAATACCAAGTACAATAATGACGACTCCTGCACGTTTACCAAAACGGATCGCTTGATCATCAGAGGCATTTTTATTGATGTATTGACTGTAAATATCTACCGTGAGTATGGTTGTACAGGAATTTATAGCACCGGAAATATGGGACATAATCGCAGAGATGAGACCAGCCATGACCAGCCCGATCAGCCCTTTAGGCAACAGTGTTTCTACGAGCGTTGCAAATAACAGATCCGGCTGATCTAAATGCGGTAAAAATTTGGGTGCTACCAAAGCCGGGATTGTGATGATCAGCGGTACCAGAAATTTAAGATAATCACCGAAAATAACCCCCATACGGCCATGCCACTCATTTTTTGCGGCCAATACACGCTGAACAATAAATTGATTGGTCGCACAGTAGAATACGCTGATACAAAGCAAACCGCCTAGATACATTGTCCAGGGAAAGTCGGGATCAGACGCCGGATAGAACATCTTCCAGTCTTTGGATGATTCCACGACGGACTGAAATCCGCCCGCCGCATTGATGGTTGCAAAGGTCAGGACGATACCGCCGAGCACCAGGATAACTAGCTGCACCATTTCGGTCCAGATAACAGCTTTCAACCCTCCTAATACGGTATACAAGCCCGTCAAAATCGCCATCCCGAAAATACTATACAGAATGGGAACACCAAATAAAGCATGTAAGGAGAGCCCACCCAGATAAAGCACTGCACCGATTTCTACAAAAACGTAAGTAAATAAGATCAAGATCGCATAGAGTACCCGAGTAGCATTTCCATATCTTTTTTCAAGATATTCGGGAATAGTATAAAAGCCATTGCGTATGTAGAAAGGTAGAAATATCCAAAGCAACGCATTAAAACCGATCAATATGGCACCCCATTCCAAGGTGATGGCCACAAACCCACGGCTATAGGCCGCTCCCATGGCGCCGACAAGATGATGACTACTGATATTTGCGGCAATAATACTCCCTCCGATCATCCACCAGGGCAACTTATCACCAGCCAAAAAATAGTCCCGTTTGGACGAGGAACTTTTTTTCGAGGCATATAATCCCAATACGACGATACCGACTATATATACTGCAAAAATAATGACATCAATCCAATCTAGTTTCATCGGTCAGTAATGTTTGAATCCCTAATTTCGTTTGTTCAATAAGTATCTCGAGGCTACCCCGTTCATAAGGGCTCTGCCATACGGCATAGATATCTTTATCATAGAGCTGCGCTGGCGCGAGGTAGCCCACATAACCGTTGGCGATATTAATAAAGACAATGGTATGGTTGGGAAATTCGGCCCGTATAATCGATTGGTAACAAGAGTATGCCTCATTGGCCTGAGCCACCAAAATAGCATCCCCCATTTTCCAGAGCCATACCGGAATGCTCGCTTCCCGCTGATCGGCAATGGTCTTGCGGGTATTGTATTTTCGCCAAAGGCGGTCTTTCATAACCCGATCCGAACAGCTTTCATACTCCTTGAAAATAGATTCAAGGCTCGGTAAGTTTTTGTAGGGCACCTGTACAGTATGCACAAGCTGTTTGAATTCAGTCGGTAACACCTGTTTCTGAAAGCTCCAGCAAGCCAAAGGTGCTCCCGAAATTAACGCTTTGTCAAACGCCCAACGCTGAGCTGCATGATCCTCCTGCGCCAACGTCGCAAGCACCGCATAGCCCAACTGTCGACCATTGGCTTCGACCAAAGCAGGATCTTTGACATATTGACGCTTGGGAGCCAGATCACCTGATGCGCCCTGTAGGAACAAACAGGGAACTTTCACGACCGCTTCCACCGTATGCCGCATTTCACCAACAAAATCCGGAGAAAGCAGTTCATTTTCGTAGGCAAAGCTCGTTGGATGACAGGCATAATTGCAGATCAACGCTTTCAATTTTTCGGTGTTATCGTATACACGTCCGAGCAATAAGGTATGATCAGCTTCTTTTACAGGATTAAACCCGATGAGGTATTCGCCATTAAGTTCCAGATCCCGATTACAGGCCAGATCACATACCCCATAACTCCAATGTAAACTTCCTTCGAACAATTCATCCTTTGCCCGCTGGATACAGCTGATCGCCTGCGCTTTTAAGAATTCGAGATAAGGAGGAATCAACTCACCTCCGGGTTGATGTATGTCCGTAGAACAGATACTGGGGCCAGCATGCGTATGTGAAAGTGTAAAGACCAGCTGTGATGCTGTCAGATTGAAATGATCAAGCAATGCAAAACGCAATGTCCGTTCGTCTTCCGCATTTTTCCACCAGCCCAGATCGGCTGTCAATAGAATGGCAGGTGGAGAATCAATAGGCGCCATATAGAGACAATGCATTAGCAAGGGTTGGTGCACACCAACAGCCCGATCAGCAGTAGCAGCCCCCCAATTGCGCGAATAGATCCCTAAGGTAGGCGTGATATCGCATTGGCCAAGTCCAATTTTAGCCTGTAAACCACCTGTTGTTTCTTTTCTTGGATCCTTTTGTTCCATGATCTAAGGTCTAATTAATGAAAGCCCCCCGTCCAGTACAATGCTTGTCCCCGTCATCTGTCTGCAATTGTCAGAGCATATCCAAAGCACCTGTTTGGCAATTTCCTCCGCTTCGAGGATATCCCCCAGCGGTACAACCGTGGCAGCCTTTTTTTGAAGCGCGGCATCCTTGGACCAAACCACTTTACTCAATCCCGCATTGACATAACCAGGCGCAATTTCGTTGACGCGAATTCCATCAACAGCATATTCGAGTGCCATAGCTTGACAAAGCATCCGTAAACCAGCTTTGGAAACACTGTATGCCGGCAGGTTCTGATGCACGGCATGCCCTGCCCAACTACCCAAAAAGACAATATTTCCCTGAACACCAGTAGCAACAAATGATTTAGCACAAGCATTGGCCAAGAAAAAAGCACCATCCAGATTGACTGCCATTTCGTTTTTCCATGCCGTATTGCTGAGCTCCCGAAAGTTTTGGATTGTGACACAGGCCGCATTAGCAATACAGATCGCTATTGCTCCAAGCTCCCGCTCTATACGATCAACCCAAAACTCCACCTGATCAGCATCTGTGACATCAACCTGATCGTAAAATAAGTTGGTCTGAGATTCATCGAGCAAAGGCCACCGCTCTTTCGCAAGCGCTGGCACAAAACGATCCGCAATACAGACAATTGCCTCCGCCGTCAGGAAAGCCTCGGCTATTGCCCTGCCAATATCACCAAGTCCACCACTGATCAAAACTACTTTGTTTTTATATTCTGCTCTCATATCTACTTAAAATCTACCAGTCACCAACACTGCCATCTTTGTAAAACGTACGCTGTAAAATTTCCTGTTGGAACGGGTGTTTTTTCACTTCTTCTTCATTGATTTCAATCCCCAGACCGGCGCGTGTATTCGGAAGGACAATGCGGCCTTTTTCTTGCACCGTAAATCCTTCACTGACGACATCTTGCCGCCATTCAACATCTTTGTGAACACTTTCACAGATAATGTACGAAGGTGTTGCGAAGCCCAACTCGATAGAGGCAGCAGTGCTTACGGGTCCCTGTGGATTATGCGGCGCCATAGACACGCGATAAGCATCCGCCAAAGCAGCTATTTTACGGGCTTCGGATAAACCACCGCAATGGGTAATATCAGGCTGAATAACACTTACCGCACGTTTTTCAAGCATATCCCGAAAAGCATGCACACCGATCAGGCGTTCGCCGGAAGCGATAGGTGTCGCTACTGCCCGTTGGATCAGGGCAATATCCTCCATGGTTTCGGGCCAGCATGGTTCCTCAAAAAAGTACAGACCATAAGGTTCTAACGCTTTGGCAAATTGCATCCCCATGCGTGGACTAGGACGCGCATGGCAATCTACCATAATATCGATATCGTCACCCACGGCATCCCGCATTGCCTTTACACAGGCTTCAGCATATTTAATCGGACGAAGCCCTTCCAGGGACATCGTTTCCGGAACAGCCATGGATTTAAAAGCCGTAAAACCCTCATCAACAGCTTTCAAGGCAAGATCACCAAACCGTTTAGCGTCGTCCGGTGCTGTTTCGTAAAAATCTTCCATTCGGCCACCACCCAAATGACAATAGAGACGGATATAATCTCGTACACGACCACCCCACAATTCATGACAGGGCACATTATGAATTTTACCTAAAATATCCCATAGGGCAATGTCAATACCACTGATAGCCGTTCCGCGGACAATTCCGTTCCCATGCCAAAAATGCTGGCGGTACATCATCTGCCACAGATATTCAATGCGGCGTGGGTCCTCGCCGATCAATAGCTGGGAAATATCTTTAATTGCACCAACGACACTTTGCGTATGCCACTCCAGCGTCGCTTCACCCCAGCCCCAAAGTCCGGGCTGATCAGTTACAACTTTAACAAAAATCCAATTTCGCATGCGCGCATGACATACAAAGGTTTCGATAGCGGTTATTTTCATAGTCAGGGTTACAAAGTTTTTATTACACGTGCTGTCGCTTCTAAGGTCCGGTCGATATCGTCTTCCGTATGTGCAAAGGAAATACTCCCCTGTTTAATTGCAGCCGGGAAATTAAAAATTCCTTCTTTTATGAGATTTTTGCGGTAGCGGATATCCAGTTCGAAATCGTGATTATCCAAAATATCGTGAAAATTAAGCGGCGCATGATCCATAAAATAAGTACAGAAGGCCGAGCCTTGACGAGCGACAAAAAATGGTACACCTAATTTAGGAAATATTTCCTGATATCCCTGTTCCAAACGTGCGCCCAAACGTTCTACATGCTTATAGACTTGGTGCTCAGGACTAGAAAGTTTTTTCAAAGTTGCAATTGCCGCAGCTGTTGTCAACGGGAAAGCATTGAATGTTCCCGCAATCATGACCCGCTTAGCTTTATCTGGATCAACAAAATAATCCATGTACTTTTTCTTTCCCGCTATTACACCCAAAGGATAACCATTCGCCACTGCCTTTCCAAAGGTGGAAAGATCTGGCTGAACACCACAAATGGATTGATAACCGCCTAAAGCATGTCTAAATCCGGTCTTTACCTCATCAAAGATCAATAGGAACCCTTGCTCATCTGCAAGCTCGCGAAGTCCTTCCAAATATCCTGGTTGCGGTTTAACGATACCGATATTCTGTAAAATAGGTTCCAATAAGATGCAGGCTACTGAATACTTCTGCAGCACGTAGCGAACACTATCCAGATCATTGTAATTGATGACATGCACCAGATCACTGTGGTTTTTGGGAACCCCGGCACTCAATGAATCAAAGGGGTATTCACCTGGACTTTGGTAAGATCCGATATCCAGTTTTTGGCTGATTACATTGCAGGCCACATCATTATGCCAACCATTGTATCCGCCCTGCATGACAATAATATGATCGCGCCCTGTCACGGCACGGGCGATCCGGATAGCATGGTAAGTAGCCTCGGATCCCGTTGTCGTGATCTGCACGCTCTCGGCATTGGGCACCGATGCACAAAACAGTTCCGCAAACTCCCCTTCCAATAAAGTAGGACCTGCTCCCATCAGCACCTGCTCTTCTTGAAGCGTCTTCAATACCGCAGCATTGACATCCGGATCATTATGACCAAGAAAGGAAGCTGCAAATCCAGCCTGATAATCGATATAACTATTTCCGTCGATATCCTCCACATAACTACCTTTTCCCTTAACGAAGCAGATATTGGGATCCGACTTTCTGTTCAACGATACCACACCGCCTGGTATCCATTTTGCATTTTCGCGCAGTAATGCGGCTGATCTTTCGTTTTCTTGCATGCTTATTAAAAGTTTTGCTTTTATTATTTTTATAATTGGAGTACTGCCTCGCACCTAATCTGTGATACAGCAATCTTGTATTTAAATACACATCATTTTATGTATACCAAATTACAATATTTTTGTATACATTTAAAATAAATTTTAAAATAATTCAGATGAATGTACTTATTGACGGCCTACACTTTCCGGAAGGCCCCGCCTTTGATCAGCAAGGCGATATATGGCTGGTAGAAAAAGAAGCCGGCAACCTAATCCGCTACAGAGATAACAAGCACGATCGCATACAGGTTGGCGGACATCCCAACGGGATTGCTGTTGCGCCAGACGGAACGATCTGGTTCTGCGACGCATTACAAAACAGCATCCGCAGGTATAACCCTGCCAACAGCAGCTGCGAAACCCGCCTTAATGAATTGAACAACAAAGCATTAAAAATGCCCAACGACTTATGCTTTGACAGCAGCGGAAACCTGTTATTTACCTGTCCGGGAAGCGAATTGACAGATGGAACAGGCTACATCTGCTGCCTACAGACCAATGGCACTGCTCATGCAGTCCATCAGAACATGTACTATCCGAACGGACTAGCCTTTGCCCCCAATAGCAGCAGACTATATGTTGCTGAAACAGGCAGTAAATGGATCTGGAAAATGAACTGGAATGCCTTATCATGCCAAATGGATTCCATTGAAAAATTTGCACTTGCAGGTGGACAGATCGGACCCGATGGGATCGCATTTGATGAGGAAGGCAATTTATTTGTTGCCATATATGGCTCATCGCATATCTTAGTGCTGGATCAAAGCGGTACAGCCACTAAAAAAATTCAAACATCAGGAAAAAACCCAACCAATTGTGCACTAGACCCATCCGGAGTAATTGGATTGATTATTACAGAAGCGGAAAAGGGGCAATTACTACAACTGAATCACACAAAAAAGGGGATATTATAGTCTATATCCCCTTCTCTTTTGTATATTCTAGTAAAACCTTAAACAAGCTCCAAAGCCTCCTGCTCGCCTCGATCGAGATGATGCACCAGCGTCTCATAAGCCCTGTTCCAATCATTCGCTTTTAATGCATCCACAATCGCACGATGCTCTTGCTCGGTATCCAGGTAATCCTCCATCTGCCCAAGAATAGCACCCAATTTCATGTGAAATAAAGGTATATTGCTATTTTTATAAATCGCAATTAACCTGGAATTACAAGTCCCCTCGATAATACGTTCATGAAAGCGTACATCTGCCTCACAAGCTCCACCATAATACCCTTTGCTGACCATATCCGAAAAGTCATTGCAGATCAATTCCAAATCATCAATCAGTTCTTTATTCTTTTTTGAAAACAAAATCTTTAAAGCACCGACTTCAAGCAATTCACGCAGTTCACGGATATCCCGCACATCCTCGACGGTCATCTTTTTCACAAAGCAACCTCCTTTTTCACCAAATTCCACCAGACTCTCTCCCGCCAAACGCATAAAGGCTTCGCGAACAGCCACTCTGCTTACAGCCAGCTTATCGGCCCAGGCACTTTCGACCAACCGCGCCCCGCCAGCGAGCTGACTTGATAAAATCTTCTTGCGGACTTCCAAATACACCTTATTGGCAAGCGAATCCTCTTTCATATTGTATACAATTTTCTACAAAAATAAGAATACAAAATCATTTAAAAAATTTAAACAATATATTCCTTTACTAAAACGCCCCTTCACGGGCACCATACTGTCTCCCCGGTGACAAATAGAATAGCTCTGCCTTAGATTTCCAACTGGTTGTATGATTCCCTTTGAGGATATTTATATTAAAGCTACTATTTTTCGATGGATTTTTCACATTCCAGAAACCATCTTTCAAGCCCACGACAATCACTTCATATTCCTGATCCGCAGGAACAGCGATTTCAACCGTTTTATCGAGATATCGATCAGGTTTGGCAATAACGAGCATGCGATCTGCAATCCGAATCAGGTAATAATCTTCCTTTTCCTCGTAATTCACCTGTAATTTTGCTTCGGCACTTTCCACCATTTGAAAAACCGTCGCGTAACTCACTTGCGCACTTTTAGCTTTTGGACTAACCAAAACCCGCGCCCCGCGCGCCTCCGGCCAGGGCGATTTTACCTGATACTGGTCTCCAAATACAAAAGCCGTGGAATCACCCGCATAAATTTTCACCTCCCGATCGACCACCGCAGGCTTAAACATATCGATATAGGTCGTCCCGCCCATATCCTTAAACTGGTTATTCAAAACAAAGCCTGCTTCATTGATAACTGGTTTATTCAGGGTATTAATCTGCCAGTAGGGTTGAAATTCACTATTATTGGTTTCCAATTCATCCAATAACACAATAGCAGCAGGCACATCTTTCCGTTTCAGATTCAAAAACAGAAAACTCTTTGCATACGACTTTACTTTGGACGAGTAGGCCGCGGTAAGGTCTGCATTAAAGTAACTATAAGCAGGCTGGATAGGATCCGTACCAAATGCAGAAGCCCTGATTTCTCCGGTATGGTACCAGGAGTCACCGAGCACTTCCGCAACAGTACGCGGAAAGCGCTGACTAAACCGCGTCCCACCATCATTAGTTTTGGTCCGGAACAAGAGCGGCTCGGCAGGATCGCGAACCAACAGCATACTGTGCGCAACGGAACGCTTATTAAAATTAAAATCATAAGGTGATCCATAAGAAAGATATAAACCCAGATCACCCACCTGAATACCATGATGATAAATCTGCAAGGCACCGGCATCCGCATGTTGATGATTTCCAAAATGATAACCACCACCTTTTATTTCCGCAACGACCTCCTTACTTGTTTTCTCCTCACTCCATCCAGTCCGAGCAACCATAGACCCCAAAACCGGCCCAAAATCCTTGGTCAATGGCAGCTCTGAGCGATCGTAATCCGCTTTGAGCTTCGGATCATTTAACAACAGAAACAGTACTGGATTGTCAGGCAAACCACCCTGTTTCAAAAACTCAGCTTTGATCATTGCATTTCCCGAGTAAGCGTAACAAAGCAGCATTGTTTGGGGGTTCTTCCAATAAAAATCATCACTGGAATTATACTTCACATTAAACATATCGCCATCACGCAGCATTTTCCCGTCAGGTGTACGCATGTACAACCAATAATAGGGCATATTCTTGATATTATCATCAAATACGGGATAACCCAGCATACGATAATATAACCAGGCAGCATGCATTTCCCAGCCAAAGCGATAACCACCATAATCAACCCCCTGGTTGTGCCGTGGGGACTGATATTCGAACTTACGCATTGGCACAAGCTGCTCCAGAACACTATAAGCAACATATTTATACGGTTCAGGATCTTCATCATATACTGCCAAACTCCAGGACAGCATATCCCGGCAGATTTGTGCTTCATTACCATGACCATTAATAATACTCTCTAGCCCATAAAATGGTGGCCATCCCACTTCCATATCCATGACCAATCGCTTAAAATCCTTCTGCATCTGACTCTTTAAACCGGTATCCATCAGTGGATAACACCAGTCATAGACCAGTGCCCCTGTATAGATTGCCCGTCCCAATTCCCGGGTAATATCACCGTGTGTTACATTCCCAAATTCCAGAACTGACAAATAACGCGAAACCAGATCCACAGCTTCCCTGCCGACTCGTTCATCCTGCGTCATAAGGTAGTAAAAAGCTTTCTGCTCAATAACATGCTCCAGCCCTTCGTTGTAAAATATTTCCTGATTTCCATTAGTCGGAAAGGTATAAGGCGCTAAAGCGGTGACTTTCACCTTAGCCCACGCCGGACCATTCTCTTCAGACAAAAGCCGCTTCCTAACAACAGGCAAACTTTCTTTATTCACCCACAACCTTGGCCTTTCTTGCGGCGGTGTAATTTTAGGCTGATAATGCACAGCCTCTAAAGGTGCCACAGGCGGGACATAGGGCCTGATGCGCAAGCCCTGCAACATTAAATTTGCAGGTAGCCAGATTTTCAATTTTTCCGTTGTATTCAGCAGCTCAAATTTTCCAAGCTCCTGATGCCCACCTTTCAGATTATCATACACAACACGTTTTGTCACCCGTTGTTTCCCCAGTTGAAAATAGGCAACTTTTGTCAGTAAGCCTGTTTCATCTTCTTGTTTTAATCGCTCCAAATCTTGAGGCCGAGCATCTGACTCCAACGCATACCACCCTGCCTGCGGCACCTTAACCGCAACTTCAATATCTGCCACGCGATCAGGGTAACCTGCAATGGGGGCGATTTTCAACACCAGCCCCCGCCCAGCTCCTCCCGTTGGTTTTTCATAAGCGACGGTCTTTCTATTTAAGTCACCCCGACTCAAGTCAACTAGAATCTCTTTTTGCTGCGCACGGGAAACCGACACTAACCCCAATACCATAAACAACGAAAAATATGTTTTCATCACACTCATTACGAATAATACAATACAACTATTTAACCAAGGGACGGAAGTATTTCTACTCCCAACCCGGATTTTGTGTCAACTTTGGATTCACATCCCTTTCCGCCTGCGGAATAGGCCACAGATAATAATGATCCGGAAACCCCCGCTGCCTGATCTGCGTTCCGTTAAAATCTGTCATCCAAACTTTATCCACGACATCTTTTGCGATTTTCCATCGTCGGATATCCGAATACCGCTGCCCCTCACCAGCCAGCTCTACCATGCGTTCGCGACGTATTTTTTCACGCATTAACGCCTTACTCAAGCCAGAAGGCAAATCAGGCATTTTAACTCTCTTACGAACTGCATTCACCGCATCATAGACCGTTTGATCAGGTGCACCCAGGGCCTCATTCTTTGCTTCAGCATACATCAGCAGCACGTCCGCCAGGCGAATCAACGGAAAGTTTTGTGGCATATTATCCTGAAGTGTATAAACAGAACCTGTCTCCACAAATTTCCGCCAGGCGTAGCTGCCGTTTGTCCACACAGGCACATAAGCATTCGGATCGGTACTCGCCACCGGAAACTTGTACAGATAAGACACACCACCACGCCCCACAAAAGTCGACCATGGCACAACAATAGACTGCTGCAAGCGTGGATCACGTTTTTCAAAAAGCTTACGTACCGAAGCCTCATCTTTCCAGTCTTCCACACTATTGGGATTAAAAGGCTGCCCTTTTGCATTGGTATAATTCGCAAAATCAAAGGGCGCTCCATCTTCCATATCAAAAGCATTGACAAGCTGAGGTGTGGGCCTTGTCCTCTGGGATCCTGTCGTCGCACCCCGAGCATTCCCATAATTACGATCGGTCGCTATACCGTTCCCCTGTTCAGCAATATATTGCACATCAAAGATCACTTCACTATTGTTATTTCCGGCAACCCGAAACAAACTATGGAAATCAGCAAGCAACTTGCGGTCACTTTTATCCATCAGCTCCTTAAAATCAGCAGCAGCTTTTGCATATTCCTTTGCCCAAAGATGCGCTTTGCCCCGCATGGCGAGGGCCGCCCATTTGGTCACACGCCCCTTATTTGAAGCATCATATGTATCCGGCAATGTCTCATAGGCTTCGGTCATATCTTTGACTATAAACGCATACACCTCTTTCTCCGTATTGCGGGGCTCATAAGATTCATCCACATTGATCGGGCTGTCATACAAAGGAACTCCCCCGAAATAATCCCATAATTTAAAATAAAAATACCCCCGGAAAAACTTAGCTTCGCCAATACTCCGTTTTTTTATAGCTTCACTCATTGCGATAGCAGGAATATTCTTCAGGGCCGTATTTGCACGATACACTCCTTTAAAAAATATCCCCCAAGAGGTGAGGTAAAAACCCGCATTGGCAGGAAAAACACCCGTTGTCAATCCCGTTGCAAAAGACTGATAGGATATATCGGTAAAATCATCCATCATCCCATAAATCACAATACTATTTGTAAATTCCCTATTGGCATGGTAAAGGGTATTCACCCCCATGACAGCATCTTGCTCAGACTTCCAAAAACTCTCCTCCGAAAGACCGACCAATGAGTTTCGGTCCAAAAAATCACTACAAGAACTTAGTAGCGCTAATGCAAGTGATGCAATTATTATCTTGTTAAATTTCTTAATCATGGCTTTTCGTCTTAAAATGTAACATTTAAACCAACTACCCATTGTTTCATTAAGGGATAAGAGACACTGGCGTTCTCCGGATTATAACCTTTGAACTTTGTGAATGTAAAGTAATTCTCCAGATTAGCGAATACACGTAATCTATCCACTTTAAATTTCGCCGAAGCTTCTTTTGGCAGCGCATAACCCAGCTGTAGCGATTTTATCCTCAAAAACGAGGTATTCTGCAACCAATAATCACTATACACGGTATTTAAAGCACTGCCCGAAGTACGCAGTCGCGGATATTCGGTAGAATGGTTTTCAGGTGTCCAGCGATTTAATATTTCGGCATTCTGCAAGAAACCTTCATTAATGTTGAACGTATTAAAACCGTCGTTACCCCAATATTGCTTCACACCACTAACACCCTGTGCCACGACGTTCAGATCAAAGCCTTTATAACCGGCATTCAGACTCAGTCCGTAAGTTACTTTAGGCAATCCCGAATAATTCTTGACAACCCTATCCTCCTCATTGAACACCTTGTCACCGTTCACATCTTTGTACAACATATCCCCCGGCTTAGGCTCTCCGCCTACATATGTCCCAAAAGTATAACCATCTGCCTTCAATTGATCAATTTCACTTTGATCCTGTATAATTCGATCAAATTCAAGCATAAAGAAACTATTGAAAGGCTTTCCTTCCATCGTAATATAACTTTCGTTGATTGATCTATTGCCATTGAACTTAATCACTTTATTATTCAGGAAGGACAGGTTACCATTTAAACCGTAGGACCAATCTGCACCTATTTTCCCAAAGTATCCAAGCTGAAGATCAACCCCTCTGTTACGCATCTCGGCAACATTTTGCCAAGGCGGTGAAAAGTTACCCATCACCATAGGAATAGGGATCTTCGTCAGGATATCAGATGTATTGCGATCAAAATATTCTGCACTAAAAGTCAACCTATTATTTAATAGAGCAAGATCCAAACCGATATTAGCAATCGTGGTCGTTTCCCACTTTATTTTACTGTTCGCGATTTCCTTTGGCGCCACTCCTTGCTTCAGCTGACCGCCAAATGGATATAAATAGGAACCGTATACGACTTGATAAGTATAATCGCCGATTCTATTATTCCCCAGCTTACCCCATGAACCACGAATTTTAATTTCATCAAATACAGCTTTCAAAGGCTGAGCAAACGCCTCTTCCGTTACACGCCAGCCCGCTGAAAAGGACGGGAAGAACCCCCATCTATTCTCCTTTGCAAATCGGGAAGAACCGTCATAGCGTGCATTTGCTTCAAATAGATATTTCCCCTTAAAATCATAATTCAAACGGCCGAAATAAGACTGGAGGGCATCATCTGTTCCGGAACCATTGATCGCTTCAAGGTTTGCCCCCGCATCCAGAATATAGATCGCATCATCCCCCAATATATCATTCTTTTTTGCATCAAATTTGTCCAGACGGTTATACTGCTGATCAAAACCCAGCAATACCGCCAAATGGTGATTCTCAGCAATTGTTTCACGATACCGCAACAAGGTATTCAACACCGTTGTATAATTACGGATACTACCATTGAACAAACTACTTACGCTTGGCTTTTTTTGATATTCCAATCCAGTCTGTAAATTCCACAAGGAGTAAGGCCGCACATATTCCCAATTCCGATTATTATTGTAATTAAAACCAAAACTACTCTCCCACTCTAGATTTTCCATGAAATTTACTATACTAAAAAACTTAAGACCAAGCCTTTGTCTTTCGTAATCACCCCGAATATTATCTACATAAGCTCTTGGATTAGCACCCTGAGGGAGCCCTGGAAACATCTCCCCTCCATAACGACCGTCCTCATACAGTGGAACAACCCCGGGCGTGGTATTACGAATCGCTCCAAAAAAGCTATTCACATCCAGCGGCTGACGGTTTGACCAGGTACCAAAAACATTTCCGCCCAATGTCAAGAAATTCTTGATTTTCGTATCGGCATTAATCCGAAAATCATATTTTTTATAACCAGAATTATCCACTACCCCCTTATTATCCAGAAAACCCAAGGACATGGCAAAATTTCCTTTTTTTCCACCGCCACGAACAGACAGCGTATGCTCGGTTAAGGGTGCGGTATTCAGCATTTCCTTGTACCAATCTGTATTTGGATACAGCGGATTACCGGCCGCCGACTCCTTTCTCCAGGTATCAATTAATTCAGCACTATATTTTTCTCGCCCTTCTGACTCGTTTACAAGCTCCATATGGGTTGCCATATCGGTTATAAAATCGATATTTTTAGCCACTTGCTGACGCCCGAAGTACCCATTATAAGTTACAGTAAAATCTTCTCCTTTACCGCGCTTGGTGGTTACCAATATAACGCCATTCGCAGCGCGGGAACCATATATGGCAGCCGATGACGCATCCTTCAACACGGATATGCTTTCTACGTCATTGGGATTCACATCATTCAACGCACCGGGCACCCCATCAATGACAACCAAAGGGGAAGCATCATTCATTGTCCCCTTGCCACGAATCAACAGGTCAAATCCTTCTGCACCGGGACTACCGGAGGTCTGCGCGATATTAAGCCCAGAAGCCTTACCGACCAAAGCAGACGCCAAATTCATGTTTGGCCGACTCACCGTTGACTCATCAAATCTAACACTGGAAACAGAACCTGTCAGATTCTCTTTCTTCTGCTTACCATAACCAACTACAACGACTTCATCAAGGGCATTTTCATTCGTTTCAAGCACCAAAGCCTGCACGTCACTCGCCGAGACCACCTTTGTACTAAAACCAATTAGACGAAACTGAATGCGATCCGAAGATGCCCCATTCAATTTAAAACGTCCTTCCTGGTCTGTCACCGTAACAGATGAGTTTTTAAGATTGCGCACCTCCACCCCAGCCAAGGGCTGACCTTTCGCATCGAGCACCTGCCCAACGATCTGCTGTTGAAAATTTGCTGCGTTCCCAGCCGAATTAAGAACGCGTTGAATAGGAATCTTTTCCAGGTGAGGAAAAGACGGAACGGTGGCAAACGCACCCATTGAAATAAAAGGCAGTCCGACCAAAAGACAGTTCCTGTTTATCACATCCCGGATTTTAATCTGTTTTAGTATCATGAATACTCAGGTTAAAGTGGTTAAATAAATGATTTATAAGCTCTTCAGTTTATTGGTATTTAAAAGAAGCGGTATTTCGTAGTCCTGATTTATGATGACTCCGCCTCTATACTTTATCATAGTGAATACAATAATATATATTTTTTGTATACAATTCAATATTTTTTTTATTTTTTTACAAAAAGACCTTTATAATAAATACAGATTAGTATAACTAAACCATCCATTAAATTAATCAATGAGAAGACTAAATTGAATTTAGCAATGTGCTGCCAATATTTTTGTATACAATTTACATTATTTTTTGTATATTTATTTTTAATAAACTAATTTTGACATAACCAGATAAATCAAAAAAATAACCATTGACCGACAATGAAACAACAAATAAACTGCGTTTGGCTATTGCTATTGATATCATTTCTATCTTCCTGTTCTACCCGGGACGAAAAGGAGACAGCCATAATCAACAGCATCCAATTGGAAAATAGCATACTTTCCTTATCCAAAGAAGCCACCGGCCTGCAGGTTCCATGGGATTTACAATACGACCGTGTGAACCAGGCTATTTTATTTTCGGAAATCGGCGGAAGTATCCGAAGGCTGGATATACAAACAAAAACGGTCAGCTTAGTTGACAGCCTAAAAGAGGTCTACCATCAACGTACGCTTGGGCTGTTAGGCATGTTTTTGTATCAGCCTGAACACGAACAGGCCTATCTCTATCTTTCCTATACCAGTAAAAGAGACAGTCTTATTTTTTCAAATTTATACCGCTATGATTACAGTGCCGATGGCAGACTGTCCAACCCAAAGCTCCTTTTGCAGATACCGGGCAATACCGGACACAACGGTTCGCGTGTCATTGTATCTTCTGACAAGAAAGTCTATTGGGCGACAGGCGATGCGGCAAGCGATACCTTTGCACAGGATAGCAGTTCGTTAAACGGAAAGATCCTGCGGTTAAACCTAGATGGTACGATTCCTTCGGATAACCCGATCGCAAACAGTTATGTTTACGCCTGGGGTTTCCGTAATATGCAGGGACTTACCCATAACGACAAAGGGACGATCTACACCTCCGAACATGGGGATGCCATTGAAGATGAGATTAATCTTATCCAGCCCCTTAAAAATTATGGTTGGCCACAAATTGAAGGTATGATTGATACCGAAAAGGAGAAAGCCATAGCCAAGCTAAGTCCTCGAACCGAACCCATAAAAGCGTGGACACCAGTTGTTGCCCCCTCCGGAATGGCTTATTATGGCGCCGCTACCATTCCTGAATGGCAGAACAGCTTGATTTTAGCAACGCTAAAAAACCAGTCCTTACGGATTTTGAAATTATCAGCCGATGGTAAAAAGGTAACAGATGAAAAAATCTTATTTAAAGATCAGCTTGGCCGGCTGCGTTCGGTCCTGGTTTTACCAAATGGCGATATCTATTTCTGTTCCAGCAACCGCGACTGGAATCCGCAAAAAGGATTTCCGAAGCCAGATGACGATGTTATTTATCGGCTTCGGCTTTCAGATAAAGCAGTAGCTCCCATCCTCAAGCCACAAACGGCCAACGCTATCGCGCCGAGTGTAAAAAACGGGCAAACAATATACGATTCCTACTGCGCTTCCTGCCACAAATCTGACGGTAAGGGACTGACAAATACGTTTCCGCCATTAGCACAGTCAGCCACAGTCATTGGTGAGCCTACAACACTGTTAAAGCTACTTTTGCATGGACTGAACGGTCAGTCGATCAATGGGGTCAACTATGAGGGCGCAATGCCAGCATTTTCGTTTCTCAAAGACGAGGAGGTCATCGCAGTTGCAAATTATATTCGAACTCATTTTGGGAATAATGCCTCTAAAATCAACCAACAGAACTTAAACTCATTACGCTAAATTTATGAAACAACAACAGGCCCCCAAACGCTCCTTATTCAAGAACTGGTTATCCATCCTGGGACCGGGTATCATTACTGCGGCGCTGGTTTTCGGCCCAAGTAAAATGACCATTACCTCAAAAATGGGTGCCGATTACGGTTTTTCACTCCTTTGGGTCGTCGTTGTCGCCATCTGTTTTATGACAGTATTCACCAATATGGCGGCACGCATCGGCATCGCCCGTGACGAATCCCTCCTCACCTTAATCCGAAATAAATTCGGAGAGACAACATCCATTGTTATTGGCATCGGTATTTTCCTGGTCGCCACCTGCTTCCAATCGGGCAATGCGACTGGCGTATCTATTTCCATTTCAGAAGCAACAGGAACGAATCCGCAAATTTGGATTATTGTGTTCAATGTGATCGGTATTCTGTTACTCTTCTTTAAATCATTCTACGCATTGCTGGAAAAATTAATGCTGGCATTGATCATCCTTATGCTCTTTGCCTTTCTTTCAACAGCGATTATGATTGAAACACCTGTAGGCGACTTTCTTAAAGGATTTGTACCCAGTATTCCGCCCAGCTCAGTCGGCCTGATCATTGCTTTTACAGCTTCCTGTTTTTCGATTGTGGGTGCTTTCTATCAAAGTTATCTTGTACAATCCAGGCGCAAATTATCTAGCGATCGGCAGACAACCCAAAGGCAGCTCATGGGGAGTCGGATTGGCATCATTATCCTTGGCATTATGAGTGCCGCCGTGATGGTATGTGCCGCGAACACACTCCATCCACAGGGTATCAAACTGAGTTCGGCAGCCGAAATGGGGCGTGCACTGGAGCCGCTTTTGGGAACTTACGCTTCGCACCTCTTTTTCATTGGACTGTTTGGAGCCTCTTTTTCGTCCTTAATTGGAAATGCTGTCCTCGGTGGCTCATTACTCGGTGATACCTTTGGTTATGGCAATAACCTGAACCACCCGAAAGTCAAGCTGTTCATTTCCCTGGTTATGATTTTTGGTTCTGCCATTGCGCTTATCTTCGGAAATCTACCTTTAGAACTGATTGTTTTTGCGCAAAGCATCACCATTTTCCTTGTTCCTTTTATCGGTATAATCCTATTTCTTATCGCCAACGACAAGGAGATCATGGGCGATCTCCGAAACAAACCATTGACGAAATTTTGGGCCATCCTGGGACTTGTATTGCTCATCGCCCTCGCTATCAGTAATTTTTACAATTTAATCAAATAAACCAGCTATGGATAACAACACTTTAGCAGCATTAGAGCAACAGATACTCGCACCATCGGCGGAGCTCATTGAAGACATAAAAAAAATCGAGGGAGATATCCTATTCTTAGGAATTGGCGGAAAAATGGGACCAAGCATGGCTAGATTAGCTATTCAGGCCATTGAAGCTGCCGGAATCGAAAAAAAGGTCATTGGCGTATCACGCTTTTCAACAAAAGAGCTACAGCAGGAATTGGAAGATATCGGTATCTCAACCATTGCCTGTGACCTATTGGATCCCAATCAGCTCAAACAGCTTCCGCAGGTTCCCAATGTTATTTACCTGGCCGGGCATAAATTCGGGACAACCGGAAATGAGGACTTCACCTGGGCGATGAACACCTACCTCCCTGGGATGGTTGCCTCCCATTTCGAAAAATCCAATATTGTCGCCTTCTCATCAGGTAATGTACTTCCTTTTGTTCCCATCAATCGTGCCGGTGTATCTGAAGAAACCACGCCGGAACCCCTAGGTGAATATGCCCAATCCTGCTTGGGCCGAGAGCGCATTTTCGAATATTTTGCCAAGAAAAACCATACGCCGACCCTGATCTATCGGCTAAACTACGCTGTCGATTTTCGCTATGGTGTGTTGGTTGAAATAGCAAAGGCTGTCAAGGAGCAATTACCCATAGACCTGACCACCGAAAACGTCAATGTAATCTGGCAAGGGGACGCGAATGAAATCGCTTTAAGATCCTTATTGCACTGCCAGACACCTGCCAAAATACTAAATGTAACCGGCCCTGAAATTTTATCTATTCGTTGGATCGCCGAGCGATTTGCCGAACATTTCAACAGCACACCAATATTTATAAACCAAGCTGCAGGAACCGCCCTGCTCAACAATGCTTCTGAATGCCATCGTTTATTTGGTTATCCTAAAACGACCATTCGGGAAGCCATTGCTATTACAGCACATTGGTTAATGAACGGCGGTGAACTCTGGAACAAAGACACTCATTTTCAAGAAAGAAAAGGGAAATTTTAAGGAAAAAAAATTATTCCAATGAAAAAATTAGACGCTAATTTACAACAACATCTCTGGGCTGGAACTGTCATCCCCGCCCATCCCCTTGCTCTTCATGAGGACCGTAGTATAGATGAGGAGTCTCAACGTCTTTTGACAAAATATTATATCGCAAGTGGAGCCGGAGGAATTGCCGTCGCCGTACATTCTACCCAGTTCGAAATTCGTGATCCAAAAATCAATCTATTCGAAACAGTTTTAAAATGGGCCAGCGAAGAGGTGGACAAGGCGCAACTTCAACGGCCCTTCCTTAAGATTGCAGGCATCTGCGGGCCTACCGAGCAAGCCATTCAGGAAGCAAGCACAGCGCTTAAATATGGTTATGATATAGGCTTATTAAGTATGGGTGGGCTCAACGGCTGGACAGAAAAGGCTATACTCGATCGGGTGCGTGCGATCGCCGCTATCATTCCGGTATTTGGATTCTATCTCCAACCCTCGGTGGGTGGGCGTATTTTTTCCTATTCCTTTTGGCAGGAATTTGTTGCGATAGAAAATGTTGTTGCCATCAAATGTGCTTCTTTCAATCGTTACCAAACACTGGATGTTATGCGTGCGCTCGCAAATTCAAATCGTAGCGACCAAATCGCCATGTATACGGGCAATGATGACAATATCGTCAATGACTTAATGACCACTTATCAATTTCCAGTGAACGGGAAGATCGTAGCTATAGATTTTAAGGGGGGCTTACTAGGGCATTGGGCCGTGTGGACGCAAAAAGCAGTCACGCTTCTGGAAGAAATTAAGACTTACAAGCGCCATCCTGATAATCAGACAGCAAATCACCTTTTAAGCAAAGCCATTGCTATAACCGACAGTAATGCTGCATTTTTTGATCCAGCAAATGCATTTCATGGCTGTATACCGGGCCTCCATGAAGTCCTCACACGCCAGGGCTTGATGAAGGGTATTTGGTGTATCAATCCAAACGAGCAACTATCGCCTGGGCAAAAAGAAGAAATTGACCGTGTGTACAGCGATTATCCAGAACTAAACGATGATGCTTTTGTACTGCACTTCCTAAATTCCAGATAATACCGATAGCGTGGTCTGAAAATATTTTCAGGATCTTGGTTCAGCCATATTTCTACAACAATGTTGAGTCATTTTAGAGTCAACATTGTTGTTATTGACTTCCCAGGGCAGGACTGTTTGATTTTCACAACAATTTGTTTGAATTCTATATATTTTGTTTCCATCAATGGAATTATTTTTGTCGACAAATTATCAAGATGGAAAAAAACGCTAAACCCCGCCAATCTTTTATTCCGACGATACTGGCTTTTGCACTAGTTCCCATAACAGGACTTGCTACTGACATCTATCTCCCTTCGATGCCACAAATGGCTTTGGAACTCGGTCTCAGTGAGAGTCGCATCCAGTTAACGCTTTCATTGTTTTTGATCAGCTATGGTATCGCACAATTCTTCACCGGCGCGCTTGTCGATGCATGGGGAAGATATAAAATTAACCTAATTTCACTGTTTCTCTTCATCCTTAGTTTTTGGATAACGGCAACCACCCATGATATCTGGGTTATTTACGGTATGCGTATTCTCCAGGGAATTCTGTCTGCGTTCGTTGTGATTTCCAAACGGGCGTACTTTGTGGATGTGTATGAAGGTGAACAGCGCAAACATTACCTCAGCATCATGACTATCGTCTGGTCTATCGGACCTATTATTGCTCCTTTTATTGGTGGATACCTGCAAACACAGTTTGGATGGCGTTCTAACTTTATAGTTCTAGCCGTGTATAGCGCCATCCTTTTTGTGCTGGAGTTGATCTTCTCCGGAGAGACGATTAGACAAAGAAAACCATTGCATATCAGCTATCTTATCGGCGAATTCAAAATGATGTTAAAGACCAACGACTTTACCTTTGGGGTATTGATGTGTGGAATATCTTATGGACTTGTTATGTTTTATAATCTTAGTGGCCCGTTTTTCATCGAGCACCAATTGGGTTACGGGGCAATCACCACAGGCTACACATCACTTATCATGGGATTGGCCTGGATGTGTGGGGGCTTTATTGGAAAAGCATTGATCAAAAAAGCCCTTCTCCCCAAATTGCGAATTGCGAATTTTATTCAGATCATCTTGGTATTAGTCATGATTGTGGTCTCTCCTTATATAGCAAATTTATATACGTTGACATTTTTCGCGTTTGCCATCCATTGCACGGCCGGATTTATATTTAACAACTATTTCAGTTATTGTCTGGGCAGATTTCCCTTGTCCGCAGGGATTGCAGGCGGATTAGTCGGTGGAATTACCTACCTGGTCACATCCTCCTTAAGTTATGGCACTGTCAGCTTGGTCAACCCGTCGTCTCAGCTTGAAATCGGACTGGGCTATGCCTTATTTGCAGTATTGGGTTTGCTTACGCTTCTTTTCATTAGCAAACTAGCTAAAACGAATAGGCTGTAAAATAAACAAATAAAACAACATTGTAGATTTTAAGCTACACATTCCGATATGGGTGCTATTTTATTTTTGGAATAAGTTTAAAACAGCTACCTTTGTATCATCATAATTTAGGTTTATAATTGGTTATTAAAGGTTTTCATTCTCCCCGTTTGAAAACCTTTTTTTATGCAATACAATTCTCCTTAATTTTCTTTCACACTAAATTTCTCGATGTAGGTACGTGGACTTTCTTTATAGAATTTCTTAAAGGTCTTACTAAAGTATTTTGGATCATTGAAACCGACTTGATAGGCAACTTCGCTAATACTCAGTTCGCTGTTGTGTACTAATATGTGTGCTGCTTTTTTTAGACGTACCATATTGATAAATTCGACCAGATTCAGGCCAGTTTGCTGTTTTATTTTGCGGTATAAAACGGATCGGCTCACCCCTATTGCCTTTGTCAATTCCTGTACGCCGAAGTCTTCACAGCCCAGATTTTCCTCCACGATACCCAATACCTGATCCAAAAAACGCGTTCTTTCCGTTGTCTCTGTTCCCTGGCCTCCCAGCAGATAATTTTGCACAAACTTTTCTTCCAAACGTTTTCTTGTCTGTATAATGTTGGCTATTTTCTGAATTAGGTGCGGCATACTGAATGGTTTGGTAATATAATCGTCGGTACCAACTTCAAAGGCTTCAGTAATATAAGGATCGGCCGTTCGGGCAGTCAATAAAATAACAGGGATGTGGTTTGTGCTATTATCGTTTTTTATTTGCTGCAATAATGTTATCCCATCGCAATTGGGCATCGTTACGTCAGAGATAATAATGTCAGGCTGCCGCGTATGAACTAATGCCAGCGCCTCATTTCCGTCATTGGCCTCTAAAACCAAATATTTCTTGCGTAAATTTTCAGAAAGGAAACATCTGAGCTCCACATTATCTTCAGCAACTAGTATAATCGGTTTTTCATCCGCTATGCGCTCCGCTTCAACTTCGTTTTTTTCATCATCATCCACCGGTTGATCCGTGTGTTCGGCCACATCGGATTCAGGCATATCCGTTAAAAGATCCATGGTACCTGAGGCATCCATACCCAAATTCTGCTGAGGCAGACTAATCCGGAAAACAGTATTGTACGCCAAAGCTTCTTTTGCCATATTACTCGCTACGGTTAACAAACCGCCATGCAACTGAATAATGGATCGTGACAATGCAAGTCCAATGCCACTGCTGGTAGCGACGAATCCCTCGCTATTTGCCTGGTAAAACTGCTCAAATACATGGGGAATATCTTTTGCCGGAATCCCTCTGCCGGAATCCCATACGGAAACAATTAATCTGGCATCACCTCCAACGTCCTGCAATTCGGTTTGTACTTTTATCCGTCCCCCCTTATCTGTAAATTTAAAGGCATTGTAGATTAGATTGACAAGTACTTTTTCAAACTGCTCAGGATCCAGTGTTGTCCTGTAATCGATGGGGATATTATTTTCGAGAAAAAACTGGATATTATTCTTTTCTGCGATAAAATGGAAGTTTAGTAAAACATTTTTAAGGTATTCGGCGACCAGAACTTTCTGATAGTTCAGTTTCATTTTTCCACCTTCCTGTTTTCGAAAATCAAGCAGCTGATTAACTAAATTCATTAATCGGTCAGCATTTCGTGTGGCATATCCCAAATGTTCCTTTGCATATTCCGATAGAGACTGATCCGTCTTCAACTGATTCAATGGACCTATAATCAACGACAAAGGTGTACGGAATTCATGTGAGATATTTGTAAAGAAATTCAGTTTAGCTTCATGCAATTCCTCTTGCTTTTCTGAAGCGAGCTTCCGAATCAAAAGGTCACGTTTTAAGTTATTTCGACCATGAAAAAAACGAATAATCAAAAATACAACAAAGCCTAAAATCAAAAAATAACCGGTATAAGCCCACCATGTTTTCCATGGTGCAGGGAGAATCCTTATTTTTAACATCCGTGGCTTTTCATTCCAAATACCATCGTTATTAGATCCTTTTATCCAGAGTTCATAATTGCCCGGATCTAAATTCGTGTAGGTCGCTACCGGGTTTGTTACGTAGTTCCACTCCTGATCAAAACCTTTTAAATAATAAGCATATTGGTTTTTTTCGGGATGAACATAGTTCAACACACTGAATTCTAAGCTAAATACATTCTGATTATGATCCAGCACCAATTCATCCATCATGGAAATATCCTTGGCAATTATGCCATCCACGTCAGGCCTGACAGAGCGGTTAAACAGTTTGAGATCGGTAAACTGTATCGGCGGAACATAACTATTTACACTCAGGCTATCGGGATTGAACAGCGTAAAACCTGAGAAACTACCGAAAGCGAATTTTCCATCGCGCAGTATTGTGGCTGCATTTTGAATATACTCATTCCCCGGCAAGCCATCCACTTTTGTATAACTTCTAACGCTTCCCACCTGCGGGTCGAAACAGGTAATCCCAGTGTTGGTGCTCAACCATAATTTGTTTTTAAGATCGCTCAAAATACCAAAAACATTGTTTATCGGCAGACCATTCTGTTCATTGAAACGCTTAAAGGCTTTCTTTTCGGGTAGATACCGATTTAAACCACCCATATAGGTTCCGATCCAGATCTGCCCTTTTCTATCTTCGTGAATGCTGATAATATCGTTGCCACTAATCGAAAGGGAATCATTTTTGTGGTTAAAAAAAGAGACAAATTTATCCGTTCCAGCTATTTTAAGATTTAGTCCATTGGAAGTCCCGATCCATAGGTTACCTTTGGAATCCTCCAACAGTGCTCTAACCATGTTCGAACTTAACTGTTTGCCAGCCACATCGAACGTCTGAAAATAGCCCGGCTTCTGATGCTTCCTGAGGACCTGCAAACCACCGCCAAATGTGCCGATCCAAATATCTCCCTGACGATCTTCCAGTAGTGCATACACGTTATTGTTTGCCAGTCCATTGATGACATTTGGATCAAAACGAAAATGTTCGTAAACCTGTTGTCCTTTACGTCTCAAATTTAATCCACCATCATAAGTGCCAACCCACAAATTTCCCTCCCGATCGTGACAGATCGATTTCACATTATTATGGCTTAAGCTTCCAGTATTATTTTTATCGTGCCTTTCATTAAAAAAGGAACCATTATATCGGTTAAAATAGTTCAATCCACCACCCTCTGTCCCAATGACTAGCTCTCCATTCGGATTTTCCAAAAAGGCGCTGACAACATTATAGCTTAAGCTATTTCGTCGGGACTGATGCGTAAAATTCTGAAAATTCGGGATATCCTTATCATAGATATTGATTCCGCCAAAATAAGTACCGATCCAGATGGATCCTCTTTTATCCTGAAAAATTGGCCGAATAGAGTTGTTACTTAGACTATTGGGATTATTGTCGTCGGCCTGTATAAATAATAGCTTTCCATTTTGATACAGATAGAGACCATTGAATGTTCCAATCCAGATGCTTCCATCATCAGCCTTCTTAAGCGAACGCACATCCTGATTAGCTAAATTTGCGGTCTGGCTATCGAGACCAATCAGGGAAGATACTTCGCCCGTATTTTCATTAATTATTTTTATTCCATTATATTTCGTTCCCACCCAAAAAACTCCGGGAGAAAATTCCAGTACAGCCTGAAATCGTTGATTTACTTTATTAATCAATCCTTTCTGATTAAAATAGGTGCGTAACACTTTCAATCTATTCCCGTCCCTAGAAGCTGATTGCATGAGTACAATTGCATCATCTGTGCATAACCATAATCTTTTCTTCCCGTCTTCGTAGATTGTTCTAAAATTTCTAAAATACGAACGTCCATTGCTCCCTTCTACTGTAACCTCATTAAAAACAAGCTCTGCCTCCAAATGAGTACCTTCTTTTATCCGGTATAATCCAACATTTGTTGCGACCCAAATTACGTCTTTAGAATCTTGGAAAATCTGATGCACATTTACCTCTATCTTCCCACTGTTGCTCTCTACTACGGGCAAAGAGATGCGCGTAAAATTATCTGCATCACGATTGTATAGGTTAAGACCACCTGTTGTACCTACCCAAAGCCGTTTTTTCTTATCTTCAGTGATCGCCTGTATAAAATTATGCTCTAAAGAAAGACTATCCTGAGGATTGCTTCTATAAATTGTAAACTTCCGGCCATCATATTTATTCAATCCGTCGCGGGTACCGATCCACATAAATCCCAAGTGGTCCTGCTCAATAGCAAAAACACTACCTTGCGATAAGCCTTCATTTACATCCAGATGTAAAAAACGATAGTTCTTTTCCTGTGCACGAGAAATAGAAAAGGTAATCAGTAAACTAAAAACCCAGAGTATACAAATACGCAATGGCATCATAAGGAATATAATTGAAATGGATAGGCTAAAAATAATCATTCCATTCTATAAAACACCAATAGTTATTTATTTAACCTATCATTTAATTGTTGCTCATAAAGCGACTCAATTCGCATTTTTTGGTTTTGATTTTCCCATAAACCAACGGGTCTATCTTTAAATCTTCCGGGGATTTTTTCACCGCTTACCCCTATTGCAAAATTTTGTCCTGATGCCCAAGGTCGCTGTATCGCCGCTCCCCGGACTTTACAATTCCACAGTACCTGTGTCACTCCGGCCCAACCGTGTCCACTTCCCCAGTTACCCCGATCCTGAACATTAATCTCGCCATCAGTTGTAATCTGATCGTACAAGGTACCTACAGCCCAACGATGATGTGGACCAATATCCGCGTGTGTATTCGTTGCATCGGACATACTAAATACATTTGGTCCCAATGTTCTCGCTCCCGTGACGTAATCATGCCTTCCTTCTGTGGTATATAATCGCGTAAACAGATTGAGCTGTCCATTGTTATTGAAAGAGTACCGACGCCCCCCTGTAATTTGAGATTTAGCATCAAGACATTTTGACCTGATGACTGTTGTCTGTTTTGCTAAGGTTCCCAAGCTTACTGCCGCGTAACCGAAATAGCGTGCTGTAATGTTGCGTACCCAAGCATTTTCAACTTTATCAAGCTCAATGGCTATCCAGCCATGGTTTTCGTCTGTTTCATTGACAAATTCCGATTCAAAACGTAAATTTTCAACCCCTACTTCCTGAATACGTCCCGGAAACTTAAAAGGCACGACCGATACCTTACCAAACTGAGGATCTATGGCCATAACGACCGGATTATCCAAAAACAGTGTATCCCCGCTAACGGCTGCGATAACACGTTCAAATTTCAATTTATATTCTTTGGTTGTCCATTGTTTTGTTCCTTCCCTTGCTATAATTTGATCCATTTTAACTGCTTTAATCCATGCCGCATTGAGTTCATAAGAAAGAAGTACTGATGCCCCTTTCTGAAAATTGTGACTATCGTCCACAACGACATACTTACTTCCGACTGGGATATATATTGACTGAACCACATGTCCTTCAGCCTGATCTTCGACATAGTTACCGTCACCTGAAATTTTCAATAGGCTACGCTGTTGCTTTCCCGTGGCACGCAATAACGTTTCACCTTCCGCATCCCCTTCTCCTCTCAATACGATACCACTCGATTTGATCAGTAAACTTCCAGGTATATTGTAAGTTCCTTTTTTCAGCATTATCGCACCTCTATATCCATCTTTACCGAGGGGTTGTCTTGCTATTTTATCAATAGCACCTTGTATCATCTGTTGATCAGTTCCATCTGCTGTAGGCTGCAATGTGATAATGCTAGCCACCGTGGGAAGCGGTCGATCCCCCTGGTGATAGCCAACCCGACTGAAATCGGGGATGATATCCCTCTTATTATCTGAAAAATAGATCAGTTTTCCCTTGGGATCTTTTCGAACCAAGCTTGACTGTAACAATCCCGAACGCAAGTTTTCCTCCCGAAGTAGGGCTTCCAAGAAATAATAATCAGCATAACTTAATGGCTTATCCACTTCGGAATTGGAAGGTTTTGATCCCGTGCTGTGCAGTAATATAAAGCCTTTATTTTTATTTGGAGGAGACATGTAGTTGTCAATCAGATTAGACATTATTGTCTGCGCTTTGCTCCAATAGTCTTTTCCCTGATCGCTGAATGTACTCAATTCCAATAGTCCCGATGCAATGACAGCGGCGGCTGAAACATCCCTGGGTTCATTTGGAATATGAGGTGCATCAAAATCCCAATACGGAATCAAATCTTTAGGCATGCGTGGATGGGCAAAAAGCCAATGCGCGACCTTCTCCGCTTGCTGCAGGTATTTTGGATCACCGGTCTCACGATAGCACATGGTATAACCATAGAGTGCCCAGGCTTCTCCCCGCGCCCATGTGGACTCATCGCTAACCCCCTGATGCGTATTTTTATGCTGTACTTCACCTGTTGCAGGATTATAGTCAATAACATGATAAGTGCTATAATCCGATCTAAAATGGTTTTTCATTGTCGTATTTGCATGACTTACAGCGATATGATAATAGCTAGAATCCCCGGTCAATCTGGTTGCCTCAAAAAGCAATTCCAAATTGAGCATATTATCAATAATGACCGGAAAATCCCAACGGTGGCTATTATGATCCCAGGAACGGATACATCCGACCTTTGCGTTAAATCGTGTTGCCAAAGTTTTAGCGGACTGGATGATAACATCCCGATAATGTGTATTGGCGGTAAGGCGATAACCGTTGCCAACACTACAAAAGATTTTAAAGCCCATATCATGAGTCTTCGCGTTATATTGTTCGTCTTCTATTGAGCTTGTCAACTCGCCCGCCAGTTCTTTCCAATTTTGTTTTCCAGATTTCTCGTATAAATACCATAAAACACCGGGGTAAAAACCACTTGTCCAATCGCCTCGTTTAACAGCAACCAGCTCGTTATTTTCGGAAAGCGTACGTGGCGATGTTAGTGTAGAATCACCTTTTTTTAGCGACTGAAGTTCCTTATAGAGCAGTTGCGACTGTCGCTCAGCAAGATCCCAGGCCTTTTTCAATTGCCTTGCGTTCTGCGCTTTTGTTTCCTGAATGCCACAAAGGATAGTTGCCAAGCCCAATATCGAAATAATACATCTTCTTTTTCCGATAAAACGATTCGAAATATCTACATATTTTGTTAGCAGCGTATTCATATTGAACATCATATTAGATTTAGGTTTGTTTAAGTAAAAGGTTAATTGGTAAGATTTATAACCAGAATAAAATTGTTATCCTTACATTACAACCATATTAAAGGATTACGGATAGGCAAGTTGCGAATGACCTCCTCCTCCTTGGGGTTATGATCCAGCTTAGCCCAAAGTTGCAAATAGCTGTTGTCTTGGTAAGCATTTGCAGCAAACACAAGGGCAGGTTGAGCGATAGGCCATTGTTCCCAGTACATCACATCTTTTTGATAAGGCCATTTGTTCTTATCACTGATATAAGGTATCATAAAATCCACTCCCTTTCTGACCATCCGTCCGTCGGGTAAAATATGTTGCCATAGCGGTTTATTTGCTGTAGACAGGATGTGGCAAATCATGGTCATCGCATCTAGATTAAAGAGCGAATAGCCAAAAGGCTTGGTCCGTTGAAGCTCACGTGGAAAACTGCCATCTTTTTCCATCTGGTTAGGTAATAAAATTTGCCGGTAGCGTTCAGCGCACATGCTGAGCAAAGCCGTATCTTGCACTAGACTCGCAAAGGATGCGACCTGCATCACCCAACATGTACCATGATTATTTGCCGCATTCATTTCATCTTTACCATATTGGTGTTCAGTCAACCAGCGCAGATATGTTGCAAACCAACGATGTATGGCATCTTTGGTCGACTGTGGAAAGTTTGGATCATTTTCGAGCACTTTGACGCCCTGCGCCACTTCCATTAAATGAATGGTATCAATAATGCCAATACCGCGACCTGTAAATCGTCCTTGTACAGCTTGGGCATACAGTAGATTGGGATTCATCATCGTCTCGGAATCGACAAACCAGGCGTTTAAATGAGCCAATGCCTGCTGCACATATTTTTTATCGGGATTCAAACGATAGGCCGAAGCTAGGGCGCCGATAATTCGGCTAAAACGGATCATGGCTTTCCGATGGGCAACAAAATTGGCTGGATTGCTCATACCATCCCGTTGGACATAGGGGGCACCCGCATCCATTGGATCTGGCCACCAATAGTCGCCTTCCGAGTAAAAGTCATGAATACCACCGCTACTTCGAACTGCAGGGTAAGCCGTCACGGTCAAGGGCTTTTGCTTCAGTGCCCATTTTGATTGCTTTTTTATAATAGGACGCAAAACCGTCATGATTTTACCCTTGAAAGATGCATTGGGTTCATTCGCCCCAGCGAACAGGGGGAGCAGCACAATCCCAATACATGTGCAAGCTAGTCTGAAGATTGATTTTAAATTCATTTCCTTAGATTTTTATGAGCTATATCGGGATAATGCGGTACTCCTTGCCCTTGACTGTTTGAAATTCAATTTCAAAAGTTTCTTTGGTTGATAAAGGCGATAATTTTTCGCGGTCAAGGATATGGTATTCTAATGAACTTGGTTTGTATAGCAATTCATTTTCAGCCCCATTGACTTTATTCCCATTTGTTCCAATTACTTTCACTGGCATAGAGGTCCGCAACTTGCATATTCCACCTATATTGGAAACGATGCGTGTCTGTTGCAATTTATTATCCTTCCAATCGATGTCTACCGTAAAGTTTCCTCTTGCTTTAATTCCCTTGATATGCCCTGTTGACCATTCATCGGGCAGCGCTGGCAATAGATGAATAGCACCATCGTGACTTTGTAGAAGCATTTCAGTCATTCCGGCCGTTGCGCCAAAATTGCCGTCGATCTGAAAAGGAGGATGTGCATCAAATAAGTTCGGATAAGCACCACCACCGCTCATCTGTGCGCGATCCAGTTTGGGATCAATAAAGTTCAGCGCATCCTTAAGAATTTTATAAGCGTGGTTTCCATCCTGTAATCTTGCCCACCAATTTGTTTTCCATGCCATCGACCAACCTGTGCTCACATCACCGCGCAAAAGCAGCGATTTTTTTGCCGCAGCGGCCAATTCACTATTTGCTGTCACGCTAATCTGGTTGCCCGGATAGAGTCCAAAAAGATGCGAAATATGCCGGTGCTGATCTTTGGGATCATCCCAATCTTTAAACCATTCTTGCAGTTGACCATATTGTCCAACCTGATAGGGATATAATTTTGCACGCGCCTGTTCCAATGTCGATTTAAACTCAGGGTCGATCTGCAGTACATCGCAAGAGCGAATAACCGCAGTAAATAGCTCGCGGATAATGGCCATATCCATCGTCGATGCCCTAGTCAATTGATATTCTTTTCCCGCTATTTTAATGGTATTTTCCGGTGATGTAGAAGGGTTTGTTATCAGGTATTTATTGTCAGGATCAGCGATCAACCAATGTAACATAAACTGAGCAGCCCCCTTCATGAGTGGATAGGCCTTATTTTGGAGAAAAGATTTATTTCCCGTAAAGCGATAATGTTCCCACAGATGGGTACTGAACCAAGCGGCGGCCATTGGCCATGCAGACCATCGCGGCATACCTTTAGGATCCCAGTCATAGCCTCCTGGAGGGGAGGTTTTGGCCCAGAGGTCCGAATTATGGTGAGCTACCCAGCCTTCCTTTATGTTGTAATTTACAGCTGCAGTTTGGGCTCCATTGACCGCCAGTTCCTCCATAAAATCAAATAGGGGCTGATGGCATTCGGACAAATTGGTATTTTCTGCCAGCCAATAATTCATTTCGGTATTGATATTCGTGGTGTAATTACTTCCCCAAGGCGGCTGTACATGATCATTCCAAATCCCCTGTAGATTAGCGGGTCTTCCACCTTGTCTCGAACTTGCAATCAGCAGGTAACGTCCAAAATGATAGTACAAAGTCAGTAAATCCAGATCTGTAGGACCTTTTGAAAATTGCATAATGCGCTGGTCGGTCGGTAAATTTACATGTGTTGAAATTCCTGCCAGTTCGAAATCTACCCTGTTAAACAGCGACCTATAATCCTTCTGATGATCTCTAAGCAGTGTTTCAAAGCTTTTTGCAGCAGCCTGTTTCAATAAATTGTTAACTGTTGTCTTTACATCCTTTCCAGCCCGGCTCGGCGATTTGTCAAAACCATTAAAACTGGTTGCTTCTGTGAGTAATAATAGTACCTCATCAGCGCCAATAATACGAAGTTTGTCCTTTTCTTGCTGCACTTTCCCTCCTTTTGCCTGTACGTTAACACGTATTTCGAAAGTCATCCCCTTTTCCTCAATGCTGTCGTAAACCACCTGTTTAGGTTCGTAATCCCGATTGGCCACAAAACTGGGGGCTTTTCCCACAAGGCTTAGTACATCGTTGCCGAGTGCTGAAACCGTACTTTTCAGTTTACTGGTCACAGACAGATCCAAAGTGATCGATTTAGCTTTATTTGCTTTTAAGCGAATGACCAAAGCCTTGTCCGGATAGCTGACAAAGCTTTCTCTTTGATATTGAACTCCTTTATACGTATAACTTACCGTACTTAGCGCCCCTTCCAAATCCAAATCCCGCCGGTAAGCTTTAACCTCTTTCTCCTCTTGATGAAAATCCAGCCACAGGTCCCCCATGGGTAAATAACGTGCCGAATAAGGGCCTTGCATTTTCTTCCAGAGCACAGCAGCCTCTTCATATTTCCCATCTAAAATAGCTTCACGTACCAATGGTAAAATTTGTGGACCATTGGGATTGTTTCCGGCCTCAGGTTCGCCCGACCACAGGGTATTATCATTAATCTGAAAACGATCCTTGCTCACCCCGCCAAAGACCATTGCTCCTGTCGTACCGTTACCCAGCGGTAGTGCCTCCTCCCAATATGCAGCAGGTTTAACATACCACAGTTGGCGCTTTTTTTGTTTATGTTGCGCATGACCACAGGTAGCGGTGACCATTATCCCGAGCAAAAGAAAAAAGCTCAAATTAGTGTTTAATTTTATCATCTCACTATTTTTCAATTGTCAACAAAGTACTTTTTGATTCGTCCATCCGTCCGGACACAACCGCTTTTCCCTCGGATAAGCGAAGCCGTATCAAGGCTCTTCCATTGTATGCCTGTACTTTTCTCGCCCCTATGGATGTTCCCTGATCAATGATCAGCTCACCATCTCCTGTAGCATCAAAATAGATCCAGTTTTTGGCATCCAGACAAAGAATATCATCTTTATCCAATACCTTGGCCTGCACCGTTACGATATCATCTTCCCGTGCAATTTCTTCAACCTGTAATTTCGCAGGTTTGCCCCAACGCTCTGTCTGATACACTTGTTCAATTTGATCTGTCATAAGCTCCTTACCATTTTTGGCAACAGCTTTGATCTGATTTTTTCCCTCACGTAACTTCACCATCCAACGCAATCCGGCAGCGGGGAAATCTTGGCTATTTCTTTTCTTTACCCCCTGACTTTCGCCATTGACAAATAGTTCGACCTCCTTCGCATTGGAATATACTTTGATCATCTTTGCCTCATCCGCCCCGCCCCAACGAACAGGCCAAGAGTGTCCGTAGATATGCAGCATGGGTTTTGAAGTCCAATACGATTGAAATACGTAATAGGATTCCTTCTTCGTAAAATCGCGTTCGACAACACCTTTCTGGTTGACATAGGGAACCGGATTATCTGGACGAACAGGTGTTGAGAAATCTTTAAAGGGCCAATATGCGGTACCCGTAAGCCAAGGCATGGTTTCCTGCTCCTTGAGGTGCCAATCAATCAAATTGCAGATATAGCTCTCACTCCAGTCTCCATCTTTGGAAACCCTTGCGGCACCACCAACAAGGGATGCATCGCCAGCCCGCTCATCGGTGGTACCATCGCCTTCTATTTTGGCTAGTGCCCGATCCGGATCCTCTGCATGGCGACGGGCATGGCTATCTCCGCCCCATTCCACATGAAGAAAATGTTTGACCTTTTTCCTCTCTTCTGCCGAGGCCGATTTATAATCTGTATACACTCCACGATACCAACCAGCCCAGATAGAGGGTGAATACACATCCACAATATCTTTACAAAAGTCACAACGTCGTATGGCGGTTTTACGACTGGGATCCAATTGGTGGGAAAGGACATGCAATTCACGCATAAATGTTCTGATTTTCTCTTTGTCGAACTCAGGAAAATCGCCGGGCCAATCATTTTCATTACCGAGCCCCCAGATAATGACAGAAGGGTGATTATAGTGCTGTTCAATCATATTTGTCAACATCCGCTTCCCCTGTTGCTGGTAGATTTCGCCGCCCAGGCCACCTCGGCACCAAGGAATTTCCTCCCAGACCAAAATACCAAGACTATCACAGGCTTCGAGCACCCTGCGGCTTTGTTGATAATGCCCCAGCCGAATAAAATTGACGCCCATCTCTTTCATCATCGTCATTTCCTGTAAAATCTGTGCGTCTGTCATCGCGGCTCCCACAGCAGCATGATCTTCATGGCGATGCGTGCCCCGAAGCAAAAGTCTTTTTCCATTCAATAAGAAGGGGCCATTATCTTTAAATTCTACGTGCCGAAAACCAAAAAGACTCTCTTCTTTAAATGTCTGCCCATCACTTTTGACGATGGTTACCAAACGATACAAAGCAGGATGATCTGGGCTCCACAATTCAGGTTTTTTAACCGTTAGTTTTCCAAAGTCAAGAGATCCTTCCAGCGAACGAACAAGCGGTGTCTGACGCAGTAGCAATTTACCGGAAGGGGCATAAAGCTGTGTTTCGACATCAAAATTTGAGCTGTTGGATCGTGTTAACAGCCGACCACGGATTTGCAATACTCCCAGCTTTCCATCGGCATCGACAGTTGGGGCAACAAAGACTTTTTCTAAGGCCGTCTGTGGTACATATTTCAAATTCAGGTGGCGATAGATACCACCATATAGGTTAAAATCGGATAGATCCGAAGGAATCATTTCGAGGTCACGCGAGTTATCTACCCGAATTGAAACAGGTATCTTGCCTTTAAACTGTGTTTTATAGGCTTCGGTTTTTTTAAACTGTTCGACAGCCTCAGTAATATCTACTGTCCATTCGTCATATCCACCAACATGCTCCCCTACCTTTTGGGTGTGGATATAAACTGTAGACTTTTGTCCAGCTCCTTCAAAATGAAGCAATGTGCGACCATTTGGGTACGGATTTTCGATGGTTAATCCTTTTCGATACCAACCTGGCCCCTGATAGTAATTCACAGCTGGATCAACGGCATCTAAAGCATTGTAACAATGAGGCAAACTAACGGTTTGCCATAGGGGAACGGATTCCGGATTACCCGCTCCGACCGGTCGTACAGCCTCCCAAATCCCTCCGAGATCACTCTTCAGAAAGTCCCATTCTTGATCAATGCGTCTTGATTCCTGCGCTTGGAGTTGTAACGCGCCAAATCCTAATAGCAGTGTCAGTATCTTATAAAATTTATTTTCTGTTATCATTAATATGCTTCTCTTTTCTTAATCTTTAGATCTGGGTTATTCATCCAAGGCTCCGGTTTTCATTTTTTTTGCAGTAGCAGTCTTATCTCTTTCAAGCTTTCCGGCTAACTCAATTTTGATTACAGTCGCCACGGCATCAACCGCCTGTTTGGGAACTTCAATTTTGATCGCATTAGGCTGTGATTTCACCTTAAGCGTTTTACCATTCGCTAAAAAACTGGCTTTTAAAACTTTATTTTTTATTGGAAGAACGACCGTTCCATCCTGAGGCCAGTCAAATATGGTCAGGTAAAGCAGGGTCTTGTCGCCCTGTTCCTTCATTGTGCATCTTCCCCACTCAAAGGGTTGCAGCGGGCTGCTTTTGGTTGCATAAATTGCTTCACTGTTTCCTTTCATCCACTTGCCTATCGTCGCCAATCTGTCTATGCTTTCCTGCGGAAAGCTTCCATCTGGTTTCGGACCGACATTGAGCAAATAATTCCCACCTTTTGATGCGATATCAACCAAATTACGAATCAATGTTTCTGCCGACTTCCATTTATGGTCAGACGTACGAAATCCCCAGGTTCCATTCATAGTCATACAAGTTTCCCAATGCTTCCCTTCCAATTCGCTCCAATCTGGAATTTTCTGTTCTGGCGTCTTTGTATCACCGGGAAAATTTGGTCTTTTCAAGCGGTCATTGGTAATAATATTCGGTTGAAGGCGCAATTGTTCCTGTAACATGCTTGCAGCCTCATCGGTCATATTTGTTGGCGTATCCCACCATAAGACGGAAATATCACCATAATTACTCAAAAGCTCTTTCACCTGCGGTACAGACACATTTTTGATATAGTCATCAAAACTCGCGGTCTCTTGCTTTGGATCCCAATGACCTTTATGCGCTAAGGTATAGGCATCTATTTGGGCTGAATCCGGATTAGGCCAGCCTTCGCGCATGAGTTTTCGCGCTGCTGAACCTCCGGGATTATTCCAGTCTTGCGCCTGTGAATAATAGAAGCCCAATTTGATTCCATACTTTTTACAGGCTGCAGCCAAAGGCTTTAACAGATCCTTACCATAAGGAGTAGCATCGACCATATTCCATTTGCTGGCTTTTGTTTCGAAAAGCGCAAATCCATCATGATGTTTGGCTGTAATAATAAGGTATTTCATACCGGCATCTTTCGCCATGCGCACCCATTCGTCGGGATTATATTGTAGGGGATTAAACTGGCCGGCCATAGCCTGATATTCGTCAACTGGGATTTTGGAACGGTTCATAATCCATTCCGCCCCCCCTCGAGCTTGTTCATGACCACGATAAACACCTCCAAATTGCGCGTATACGCCCCAATGAATAAACATACCAAACCGAGCTTCTTCCCACCATTTCATCCGCAGACTATCCGGTAGTTTATTTTCTTGCGCCATCGATGCGCCATTTGACATTCCTGAGACCAAGAGTATTAGGAATAGTATTTTATATATGTTGAGTTTAGTTTTCATGCCTATAATGGTTATTTTTAGAAACCTTTTGTTTGCGTAAATTTATCATTTCCCAAACTTTTGGCAATATCGACTTCAGACTGCGGTACGGGCCATAAAGTATCCCGCTCTCTAAATATACGTGAAGCTCCAGTAGGATCTTTGATTGCATCCATCACTTTTTTGATCGATCCCCAACGCTTTAGATCGAAGTAACGCTGCCCCTCCAAGGCCAATTCCACTCTTCTTTCCTGACGGATAATGTTGCGAAATTCTTCCTTTGTCAATCCGGGACCAAATTGTAATAAAGGCATTTTTACATCCGCACGGGATCGCACCTGATTCAATGCATCAACGGCTGTTTGCTCAGGTCCCGTACTTTCATTTTTTGCTTCTGCATACATCAGCAGAATATCAGCATAACGAAGAAATACCCAATCTTGATCACTTTGTGTAGCGTAGCTGGTTGGCCATTTGGCTTCGTTGATATATTTTCGGGGCAGAAATCCTCCCAAAACACCTTCCGCAACGGGATCAAAGGCAGAAGAAGCTGTTGTTCCACGCCATACTCCCCGATAAATTATAGATGCTTTCAAGCGAGGATCCCTGTTTTCGAAAGGATTTTTCGGATCATATTGAGCAGAAGTACTGATATTCTTACCATCAACACAATAGTAAGAATCTACTAGATAGCTCAAGGGTTGTATTGTTTTCAGATAGGAATACATCATATCAGCCGGACTATACATATTAGGCGGTAGAAATCGCGCCGAAAACATGATTTCAGGATTGTTGGTCTGTCCCGGTTTTCTGAACAGATCCCGATAACCACCCTGATAAATCGAAAATTTATTTTCATCTATTATTATTTTAGCGGCAGCGGCAGCCTCAACCCATTTTTTCTGGGTCAATAATACTCTTGTTTTATAGCCGAGTGCAGCACCTCTGACTGCATGGCCTTTATATGCCGTATTTGGCAGTTTCTCACTGGCATAATCAAGATCTGCTAAAATTGTTTCTATAACTTTATCTTTTGCTTCTCTTCCCAATTTGGCACTTGCATCGTCCATACCCAGAGGCGCTAGCGTCAAGGGTACATCGCCATAAAGATTGGTTAGCAAAAAATAGTAATGGGCTCGTATAAAACGTGCCTCAGCACTATACCGATCCCGATCCTGTTGGCTCATGCTAGTGATACGATCAATATTAGCGATCAACCGATTACATGCAGCGATCGCCTGATAGGAAATTTCGTAGCCTTCTGCTTGAATTCCTCCAGTAGTGGAGGTCAGCCCGCCCCTGGATATTGTATTAAAATTATTTGACGTGCTTGACACAAATGCATCATCAGAGAGACCATCCCAAAACATGCTGGCTCCCCCCCAGCCCCCACGGGCATTGGATGAAGAAGTCGCATTATATCCCCGACATAGAAATTCGTACACACCTGATAGCGCGAGGTCTGCATCCGCCTGGGTTTTCCAAAAAGTTGATTCAGGGATCTTATCGGTGGGATTTTTGTTCAGAAAATCTTTGGTACAGCCACTTGACAAAATACCGGCGGACAGACAGATATATAAATAAGTTTTAATTTTATTTTTCATGATTTCATCTTTTTAGAAGGTGATGTTCGCACCAAATGCAAAAACTTTATTTTGGGGATGAGCTACATAACGTCCCGAAGTAGCACCACCACTGGACGAAACGCCGCGTTCGGGATCTAATCCCGGAAACTTAGAAAAAGTAACCAGATTATCAGCTGCAAAATAAACCCGTAGTCCTGAAATACCTGCTTTTGCCAATGTGTTTTGTGGAATACTATAGCCTATTTGAATATTTTTCAATCTTAAGAAAGATCCATCTTTCAGGAAAAATGTAGAGGCACTTCTCACGTTATTTGCAGCAGGTGACTCATCTAATCCCACGATAGGTAGTGAAGCATTGGGGTTTTCCGGTGTCCAAGCATCCAGCCAATCTCGTGTAAAGGTTCCGCCTTGCCTAAAAGGAACAATTCCCCATTCGCTAACAAATATTTTTTGACCTTGGGATCCAAAGAAAAATGCGGTAAAATCAAAATTCTTCCACACTGCTGTAGCATTGAAGGAATAGTCAAAATCAGGGTAGGCACCGGAGACCACTGTACGATCATTATTGTCTATCACCTTATCCCCATTGATATCAGCAAATTTCAAATAACCGGGCTTGGCGGGGATCTGCTGTTCTGGTGCGCTTTTCACCTCCTCTTCCGATCGGAATATGCCCACATTTTGCCACAAATAGAAGCTACCGTAAGGTAAGCCTTCACGGATAATTGTATTACCAGAAATACGTTCGGCCCCATATTTTATGACTTTATTGCGGTTGGCCTGAATATTTCCATTCAATGTTAATGAAACCTCACCTATTTTTTCACGGTACTGAAGCCCAAGCTCGACCCCTCGATTACGCAGTGTTCCATAATTTACCGTAGGCGCAGTCAGACCGATATAAGAAGGGAATGCTGTTGACGCTGACAGAATATCAGAGGTCACTTTGTTGTACCAATCAAAAGACGCTGTCAGCTTATTATTCCAGAAGCCCAGATCAACGCCGAAGTCCAGCACTTTGGTGCTCTCCCATTTGATGCGTTCATTAGCCATGGCAACCTGACGCGCTCCTTGTTGTAGGGTTTCTTCAAACGGATAAGCAAAAGCGGAGCTATAAACGGTCTGGTAGGGATAATTTCCGATATTCTGATTCCCCAAGGTACCGATGGAGGCTCTAAGTTTGACTTCATTGACAGTCTCTTTTAGTTTTGTACCAAAAAAAGCCTCATCCGAAAGTTTCCATCCTCCGGATATCGATGGGAAAAAGGCCCATTTGCGATTTTCAGGAAAACGTGAGGAAGCATCATAACGAGCATTTCCTTCTAAAAGATACTTACCTTTGTAATCATAATTCAAGCGGCCGTAATATGACCTTAAAGACCATTCATTGGTTACCCCACTATTTGACTGCTGCCCGGCTCCGCCGCCATCCAATTCAAGTAAATCCTTATTGGGAAATTGTAATCTGCTGCCAAATAATTTCTGTGTCTTATTATATTCGGCTTGTGTGCCGGCAAGTACTTTCAAATGATGATCTCCAAACGACTTATCGTAAGTCAATTGGGTATATCCAACAGGATACACGTTATTGTCATCAGTCACCTCCAAGCCTTGTCCCCCAACATCCAATTGTCGTGCTGGAAGTGCATCTGGTTTGGCCTGCCACATATACTGATTGATCACCGGCTTGTTTGTGTAGTTTTTTGTAAATCCATACGTTAGACCACCACTGGTTTTCCATTCCAAACCATCCAATAATTTTACATTGACAAAAATATTGCCCTGCATAAAGTAATTATTCAGCCTTGTGAATGCATTTTCAGCAACAGCTACAGGGTTTTTATTGGGTGATTGAAACGGATAAGCTCTGGAAGTATATCGGCCGCTACCATCTGGAAGTACAGGACCATATAAAGGAGATTGGCTTATTGTTGACAGGAACTGATCCTCGGCTCCGTTTCTGGGATATTTCCGATCACCGTAGTTCAATGTGATGCTTGAGCCAAAACTAATTCGATCATTGATTTTCGAGTTGAGGTTCAGCTGCAAATTATACTTTTTAAAGGACGTACCGATCATAATATCGGGCTGATCGACGTAACCGAGAATCACATTATAATTAGTTCCACCAGCACCGCCACTTAAACTTAAATTATGTGTTTGTACCGGTACAGTTTTAAAGACTGCATCCAACCAATTAAAGTCGGGATAAAGTGTTTTATCTGTCGCATTTTTATATGCATCAATCATTTCTTGACTGAACAACGCATTCGCATTGGTTGTACCAGAATTCTTCGCGGCTTGATTATACAATGTCATATAATCTACCGAATTATAGACCAAATCAGGTAATGCTGAAGCCTTTGTGATTCCGACATTATAGTCGTAGCTCAATTGTGCTTTCCCGGATTTCCCCTGTTTAGTTGTGACTAGAATCACACCATTCGCCGCTCTCGCCCCATAAATGGCGGCAGATGCCGCATCTTTTAATACAGTTATATTTTCAATCGCCTGTGGATTCAGGTTTTCCAGACTACCGGGAATCCCGTCTACTATGACCAGTGGAGCAGAGGAAGCACCATAAGATCCTAATCCCCTAACCTGTAAATTCACATTTTCATTACCTGCCTCTCCGGACCCTTGCGTCACGCGAAGTCCCGGCATACGCCCTTGAAGTAATTGTGTAGGATTAGTTGCAATCCGTTTATTCAGTACTTTTCCATCGACTGCGGCAACCGCTCCAGTTAAATTGCTCTTTTTCTGAGTACCATAACCTACAACGACGACTTCATCCATTAGGCTACTTAATTCTTGTAACACGAGATTGATGTGGTCCTTTTTATCGACCGCTATTTCGGCTTTTTCTCTACCGACCAAAGAGAAAATCAACACATCAATATCCCTAGCAAGAATTTGGTAATTGCCGGATGCATCTGTAACAGTTCCATTCTTTACGCCTTTAATCTGTACTGTCACCCCCGCGAGTGGTTCGCCCGCCGGTGAGGTTACTTTTCCTGATATTTTCAACTGTGACTGTGCGAACACTTGTGGTACGGTCATACTCATCAGCGAAAACAAAAGCAACCCTTTCCCTACCGTTTTGGTTATCGGTGTTATCATAGTTGTCTTGGTTTATTTGGTTATTTAACTCAATAAATGAAACCAAAGATCAAGAATAGCCCCCGTCCAAGAGGGGTATTTTTCGTTCAAATAGGTGGAAAAAATGTCTTTTTTCTTGATTTACAACAGAATTAGATGGATTTTGAAGAAAATTAAATTTTCAATCACTGCTTCACTCCTGACGATAGCATAAAAAAAGCTTTATCTATACTCAAAAAGAAAATATCAACCTATTTACAAGTTGATATTTTCTTTCATTTAGCTCCAAAGAAGTCTGATATTGCTGTTCTAATACCCTGGATTTTGAGGCAGTAAATTTGTATTACGTGCGATTTCATCCTGAGGAATAGGCATCAGTGCATGAAAATCTTTTACTTTTGGTTGGCTTTCATAGGCTCCCTGCCTAGTAAATGCATCTACTACTTGTCCCCAACGTTTGATATCGTACCATCTTTTCCATTCAAAAGCTAATTCAACACGACGTTCTTCCTGCACGGCTTTTCGAAAGTCTGTCTGCGACATACCCGTTGCCAGGTCGGCAGGATAATTCTGTACTCCCTGTGGCGTATACCTTGCTCTAGCCCGAACAGCATTTATATAGCTATAAGCCTTTTCCGTTGGTCCGCCTTTACTTTCATTTAATGCCTCAGCTGCCATTAAAAGAACTTCGGCATAGCGAAAGATAACATGTTTGATATCGGAGTCGGAACCATCCGCTCCAGCATTCGTACCCGGATGCAAACACCATTTTGCGGTATGTATACGAGGCCATTTCCACTTCTGATAGGGTGTCATCACTCCTTTTACCGGTGTTTCGGTCAGAAAACTAATTTTCTTTCTATAATCTTGATCAGAAAAGCTACCATATACACCGGTTGATGGTACAAGAACGCTCCAGCCCAACATATCGGCATCCCGCACACCGGTCATCGGCGCCGTATAATCCTGATTGGATGCATTTTCACCGGTAATTCCGCCCAGAAAATCAACGACCCAGACATGCTCCGTCTGAAAGCCAAGATCAGCATCCCATAGGCTATTATAATCTTTGACCAAAGCATACTGGTATTTGTTTGCATCATTGATTACGGCCTCAGCCATCTTAGTAGCATCATCCCATTTTTTCAAAACCATATAAACCGAGGCCAACAAAGTCTGAGCGGCTCCTTTGGATGGTCTCGCTTTGTTATTATTGGCATATGTATCTGGCAAATTCGCTATCGCATATTCGCAGTCTGCAATGATATTTTCATAAACTTTTGCTGCCGGAGTTTTGCTGATTGCAATTACTTTGCTTGGATCGCTGACGAATTCACCAATATATGGAATATCCCCAAATAGCTGCACCAAGTGATAGTAATACAAGGCCCGGAGTAACCTCGCTTCGGCGATAAGTGCGGATTTTTTCGTCTCATTCATTGTGACGGCCGGGATGCCATCTATTGCGGCATTTGCCGCGCCAATACCCAAGTAAGCGGTTTTCCATACAGCGAGCAGATCTTGATTGCTCGCATCATGCGTAAAACTGTTCAACTGAATCCGACTAGATTGCGTACCTATATCCGCAATATCAATGTCATCCCCCAGCAATTGCAGTACCATGGTCAATCGTCGTCCATAAAAATCGGCATTGGCCAAAAGTCCATAAATTCCCATGACTGAAGCTTCTGCATCTGCTTCCGTCTTAAAATATTGCTTGGGATCCAAAATACTTACGGGTTCCTCGTTTAGTTTGGTACAGGAAAACAGGCTGGTAAAACACAGCGTTGTAAGTATAATACGATATAAAGTTATCTTTTTCATTAGCATGAATTATTAACAGGTGCCTATTTCGAGTATCTAGCTGAAAATTGCTGCACCCAGATTATTTTTTTTCATTTAACTACCATTTATAATATTTAGATGGTCCTTCGTGATGTCAAAACCTTAGATTTAAGCCAAGGGTGTACGATTTAATATTGGGGTAGCCCATGTAATCTAATCCGACATTTCGGTTGGAATCCTGGTAGCTTACCTCAGGGTCAAAACCTGTGTAATTGGTCCATGTCCATATATTTTGTGCACTGACATATATCCTTAAATATTTTAAATGAATTTTTTCGAGTGACTTTTCTGAAAAATTATAGCCCAGGGCAAGATTCTTTAACCGGAGGTATGAGCCATCTTCTACCCAGCGCGAGGAGACCTCGGGATTGTTGGTTGAGCTCGCCCTTGGGACATCAGTATTGGTATTTTCGGGTGTCCAGCGTCGCAGGGCATCCTTGGTTGCATTCCCCTTTCCGGCCATCCAGTCGAGTTCCATTCGTGTGATGTTCAACATATCATTGCCATAACTTCCCTGCATAAAAATATTCAAGTCAAAATTCTTATACTTAAAATCATTATTAAAACCGAAGGTGAAATCAGGATTTGGATTGCCTATAATCGTACGGTCGTCAGCATTGACAACACCATTTGCACCGGCGATCAATTGATTATTTTTATCGCGGCCAAATAAATCCTTGTAGCGAATATCTCCAGGTTTCTTATTTGGTTGTGCGCTAAAATCATCACCCTGCTGATAAATCCCATCTGTCACCCATCCAAAAAATGCGCCGAGTACCTCTCCTTCGCGTAGCAGCTGCGAATCCGTTGAAAGCATGTGACCAGGGATCGTATTATATCGAATCTCACCTCCAGGAAGCTGCAAAATCTTGTTTCGATTGAAACTGATGTTAAAATCTGTTTTCCATCCAAAGGCGCCGTTGAGATTGGTTGTCTGCAAACCAAATTCCCAACCTTTATTTTGTACGCTTCCTACATTCTGAAGTGCCGTAGTAAATCCCGAATAGAGCGGCAATGGTACCTGATACAATAAATTGATTGTTTTTTTGTAGTAATAGTCTACCGATAGGTTGATTCGGCTCTTTAGAATACCGATATCCAGTCCGGCATCTGTCTGCTTGGTCGTTTCCCAAGTCAGATTGGGATTGGCTACATTCGTCGGACGTACTGCATTTACAGGGCTTCCGCCCATTGTTGTCAATGTAGGTGAGAATCTAGCCAGGGACTGGTAGGAACCAATTTCAGAGTTTCCAGTTTCGCCATAGCTTGTTCGTACCTTTAAATTACTCAGCCAATCGACAGATTTCATAAAAGGCTCCTGGCTTACATTCCAGGCAAGTGCTCCGGAGGGAAAGAAAGCCCATTTATTATTGTCACCAAACTTTGAGGATCCATCGTACCTCCCTGTGGCTGTAATAAAGTAACGATTTTTGTAATTGTAATTTAAACGGCCGTAAAATGAAGACATTACCCAATCTTCAAGATTCGAAGATGCATTTTGATAATTGGACCCAGCACCTAGATTCCAATAGTTAAAGCTGTCCGAAATGAAATTTCGGTTGTTGGCCTGCCAGGTTTCATTTCTGGAACTCTGGTAAGAATAACCAGCCATAGCATTCAGATTATGGTCTTCGTGAAAGGTTTGCGTATACGTCAAGAAGTTTTCATTGATCAAATTGGTATTTTTATGTGCCGCGATCGAGCCGACGCCACCGAAATTTCTACCTTCGACAAGTTCTTTTGACACATAATTACCTGTACGTTGATTACTGACCTGTACACCAAAGGTGCTACGGAAGATCAGATTTTTCAGAATCCCCAACTCCACAAATCCATTCCCTTGAAACAGGTCTGTAATCACTTCGTTTTTCCTTTCCATCGCAGCAGCCACCGGATTATCATGCGGGTCACCGAACTGCTTCAAAGTATATTTTCCTTCCTCATCATAAACGCCCTGTGTAGGTTCAAAACGCAAGGCTGCAGAGATCACTCCCGCGCCTGTCGTTCCGCTACTTCCTTCCTGTGTCCTTACACCGTTTAATTTATTGCGATTAAACAGCAGTCTTGTTCCGATTTTGATGCGATCAGAGACCTTCATCTCTAAATTTGAAGTCCCGGAAAGTCTTCTAAAATCCGAATTGATCACAGTTCCCTTTTGTCCAAAATGACTGACGGAAGTATAATATCTAATATTGTCACTGCCTCCCGACACGGAGACTTGATTATTCAACTGGTTTCCGTTTCTAAAAATAAGGTCCTGCCAATCGGTTCCTTCACCCAAGGATTGGGGATCTTTGAATGGGAGATTGTTGTTCCCGGCATTCGTATAGGTATCGTTAATATAAGCGGCAAATTCCGAAGCATTTAGTAGCGAGAGGCGCTTACCTACTTTTTGGGAAGCAAAAGAATTATTTAATTCAATAACAGGTTTGCCTGATCGTCCTTTTTTTGTTGTTATCATGATCACTCCATTGGCGCCTCTTGAACCATAAATAGCTGTTGCAGAAGCATCTTTTAACACTTCGATAGATTCAACATCTTCAGGGGCTGGAGCGGAACTGCCGGGGAAGCCGTCAACCACATACAATGGATCGCTACTTGCATTGATCGAACTACCGCCCCTAATCCGTACGCGAGGAGCTTTACCGGGTTCTCCATTCGTGCTGGTTACTGAGACCCCAGGGGCTCTTCCCTGTAAAGCTTGTGCAGTACCTGCCAAGGGGAATGCATTAATTTGATTCGCGTTAATGGAAGACACGGAACCTGTTAAATCACTTTTTCGCTGTGTTCCATAGCCCACGACGACGACCTCATCCATAACTGACTCATTCGACTGTAAGGTGAGCTCTACTGTCTTTTGATTTACCGCAAGTTTGACTTCTTGGCCAGCGTAACCAATGGAAGAAAAAGTTAATGTTGCATGCGCAGGCACCTTTAGCATAAACTCGCCTTTATCATTGGTCTGGGTACTCCGACCTGGAACTCCCTTCACACTTATCGAGACTCCCTGCAAGGGAGAATTGTCTTTGTTGACAACCTTACCTCTGATTTCTGATTCTTCCTGATTAATTTGATGATAGATACCTCTATTTTCGCCCTTAGTGGTCCCCAATGATAATCCCGGCGACAAAAATATTGCCATGGAAGCATAGGGAATAAGCGCACAGGGCCCTCTTCTGAAAAGCTTTGATTTCATAATTTTACTGTTTAGTGTTTTTGGGTTTACGTTTTAAATTGATGGATTCACTCCTTGAGCAATTCGTTTGAATCCAAATCTAATTTTTAAAGATTTGATCAAGTCATAGTCGTGTTTTGTTTGGTTATTTGTTTCCAAGGTAATTAAAAAACGAGTAGCCTTCAATGAATTGGGCTATTAAAAATGCGAAAACGATTTCGACTTTTTAGTCAAAAAAACAAGCTTGAATGTCTATAATGACATTCATCTGCCGTAGGCATTCTCCCTTTTGCGATAAAATCTATATATTGCTTTTCAAATTAATTTAAAGTGAGGTGTTAGATGGTCTCGAGAAAATGTAGCATAGCCTATATCTTTTGGTTTTGTGCTTTTTTTGTTCTTTATATGAATACTGGTTATTGTCAGACAATCATACCTACGGGCACACCTTTTGTAAAGCAATACAAGAAAAGCCAATACAAGGCAGGAAACCAAAATTGGTCTTTGGCTATTGATAAAGAAGGGCGAATCTATAGTGCCAATACAGAGGGCTTATTGCGGTTTGATGGACAATACTGGCGCATATACCCACTTCCTAACCACTCAACAGTACGCAGTGTTGCTATTGATAAAGCTGGGAGAATATATACAGGCGGACGAGGTGAGTTCGGCTACTGGACTTCAAAAGCGTTTGGAGATATGACCTATCATAGCCTTTCCAAATTGGTCGCAGACAAGACTTATTTTCCAAATGAGGAGATCTGGAAAATTATCGTGGAAGATCATCGTGTATTCTTCCATACCTTTTCCAAGTCCTATATCTGGGAGAATAATACAATCAGACCACTCATCGCTAAGGGCGAACCATTCTTATTTCCCCATCAGCTCAATAATCAGCTATTTTTTGAACAGCTCCCCAGTGGTCTACATGAATTCAAAGCCGGAAAACTGGTACCTGTACAAGGGAAGGAAATCCTCCGGGATAAAAATGTTTTAGCGATATTACCCTTTGATAAGGATAACTCAATAATAGCGACCGCCCGACACGGCCTTTACCTGATGGCGTCCAACGGAATAATTAAACAATGGTCAATTCCGGCCAATGCCATTCTTAGTCAATCTCAAATAAATAACGGTATTTATCTATACGATGGACAATATGCTTTTGGCACCATTCAAAATGGTGTGATTATTATCAATAAAGCTGGAGAAATTGTCCAACATATCAATAAAAACAACGGTTTACAGAACAATACGGTACTTAGCATTGTAAAGGATAAACAACAAAATATCTGGGTAGGACTAGATAATGGAATTGACCGGATCGAAATCAACTCTTCTTTATCTTTCTACACCGACTTTGTAGGCGAAATAGGCACGGTGTATACTTCAATCATCTACCAGGGGAAAATTTACTTAGGGACGAATAAGGGTTTATTCGTCAGTGAATGGAAGGGGTTAAACAATTATAATTCATTAGATTTTGCACAAGTCCCTAATTCAAATGGTCAAGTCTGGACATTGGCCATTTTCGGTGAAGACCTCATTTGCGGTCATAATGAAGGAACGTTTAAACTGGTCGGCGGTAAACTGGAAAAGATCTCCAAAATTACAGGAGGTTGGATATTCAAACCTATCTTTGGGACAAAAAATATTCTTCAGGGGAATTATACCGGATTATCAAAATTCGTTTTTGATGGTACACAAATTCAATTTGTACAGCAATTTTCTTCAATCAAGGAACCCGTTCGCTTCCTTGCCCAAAAAGATAACCATTCCTTTTGGATTGGGGATTGGGGACAGGTACAGTTAATTGATTTTGATCCGGGCTTCCAAAAAGCACGCATCCTGTTTACATCGATGCAAGACAGTCTTGCTGCTAAACGCAGATTTACCGGAATTTATACCTTAGAAAATAATCTTGTTTTCGCTACAGACAGTGGCTTCATGCAGTTTGATAATATCGTTAAACGCTTTAGTTATTCCAATGAATTAAACAATGCATTAGGAAGTTACAAAAATTCAAATAAGGTAATTCCCATCAGTACCAATAGTTATTGGTTTATTCAGAAGACAAAAATTGCCAAAGTGGATTTTGATAGCAAAGGAAAACTGAAGATAGATTCCAATCTGCTCAGCCCTTTGCAAGATCGTATGATGAATAATTATGAGAACATCCTACCCATAGAAAATCACTACTATCTCATTGGATTGGACGATGGTTTTGCCATTTACCGGAATTCTGACGAGCCCACTAAATTTATATTGCCACCACCGCAGATTGCTCAATTGACCAATCTCACAACCGGAGAAACTATCCTACCGGGGGCCGACCTTAAATTGGCCTCATCCGAAAACAACCTCCGGGTGAGTTTCTCAAGTCCTTATTACTCCTCTTCACCATTACAATACCAATATTACCTCGATGGGTATTCGGGCAAATGGTCTGAATGGAGTGAAACAGCCTTTCAAGATTTTACGAACTTGCCCTATGGGCATTTCGAAATTAAGGTACGGGCCAGAACCAACACTGGCTTGACTTCGGAGGTACAAACGATAGCTCTCACCATTAACTATCCCTGGTACCTCTCATGGTGGGCAAAAGGTATTTATATTTTGATGTCCGGTGGAATGATTTATCTTCTTTATAATTTCAATCGTCAACGAGAAAGAAAGAGACAGTTTCAGGCGAAGCGAAAATGGCTGGAAGAGAAGAAAATTGCATTGGACAGAGAAGCTGAACAACAGGAAAAGGAATGGATTAAATTAAAGAACCAGCAACTGGAAGATCAACTTAATCTAAAGAACAAGGAGCTCGCCAACGCCGCACTTAATATTGTCTATAAAAACGAAATGTTGAACAATCTGCACGATGAACTCAAACAGCTTAAAGATGCAGAAGGAAATAAGCTCAGTTCAGACGAATTGAAAAAAATAAATAAGCTGATCGAAGATGCCCATAACGACGATCGTGACTGGCATATTTTTGAAAAGAGTTTCAATGAATCACACGAGAATTTCTTCAAAAAACTGAAGCAGGAATTTCCGGATCTTGTTCCCAATGATCTAAAATTATGCGCCTATCTGAGGCTCAATATGTCGAGTAAAGAGATTGCTTCGCTACTCAACATCAGTACGCGGGGCGTCGAAATCAGGCGGTATCGTTTGCGTAAGAAATTAGGTATTCCAACAGATAAAAACCTCTCTGAATTCCTTTTGGAACGTTAAAATTTTGCTACAAACACTACATCATTACCACACACGCGCTTTAGTGTAAAAAGAACACTAAAGCGCGCGTATTTTTATAAAAAACGAACCAACAACACACTATCTATCACTAAGTTAAAATAAATTCAGTTTTCACAAAAGAAACGCCAAATTCGGTGTAGTAGTGATGTGCAAACGTTAAATTTTGGCAAGTATACACTACATCAACATATTTGCTGTGGGAATAACCAATTGAATTTTTTAAACAAACACCAAAATTTTACGATATGAGGAATTTATCCGCATTATTTTTGACATCCATGGTAGTCTCGGTAGCCTATGGACAAACTTCTATCCAAGGAGTGGTCAAAGATGGTTCCAGCATGATATCGATGCCTGGGGTCACCATTAGTATTAAGGGGAAAACCGCATCTACAAAAACCGACGCAACGGGGAAATTTCAGATCAACGCCGCTCCTACCGATTCTTTAGTTTTTAATTTTCTAGGCTACCGCACGCAAACGGTATACATCGGAAACCAAACACAACTCAGTGTTTTTCTAGAGAATGAAAATAAAGCCTTGGAAGAGGTTGTTGTTATCGGTTACGGTACACAAAAAAAAGCTGACCTGACGGGGTCAATCAGCTCTTTAAAATCTTCTGATATCACTAAACAACCCGCGATGTCAGCCATGCAATCTATCCAGGGTAAAGCCGCCGGTTTAAATATTGTCGCCAATGAAGCACCGGGCTCCTCACCCAATGTCATTATTCGGGGTTTAGGGACGGCATTATCAGGAAGAAATCCTTTATATGTCGTTGATGGTATCGCACAAGATGATATCAATAATATTAATCCTTCGGATATTGAATCCATGGATGTATTAAAGGACGCTTCTTCGGCTTCCATCTATGGTTTAAGAGCAGCAAACGGTGTCATTATCGTTACTACAAAGAAAGGCAAAGCAGGTACTGTTAGCATCAATTACGAAAGCTATGCTGGAATGAAGAAAATTCTCAATCGTGTAAAAATGGCCAATGGGGATCAATTCAGGACCTACTTTAATGAAAATTTGCTCTCTCTTGGAATAACTAATTGGGAAATAAAAGAAAAACAGCCTAATAACACCGATTGGTATGACGAATTGATTAAAACGGGAACAGTATTTAACAATGCTGTAAACATCGCTGGCGGTACTGAGAAAGTCGATTATTTTGTTTCAGCAAACAACTTTACTGAAAATGGTATTCTGGATGGTTCCAAATATGTTCGAAATACGATCCGCAACAACAATGTTTATAAATTTTTAGACAATAGGTTGAAGTTTTCGCAAAATCTTAATTTAACCTTGACAAATGCCACTCCAAAGCCCAATAGCGCTTTTACAACGGCATATAAACAGTCACCACTAGTGCCTTTAATGTATACCAATGGCCGTTATGGCATTGGACGGGTGAACCAAAATACGGGTATCGTGGGTATCGATGGAACAACTGGACAGACCATAGGAAATTTAAATACAATTGGCAACCCCGTTTATGAGGTTCTGAGACAAAATGAACGAACAAATACGTTACGACTTCAGGGGAGCTTCGAAGGTGAATTCAAAATTACAGACTATTTGAAAATAAATTCACGCATTGGGGCCAACAAATTCTATTCTAAACAACGTGTCTTCACTGATATTAAAGATCGTTGGCTTAATGCAAATCCTTTACGAGCTGAAAGTGAATTCTATAAAGAAAAAGGTAGTAGGCCGGGCAATACCAGTTATGCTGACAACAGTTTGAAATATGAAAATCTTGAACAGTTCAGATGGTCATGGGAAAACTTCCTAACATTTAACAAGACATTTGATAAGCACAATATCGAAGCTGTGGTAGGGATGTCTCGCGAAAAATACGATATCAACAGTATGAATAGCCAAATGGGCTATAATGTTCCAGAACAAGAACAATATTGGAATATCAATTTAGCAAAAGGAAAATCAGATGGTTATGACATCGTTTCATTGCAGACATACTATACACCTAGAGCCTTAGCGTCTTATTTTGGACGGGTACAATACAACTATGATAGTCGTTATTATTTAACAGCAACAGTTCGAAGAGATGCCTCAAGTGTGTTTCGTAATACAGGTAAATATTGGGGAACATTTCCATCCTTTGGTTTTGGCTGGACTGCATCCAACGAACAATTCATGAAAGACATCAGTTGGATCAACTTCTTAAAAGTCAGAGCAAACTATGGACATTTAGGTAACCAGAACATTCCTTTAAATGCGTATAATATTTTCTCAAGTCCAGAAAGTTCCAATTACAATTATGTTTTTGGTCCCGAACAGAATATGGTATATGGTAGCGCAAAAGGAACACCTCCAGTTGACTTAAGCTGGGAGGTTACCAAGGAAACAGGTGCCGGAATCGACTTCACTTTATTTAATAATCTATCTGGATCAGTCGATTATTATCATAAAAAGAATACCAATACCATTCTGGACGTCACCCCAATCTATTCTTCGCCAGATGAAAAAAACTATTATGCGCATGGCGCCAAGGTATTAAATCAAGGAGTTGAAGTTGCATTGAATTGGAACAAAAGTATATCGCCAGATTTTAGCTATTCCGTAGGTGTCAACTATTCTTATAACAGCAACAAAGTAACAGATGTTGTCCATACTTATGACGGTGCTACAGGTGGAAGTTTGAACAATGGTGAAATTACGAAGCAGTTAAGGGTCGGACAACCAATTTACGGTTGGTGGATGTTTGAATCCATCGGTGTATTTCAGGATGCGAATGATATCGCGAATAATCCTTCCTTCGGACCTGCCAAGCCAGGTTACCTAAAATATAAAGATCAAAATGGTGATGGTGTAATTGATACAAGAGATAAAAAATTCTTTGGTTCATTTATACCAAGTTCAACATACGGCATTAATCTTGGCATCAACTACAAAGCTATTGACTTCAATATTTCGGGTTATGGTGTTGCGGGAAATAAGATTTATAACGGCATGAAAAGTACACGTACCGATGGTGGAGAAAATATTGCCCTGTCGACCTTTGAAAACCGTTGGACAGGACCGGGCTCAACCAATGTACATCCCGGTGCTGAACGGGCAATTTGGGCATCAAGTTATTTCTTAGAATCAGGCAGTTACTTCCGTATCAACAACATCACGGTTGGCTACACATTTGATAAGCTGTATAGTTCAAAATCAAAATTGCGACTATATGTAACCGCTCAGAATCCATTTATGTTTACCAACTATAGCGGTTTCTCTCCAGAATTGGCTGGTGACGGTAGTCCAAACCTAACTTCAGGTATCGAGCTTTCGGCTTATCCAACCACACGTAATTTCCTTTTTGGACTTAACATGCAATTTTAATCGTTAAAATTACAACACCATGAAAATTAATAAACTCTATATAGCAATCGCACTCAGTGCAGGTTTGACATTACATTCCTGTAAAGACAGCAAATTTTTAGATGTTCCTTCAAAAGAAAATGTTGAGGCAGAAGACAGCGGGACGGTCTATACCCCCGAACAATTTGTGAACGGTGTCTATGGCATGTTTACAGATTGGGATTATGCTTTCTCCTTTTTGGGTATCACCGAAATGATTTCGGATAATGCAGACAAGGGAAGCTCTGCAACGGATTCAGGTGGCGACAAATTATTATTGGATAATCTTACGTACACCTCTACAGCGGGTTCATTTCAATCGATGTGGGCACGCTGGTATAAATCTATCGGTCGTGCTACCCGCGCAATTGAGTATACAGAAGGTTTTGGTTTAACCGACGAGGCCTATAAAAACAGGCTTATCGGAGAGGCCAGATTTCTTCGGGCACTCAATTATTTCTATTTGGTCCGTGGTTGGGGGGATGTCCCTATCCAGGAGCGCGATTATATCAAAAGAGAACCTGCTGCCGAAGTCTATGCCCATATTGAAGCCGACCTACAGTTTGCGATTGACAACCTTCCTATTAAATCTGCGTATGCAGCTAAGGATCTAGGGAGGGCAACAAAAGGGGCGGCTCAAGGTCTATTATCAAAAGTATATTTGTACCAGAGCAAGTGGCAGCAAGCTGCCGACATGGCAAAAACTGTCATCAACTCCGGCGGATATAGCCTCGAATCTGATTATGCTAAAATCTGGAGACTAGAAGGTGAGAATGGTCCCGAATCGCTTTTTGAGTGGCAGGCGCGGGGAAGCTCCATTGCCCATGGCATTAAACAATACAGCCAGGTACAGGCTCCTCGGGGTGGTGCAGTCGCGCTAGGTTGGGGTTTCAATATTCCTAGCCAGAATCTGTTGGATGCTTTTAATGCTGAAAAAGATGATATCCGTCGTGATGCAACCATTATTTTTAGAGGTGAAACGCTTTACGATGGACGGTTAATTGATAGTGGCGTCGAAAATCCCATGTATAATGAAAAAGCCTATTCTTCGGCAAATGGTGGTGCTGAACACACGGACAAAAACGTCCGCTACCTTCGCTTGGGGGAAATATACTTAATATTAGCAGAAGCTTCCAACGAATCAGGAAACAGTAGTGAGGCTTTAAACGCTTTAAACACCGTGCGTAAACGTGTAAAATTAGCCGAAGTAACTACGACCGATCAGGCGCAGCTTCGCCAATTGATCTGGAAAGAAAGACGTCTGGAACTAGCTTTCGAACATGACCGCTGGTTTGATCTCATTCGTACTAAGCAGGCAAAAGCAGCGATGGCCGCTGACGGAAAAACATTCCAAGACAAAATGTTTTTATTTCCAATTCCTGAAAATCAGCTTATCCAAACACCGGAAATGCCGCAAAATTCGGGCTGGTAATACTTACAAATAATAACTCAGTTCAAACGACCTATGGTCGTTTGAACATTTTTTAAGACTTTAAACAATACTATCCATGAGAAATCGAACAGCATATCCTTACTTAACTGGTATTGCTTTGGCCCTTCTTCTCAGCAGTTCATGCCAAAACAGATCAACCACCAGTACTGAGAATGCGTCCAACGGTGATTCCATAAGCCAACCAGTTATAAATGAAGACTCCTTGTTGACAACTATCCAGCAACAGACCTTTCAATATTTCTGGGAAGGTGCCGAACCGACATCAGGATTAGCACGTGAACGCATCCACATGGACGGTGTCTACCCAGATAATGACCGCAATGTCGTGACGGTTGGAGGAAGTGGCTTCGGACTAATGGGGATGATCGTCGCTATGGAACGTGGATTTATTACAGCCGATCAGGGCACTCAAAAGCTTAATCACATCATGGATTATCTTGCCAAAATAGAAAGATTTCGTGGAGCATGGGCGCATTGGTATGATGGCGAACTGGGCACAGCCAAGCCTTTTAGTGAAAAAGACAATGGTGGCGATATTGTTGAAACTGCTTTTCTAGCACAAGGCTTACTCACGGTTCGCGAATACTTGAAAGACAAAAATGAGGCTGCACGAGCAGTTGCACAAAAAGCAGATAGACTTTGGAAAGAAATCGATTGGAATCACTATACAAATGGACAAAATGTACTCTATTGGCATTGGAGTCCTAAATTTAATTTCCAGCAAAACCATCCTGTCAGAGGGTATGATGAATGTTTAATTACCTATATTTTGGCAGCTTCTTCCCCGTCCCACCCTATTGCTGCCAGTGTATACCATGAAGGATGGGCAAGATCCGGTGGGATTAAAAGCACGGCTAAAAAATATGATATTCCGCTAGCAATTAAACATAATGCGAAAGAAGGCGAAGTAGGCCCGCTTTTTTGGGAACATTATTCTTACTTGGGATTGAGCCCAAAAGGCCTAAAAGATCAATATGCTGATTATTGGGAAGTAACCAGCAATCATGTCAAAATAAATTTAGCGTATGCCAAGCTTAATCCCAAAGGTTATAAAGGCTACGGGCCTGACAAAGGCTGGGGCTGGACAGCCAGTTATTCTATAAAGGGCTATGATGCACATCATCCGGACAATGATCCGGGGGTAATTTCGCCTACAGCAGCATTATCTTCTATGCCCTACACGCCGCACCAAAGTATCCAATTTGCACAATATCTGAATAGTAAATTGGGGGATAAAGTTTGGGGGAAATATGGCTACTATGATGCCTATAGCGAAACTGCCAACTGGTTTCCGCAACGTTATCTGGCCATCGATCAAGGGCCTATTATTGTCATGATCGAGAACTATAGAACAGGAAAAATCTGGGACTTATTTATGCAAGCACCAGAGATTCAGCAGGGATTGAAAAAACTTGGTTTTACGAGCCCCTATTTCAAGTAGTGGATAATTTCGGAATCATTTTCAATCCGTCACACGTTGAAAATGGTTCCATCCACGAAAATATCAATAATAAGTTCGATAATCGACTCGAGTTTATTTTTTATAAAAATTAATGAAACTAGCTGTGGTAACATTGATAAGCAGTTTATTGAATAACAACTTACACACACTCCACTTAAATCCAATGTAATGGACTCAATGATAACATGTAGTTCATAACGCATAACAGAAAATAATACAATGAAAAAAGTAGTAGGAACATTCCTCCTTGCATTTTTAGCTTGGCATGTGAGTCCAGCACAATCGAATCGAAAAATGGATCAGTTTATTGACCAACTTATGGCCAAAATGACTGTTGAAGAGAAGATCGGACAGCTAAATCTAGTCACCGGTGGCGAAGCGACAACCGGAACGACAGTTTCCACAGATGTGGAAGCGAAAATCCGAAATGGCCAGATTGGTGGTATTTTCAGTATGAGTACACCATCCAAAATTCGCAAGACCCAGGAAATTGCAATCAAGCAGTCTAGGCTTAAGATTCCGATTATCTTTGGTATGGATGTCATACACGGCTATCGCACTGTTTTCCCTATTCCTTTGGGACTCGCGGCGACATGGGACATGGGATTAATCCAGCAATCTGCCCGTATTGCAGCCGAAGAAGCCACAGCTGATGGCATTAACTGGGCCTTTTCGCCGATGGTAGATATTTCAAGAGATCCGAGATGGGGACGTATTTCCGAGGGTGCTGGCGAAGATACTTACCTAAGTTCAAAAGTTGCTGAGGCTATCGTTCATGGCTTTCAGGGGGATAATTTAGCAGCACACAACACGATGATGGCCTGTGTCAAACATTTTGCACTATACGGCGCAGCAGAAGGTGGACGTGACTATAATAGCACCGACATGAGCCTCCATCGGATGTATAATGAATATCTACCACCTTACAAAGCAGCTATAGATGCCGGAGCTGGCAGTATAATGACCTCCTTCAATGATATTAATGGCGTACCCGCATCAGCCAATAAGTGGTTGATGACTGATGTGCTACGCAAGCAATGGGGTTTTAAGGGCTTAGTTGTAACAGATTATACAGCTGTCAATGAGCTAACAGCACACGGCCTCGGCAATCTACAACAAGTTTCGGCATTAAGCCTTAACGCTGGTGTCGATATGGATATGGTGGGTGAAGGTTTTCTTACTACACTAAAAAAATCGCTTGATGAAGGGAAAGTTAAACTCGCTGATATTGACAGAGCTTGTCGTTTTGTGCTGGAAGCAAAATATAAACTGGGCCTATTCGAAGATCCTTATCGTTACTGTAACGAACAACGTGCGAAAAACATAATCGGTTCAGCTGCCAATCATGCCAAAGCAAGAGAAATTGCAGCTAAATCATTTGTCTTACTGAAAAATGAAGATCAGATTCTGCCTTTAAAAAAATCAGGTACAATTGCTGTTATCGGTCCTTTAGCCAATTCAGGAGCCAATATGCCCGGGACCTGGAGCGTGAGTGCAGAACTGGAGAAAACAGCATCATTAGTGGAAGGAATGAAAGCAGTGCTGGGTAGTAAAGTAAATATCCTGACACATCTTGGAACTAATCTATTGGAAGATTCCACTTACCAAAAGCACGCAACAATGTTTGGGCGCACCATTGCAAGAGATCCACGAAATGAAGAGGAGATCATTGCCGAAGCGATAAAAGTCGCACAAAAATCGGATGTCGTTGTTGCCGCTCTTGGAGAATCTTCAGAAATGTCCGGAGAAAGCTCGAGCCGCTCCGAGCTGGATATACCAAAAAATCAACAAAATCTTCTGAAAGCATTGTTATCAACAGGAAAACCAGTTGTGCTTGTATTATTTACAGGTAGACCGCTAACGCTTACTTGGGAAGATGCACATGTTCCAGCGATTTTAAATGTTTGGTTTGGCGGCTCGGAAACGGGAAAGGCAGTCGCTGATGTCTTATATGGAGATGTTGTTCCTTCGGGAAAGATTACGGCAACTTTTCCGCGCAATGTTGGTCAGATTCCGATCTATTATGCACACAAAAATACAGGACGACCTTATGGAAACTCCGGGGATTTTGAAAAGTTTAAATCGAACTATTTAGATGTTAGCAATTCCCCACTCTACCCTTTCGGTTATGGATTGAGTTATACAACCTTTACCTATGGAGAGATTCTTCTTGATAAAAACACATTGGAAAGCAACGGAACCATTCAAGCACGTATTGATATTAGCAATACAGGTCATTACGACGCGGAAGAGACGGTTCAATTATATATACAGGATTTAGTTGGCTCTGTCACCCGTCCAGTTAAGGAATTAAAAGGTTTTCAAAAGATATTTTTGAAAAAAGGCGAAGTCAAGTCCGTGAAATTTGACATTCAACTTAAAGACCTCAAGTTCTTTGATAACGATCTGAATTATGTTGCCGAACCTGGGGATTTTAAAATTTACATTGGGCCCAATAGCCGTGATGTCAAAGAGGGGGATTTTAAGCTGCTTTAAAGTCGATCGACCCCATTCTCGAGGCTGACTTTGCTTTTAGACAGCTTTTATTAGCCGACTTAATGGCTAAAGCACAAATTAACTATTGATTAACACCATCCTCATGATTAATAGGGGATTAACAGGGAGATAGCAGGGGGTTAACAGGGGTATAACAGGGATAAACCCCTATTAACCCCCTGTTAATACCTTATAAAGTACCTACCAATTGGGTTTTAAGGATGAAAATAGTGTTAACTTGGTCATAAGTTAAGTACCAGCATCTATAAATAACCAAATAAAAACAAGTAGGAAAGTTTCAAAATAGCCACAATACCCCATCCAGGGAGATTAGTGCCGTTAGCGTATATCGCCAATCCCTTTATTATTTCATATTCCCATCAAAGCTTTCAAACAGTAAACGTAATTCTGCTGCTTTCTCGGGATAATCTACAATTATATTCGTTCTTTCGCTCGGATCCCAAGCAATATTATGTAATTCTTCTACCGCGTCGTATGGTTTCCCAGATATCTGGTTAACACCTGCAGGTATACGCCTATATTTCCAATCTCCCGATCGGACAGCTTCCACATGACCGTAGTTTACCAAGAATATCGGGCGATGTGGTGTTTTTAAATCTTCCGTTTTACCATTTAGTAAAGCATCAATAGCCTGGCCATCGATGGACTTTTTTGGAAGAGGGGCCCCTGTCCATTTTGCTATCGTAGGCAGCACATCTAAATTACTGATCGCCTGTCTAATTACCTTACCTTCTTGTGCATATCCTTTTCCGTACACGATGAATGGAACACGAACCCCACCTTCAGTAGTTTCAGCTTTCGACCCTTTAAATACACCGGCTGTGCCTACATGCCAGTTTTTGGTCGCATGGTCGTCCGACATCCGTGAAGGATATGCAATCCAGGGACCGTTATCACTCGAGAAAATTAAAATCGTATTTTCCGCCAATCCTTTTTTCTCTACGGTCTTCCAAAGCTCGCCAAAATTATGATCTAACTCACGCATGACTGCGCCCAAAGGGCCTGCATTCTGCTGATCAGCAAACTTATTCTTATTGTTGGCAAAGGCCAATGGTAAATGCGGAAAATTGTGCGCATAATATAAAAAGAAAGGATGATCTTTATCTTGATTTTCTATAAAACTAACCGTTTCCTTATGATATAACGCACTTAAATCCGAATCATCAGGTGCTACAACCTCTGGTTTTCTATTTCTAAAAATTTTTATGACTGAATCTGTTTTTACATAGGGATCACGATAATCATGACTATACAACATTCCATAAAAAAAATCGAATCCTTGCTTATTGGGATGATGATAGGCCTGTTTATCGCCAAGATGCCACTTACCGATCAGAGCTGTCCGATAACCTACCTTTTTTAGAAGCTCGGCAATGGTTTCTTCTTCATCCGGTAGTCCGAGATTTGACCCTGGGCCAATTGGTGCCGGTAGATTATAACGGGAAGCATATCGTCCGGTCAACAAAGATGCTCGCGAAGGGGTACAAGAGGGCGTTGACACCATAAAGTTTGTTGCCCGCACACCTTTACTGGCAATAGAATCCAAAAAAGGGGTTGAAATATTCGGACTTCCATAACAGCCGAGGTCACTATAGCCTAAATCATCTGTAAGAATCAGGATTATATTGGGCTTCTTATTTTGTGCATTAACAACTGTAGCGAAGAGAAACATGGTCATTGCCATGAATAGTTTGGTATACCGGATCATGATAGCATTATTTAATTGGAAACATTGATGCAATATAAGAAATTACCAATTTGGATTTTGTCGTAAATTAGAATTTAGATTCATTTCACGTTGAGGAATTGGCCATAGGTAATGTTTTCGCGGATCGAAAACACGCCGTTCTGATGCCGCTTCAACGATAACAGTTTCACCCTTGTTATTTAGATAAGTAATTCCATATACTTTACCTGGAACTACTTTTTCAGCTGTTTTCCATCTTCTGATGTCCGCAAGGTGCAATCCTTCGAAAGCGAGTTCCACAGTACGCTCGCGACGTACAAGCTGACGAAGCTGGTCCTTGTCTCCTATTGTATTTACATTTGGTAGTTTTACATCATCCCGTGTATTTCTGACCTGATTAATTGCAGCATATACACTTTCATCAATCTGTCCAATTTCAATTTTAGCCTCCGCAAAAGTCAGCAACACTTCCGCATAGCGTAATAATATAATATTCAAACCATTTTTAGAAGGATTGGAAAAATCCTTTTTGATCCGTTTTAACACGATGTGTAACAGCTTCAAGTTGAACCGTTACATCTTCGAGTGCCAATTTGCTCTGACTGTCGTAAATATAACCAGATAATGAAGCGTTAATAATGGGTTTAGGTTCAATTTGTGCATAGGTATATTGTCCAAGACAAGACAAACCTAAACATAAAGTCAATGTAGAATACCGTAGTACCCTAAAATTTTTCGTAGGTAAAAAAAGTTAATCGTGAATACTAACAAGTGCCAACGCCAATCGAAAACTCGTTTCTATTTTGAAGACATTCGGGGAAGCGAGCGCCTCCCCTACTGTCAATTTGAGAAAAGATAAGGGAAATTTATCCTATAATACACATTCGAATTTGTCTTACAAAAGGGGATTTAGCCATTAAAGGCTTTACTGTAATACTCATAAGGAATGTGATTTTACTAATGTTGATATAGTTCATAATGCATTAAAATTTTATTCGGACAAAAAGACACCATTTTTTTGTACTTAGCCTCTTTGTTTTCTCTCACAAATATAAAAGATATTTTAATAAAATCTACTAATTCTATAGATTTTATTAAAATACAAATAAAATCCGATTTGCAATGAGCAAAACACCCCCGTAAGCACTAATTATCACTCGCTTAAAAAGTCATTGGTCAATTATTTGAGCGACTTAAGATAGTCCTTAATTAGTATTACGCCCTCCTCATGAAGCATAGTCGTTCCTTTTTGAGGCATATGCATCTCACCTAATACCGACATTCGTCCAATAATTTTGGCTTGTTTGAGCCAGATTCCAGTTTCGGTTACCGGACTTTCAAATCTAAGATCCAGCATAGTCATATAGGCAGTTCCCCTCGGATTATGGCAATGTGCACAATTCACCTCCAAGTAAGCCCTTGCTCTTTGTTCGGTAGTTTGATTATGGTCCTGATCGTCTGGCAACGAACTTAGCTTGGACCATGATGGAATATCTATTACACCTTTACCTTTCAAATATTCCAACTGTTGAATTGTATCATTGTCCCGAAAGACGACCCGATTTAAATTTCTGATCTTGGGACCTATAGGCAGTATGCGATCTCCCTGGCGGTGACAGGCAATACAATCCGTGCGGGAAGGAATGATATAATTTGTCTGCCTTTTTATGCTTTTACCATCTAAAAATAAAACGGGTACCGCTGCGCTGTCAGCTAATAAAAAGGCTTCATTTTGAGTCGAATTCCATTGATAGGTCGCTGCATTCCATTGCCCTTTCTCGTTAATCAGGAGACGCGTTTCCAACAATACTGATTTTGAGTTTTGCGGAGTACCCCGCTGTGGGTAGAAAAAAGTTTTAGCGATAATGGTACCGTCCGGAAAATTTGGTAATCCATCGTCTGATGCCACAATTTTCTTACCTTTTGGAAGGAAAATAACACGTTTTTTGTCAGCATAATCCGTAAATAATGCAGAAGCTAATTCGTAAGAAATACCTTGGTCATTAGGTACAAGATCGGCTATTTTTCCTTTAAACAATCCATAGTCGGATAGTTTATCCCGAAATATGATATTATCCTTCGCAATTTTTCCCCTGTCCTTATTGTTGAGTACAATAAAAAGTATAGGTATCAGCAAAATACCCATTAAAATTACTGCTTTTTTCATGTCTCCTATGTTCCTCGTCCCTTTCGCTATTTTCCATTATTTGGACGAAGATAACACAAAAAAACAGACTTACTAGAAAGGCAATTTTATCCGATCGATTGCTGATCTGTTTTTTTTTATAGACACAAGATAACACCAATTAATTTATTCGACAATATTGCGTTTTTAAAAAAAATAAAGCGAATTAAGAGGCCTGCACGAGGAAAAAATGGTTATATTTAAATGTCATTAACCAAAACTTCGGATCCATGGAAGACATGATTCTTTATAATCGGCTTCAATTTGCCTTTACAATCACATTCCACTATTTATTTCCCCAATTGACCATGGGATTATCATTAATGATCGTCTATTTCAAATGGAAATTTCTACAAACTCATAATGAAGATTACAACAATGCTTCAAAATTCTGGATGAAGATCTTTGCACTCAATTTTACAATGGGTGTGGTGACCGGCATTCCTATGGAATTTCAGTTCGGAACGAATTGGGCAAAATTCTCTGAGCTTACCGGTGGAATTATTGGGCAAACCTTGGCAATGGAAGGGATGTTTTCATTTTTCCTGGAATCCTCTTTTTTGGGAATGTTTCTCTTTGGAGAAAAATTACTTGGTCACAAACTTCACTTTCTTTCAGGTTTGATGGTATTCATTGGCTCCTGGGCAAGTGGATTTCTGATAATTGCGACGCATTCCTGGATGCAGCATCCTGTGGGTTATGAAATTCTTGAAAATGGAAAGTTTGTACTTAACAACTTTAGTTCATTGTTTAGCAACCCTTGGTTATGGCCGTCTTATCTCCATAATCAAGCGGCATCCCTGGTGACAAGTTCTTTTTTTGTTGCCTCCATCGGAGCTTTCTATCTCCTAAGCGACAGGCATAGCAAATTTGGAAAGATATTCGTAAAAAGCGGCGTTATCTTTGGCGCCATTTCATCCGTTATACTTGCATTCCCAACAGGCGACCTTGCCGCCAAAAATGTGGTTAAATACCAACCTGCTGCATTTGCAGCCATGGAAGGTATCTTTAAAACAGAGAAGGGCGGATCTGAGATTATCCTAATCGGCCAACCTGATATGGAAAACAAAAAACTTGACAATAAAATAGCTGTCCCAAATGTCCTAAGTTTTCTTACCTATCAACGCTGGGATGCTGAAATAAAAGGACTAAACGAGTTCGACGACTCATTACATCCCACAAATGTCCCCGGACTGTATTATAGCTATCACATCATGGTAGGTCTAGGTACAATATTCATCGGAATAATGGTATTGGGCAGTTTCTTGCTTTGGCGAAATAAATTGTATCAAACCAAATGGTTACTATGGATTATTATGTTTATGATTCCTTTTCCTTATATCGCCAATACAGCAGGTTGGTATACTTCCGAACTTGGACGGCAGCCATGGCTGGTATATAACCTGATGCGTATGGTTGATGGCGTATCGCCTACGGTATCCTCAGGTAATACTTTGTTCACCTTACTGGGATTTGTCGGACTGTATATCCTTTTGGGTTTATTGTTCTTGATGCTGGTACTGAAAATTATTAGAAAAGGCCCGGAGCCTCATATTGCTTTAAATTAATTTGTCATGGAAATATTCTGGTTTATTGTATTAACTTTCATGTTGGCTATCTACGTAGTTCTCGACGGTTATGATTTTGGGGCGGGAATTGTACATTTATTTTTTGCAAAGACTGAACAGGAGAAGAAGGCAGTAACAAATGCAATCGGTCCATTTTGGGATGCCAACGAGGTTTGGCTGATCGCATCTGGTGGAGTTTTATTCTTTGCTTTCCCCACACTTTATGCCTCATCTTTTAGTGGATTCTACCTCCCTCTCATGCTGGTATTATGGTTACTGATCTTTAGGGCAATAAGCCTTGAACTGAGAGGCCAAGTGCATCATAGGCTTTGGGAGGCCTTATGGGACAAAGCTTTTGGTCTGGCGAGCCTACTTCTTGCGCTTTTTTTTGGAGCCGCTTTAGGCAATGTGGTCCGCGGAGTTAACCTCGGCATGGTCGAAAATGGCGTGTCTACTCAGGAACCGCATTATTTCTTTCTAGCACTCTGGAATCCCACCTTTGATCCTCTGGCCGAACATCAAGGTATTATTGACTGGTTTACAGTGATATTAGGTTTAGTCGCAGTCGTAACGCTGACAATCCATGGTGCTGGATGGGTCATATTAAAAACATCCAGTACTTTAAACCAACGGCTTAAAAATATCATATTTAAACTAAATTTCGTATTGCTTGTATTGGTCCTCCTATCGGCTTATGTCTGGCATTATGTAAAACCGATATCCCTGAATAATTTGCAAAATCATTATTGGCTCTGGATCTTCCCACTGATCGCAACTGTTGGCTTGCTTGGACAGTTTTGGGTCAGAACATTCAAAAAAGATGGCGTCGGTTTCCTCTTCTCATCGCTATTTATAGTAGGAAGTTTTGCGACGACAGTAGCCTCCATGTTTCCTACCTTACTTCCTTCCACCAATACCATAAACCCATCGCTGACCATACAGAATGCTGCAGCACATGAATATGGGTTAGCTGTAGGTTTAGGATGGTTTATCTTTGCAGCAATTTTGGTAGTCGCTTATTTTATCATCCAATTTCGGGTCTTTAAAGGAAAATTAGATGATGTAGGCTACGGTGAACATTAAAATAATATATAACATCTTAAAGACCTAATAATTTGTACTTTAAGGCGAGTTGCACCAATTCGACCATATTTTTCACCTTAAATTTTGTTAAGAGGTTGCGTCGATGTGTTTCTACCGTAGCGGGGCTTAAAAACAGCTTCTCTGCAATCTGATTGCTGGTATGGCCATTGGATATCATAATTAAAATCTCCTTTTCCCTTTGTGTTAAACGAGGAAGAGATTCCATCGAAGATATTGCCCCAACATACAGTGCCCTCGCGCTATCGCAGAGCGCTTCTTTTCCATTTAATCCAAGCTGGACACAACGAAGGAATTCTTCATTGGACACATCTTTTAATATATAACCATTTCCTCCATTTCGCATAAACTGAAAAATAAGATTACGATCTGCCAGATTACTCAGTGCAATGACCGGAATGCTGGAAAACAGCTTCTTCACCTGTAGACAGACTTCCAATCCGCTGGTATTCAACAGCTGCATATCCATAAGCACCAGATCTACTTTTGTCCTATCCAAGAATTCGATCAATGATACTTCCTCCAAAAATGAATATACTTTATACCCCTTTTGGTTATTTAGAAAGGACGTTACGCCTTCCAATAATAAAGGATGGTCATCCAATATGGCAATAATTTTCATACATTAGTTTTAACTAAACACTTACTCTTATTTCAATTTGGGTGCCAGATCCAATTTTGCTCTGTATATCAATAGATCCATTGATCCATTGAATTCTTTTTACCATGTTATTTAATCCCATTCCATAATTTGCCGCGGACGAATCAAATCCTTTTCCATTATCTTCTATCAAAACCTGCAATATTCCCTGTGATCTACTTACCTGGACAATAATGAGATCTGCATCTGCATATTTCAATGCGTTTGAGATCGCCTCCTGGACAATCCGATATATTGCCAACCCTTTTTGAAAGTCCAGGCGTACTTCATCCTCATAATTCTCAAATTGGATCTGAACCTTTTTATTTCTCATCGAAAGACACAATTGTTCCAATGCTGCTATCAGACCAAATTGCCGTAATGACTCAGGCATCAAATTATGCGATATCCGTCGAACTTCGCCCAAAATATCATTCAGTTTGTGAGGTAATTCATCCGTCAAATTGAATGCGCCAGTGTGCTCTCCAGCGACCTTAAACTTCAACCCTGTCAGCATTCCGCCAATACTATCGTGCAAATCCTGTGCGATACGCTGCCGTTCCTGCTCTTCAGCTTTGAGCATGGACTCGGAAATTTGCAACTGCTTTTCCTTTGCCAATTTCTCTAAAGCAATCTCATGATTTATCTGGATCTGTCCATTCAGTCTCCGTTGTTTTTTATAGGAAAAGGTGACAAATAAAACAACGATGAAAAGTAATATAGCAATACCTAAAACAAGAAAGATCTTTAATTGATTGCGATCTTTTTCTGCACGTAGATTTAAAATCAATTTTTCTTTTTCTACGGTTTTGTATTTAGCTTCCATTTCGTTCATCTTCTCCAAAAGCTGTACCTTCTGTATACTATCAGATAGCTTACTCGCCACATTAGACATCATAAGTGCTTCTTTATAATCCCCCATCAATTCATTGACCGCAGCCAATTGGCTATAAACAATTTTACTATTGTAAAGATCACGTGTCAACAATCCGTTTTTTATAATCTCCTCCAATGGTCGTTTCGCTTCAGCATATTTTTTTTGCATCAAATAGACATTAAACTTTCTAAACAGCATCATCTGGTAGAATTTCCAATTGTTCATTTTCTTCGACCAGTCCAAACCAATATCCAGCATACGTAACGCTTCATCTGTCTGTTGTTTTGTCGTAAAATAGAGCGCTTCATTGTAATAGTAATTGGGTAGCTGAGAAGAGTTTGGATTCTTACCTAAGAGGAATTTAACTTTGTCCAATAGTAATCGAGCTTCCTTTGATTTTACCTGATAACAATATGTACTAACGGCATTTAAATAGGCTACCAGTAGCGCGGTGCTCGCGGGTTGCTGTTCAAGCTGTTTGATCGCCATCTGATGATACTCATCTGCTTTTGCCAATTGATTGGATGACATAAAGGTCATACCGATCATCGTATTTATTGCTCCTTCCATGAGGGGATCGTGTGCTTTGGCATATGGCATACATCTACCGTTGAGTATATCCAAAAAATCAGCAAACCCTTTTTTCGGAAATCGAATTAAGCCCAGGTTGTACCAAGCTTTGGCTAAGAGCTCCTGCTGAAAGGGCTGCTTGGCATTCCCCAGGATATCCACGCATTTTTGAGCTTCAATCCCTGCACGCTTACTATCTAAAAATTGGCCATAGAAGAAGCTTTTATAAAGTGCTTCCATGGCCTGGAGGCTTTTAAATGGTTTAGCCATCTGCTCCCCCTGCCGCATATTTTCCCAGAATTTCACGGTATCACGAAACCTGTAGTAATCCGCCAAATAAAAGTACTGTAGTGCTTTTACGCTGTCATCCGAAGTTGATTTCAATAACATTTCGGCATCAGTGCGATATTTTTCTTCATTTAAGGGCAGAAATCCTTGCGCATTCGTCGTCTGTGCAGCAAAATGCATTGCACAACATATTATTAATTTTAACAAAACCCGACATTGTAATCCCATTTAATCAGATACCTTATATAATATGAAACAGTTTATTGCATTTTTAATGAGATGCGCCTCGTTCAATGTGTAATGCTGGAAAATTCGGTGGACACGAACTCTTCAACACATGGTCCTTCAAAACTAAGCAATTTTAAAAACAAATAAAGCACTTTGATCGCGATCAAGGTGCTTTATATTGTCCTGTCTAGCAATATATCTAAACTGCTTTTATGAAAGAAAATTTTTTATGAACGTCCCAACTGTATTTCAAACACTGCGGCTCTAGTTGTCGCGATATTGATCAACAGATCTAATTTACGTTTATACGTTGAAGACAGCGTCCTTGAACTAGAGGCTTCAAATAGTCCACTTTTAACAATAGGCACGCTAAAAGGCAGGGTCCATGCCCGTAATGATTTTGCTATCGTATCCATTGCGTTGATCCCTTGTAAAGCCTGCACTCCATCTGCCCAGCAAACCAGCCCAATATTTTTGTCCGTAAGATATGCCGGACTATTTTTTGCACTTATCTCCAACCAATCCAAACAGTTTTTCATTACACCGGGGATACTTCCGTGATATAAAGGAGATAACCAAAAATGTACATCTGCCTCTAAAAAAAGATTATTCATAATCCTTACACTATTTGGAATTCTGCTAAGACTACTATCAAAAAGTGGAATGCCACTATCCGCCAGATTAAACACGCTGTTCGCTATCCCAAGCTGATTCAGTTGTTCAGCGAAATAATCAGATAATACACCCGAAGTAGATTCCGGCCTCCGCTCCAAGGCTCCATTAAATATTAATGCTTTCATTATTTTTTATGTTCTTTTAAAAATAACCTTTGGCATTCCGATTTCTCCGTACATCAATGTTTTGACAATCGGAATTAAACGTGAAGTAGCCAATATATAAAGTGATTCGGGCATATTTGGTCGCGCCCTTATAACAACTTTTTGATCCTGATACAAGGAAAGGTCTGCATGATTCAAATGCTGTGTCCATAATTCCAGTTCCATTGTTTCCACACTTTTAAAATTATAATATGCTACAATAGCATGGAACTTTTCGGCTAAAGCCATATATACCCAAGGTGGAACAATTGCATCGACGGAACAAGTAAATGCGACTGCCTTACCGGTAAAGGGTTTTAGGTCCAACGCAGCTAGGGCAGCCTTAAAATCCTTTTCACGAACAATCATTTCTTGGTAAAAGAGTATTTTGATGTCAAATTCTACAATTTCAACTCTATTTTTGAAATCAATGAGGTCAAACGCCAATATCCCCGAATTTTCAACCTTATTTACAAACATATCTTTATGTAATTATCATCCCGGTTTGATGGAAGTTTAAACCGATTAAATTAATTTACCGATGGTCTCTTCGTATTTCTTTTCGACTACGGACCAATCCAGAATAGACCAAAAAGCGTCTAAATAGTCCGCTCTTTTATTCTGATATTTCAAGTAGTAGGCATGTTCCCATACATCAATGCCTAAAATTGGTACTCCTCTGCTCATCAATTGAGTGTCCATTAAGGGATTGTCTTGATTTGGTGTAGCAACCACGTCCAATGTACCATTGTACTTAACGTAAAGCCAAGACCATCCAGAGCCAAATTGTCCAAGCCCTGCATTTTTTATCCTTATTTTCAACTCATCCAAAGAACCAAAAATCCCATCTATTTCTTTGGCCAGCCTTCCAGTAGGTACCGTTTTTGGGGTTGGAGATAAGATTTCCCAGAACAAAGAATGATTGTAATGACCGCCAGCATTGTTCCGAATAGCAGGGCTATACAGACTCACCTGCGCCAGGAGGTCTTCCAATTCAGCACTTTCGGACGTTGTATCCAGTGCTTTATTTAGATTATCAATATAGGCTTGATGATGTTTCTGGTGATGAATAGACATTGTTTCCTGATCAAAATAAGGTTCAAGCGCTCCATAAGGATAAGGTAAATCTGGTAATTGAAATTTGTTCATGATATTTTGAATTTTATTGTTTTTAGAATAAGTCAAAGCTAAATAATAGATCTTAATAAAACAACTTATTAGTTGTTTTATTAAGATCATAAAATCAGTTGTGTACTGCAGACAGCTTATACAAGGATCATTATGACAACATATAGAAAAAGTAGTATCTTTGTCCAGAAACATTAAAACAACTTTTTAATTGTCAAATGCAAAAAACACCTGCAGATAGAATATTGATGTTATTAAAAATGAGGGGCGAAGTTACTGCCGCCCTGGTTGCCACGGAGCTGTTGATCACGAAAGAAGGCGCTCGCAAGCACCTGCTCAACCTTGCCAATCAAGGGCTTATTGAATCCTATGCTAGAAGCGAGGGGATCGGCCGACCGTCGACCTACTATTGTCTTTCAGCACTGGGACTTTCAAAATTTCCGGATAGTCACGCTGATATTACGGTCCAACTGCTTCAATCCATTAAACAACTGCTTGGCGAGAATGCGCTGGATTTATTGATTACTGATCGAGAGTCAAAAGTATATCAGCGGTATAACAATGCGTTATCTGGTATTGAAACGCTTGAGAATAAACTTGATATTATGGCAATGAAGCGAACAGAAGAGGGATATATGGCGGAATGGAAAAAAGAGGCCGACTCTTACCTTTTCATTGAGAATCACTGTCCCATATGTGCTGCTGCAACAGAATGTCAAGGTTTTTGCCGTTCGGAGCTTCACAATTTTCAACAGCTTATCGGACCATCCTATACAATTGACAGAATTGAGTATATTATCGAAGATGCTGCACGTTGCACTTATCGTATTAGAGAAAGAAAATAGCGTAACTTTTTTAGGCAGCGTCCAAATAAATTAATAATATACCAAAAAGTATTTTTTATATTTGCAATCAAAGCACAGCGAGATCATGTCAAAAGCAGAACAGACCCGACAATTTATCATTGAAAGAACAGCCCCTATTTTTAACAAAAAGGGCTATTTTGCGACTTCCCTTTCCGACATCACTACTGCAACAGGTTTAACAAAAGGCAGCATATATGGTAATTTTAAAGACAAAGATGACCTAGCACTTCATGTTTATAGTTATCAAAGTAAAAAAATAGCTGATGGAGTAGATCAACAGATAACCCAACAAAAGACGGCCTTAAAGAAACTCTTTGCTTTTTTTGATTTCTACAAAGAAAATTTCAAAAATATCGCGGCTTCGGGCGGCTGTCCGTTAATGAATGCTGCGATCGAGGCTGATGACTCCTTGCCTTTTTTGACTCCCAAAGTCAGGCGATCATTTACACTTTGGAGGCAACGATTGATTTCGATATTGGAAGAAGGTGTTAAGGCTGGTGAGTTTAAACAGCATATTTCTGCTGAACATTTTGCCGTTACCTTCATGGCCATGATCGAAGGTGGTATTTTACTTTCAAAAATTTCAGGACGCGGTAAAGATTTAGCTATTGTATTGGATAATATGAAAGAAATGGTAGATCGGGAAATCAAAATTTAATTTTTTTAAAAACACAGATACCAATCGGTATATTGAAATATTAATTTGAATATCATAAAAATGAAAAGAGTTGTAATTACCGGCATGGGGACAATCAACCCATTAGGAGATAATATTGATACATTTTGGGATAATATTTTACGCGGTGAAAACCGTACAGCTATCATCAGCCGCTTTGACGCGTCTTTATTTCGGACGCAAATCGCGAGCGAAATCAAAAACTTTCAACCGGAAAAATACCTCGATCGAAATGAGATCAAGAGAAGTGATCTATTTACACAATATGCCTTATATAGCGCATCGCAAGCTTTAGAAGACTCCGGTTTGGATCCGAATACATTGGATCCATTCGATATTGGTGTTATTTGGGGTGTTGGACAAGGGGGAATGGAAACATTCGAAAATGAAGTTGAAAACTATGTAACAGGTAATTATATCCCTCGATTCAGCCCTTTTTTCGTCCCAAGGCTTATTGTTAATATGGCTTCGGGAATGATATCAATGAAATTCGGTTTGAAGGGCATCAATTATACAACTGTATCTGCCTGTGCAACCTCCAATACAGCTTTCATGGATGCGTTCAATTATATTCGGTTAGGAAAGGCAAAAGTCTTTATTAGCGGCGGATCGGAAGCTCCCATTACTCCTGCCTCAGTAGGTGGTTTCTCTGCAATGAAAGCAATGTCGGGCAGGCATGATGATCCTAAAACAGCAAGTAGACCATTTGATCGAGATCGGGATGGGTTCGTCATGGGAGAAGGCGCCGGGGCGCTGATACTGGAGGAATATGAGCATGCCAAGAAAAGAGGTGCAAAAATCTATGCTGAGCTTGCCGGCGCATCCATGACTGCTGATGCCTATCACATGACTTCGCCTCACCCAGAAGGCATAGGCGCAGCAAAAGCAATGTCACTTGCTCTAGAAGAAGCCCAAATAAACAGTGATCAATTGGATTACTTAAATCTTCATGCTACTTCTACTCCCGTCGGTGATATTGCAGAACTGAAGGCGATGCAACTCGCATTTGGTAAATCCAGCAACCTCTGGGTCAGTTCGACCAAGTCAATGACCGGTCACCTGCTAGGCGCTGCAGGTGCAATTGAAGCGATTATTGCGATAAAATCCATAAACAACAATGTAATTCCTGCAACTATAAACATCGAAAATATAGACCCTACAATCCCCAATGGAATCAATATTGTTGTAAACCAACCGTTGGAAAAGGAAGTCCACACAGCAATGAGCAATGCCTTCGGTTTTGGTGGACACAATTCAAGCATTCTCTTTAAAAAGATTTAATATTTTAAAAAAAGACTTGACAAAGTGTATTAAAGACACTACCTTTGTAGTATCATAATTTAGGTTTATAATTGGTTATTTAAGGTTTTCATTCTCCCCGTTTGAAAACCTTTTTTTATGCCATTAAATTCTTAATTATCGACAAGCTTAATGTTATCAAGTTTTAACGTTTAATAAATACAAAAATTTAATCTAAAGAAGACCACAGCGTTCCAAAAATTTTCAGTTCTATGAAACACTATTCTGTTATAAATTTGAGGGCGCGCCTCTGCTTCCATTGGAGATTAAATTATTTATACTAAAGTGGATGTAAAAGTTCTTTTTTTGTTAAGAGACTTAAGAAGGGGACAATCTATTAGTTTTATTATTTTACACTGCTATTATTTTAATTCAACAGATTCACGATAAAAATTCTCACAAATTGATTTCAACAAAACAGCGAGGCAACTCACACTACCCCGCTGTATGAAAATAAACATATGAAACTAAAATTTTCCTTTTCTTGTGTCCCACCACAATTGTTTACCCCAAACATAATCAACTACTGAGCTCGCTGCAGCTTCAGTATTTGCTTTATTATAGAGATATTCATTGTTTGGATAAGGTAGTCTCCAAGGTTGATCGTTATGTTTTTTACCAAAAATCGAATTTAGTGAAGGATAATTGGTTAGAGGAATTCCTGTCCGTCGATATAGTGACCATGCTTCGAAATTAGCCTTAAATAGAGCTACCCACATATCCCACCAAATTCGTTCTTTAGTATCGTTCCATTTTCCTTTACCTTCCAAATATTTTGTAATATCTGCACCTGCAACCCCATTGTCTTCCATAGACAAATGCACAGCTCGTGTATACGCACTTTCGGCAGTAATTCCGACATTATATCCTAGCATTGCTGCCTCTGAGAGTATATAATAAGTTTCGCAGGATTTGTAGAAAGGAGTAAAGCCTACCGGATCCTGAATATATTTATTCCCAATCCAAGAAACTGAGGTAGTTTTTTCAGGTCCCTTACTAGCGCCATTTGGAAATCCAACATATTTCCCTTCATTATTCTTTGTTGCAATGACCGCTAATCGAGGATCATCCATACTTGCCAAATGATCAATAAAGATATCTGAAATTCCCCAATTATTGATTCGATTGCCGTCAACTCCAGAGCTATACCAAGGTTCAAAATAAGGTTTTGAACCTGGCCATCTTAAATAACAGTTTTCATCGTTGGTCTCCAATACTGGATATTTCCCTTTATCACCCGCTATTTCTTCAATAGTGGCTTTGGCCAGACTAGATGAAACTCCTGAAATACGCATCGCAATTCTTAAACGTAAAGAATTACAGAATTTTTGCCACCTCAGCATTTCATCTTTAATGGAAATATCTTTAAAGTTTTTCGAACCATAGATAAAATCACCAGATCTAATATCGTCTTCACCTACACCTTCGGCCATGTCATCTGCAATTTCTTTTAAACTCTTTAAAACAGCAGGATAGACATCTTCTTGTTTATCATATTTTGCTGTCAAAACTGACCCTTTTTCAGGTAACCCTTTCAAAGCATCTGTATAAGGAATATCTCCCCAACCATCTAACAAATATGACCACATGTAGTTCTGCCAAATACGGGCAACGGATCTAACATTTTTATATTTTTGCGGTTCAGGCGCTGTCTGTTCTAATAAATAATTCAATTGAGCATTATTATAATAACATGCATACCACCTATTTCCATACGAATTATTTGTTGGTACCAACCCGCTCATAAAATCCATATATTGAATTTTCACGATATAACCTGCAAATGTTCCATATCCATCGACATCCCCTCCAAATTGTTCTCCTGTATTTCTAATGACATTAACTAACATATTTAATGGAGGACCATCAGTCAGAGCATCTGGATCCGTATTTATTTTTTCAAAGTTTTTTGTGCAACCCGATACTACGAATGTTAGTAATGTAGCACATATTGATATATTTTTATAAAAGCTTTTCATATCTTTCGTTCCGATAAAAATTCCTGAAAAGGAATAATACAACTTAAAATGTTACACCTAATTTCAAACCAATGCTACGAGACGTAGGAACAGAAGCTTGTTCAAAACCTACTCCTCGGCTGTCACTAGAAACCCCTCCAGTCTCTGGATCCAAACGCATTGTATTGGACTTATGCACCCATAATAGCGCCAAATTTGAACCTATCAAAGTAATATTAGCTCTTTTTATTCCTTTCCATCTCGAATAAAATTCCTTAGGAATATTATAAGTTATGTGAGCTTCTCTTAACTTAAGAAATGAGCCATCAAAGACTGCCATTGGTGCAATTGCGTTTTTGAACCAGTCTTGCGCATTTGTTTCAATCGTATTTTCGACCCATTCTCCTTTATCATTTTGCATCGCAAATCTCTCATTTGGCATAACATCTTTTCCTGCAATAATTGCTCTCTCACGAATTCCATTTTCTGCTGTAACTGATGCTATTCCCGTAGCGTATCCATGTGACATCGTCTGTGACCAAATATCTCCTCCCTTTCTAAAATCCAGCATAAAGCCAAAACTAAAACCTTTGTATCTGAAATCATTACGCATACTCGCTAAGAAATCAGGTGTAATATTACCAATAACTTGATTGTCTACGCCGGCTAGAAGTCCATCTTCTGTAACTTTGATAGCCCCTTTCATTGGACCGTCTGTCACCCGATCATATCCAGGCCCCAATAGTACACCCCATTTTTCCCCAGCATTTGCAGCAGTGGAAATCCCCCATGTCCACCCTAATCGATAACTAGTAACATTCAATTCAGGATAGAGTTCAATAATTTTACTTCGCTCCTTTGAAAAGTTGATCGTAGTTGTCCAATTAAAACCATCTTCACTCTTTAGAATATCGCCTCTTAGTTGCAATTCAACACCTTTACTTTCAATTTCCCCAGCATTTAAAATCATTTGATTGAAACCAATAACATTTGAGGTTGACACTGGTAATATTTGGTTTCTAGAAGATTTATAATAATACAAAAGGTCGGCATGCAAACGCTCCTTAAAAAGCCCCACTTCAGTTCCTACTTCCCACGTACGGATTTTTTCAGGTTCTAAATTTTCATTTGGAAATACCATCGACTTATAAATCTGAGCTACATCGTTAAAAGAATTTGTTTGGGCCAAATAATATGCTCGATTTCGATAAGCTGTTGTCGCATTACCGATTTCAGCCCAAGATGCCCTAATTTTCCAAAAAGACAAAACATCACCTTTTAAGTTGGCAAAAGTAGTTGTCGGCAACCAACTTAAACTAAATGAGGGATAAAAAAAAGATTTAGTAATTGTCGAAGACCAATCGTTTCTTGCACTGAAATCTAAATACACTTGATCTTTCCATCCAATTGAGCCGTTTCCATAAATAGAATTCGAACGTATATGACTATGGTCCATAAAATTATATGCTGCACCTTGTTTATTGCTTATCGTATAAATTCCAGGAACAGTTAATGCGTCTGCACCAATTGTAGAGTTTTGCCATTGTGCATCTCTATAATTAGCACCTGCCGTAGCAAGAATATTAAAATCACCAACAATTTTTGTATAAGTTGCAATGAAGTCTAAGTTTAGTTCTGTGTTACTGATTTGAATATCTCTAAAACTCCCGTTTTTGTAGTCATAATTAAACAAATTCCTTTGAAACATTTTGGAATTATAATAATCCATTCCGATACGTCCTTCGAACTTCAGGTCTTCCATAGGTTTATAGTATAAGGAAGACTTTCCAAAAATCCGATCTCGCTGATAGGAGTTTGTGTTCTCATGTACATTAAAAAAAGGATTGACGTGATAACTTTTATTCCAGTTATAATAGGTATAGTCACCTTTTGCATCCTTCTCATCCCAGTTATTCTTCAAGCTTTTCATATCGACTTGACGTCCAAACCATATTAAACTATTCATCGGATTATTTCCGTCATATCCTTGACTCACTAAATTATTGCTTTGTGTTCTTGTATAATTAGTCGTTATGTCATAGTCAAATTTGTCTGAGACTTTATATGTGTTATTAATTTGAGCGGAATATCGCTTTTGATCTGTATTTGGTACTGTTCCTTTTTGATCTCTAAAAGAAAGTGAAGCTCTTGTAGTGGATCTCGCATTTTTCGCTAGTAAAGAAAGATTATGATTTTGAGAGTATCCCGTTTGAAAAAACTCCTTAACATTATTTTTGTGTGATATCCAGGGGGTAGATTGCCGCACTCCATTAACTAAAGGGCTATCAAATTGTGGTATCATCAACCCAATATCCATTCTTGGTCCCCAAGATTCGTCGACGCCATCGTTCACACCATCATTTCCTGTCCCGTCGAAATATGAAAATGCATTTTTCACCGCATAATCTTGATAAGTCATTCCCTTTCCATCTAATTTGAAATGATATTCATCGCCAGCTCCACCTTGTCCATATAAGTTTTGATACTTTGGAATGGTCAATGCTCTATCCACAGTGAAATTTCCATCATAAGAAAGGGAAACACCATCCGCCCCATTTTTCCCAGACTTAGTTGTAATCAAAAGAACTCCATTTCCCGCCCGCATACCGTACAAAGCAGCAGATCCACCCTTCAAGACTGTAACACTTTCAATATCTTCTGGGTTGATATCATTTATTCCGGATCCATAATCGACACCATTATATGTATTATCTCCTGAGCGCTGAACGTCATTGGAAATTGGCACTCCGTCAACAACAATCAACGGCTGTTGATCAGCTTGAAGAGAAGAATTTCCTCTAATGGAAATCCTAGCTGATGCCCCGACCGTACCGCCAAATTGATTCACTTGTACACCAGCCATTTTCCCGGCAAGAGAACTAGTCAGATTAAGCTGTCCGGCATCGGTCAAATCTTTTGCTTTCACTTCTTGGATAGCATAGCCTAAGGATTTTTTATCCCTAGTAATCCCCATAGCTGTTACAACAACCTCATCCAAGCTCCGTTCATCAGATTGTAATGTAACCTGAATAGTTGTCTGATTCGTTAGATTTACTTCCTTACGGTCATAGCCAATCGCAGAAACATTCAATACCCCTGCCTGTTTGTAGTTTATCGTAAATTCTCCATTTTGCCCAGTCTGTGTACCGGTTCCATCTCTAAGTGTGATTGTAACTCCAGGGATAGGTTTCCCGTCTTGGTCGATCACCTTCCCTTTCAAAACTGTTTGTGCATATACTGCCGAGCTCACGAGCACACTTGCGGCTAGTAGTGCAATACTTCTTCTGTTCATAAGTTTAGTTTCAGATGTTTAGTTTATAGTGCTTTTTTTTATATAAACTAAGTTATCAACCCGACTTCCTGATTACTAACCGAATCTTGACAAGTATTGCCCCATTATTAACAATAGATGTTAAATGATACCAACGAAAAAATAAATAAATATATAAAAACAGTGAATTTCAAATATATTCACAGCAAATCTTAAATATAACATCAAAATAAAAGAAAATTCTATAGCTGATATTACATGATATCAAAAAAAACACTGTATTATCAAATTTTAAAGATAAAATACTTTAAAAAATATAAAAATCTATAAAAATACACCGTTTCAAATAACAGAATACAGGGTCTGCTTATATTTTTGAATATATTCTTTGGGATTACAACCAATAATCTGTTTAAATACGCGGTTAAAATTCGTAATGCTATTAAATCCGCAACTGTATGCAATAAACGAAACACTGTCTAAATGATCTTCATTCAATTGATTACAAACCTCTTTAACCCGTATTCGATTTAAATAAGAGACAAAAGTGACACCGCAATGTTTCTTAAAATACCGACAAAATGCCTGCGGTGTGAGGTTCGCATAATCCGCAACATCCTCGAGGCTAAGATCATGTTTAAAGTTTTCTTTAATATGGTTACAGATTTGGTTAATTCGATTTGAGCTATGAATTGCGTCAAATGCTACTTCACTTCTCTCCGCACAAAGCGGATCTGTATCTCTCGATATATTTGCCAAAGAACGCAAAAGATAGAAAAAATGCATCAGCTTATCCATCTGTTCTGAAGATTTCAATTGTAAAATTCTTTCTGAAATTTGCTGAAAATATTCACCCGGAATTTTAAAACCACAGGAATTGCTGTAAACAAATTGATTTAACGATTCAAACTCCTCTAAAGAAAATAATAGCTTAAGCTTGCCATTCGGATCAAAAAATATCGAAATCGAACGAGATTCATTTGAAAAACCATCCTGAGAGGAGGACTTAAACACATGCGGCTGATTTGCTCCCAAAAAGAAAATATCATTTTCTCTAAATGGATGCAAAGTATCTTCAACAATCAATATTCCTCGTCCTTTAATTATCCACATGAGCTGTGCTTCTTGATGTCTATGAAGGTGTGGGTAAAAGGTTTCTAAAATATCTTCTTGTACGGTTAGACTTTGGCCCTGCATACTGGGCACATTAAATTGGAGCGTTTTCATAGGATTTCATAAGTTTATGTTCGTATTTACGACTGTTTAGTTAACATAAATATAACAACTACGAAATAAGGAAACACATCTATCACAATACGGAAAAAAACAAAAACAAAATATGTAAACAATGTGATAATATTTACGAATCTATAAATTTTCCATTTCGTATTTAATAAAATCGGACATCAAAACTTAAAATCTAACAAAAACAAGGTTAAAATACAATTAGACTTTGATAAATTGTGGTAACTAATATTCATTGGAAACATGGAACTTTATTAAATCCCAATATTATTTTGTTTTCATGTATAGATCACCAAAAATAAGTAATTGTAACAACATTAAAATACTAACCATAGTACCGGTTCTTGAAGAAGGGTCTTCGAGGTTAAAAGATTAAATTTTTCGATATTAGCTAGTATATTATATCATACGAATGATACTATATTAAATCTTAACCATACGTCGTTTCTTAATTTTCACCAATATGTTTAAAAAAGAAATCTATATTACCCGCAGGAACGAGCTCACTGCAAAATTTATTTCAGGTAAAATTTTGTTGCTTGGCAATATTGAAAATCCGATCAATTTTGAACACAATACTTACCCTTTTCGTCAAGACAGCAGTTTTTTATATTATATCGGTATACAAAGCCCTCAATTAGCCGCTGTACTCGATATTGACCTTGGAAAAACCGTATTGTTTGGCGATGAAATGACCATCGATGAAATTGTCTGGATGGGACAACAGCAGACCTTGGCTGAAAAAGCCGCCCTTTCAGGTATTCATAAGGTACTTCCTCTTGGGCAACTCATTGACTATCTAAAAAAAGGTGAGAAAAATTCGATCCATTACCTTCCTCCCTATCAATCACACAATAAATTATTGCTTACGAAATTGTTCAATTGCCAGGTTGAACAATTTCAACCATCTATCGCTTTAATTCAGGCCGTAGTCGCACAACGCAGTATTAAATCAGCAGAGGAAATTATTGAACTAGAGAAAGCTGTGGACGTAGCCGTGGATATGCACCGTCTTGCTATTCAGATGACCAGCCCCGGTCGTTATGAGTATGAAATCAGCAATGCCATGCAGCATTTCGCACAAGATCAGGGCATGTCTTTTTCTTATCCTCCTATCGTTACTAAACGAGGTGAAATTTTGCATAACCACATGCAATTTCATCAAGTTCATGCGGGAGACATTTTGTTAAATGATTCGGGTGTTGAAACATCACTGGGATATGCCTCCGACCTAACGCGTTCCTTTCCCGTAGGCAGGCGCTTCACGTCTTTACAGGAGGAAATTTATCAGATCGTTTTATATGCTTTTAAATCTGCTGAACGCTTATTAACTGTTGGCGCTCGCTTTAAAGATATCCACTTAAAAGCCTGTGAAGCGCTTGTAGAGGGTCTGATACAAGTTGGATTTATGAAAGGTAATGCACAAGATGCAGTCGTTAATCATGCACATACTTTATTCTTTCAATGTGGACTAGGCCACCTCATCGGTTTGGACGTCCATGACATGGAAGATCTCGGCGAACAATATGTAGGCTATACCGAGACAGAACCTAAAGACACGAAAACTTTTGGTCTTAAATCCTTAAGACTGGGCAAGCAGTTAGAAACGGGCAACACACTTACCGTTGAACCTGGCATCTATCTCATCCCCAAGCTGACACAGCTTTGGGAGCAACAAAGTCTGCACAGGGATTTTGTCAATTATGATTTTTTGAACAAACACCTCGAATTTGGCGGTATCCGTATCGAGGATAATTATCTTATTCAAGAAAATGGCACGAAACGTCTGGGAAAATACCTTGAGCGTGAGTTAAATGAAATCTATCAACTTAAAGACAATGCTCCCAATTAGCATATTGGGAAACAAAATGGCGAAACACTGTGCATTGAATAGCGGACTTAAAAAACCATCATAAACATATGAATCGAATTAGACATTTTATTATAATCAATCTGTTATTGGTTCTCTACGTATCCAATCCACTCTTTGCTCAGAGACTCTGGATGGAAAATAATGATCAATATTATGAATTTTCAGATAGAGGTATAGAAACCGTCAATCCTAAAAACGGTGCCAGAACAATCTTTTTATCTCATGAATTACTCATTCCTCAAGGAACTAAAACAGCTTTAAAAGTTGAGAATTTTTCCATATCCAAGAATAAGGAACTAATTTTAATCTATACAAATAGTGCGAAGGTGTGGCGCGAGAATACGAGAGGAGACTACTGGGTGTACAACAAACAGTCAAATCAATTGAAACAATTGGGAAAGCAGTTTCCCTCAGCTCAGTTGATGTTTGCAAAGTTCAGTCCCCAAAATGACAAAGTAGCTTATGTAAACAAAGCTGACCATAATATTTATGTTGAAGATTTAACTAATGGAGCCATCAGCGCGGTTACAACCGATGGTACTGACCGAATGATCAATGGAACATTTGACTGGGTCTATGAAGAAGAGTTTGGTTGCAAAGATGGTTTTAGGTGGTCTCCCGACGGCCAATCGATTGCCTACTGGAAGCTTGATGCACGTAGTATCCGCAATTTTCTAATGATCAATAACACGGATAGTCTCTACTCTTTTACTATTCCTGTCGAATACCCAAAGGTAGGACAATCACCAAGCGCGTGCTCAATTTGGACTTATGAACTTGCTAGCAAAAACAGCCATCATATCAATATCCCCGGAGATCCTGAGCAGCATTATATTCCGCGCATGGAATGGTGCTTGGATAGCAAACAACTTATTTTTCAGCAACTAAACAGGAAACAAAACGAGAGTAAAATTTACACAGCCTCCATTGCTACTCATAAAGCTCAAGCGATACATCGCGAAACGAGTGATTCCTGGATCGATATCAAGGCAAGATGGAATAATAATGATCCTTCAGGCTGGGACTGGATCCAGGACGGGAAGGCATTTATATGGGTATCCGAAAAAGACGGGTGGCGGAAAATTTATCAAATCGACTTAAAAGGTAATGAAAAGCTGATTACGAAAGCAGATTATGACATTATTACTCTTGATTTTCTAGATCCAAAAGGAGAAACAATTTATTTCACTGCTTCGCCTACCAATGCGACTCAAAAATATCTGTATAGTATCTCTACTAAAGGTGGTTCTCCCAAAAGGCTCACACCTGCATCTTTTGAGGGAACTTGCGATTATGATATCTCCAAAGACGGTAAGACGGCGGTCTTTAACTTCAGTAATCGCGCTGAACTTAAATACGATGCCGTGGTATCACTACCGAGCCATCAAACTCTAGTAGACTTTGAAACTACGCGCCAAAAGAAAGCGAGTGATGGCATTGCAGAATTTTTCAAAATAAAAACCGTCGAAGGCATAGAGCTAGATGGCTGGATGGTCAAACCCCTTGATTTCGATCCCAGCAAAAAGTATCCCGTGGTTTTTATGGTGTATGGTGAACCCGCATCACAAACGGTCCTGGACAATTTTGGTGCAGGATACAATAGCTTATACAAAGGAAATATGGCTCATGACGGCTATATCTATATTTCACTTGACAACCGTGGTACTCCTGCTCCTAAAGGCAATCTATGGCGGAAAAGCATTTACCGTAAGATTGGGCAGCTCAATATCCGTGATCAGGCACTTGCGGCACAAGAAATATTGAAATGGTCTTTCGTGGATAGTTCACGCATTGCAGTATGGGGATGGAGCGGCGGTGGTTCGAGCACACTTAATCTGCTGGGACAATATCCGCAAATCTATAAAACTGGAATAGCGATCGCCGCAGTAGCCAATCAGCTGCTTTATGATAATGTTTATCAAGAACGTTACATGGGCTTACCTCAAGAAAATCTAACGGATTTTGAAAATGGATCGCCATTAAAGTATGCCAAAAATATCAAAGGAAATCTGTTATACATACATGGTACCGGTGATGACAACGTGCATTATCAGAACGCCGAAGTGCTGATTGATGAACTGATCAAAAACAACGTTCAGTTTCAATTGATGTCCTACCCTAACCGTAGCCACGCTATCAGTGAAGGACAAGGAACCAACGAGCATCTAAAAACATTGTTTACAAACTATTTAAAATTACATTGCCCTCCAGGCGGAAGATAACACATGAAAAGAACATATTTAATTGCACTTGTCGTCTGTGGCATTTTAATGGCAAACAGCAAGCACGTGGCCGCACAGCTGATGAAAGTCAAAAATGAATTCACCCGAGCAGATTCACTTAGGGGTAACCTGACACCCCTAAGAACTTGCTATGACATTCAATATTATCATCTGGATATCAAGGTAGATATTGACAGCAAATTCATCTCGGGCTCCAATTTATTCCGCTTCAGGGCAGTGGAAGATTTTAAGCGCCTGCAATTCGATTTATTTGTGGATTTAAAAGTAAACAAAGTCGTTTATCAAGGAAAAGACCTTCCTTTTACCCGAGAATATAACGCGGTGTATGTAGATTTCCCAAAGATAATCGGCAAGGGCAGCCAGGAAGAATTCACCGTCTATTATGAAGGGCGACCTACAGAAGCGATACGAGCACCATGGGACGGAGGTATCGACTGGAAAAAAGACAGTAATGGAAAAGCATGGGTAGCAACAGCCTGTCAAGGCATGGGCGCTAGTGTATGGTGGCCAAACAAAGATCACCAATATGATGAAGTGGACAGCATGTTGATCTCAGTAGCTGTCCCTAAAGGGTTAATGAACGTATCCAATGGACGATTAACCAAGGTCGAAAATCTAAATGACGGATATACAAAATTCCACTGGAAAGTAGTCAATCCTATCAACAATTATAATGTTGCTATCAATATTGGTGACTACGTCCATTTCAAGGAAAAGCATCAAGGTGAAAAAGGGCCGTTGGATATAGATTATTATATCCTGCGTGAGAATAATACAGCCGATAAAAAGGCGCATCTTCAAAACAATGCAAAGCGGACAATTACCGCATTTGAGCATTGGTTTGGCCCTTATCCATTCTACGAGGACGGTTACAAATTGGTTGAGACTCATCATTTGGGAATGGAGCATCAAAGTGCTATTGCTTATGGCAATGGTTACCAAAATGGCTATCTTGGCAGCGATGCGTCAGGCACGGGTTTGGGAAAAAAATGGGATTTCATTGTCGTACACGAATCGGGCCATGAATGGTTTGGTAATAACATCACGGCTGCTGATCTCGCCGATATGTGGATTCACGAAAGCTTCACCAACTATTCTGAAGCGTTGTTCATTGATTACTTTTATGGAAAAGAAGCTAGTCAAGCTTATGTGCATGGTATTCGACGCGGCATTCAAAATGACATTCCCATACAGGGACCATATCACGTTAACAAAGAAGGTTCCGGTGATATGTATCCAAAGGGTGGTGTTATGCTCAACATGATCCGTACAATGATAGCCAATGATGATAAGTGGCGTGCGTTATTACGGGGCTTAAACAGCACATTCTACCATCAACAAGTTGACTATAACGATATTGTCCATTATTTAAGCCAGCAATCTGGTTTGGATCTATCAAAAGTATTTGAACAGTATGTGCAGCATGCATCTATCCCGACATTAGAGATCCAACAGGATGCTTCCGGAGGAATAATGGGGAGATGGATTAGCGAAGTCAAAGGGTTTCATATGCCAATTCATATTGGGATAAAAGGTCAAAAAAGACAATTGATTCATTTAAATCAACATTTTCAATCAATTAAAATTCCAGGACTAAACAAAGAGAATATTGATATAGACAGGTTCAATTATTATGTTGGGATTTTAGCAGAGTAATATTTCTCCTCGGGATTTAAGATTCTCCAAACTGCCATAAAAAAAAATTACGGTGTTAATTTTTAATTTCTTGAACATAAATCTATGCAATAAGTCGCTTGGTCTTCGTGTGAATTAATCAACTTTAACCTAATATTGGTTCTTTTTTATGTGCATAAGATCAGAGAACTGGAAGAAAAAGAAATTGCTCTTATTCAAACTAGAAGATATAAAAAACAACTGTCATCCGGTGATTCCATAATGAGCGGGCCTGATGGTACCAACATTTCTATTTTATTTTTAAAAAAACTTGCAAGTGTGTACAAAACACACTATCTTTGAACTATCATAATTTAGGTTTATAATTGGTTATTTAAGGTTTTCATTCTCCCCGTTTGAAAACCTTTTTTTGTTCTTAGCTCTCACCAAGATAAATTAAATATAGCGCGATTAAGATTAATTGAAAATGATAAATTCTCTTCAGATTATTTTTCATTAAGCGATTTTAATCTAATAGCCATCGACTTCCAAAACAGGGAATTTCCGTATATTTATTTAACTGTAATTAGGAGGATTAGCATGACTGGAAAATTATTACCCAACCATAAGAAGAGAAGCGAAGAAATTACGATCCGGTACTTTGAATTTCTGGATCATCATTTATCCGAATTAGTGAATGGTATAGCGGTGGAAATGCTAGAGTTAAAGGATATTGCCAGCACACTTTGTATCTCTCAAAAACATCTTATTAAAATAATACAGGAAACACGTGGAAATCATCCTTGCTATTTTTATGTACATAAGATATTGGATTGTATTAAGGAGCTTTTAATAAATACCACATGGAGTATCTCAGTTATTGCTCAAACACTTACCTACGACCCTTCGAATTTCACTAAATTTTTCAAAAAATATGAGGGCTTGACCCCTTCTCAATTTCGTCAATTGAAAAAAGCGAAAAGTTCACCATAATATCTTCATTTTCTTTCGTGAGATTTGTTATAATCAAAATATAAAATATTATGGCAAAGCATGATGTAAAAGGAAAAGTTGTATTAATCGCTGGTGGCGCGAAAAACCTTGGTGGTTTATTGAGTCGAGATTTTGCTGACAAAGGTGCAAAATTAGTGATCCATTATAACAGTGAGAGTACCAAAGCCGACGCTGAAAAAACATTGGCAGAAGTACTGGCTGCTGGAACTGAGGCTATCCTATTTCAAGCAGACCTTACTAGGGTCGAAAACATCAGTAAACTTTTTGATGCGGCAATAGCTCAATATGGAGGAATTGATATTGCAATTAATACTGTTGGTAAAGTATTAAAAAAAACAATTGTAGATACTACAGTGGATGAATATGATAGCATGAGTGATATCAATTCCAAAGTTGCCTATTTCTTTATTCAAGAAGCTGGAAAAAAATTGAATAACAATGGTAAAATCTGCACAATTGTCACATCTTTACTCGCCGCCTATACAGGTCTTTATTCCACTTATGAGGGATTGAAAGCACCGGTTGAGCATTTTACACGCGCTGCTTCAAAGGAATTTGGCGATCGAGGGATTTCCGTTACTGCTGTGGCTCCCGGTCCAATGGATACACCATTTTTCTACGGACAAGAGAGCGAAGATGCCGTAGCATATCATAAATCCGCCGCTGCACTAGGAGGTTTGACCAATATTAAGGACATTGCTCCGCTAGTCGAATTTCTCGTTACAGACGGCTGGTGGATCACTGGGCAGACAATTTTTGCTAATGGAGGATATACTACCCGATAGTCCAGCCGTATCAAAGGTATCTCTTTAAGTTAGAGATGCCTTTGATTTCAAATATAAGCCTAATGAAGCCCTTACGGCTTTAATGTAATACAGGAGGCCTACAACTGTTCCAAAAAATTAAGATAAAGTGGAACACTCGCTTCGATCCATTTTTCAGAAGCATTCCGTTCAATACCATAGTAGGCAAAAAGTGGCCGATAATTCGCGTGAATGTAATTGAAGGTAACTTCAAATGGACTAGTCAATTGATCTAAGTGATATTTGTACTTGCCCGTAGTGGAATACTCTTTTTCATCAATTCCCACAGACAACGCCAATGCAATTCTCTTTCCCGCTAACTTATAACCACTTGATTTTCCATAGGCCCATCCGTATGTTAACACTTCGTCCAGCCACTTTTTAAAAAGTGGGGGACAATTAAACCAATAAAATGGAAATTGAAATATAATTTTATCATACTTTTCAATCAATTGTTGTTCCTCCTTAACAGCTATTTTTTCATCGGGATACTTTTCATGCAATTGGTGGATTTCATAGTTGTCTGGATATTTTTTCAATTCTTCAATCCACCGTTTGTTAACGATGGATCCATTTATATTTGGGTGTATTACAATTACTAATGTTTTCATTATCTCTAGTTATTCAAAAGTTTATAGACTATTTACACACAGCATCTAATAGCTGTAATAGTTTTATTATCGTTCCTATTTTGGATTAAAAATAGGTAGATAATCCTTATTTTGGTGCAGTGGTAACCCAATGTTCGGTACTATAAAAAATGTACGTGATGACAAAGATCAAAGAAAGTTCGAGTAATTTCGCCAATAAGCAAATGTTAGCAAATGAGTGTCCTGAAGTATTTGCAGCTCATATTATTGGTGGTCAATGGTCTTTAGCTATCTGTTGCTATCTAATCAACGGAAGTCTTCGATATAATGAAATCAGAAAGTGTCTTCCTAATATTACCGAACGTATGTTGACGTTGCAATTGAGAAAATTAGAGGAAAGTGGAGTTGTAAAACGTACGGTATATCCAGAAGTTCCACCACGAGTAACATATGAATTGACAGCAATTGGTCATGAATTATCTCCAATTATTCAGGAACTTGGAAAATGGGGAGAAAAACTAAAAGGACTCTCTCTTTAAGATTTATTGATATTTCAAAAAAAGACAAGCAAAAACATTGAATGCCCTCTGGCCTAGACGCGTTAGTGTTCATTTATTATACCATAAAAAGTTTGATCAAAACCTCATTTGATATAGCTATTATCATATTGATGTTTTTATTTTAAAATAAATTTGCATAGTGTATAAAATACACTTACATTTGTACTATCATAATTTAGGTTTATAATTGGTTATTGAAGGTTTTCATTCTCCCCGTTTGAAAACCTTTTTTGTTTCTATCTATTCCGTCTTCCCCCTTTCTTTAGCAGACTAAATACTTTTCAGTTTATATAGATCAGCTTGATCTAAAATTGCCTGACCATTCAAATACGCTAATAGTATAATACAAATTATTACGGTCACAATTGTAATTTATCAGCATGTAGATTTCACCATTTGGGGCAAAAATCTCAAGACCGGTGCGATCTACAAATAGTCTCAATATCAATGTTTATCTTTTGGTGCAACTATTGCGCGTATATTATCAACAATCTTCGGTTAAAACAATGTAATTCATCATCAAACCCAGTATATTGATTCGAATCTTTTTCATTATTTAATTTTTAATATCAAACTGAAATAGCGTGTCTGATAATTATTGCAACTCATCATAATCCATACCAAGGCATTGTAAAAAAATTATTTGCAATAGCTCATATAGTTCCATCAAGAATCAAAATACTTCCGATTTGTCCCATCCAATACAATGTATTTGAATACGTTGGCGTTTAACGTCATAGTAAAACAAAGTTAGCTCCTCGATAAAAGCCTGATAAACAACAGCGAGGTATAAATTAAATATCCCTCGCTGTTGTTATAAATCAAAATGATCAGATTACATCTTATAATACTGCTCCCAGCCTCTTGCGGGGGGTGGTCCTGCCAACAGTGCATTAGCAAATTTATCGTTACTGATTTCCTTTTTTGTGGGATCAAAGATCAATTTGGTATTTAAACGCTGGGCGATTACTCCCAGACAGAATACTTGACTCAAAGGTCCGGCAATCTCAAAAGCCGACCTTGTTTTTTCTTCTCCTTTACACGCTTTTAAGAAGTTAGTAAAATGATTAGACGGTGAGTTTGGAACTTCTGGAAGACGTGATTCCATTTCCTTTGCTTTCGCTTCGGGAATGATTTGCAAAATGCTTGCATGGGAGCCACCTTTGAACGTCAGATCCTTTCCATAAATAATTTTTCCGGGATTTAATTTTGCTGGTTCCAATTTACCTGTACTAGGAGCTGGAATATTCGGATCCAATCCCGAAACACCGTAACCATCTGGTATAGGTGGTAAATTATCTAATCCGTCGTACCAATTAATGTCAACCGCAGGCATTTTTTTCCGTTTGGGAAAATGAAATTTCAGTGTTGAAGACATAGGAAAAAAATACGAATTATGTCCATCAAGTTTGACGGCACTTACTTCGGTTGGTAGCCCAAGATCCAAGAATTCATGCGCAGTATCTAATATATGTGCTCCCCAATCACCAAGAGCCCCCATCCCAAAATCATACCAACAACGCCATTGCCCATTCACAAAATCTTTATTATAGTTGTGACCCAGTGTTTGCATTTGCCATAGCTCCCAATCTAAAGTTTCCGGCATTATTTCAGCGGAAGGAAATCCTTTCATATTCACATCCCATCCATGCCATCTCCGCGGCATATTCATATGTGCGTCTATCCGAGTGATATCTTTGATTATCCCGGCTTCCTTCCAAGCCTTAAATTGAAAGTAATTTGCTTCGGAATGTCCCTGATTTCCCATTTGTGTTACAAGTTTTGGGTTCTTCCTGGCTTTATTGGTCATTAATTCAACTTCAAGGAATGTTCGCGCCATTGGCTTCTCCACATAGACGTGTTTTCCAAGATCAAGGGCTAACATTGTTATCGCAAAATGGGAAAAATCAGGAGTTCCAATACTGACCGCATCGATCTGACTTCCCATTTTATCAAACATAACTCTAAAGTCTTTAAACTTTGGTGCGTCAGGAAACATTGCCAGAATTTCCTGCGTTTGCTTCGCACCCAGATCGACATCGCATAATGCAACAATATTACAAAGTCCGGTTTTATAAAGTTCTTTTATAATATCTGCCGCCCTATTCCCCAAACCCACACAGGCCAAATTGACCCGTTCATTTGGTGTTGCCAGATTGACTTTACCCAAGACACTATTCGATAACATTACAGCACCTGCTGCAATAACAGATTGTTTAACAAAGCTTCTGCGTGATAAATAATGGTTCATAAACTCTAAGCTTAGTTTGGTGTATTAATCTTTATACTGCGAAATGAAACCCTGTCCCCGTGATCTTGCAATAGGATGAACCCCTCTTTTGCCTCACCAAAGTTATCCCAGTCCTTATATTTACTGATAGCAACAAGATCCTTGAACTCCTTCGATCCTCTTTCGTAACTCAGCATCTTAATTCCATTCAAATAGTGTTCAACTTTATTATCAGCTGTCACCACGACTCTACCCCTATTCCATTCACCTATTGGTCTCCGGGCACGTCCATCCCTATTTGATGTGATCAGGTCATAAAGAGAGGCTAAAGTACGATTGCCCTCTCTTCCTAACTTTGCATCAGGATGCAATTCATCGTCAAGCACTTGGTATTCAAGACCAATAGCCGATCCTTTGGACTTTTCTTTTAATGTTACAAAATACTTGACACCACTATTGGCCCCGGGGCTAAGTTTAAATTCAAAAGATAGATCAAACAAGGTGTATTTATTCTTTGTTACAATGTCACCGCCATTGGTAGACTCACCGCCATCAGATTTCAAAACAGTTAGTTGCCCATCCTTAATCTCCCAGCCACGATCAGGAAATTTATTCCCATGAATGCTGCGCCATCCATTATTTGTTTTTCCGTCAAATAAAAGCTTAACTCCTTTTTTCTTTTCAGCATCGATAACTTCATTTGGTTTTAGATTGACGATATAGACCTCCTTCGGAAAACCTTTCGACTGTAGGTCGCTCGTCTTAATTTTAACATTTTTGAAATAGACCTTCTTTCCATCTAATTCTGAGGGGATACTATGTACTTGTAGGCCAATGAAACCTGTCCGGTCAATTGTGTCCACGACATAAGAAACAGGTACATCGTTGATCCAAGTACGCAGTTCATCGCCAATTGCTTCGATTCTAATGTGATTATATTCCTCAGCTTTATAAGCTTTTTTTGCATTTTCATTGAGATCTAAAGGATAGATCCAACCGCGACGTGCCTCATCATAAATGCCGCCAGTCCAGGCCCTGGCTGAGGGATCTATCTCCACTTGTCTTCCGTACACTCTACCGCGCCCATCATTGGCTTTGGGGTCTAGATGACTCCGGGTCTGGATTCCTGAATTTGTTTGGCTGCCTTCGAGCTTAACATCCAGTTCCAATATGAAATCACCATATTCTTTCTCGGTAATCAAAAATGAATTGGGAGTACCTTTCGTCATTCGACCCACGATTGCATCTCCCTCAATAGAATAAGGAGCTTTTCCGCCTACAGATTTCCAGCCATTCAGCGTTTTCCCATCAAAAAGGTTTGTCCACCCTGTTTCGGTGTCCCTATTTATCTGCGCATGCGATAAAATTGAATTTCCAACCATCGCTGCCATCAAGACAGACTTAAATATTGTGTTTCTTTTCATTGTGATAGTTACTTCTTGAGCTCGTAGCCCGGTTTATTTATTGAATATTGGTTTATTACTCATATCATGTGCACCGTATTTTTCAATATTGGGATATTAAAGTTATTATGCAATTTAATCCCTTTCGATTTAGGAGATCGGCGCACTATCTTTACCTAATGGTTATTTATCTAATTGCTTTAATAAAACAATATATTAATTAATATAGGTCAAACGAACCAAGTTGTATGATTTATTTACGAAAACGTTTGAAACATCAAAAAAATCTAATGCATAATTTAATGGGGGAAGGAAAGCTTATAAGCTTCATACAACTATACCGCATAACGACCGAGGAGCCGAGATACCTAAAAAAGTGCAGATAGATTTATTTATACAAAATCACCAGATTCTGGAAACCAATTGCATCTAAGCGATACGCCTTGCACAAAAAGCGAATTTAGCTTTAATGGGCTACAAAACCGAATTAACACGTAGCATAGCTTCATCTCGATGGATACCATTTAACCACTCCTGTACCAACTGGTGTTCCGATTCGTAAGGTATCAATAGCGGCCGGTATCCATCCAGTTGGGTAACAACTTGCATATACAGCCCGATTGTTGAGCTTTCATAATCCTCTATTTCATTACATAGCATACCAAAATAGTTTTTTTCCTCCGCTTCTTTATCTGCGAACATCAGGCGATAGTCATCTATCGTTTCTTTGCTCACCGATACCCAGACACCGTAATCCAACCTTTCATCATGGTCCAAAATGGGAATCTGCAAAACAGCACGGATAAAATAATCTATTTGGTCTTCGTGGTGAATCACGCAAAAATCATCATCTTTATCCGTAAATTTTTCTTTATCCAATGAGCTTAATATATCATAATGAAAGGGAGCATTAAACGCCAAGGATGGCAATTCAGTATGTTCCACACCACAATTTTGACAAATAAAATTATCCATATATCTCCATTCAAAAAATGCATTTTTCTTTGTTACAAACTTAATCAAACTTTTAAATTCCTATGAAAATTAATTCTATTGTTGAAAATCACCTACCATGCTCAACCATCAGAATTTTAGCCAAATCTTCAAATTACTCAACAACATTAATCCTTTCCGTTTCCCCAATTTCGATTTGGGTTAGCTCCCATTTCTAATACAAGTGTACCCCCTTTCATGATTTCTGTATAATCGAGCCAACACTTTGAATAATTCAGGCCATTTAAGGTTGCTTTTTGTATATATATATTTTCTGACGAATTATTATTAGCCAAAATGGTAAACGCGTTTTTTTTTCCAAAATTTAAAGTAATTCGATTAAAAACCGGACTAGTTATTTCATAGCGAGTGCTTCCCGGCGCTATCGGATATATACCACTGGCAGCCAATACATACCAAGCGGACATCTGTCCCACATCCTCATTCCCCACCAGACCTTCGACCGCATTTTTATACGCTCGTTTACAAATTTCACGCGACCATTTTTGTGTAAGCCAAGGTGCATTCAAATGGTTAAATAGAAAGGCAACATGATGTACAGGTTCGTTGGCATGGTTATAATAATCATTCCACATCATATCCTGTGGTGTATGTGCAAAAAAATCTTCCAAATCAGCCCGAACCTTATCCTTTCCTCCCATTAAATCCACCATTCCTCCAATATCGTGAGGAACAAACCATCCCTGTTGTATGGGATTACTCTCGATACATCCGTACCATTGTTTTAGCCGCCCCTCTTCTGGCCAAGGCAACCAATTTCCATCCCCGTCTTTTGGCCTAAACCACCCTTTATTCGCATCAAAAATATTTCGATAAGCTTTGGCACGTTCAGCATATTTCTGCGCATCTTCAATTTTTCCTAGTTTTTTTGCAAATTGAGACATGCACCAGTCCGAATAAGCATATTCCAATGTATTGGAGATGCCATGGGACTCGGAGGTAAATCCCTTTTCACCATTTCCAAATTTCTCCACACTTTGTACAGCAAGTCTATAGCTTTTATCTATCGCGAAATTATCAATACCTTTTACATATGCGTCAGCGATCATCACAACTGCAGGGTTGCCGATCATACAGCCACTATAAGCATTCAGAAACTCCCATCTTTCCAAATAGTCTTTTCCCTTCTCTTCTGCCAAACTGGTCAATGACTCTATCATATCAGTCACCAGGGTTGGATTAATAATAGTTTGCAGCGGCATTTGGCTTCTAAATACATCCCAACCACTAAATATCGTTCGTTTGGTAAAATTTTTTCCCCGATGAATACGATTGTCCCCGCCCCAGTATCTACCGTCGATATCCTGGAATGTTCTTGGATCAATTTGCGTATGATATAGAGCCGAATAGAATACAGTCTGTTCCTCTTGGTTACCGCCCTCAACAACTATTTTTTCGAGCGCTTTATCCCAATCCCGCGCTATTTTACGCCGTACCTTTTCGAAATCCCAATCCGGAATTTCACTTTGTAAATTTTTCTTGGCACCTGCAATATCTACAAATGAAATCCCAGACTTTAATAGTACCTTTTCATTTTCCTCCGTATCAAACTCGGTATAGAATCCAATATGTTTACCTTTTTTCTGCCGCACAGCATTTTCCACTTTCGCCTCACGGATATATTGCCGATAACGCTCACTAGTTACATCCGCCAATTTTCTGGAACTATCCTCCGGAATAGCAGCTGACCAAACACCATAATTTTTCAATGGCTTACTAAACTCCATATAGAAATATACCGTATAATTTGGATCCCCCGCACCATCCCCCCAGCCGCCGCCATCAGGAGTACATTTCATCCAGCCTGCGATTGTATGATTATTCAAAACCTCCACAAACTGCTCAACAGATGTCCCCCCTACACGTCGAGCCAGATCAATCTGAATCCTAGCTTGTGAACTTTTCGGAAACGTAAATCTCAACATACCGCTATGAGGAGCAGCCGTAGTCTCCGTCCTGATCCCATAATCGCTCAAAAACACGGAGTAGTACCCTGCTGTTGCCTGCTCTGACGCCTTATCGTACCTGGAACGATAGCCACTATCAGGATTATCCAATGTTCCGGCGCTTGTTTTCAATACGCCCGTGGTCGGCATGACAAGCAAATTCCCTAAATCACCGTACCATCCGATACCGCTCATTTGAGTAAAAGCAAATCCTTCAATACTCGTATGTTCATTACTATATCCAGATCCGTTATCACCGCCTGTGATTGTATTGGGACTTACTTGCACCATTCCAAATGGAGCTGTAGCTCCGGGGAAAGTCTTCCCCAAACCATGATAAGTCCCTGCTCCCTCTACACTGGTACTTGCTCCGATAAATGGGTTTACACACTTATTCAAAGCCAACTGGCTATGCCCTGTACAATTTGAGAAGAATAAAAGTATAACTAAACTTCTAAAGAAATCTATTCGCATTAGATTAATTAAATTAGGTTTAAAGATTGAATATTCTATTCGAGCCACAATCTTGTGTCTACTTACCCATAAAAGTACTAATACTTTATGTTTTGTTTAGTTCACCCGTCTAATTTTTTTACGATTTTACCTTTTTAGAGATAGATTGGAAGGGGTTTTGAAACACCGAGGAGTTCTTCTATTTTAAAAAATAAAATAAAAACAACCAGTAAAAAATTTGGATAAAACGAAAATTATCCACAACTTTAAAGCACAAACATATATTCCACACAGGCTACAAAGTAGACAAAGGAAATTTTTTTATTTTAAAAAGACGATTTATCCTTAAACATATCAAGGATAAAATTTCAAATTAGTTTTTTTGCAGAAAAACTTTACTTACACGTATAGACAGTAGCATTATAAAATATGACAACCAACTCCATTAAGGTATATACAGTAGTTTCAAAAGAGATTAAAGAAGATCCAGATGTATTCACCAATCTAGAGGGCGTTTTCTCTACTTATGAAAAAGCACAGGAATATATCGACCATTTTTTTGGTAATGCGAAATATGGCTATCGTTTCATCATAACTACGCTTTTAGATCCCTTCCAAGATGAAATCCAAAATAACGATTCTTATTACAGTATTTCTTCCCAGTTGATTGACAATAAATTAGAAATCGAGATCTGTAAAACTTCATTTGCAGTAGTCCTTTCGGAAGTTGGAAAACTGCGAATAGAAGAAGCTACTTTGGAAAGACCGTTGGAAATCAACTTGCACTGCTTTGCTAAGTCCGAAGAAAAAGCAATTGAAAAATTCAATAATTTAGTCAAGAATTATTCAAAAGAACATAATCTGTACTTTCAAATGCTACCTTACCGAATAACAGATTCGGATCAATGCTATTAGTTTGCAAATTGTTTTTTAGGGCCTATCGTGTATTTTCAAGAACCAATTTTTTTTCGAATTTCACTCAAATATTCTGGAGTAAAACCCAGAAAAGATGCAATAAGATATTGCGGTACACGTTGCACAAAGTCTGGATACTTACGTAGCATATCGCGATAAAACTCTTCTTTAGGCAACGAAAAAAGATATTTAACACGCATTTGGGCAGCTGCATAAGCTCGCTGATATACAAAACGAAAATAGCGTTCCATTATAGGAAATTCTACCATTAATTTTTCTTGATTTTCTTGACTGATATATAAAACCTCCGATTTTTCAACAGCTTGAATGTAGAAGGAACTGACAAGCTTATGTTCATACGCCATATTATCTGTAAGCCACCAGTTTTCAATAGCAAATTCTGTCGTTTGCTCTACGCCTTTTTCATTGACGAAAAACTTACGCAATATTCCTTTTAATACAAAGTAGTGATATCGGCAGACTCTCCCCTCTTCTAGTAAGTTCTCCTTTTTTGCTATTAAAATAACATCAAAGTACTTTGATATTATTTCAAATGTAATATCATCGATTTGGATAAATTTCTCTAAATGTGTTCTAAATTTTTCCAATACATTATAATTTATTTTGATAATCAAAATTTCACCGCTACCGCAAGATACCATAAAAAGTTAATTCGGACAAAGTATAAGTTCTCAAAAAATCTCGCTACTAGCAACCCTAATCGACTGAAAGGAATCTGTCAACGTACAGCTAAATCTTAACTGACTCATCATCGGTCAAATTTGCATCTGTTTTAAAAAGATGTCTAATTTCATTTACTAAAAACAATCTGAGGTTATATGATTTTTGTATCCCATCTCAAAATTCTATTTGAACATTAGACATCTTTTATTCCCTCATTATTCGACCAAATAAAGCACCTCGTGTGCCTCTGTCAGCTGTGGGACATCCAAATTATGGAGCATTTTATCTAATACTACCTCCGGGAGAGGATAGGCTCTATTTCGATTTTGCAAACGCCATTGGCTGTTCGGTTTTTCAATATAAACCAATTTAACATAAGCCTGATAACTAACAAACAGATCAATCAATTGTTGACGCATCAATGTTGTAATATTAGTTGCATTCCAGATAAAATCCTGTCCCTTGCGTAAATAGATCTTGGCCTGTTCTTTCGCTTGTTGCACTACCCAGCCGTTCCGCTTTCTATCTGTTGGATCTATACGATATCTACGGCGAATATCGTCTAGACTAATGACAGGGATATCCTCATTATGATTAGTTACATAATGATCTTTGCCCATTCCCGGCAATCCAGCTAGTAGAGTAACCTTAGATTTGAACCTATCAAAAGGAACATAATCCACATAGCCATCTGCTTTATTGAAGTACGTAAATTGTGCATTCAGTGTCGCAAAAAATCGCGGAGAATACCAACAACCAATCTCCCTTGTATACAGTTCAAATAGCTCTAATACATCAAGTAATGCGGCTTGATCCTGACAGATCCGCCCTTTGGCATCGGCCTCAGCCAACAGTTTCAACTCGGGCATATTTACCTGCAACGATGCTTCTAAAGCGCTGCGCATTGGATCAACTTTATCCATGATCCACAACGGAAGTCCGTGATACCGGACCAATCCTACGATTTCTTCCCGAAGGGCAAAAGGTGTCTCCACATCACGAAACAAAATCTCACGGGCTGTCTTTGCCCCCTTCCGCGCGTGACCAGGCGAACTGACCCTTCCTTCTCCGTCTACCGATGTGGTAGATCGTTTTTCGACATCATGCAGCAATGCCGCTGCCCAAAGTAGCTCCTGCCGTTGCCTATTAAGCCCTCTGTAGTCACTGGATTGTTGCAACTGCTCAAGTACCAGCTGCGTGTGGACAGCAACATTACCCTCTGCATGATGGAAGGGATCCTGCTGAACATTCCGCATGTCCGCTACCCAAGAGAACTGTTTTTCCAGTTTCACCCAGTCTTTATCTGCTGTTAATTTCCATTCCATCTAGCTAATCCTCCTTTCCCAAATAAGCTTTGTTCTTTTCCAGGATTTTGTCCAATGTTCATCCGTCTGTACATGTCCTTTTCGCACATACTTAAAGACATTATGTTGAAATCTGGAGACTGGATAAGCATCTGCATTCCGACAGACTAGACCTTCTGCGCTACATTCGGTTTCCAGTCTAGGGTCCATTGAGCCTAACACCGAAGGCTGGGAAGCTAGATTTTGAACAGTTTCTTGCAAATGTATTATCGCTATGTCTGCTACTTTTTCAGACCTCAATACCGGTACTAAAGGTAAATCAAATAGAGCAGCATAGAACGTTACTTCCTCCCATGAAAGCCAAGTATCTTTAACCCGAACGGCAAATACATAGTAATAGTGTTCCAATTGCGTATATTCAATTGAATGTACCGCATAGAGGTTTTCACCGAAAAACTCCAGATCACCTAAATCATTCTTTAAGCGTCCCCAATGTTCACGCAACTGTGCGGTCCATGGAGATGTTGTTGGCGCTGCGTGTGACCGGGCAAATACCCCCCTCCTGGATAGGCAATTGTTTTCGCCATCCAGTTTCTCAGTATAAAGTAAATTTGAGAAGGATTGAATATCCTTCCAGTATTCATAATTAAAACGATCATCGCTGCTTGTCCCCGGTGAAAAGGGGAAATGGTAGGTACGACCATATTTCGTTGATTCCATTTTTTTAAACTAAAGTGAATAATGTTGATTTAAACACATAGGTATAGCGGCAAACGAGTTGGGTATTTCTCCCAGCTGATTACGTTATCCCCATATATTGATACAGCATTACATGACTCTGTGTTAAAAAATTATAAAAATAATGATCTATTGCGGCAAAAATAGATAATTTTCTGAGAATAAAAAAACCGTTATGCCAGCGGGCACAACGGAATAACCAAAACTTATAAATAAAAGTTCTTTTACTAATGTGGGGGGCCAATGTTTCCTATATATTAATATGCATATTCCAGCCGGTACGTGAATAATTCTCTTGATTGTTTAAGAAAAGTTTGACATGATGCCCCCTAAGTCCTTTTCCGGTCCGTAATATTTCATTAAGCTGCTCTTGTTGAATATTTTGTAGCAGCATATTCTCAACAAATGGCTGTAATTTCAGGTCATCTGCCACACGTTTGATCGGATATTGCACAAAGAACATATTGATTGCATAATTTTTTGATATTTTGACAAACCAATTTTCCATGCCAGCCTTCTTTAATTGATCGAAAATTGTCGGACAGCCCAATGTCGTTCCGTTACGCAAGATAATGCATTTGGTCTCTGCCGTAGTATACACTGCAACAAGATCAACAAATCGAAGCTGTTGCAGGTTGATTTGTTGGACAAACTCACCCTTTTTAGCCAACAGGTCAGCCAATAGATAGATGTCGATGTTTTCGATGTCCATTCCATAGAATTGCTCTTTCTTCTTTAAACTATTTTCGTTTACCGGCCTAGATTCATTTAGCGAAACGATCGGTGCTGTTTGTTCAAATTGTTCAAAAGCCGGTCTTTTTTTCATCAAAGGTTTTCTCAGTCTTACCCTTTGCGCTGGAACAGCTAATTCTTTCTCCGAACTTACATTACGTATTACCTGCATTAGAGGCCTGTTATAGATGACAGCCAAGTTTTGCCTTTGGCCAATGGAATGATAGAGCAGTGACCAATTTTCACACATATACACCATCAAACTATATGACACAAAGATAGTTGCGTAACGCACACCATAGATTTGCATATGTAATTCAAAAAGCACTGACCGTTCTTCCGAAGACTGGCTATATACAAAGATAATCGCCACATACAATAATAGAAATGGAAAAACAGACACCAAAAGAAGCGAAAAAAAAGCGATAAAATGCAGGATAACATCAAGACCAGGAATGTTTTTTGCCTGTTCCCCTAATCGTTCACGCATATAAGGTACACTCCAATATGTTGGCAGATTAAGCACCAGTGATACCATTGTTGCCCCAATCCAAAAGACACAGATCATTATGACGACCAAAATCCAATATTTAAACTGATCCGATCGTTCCAAAAAACCTTGAAACGATATTGTTTTCAGATTGAAAACAATAGACAGCATCAGCGAGCAAAAAAAATAGACAATAGATTTCATGACGTTTCTCCGAAATAATATCTGGTTAGGATAACAAATTTGAAGCACTTACTTACAAAACTATACCAATATAATAAATAATATCAAAATTATAAAACAACACCACACAAAAAGATAATATTTATAAAATAATTAACAAAATCATAACACTGCCCGAGGACAAGATTTAAAGACAAACCGCTAATAATTGTTATTTTAGATAAATATACGTCGCCTTAGCGAGGTTTAACCAGCCAATAATCTACATTTTATTGTCGTGTTATCATATTTTTGAGTAAAAAAAAGATAATTTATAATCAAATATTAAGATATTGTAATATAATAAATTTAAATAATGAAACAACAATTCAACAATCATGGCGTAGCCAAAGTACAATTTCGGATCTTGGCACTGCCAGAAAGTTTATTATCAATCGAAACAAAAGCTATTCGACAAAATTTTTTATCTTGGATGGAAGCAAATTTCGCACTGACCACTAGCCAAAAATTTCAATTGATGACTATGCCCGATGATCTACAGGAAACCTTGAGTCAAGCTATTGCAAATAGCTATGAACTCGGACAGGCCGTTCAATTTTTCAAAGAGACAACTTCTAAGGACGATCAGCCCGATTTAAAGGACATCGTGATCAATGGTGCCGAAACAATGGCAAACCTAGACAGTAATAGAAAAGCAGCTTTCGTGGGCCAACTGGCAATCAATATTCGCTATAAAGTAAATATATAATCAAACGATAGGATTACCCACAATGGGCTAACCTTACAAGTACCTTTAACATTAATATCCCGTTTACGTTCACTTCCTCGGACAGAAAATAAACGGGATATTGTATCCAAAGTTTTTCAGATAACAATTCATAATAATATGAAAAGATTATACAATATAATCAGCAAGAGGTTTAAAATGCCATTTGTCTGTCCACAGCAATTAGACGTCTGCGGTCTGGTAGGTGAACAGTTTCGTATGACCACTCAATATCATATGCACCGTACTAATATTGCCCGAAGCCTTGCCCGTTTGTCAAGTAGACCAATTACCGCTGATCAAACAGCGTATCCCATCCAAAATAATCGATGTGACAGTCCAAATGACCGAGTTCCACTACCTTTAAAAACGGTCTACACAATCTGTCTTTGGCAACCTTACTTTTGGCTGAAGGACACATACACTACATTGATTGAGAATAACGAGCAACTCAATCTGCTTAATGACGTTCATCTGTATAGTGCAGCGGCCGAAGCAGATATTCTACTATTTAGTAGTGGCTGTAATTATTCGGTCAATGGAATTCTGGAACAGATCAACCTCCGCAACAAGTATGTTATCATTATCTCGACTTACAGTGAACATAAAATACGTACGCATATCCAACACCGTATTGATCATTACCAAAATGCGTACTTAGTCGATTCACAAGAAGAGTTTGACCAGTTTATCGCCGATATCCTTAACCTAGCAACTAAACAGGATTAATAACAAGTTTATTCGTTAAAATAAAAGCAGCAATTTCCTAAATCTTTAAAAACTGATTATTTATTTCTCTGTAAGATCAAGATCTACATAGATACTACACGATCAAGTTTTTTAATTACGGAGCTGCACCCTCGTTAAATCTGGGATTGTAGGCGGATCCAGTTTAAAACGAAAAGTAAAATGAAGGCAGTGAGAATATACACCTCTATTTTATTTACTTTAGCCGGCCCAAATTTCCAGACGCAGATGCGATCGATAACAAGCAACAATAGGATTGGAATTAATCCGAATATCCCGATATATATCGCCATTAATTTATCGGGAGCAGAATGTCCAGTTCCCAATATTGCAACCGTGACGGCTACAGCGACAAACCCCAATATCCCAAGGATTAAGAAAAGAGTACCTTTTGTTTTTAAGAATTTTACCATTACTTGTTTTTTATCACCAGCTTTTTATAACACATCATATGGTAACTGGTTTCTCCCGCTGTTTTCCGGATTTACACATCCCGATACATTAAAAAATTAAAAACAAGCCCCCGGAATCCGGGGGCGAGTGGCTCAAAGCCGGTTCATTTTTCTAGTTCGCTAGGGAATGTTCCGAACCTCGCAGCCAAGGATAATAGCTAAGTTAGTTAATTTAAACCATAGTAGTATGCGCTGACTTTTATTTAAAGCTCAGATCCAATAAATCCTGTACATATAAACCAGTTCTTGAAAAATATCTATAATTTTTTGAAGTCAACGATCAGAACGAACCTGATCATACCAAACCACATTGGACAGAAGTCATGGACAATTTTCTCCAATGGACATTACTACCCTAATGCATAGGACTCATCTATTTCGGAACAAACTAAATTATTTTTATTTAAGGTCGTTAGTCCCTAAACAATTTCGATCTATGATACCGTGTAAAAAATAAGATAGTAGAGAAAACATAATATCCTGAATGCATGGATTATAGAAAAGAAGTGCGCCCACCTGGGCTCGAACCAGGGACCAAAAGATTATGAGTCTTCTACTCTAACCAACTGAGCTATAGGCGCAATTTTACACTTCTACTTTGAAAGGTCTGCAAATATATAAAATCAAGATAAAAACTCCAAAAAATAACTCTTGGAATAGATGCTGATATTCGTTAAAAGCAATCCCTACAAAGTCCGTATGCCTCATTGATTAATTCGTTTAGTTTATTTTCCAGATCGGATTTATCCAAGGTCTCGCTATTATTCAGTTGTTTAACAAGGGCAACTATAGCCTGAAAGTTTGCACTTGAGAATCTAGGAAGAGGGTAGTTTTCTATATATTGAGAAAAGTAACGTTTTCTTCCCGCATAAAGTTTATTGTTATACATCAATGAATGATAATAATTCATTAATCTGGAGTTACAGACGCCCTGAATGAACAAAAGAATATCAAGATCTTTCTCGTTTGTGGCTGCCATCCAATAGCAGTTTCCGTTCACCAACTTACCACTGGGGTCAAAACAAAATCGGGGCTCAATACTAATATCCGGAAATACGACTTTGGGGAGTTTCCAAAGAGCCGGGTTTTGAGGAACCCAAATCTCATACCAGCCGCGGCCAGATTTTAGAACATAGTCCCTGTTGTTTAGTACATCAAAATTACTGAGCAAATATTCTTTTGTCTTAGGATAATCCTCTAGATTTATTCGATGACGCTTACCTTTGTTGTCAAAATGGGGATATAGTATTCTTAAATTTGTTTTAGGCGTTCCCCACGCTTTGATGTTCTCTTGTGATATCAAATCATACATTAATTCTGCCTCTGGTTCGATGGTATCATAGGCGCCCCAATCTTTACGAATAAATACCTTATCGGCGGTTGTTTTAACGCCTATTTTGACTTTAAAATGATCTTTTACTCTGGAAAAACAAGCCGCCTCGATTTTGCGCACAAATTCTTCTTCCCCCGCATCCAGCAAGATCCAGTTGCTTTTATTGGATGAATCAAATTTCACAACACCCGATGTACATATATAGGAATTTTCATTGTGTTTAAAATTGCCAATATAGTTATTTTTCAAGGCCTCATAAATGGACATTTTTTTACCATTTAGCTTCGTTTTTTTATTAAAGTCTTGATAAATTTTAAAGAACTGGCAACTTTCCGTATTATCGGTACGTGTTTTTCTTCCTATGAATATGGCCGGCAATACCGCAGCATCGAATAATTTTGTATCTCCTAGATCTATGATTTCTAATATCTCATAATTTTCCCTCAGAAACTCACGTATACTTTCCCCACTTTTTGTATTCAAATATTTGTTTGATGTAATAACACCCAAAATCCCACCCTCTTTTAAAGCAAAAGTCATCGCCTTAATAAAAGGAAAGTACAAATCCACTTTCCCTTTAAGTCCATATTTTTTGGATATCTGCTGAGCGTAGTTCGCACCTAATAATTGCGTTCTAACATAAGGCGGATTGGCAATGATGATATCAGCACATTGATTCATATCCAAGGAAATACCTTTAGTCGTTCCAAAGCGAGTATCATCAAAGGAAATACTTTCCAGGAAGTCAGCATACTGAACCTGGCATCTTGATCCGCCAAAGTAGCTTTCAAGCATTGACTCTGCCTTGTCCAGATAATTATAATTGATATCAACCCCCGTCAGCTGAAAGGCTATTTTCTTCGAAATCAATTCCTTTCCAATACTAAGTAATAACGCGCCATCCCCACAAGAAGGATCTAACACCCTGACCGAATCTTTAGTATTATATTTTAGTATTTTTTCTGCCAAAAATCCAGCAAGCAGTACGGGGGTAAATGTTGCTCCATTTTTCTTGATATTTAGACCGTCTTTTATAGTATTCATAAATATGCTCAAAGTTATCAAATTACACTCTACTCACCCCATATTTAATCTGAGAAAATTCGTTCGAATCATTTTTATTATATTCGGTAATTAAATAATACAGATGGACAATAACATGATTGATAAAGTTGCATTAATTCACATTTCTAATAAGAAAATCTTAAGTACACAGTCAAAAGGTAAAGACAAATTTTATTTGCCTGGCGGAAAAAGAGAACGTGGTGAAACTGATGTAATATGTCTAAGGAGAGAAATCCGTGAGGAATTATCTGTAGATATCATTGAGAATTCTGTCAGATATTTTGGCACCTTTGAAGCTGCGGCTGACGGGTGCGAAAAGAATGTTATCGTGCAGATGTCTTGTTACTTTGCCGAATTTACTGGTATTTTGACAGCTTCCAATGAAATAGAGAGTTTTGAATGGATCAGTTTTGCTGATAAAAACAGAACTTCCGCTGTGGATCATCTTATATTACAGAAACTAAAAGATCTAAAACTCATCGATTAGCCACAGGAGCAAAACAGAAATTAAAGATTGTTTTTTCGGACTGTTAAGTCAAAATTCCAGAATTAGAATAGCTTTTGTATCTGATCAATCAAGGCTGTTGTAAAGCTATTCTAGCTAACAAAACTAATTTTAAAACATATTTATAATGGATAAAATCAAGTCGCTATTATTTTCTCTTGCTTTCGTATTATCTCTCAAATCATTTTCACAGGAGCAACTCCATTACTTTAGCACTGTAGATAGTAATTTAGTCGGTGTACGCACCACATCTGGCAAAACCATTATCCCATTGCAATTTCCGATGATCGGATACTATGATTTTGACGAACCCATAACTACAGCTTTTATCGAATTCTACCATATATTGTCTGATTCAGCGACGGACCGGATGAACCCCAATCAATCTGTAGGTAGTGTATATGACCGTGACGGCAAGTTTTTATATCAGCCATTCCTTTATGACAACGGTCCCGATTATTGGCAAGAAGGCATTCGCCGCTATGTATGCAACGGTAAAGTGGGCTATGTCGATATAAATAATAGGTTCTTGACCGATCCAAAAACAGGTTTCGCAGACATGTTTAACTATGGGTATGCTTCTTTCTATGAAGGCGTTGTCAAAAAGGTCTATGAGGCTGGGGGTGAACATTGGACAGTAGCCCCTACTGATGACAAAGGCAAAGAATATCTGGTCAACTGGCAAGGACAATCGGTGCAGGGGAGTAAAACTCCAAATTCAACAAAAGACTATTACTATCAGGGACTTTATTATCCATACCCTTTTCACTATACTTCTGCAGAACAGATACTCCTTGACGGTTTAAACCAGTTCACAGCAATTCCGAAAGTTGACCAGCTGTTATTTCCTGCAGATCAGACAAATTGGGACAGCATTCAATTTGAAATTATTGGAAGACCTTCGCCATTTACTCCGTATTACACAATACAAGGCTATAGGAACCAACGAGCAGACGACAATTGGGTAATTGAAATGACCACAGACGGTCAGTACTTTCATGTGAATTATGGAGAACGTGTTGAACTTGGGCAATGGATTGATGAGCAGCTGACAAAAAACATGTAAGCGATTGGAAAAGAAAATCAAACAAATGCTCGTAATTATAAATTTTTATTATTAAATAAATTTATCGATATTTAATTTGATACTCTTTATTCTCGAATATATTTTCTAGATCTTCACTTGAATTAACCATATGAATAGTATTAAAGCCACTGCAACCCATTTTCGCTATAAAAAGCATCCCGGAGATTTATTTAGAAATACCTCCGTCCAATTACTCCCACACCCCTATAAAAATCAGTCGGAGTTTTGGGTTTGGTTTCATCCCTCCTACCATCGCAGTGAAGATATTGCGGATCTGAACGAGTTATATAAACAACTTCATGATTTTTCTTGCCACAAGGAGATCATGAAAACAAATCCCGAATTATACTATACTGTTATCTCTAAGGAGCGAATTACCGAAGAAATAAAACTTCTTGAGCATAAAATATATCAAGATTGTTTCGAGAATTTCTATCTACTGATTATTGAGGGACATATTGAATTAATAGAGAACCACTAACATGGCTAAACTAAAACACTATCATAATTGTTATATTAGTTCATCATGTTTTAAGCAACCAGAAAATGAAATTTAATTCTTTTCAAACACAAAAACGTCTTATTCTATTATTTACAATCGTTTTATAATACCAAAAGGATGAATGACTTTCCAAGATTAGAAACTGACAGACTTATTCTCGACAAAATAACAGTGGAAGATATTCCACAGATTGTACTATATCTTCAAGATAAAGTATTTTCTGATTATACGTCGAATATTCCATACCCGTACCGGAAGGAAGATGCTGAGTTTTGGCTGAAACTATCAACCGAAAGCTTTAAAAATCACAAGGGATTCACCTTCGCAATTCGAGAAAAAAAAGGGAAATTGCTTGGTGCCATTGGGCTTCACGATGAAGGCTCGGATAAAGCCGAATTAGGTTATTGGATGGGCATTCCAAACTGGAATAAAGGCTATGTCACTGAAGCTGCAAAAGCTGTGATTGACTACGGGTTCAGTGAGCTGAATTTCAACAAGATATTTGCAACGTATTTCCCACATAACCCAGCTTCTGGAAAAGTTCTGAGCAAGATAGGAATGAAAAGAGAGGCCGTATTAAAACAGCACTTAAAGAAAGATGGAAAATATTATGATATTCCACTGTATTCAATTTTTAGAAACGATAGATAATATTAACGTGCTCAAAAAAACATTCTAATTTCCATACGCTCTCAGCAATAATCACGGTTTTGCTTCATTCTCACTGTAGAATAGGCTGTTCAAGAGTCTAAAATATGGCCTATGGCGCTTTTTTTAAAAGCGGATACCGACCTTTCATTGTATTGTCGAATACACTATGAGCGAATAATGAAATACCGAATTATTTTATTGAAAAATTCGGTAAATTTAGACTATAGACAACTAAACAAAATATAGCATGAAAATATTTGCCTTTGCCGGAAGCAATTCTTCCACTTCGATCAATAGACAATTGGTCAAGTTTGTTCTGAGAAGTTTTGGTGACCATGAAATCAACTTGATTGATTTAAACGATTATAATATGCCTATTTTTTCTGTCGATTTGGAAAAAAATGGTTTTCCGGAAGAAGCCTATCATTTTCTGGATAATATTACTAAAAGTGATATTATTATCTGTTCGTTAGCGGAAAACAACCGCTCCTATAGCGTTGCTTTTAAAAATATTTTCGACTGGGCTTCCCGAATAAATGTCAAGGTGTTTCAAGATAAACCGATGTTATTAATGACCACCTCCCCAGGCGGTTATGGCGGTGGAAATGTGATGGCCGAGGCACAAAAATTCTTTCCACAATTTGGTGCTGTAATCAAAGAAACCTTTTCCCTGCCAAAATTCTATGAGAATTTTGATCTGAACAATGGTGTCATTAACCCAGAACTTTTAACAGCTCTTAACCAAAAAATAGAAAGCTTTAAAAAACAACTCGTATAACACAAATTTCTATTATATGTTAAGATTTTTCCATAGAATTTGTATCTTTTTCCTATCTATAGCGCCATTTTTTCTGAGTGCGCAAACCAAAGAAGCAGGCCTTCTTCTTCCTGCTGTAGACTCTTTACGTTACACGAGCAAATATTGTTGCATTCTCTCCCCCAAAAATGGATTGAAACTACACGATACGCCAAATGGAAAAGTAATTGGAAAACTGAAGATGGAAATCCGGGAAGACGACAATCAATCCCCCTATTTCATTTATTTAGCAACAGCTGATGGCAAAAAGAAACTTTCTACTGATAATTTCAAATTAATTGGCAATGAAGTTTACGCCATTCCATTTTATGAAAAGCAGGACAATTTCATTCGTGTTCTAACAGAAATGGGAAATTATTGGATTTCGGTTAATGAGCTAAACAGCATGTATTTTTTGGCGAAGCCATGGATTAATTTTCTATTGGAAGAAAATGAAAAAGTGCTTGGTTATTATGCAAAAGCCCCGGGACTTCGGATCAGAAAGGAACCAAATACCTCAAGCGATATTATTGAAGCCATTCGAGGGGATTTATTTGAAATCAAACTATCCAATGAAATAAAGGGACAATGGTGTAAAGTCAAGGTGACAAAATATAGAGAACATCCTTGTGAAACCGAGCTTGATGACAGGGATAATATCGAACGCATCATCCAAGGTTGGCTAAAAATTATCGATGATGATGGTGATTCAAATCTCTGGTATTATGCTAAAGGATGTTGATACAGAGAATTGAGTTTTTGAAATTGAAAAGGGGCTTTACAAATTGCAATGCCCCTTATTATTACCTTATCTAATTAATTCTGTAAGTTTATCAGTTAGTTGTTTGCCTTTTAAATTAATACCTACGATTTTCCCTTCTGGCGATATCAGATAATTTTGCGGAATAGCCTGAATACCATATAGCTGAGCGGCGTTATTTTGCCAACCCTTTAGATCGGATACCTGAGGCCATTTCAAACCATCTTGTTCGATGGCTTTTGTCCAATCATCTTTCTTTCCTTGTTTATCAAGTGAGATCCCCAAGATCTCAAAATCGGGTCCTTTAAATTGCTTATAGACTTCAACTAAATGTGGGTTTTCGGCACGACACGGACCACACCAAGAAGCCCAAAAATCCAACAATACATATTTGCCCTTGAAATCCGATAATTTCAGCAACCGACCATCTGGTGTCAATTGTCCGAAATCCGGTGCTGGTTGGCCAATCCCCAATTTCTTGGCAAGTAGGATTTCGCCTTCAAGTTTCTCCCCCATTGCTGTATTTCGCAAGTTAGCAGATAATTTGAGAAATAAAGGTTCAATCAGGCTGACATCATTATCATACCGCGCAACCTCCTGAAGTGCCATTAAGCTAAAATAATTATCCGAATTCTCGGTGATAAATTTGCGCTGTGCCTGTATACGCTGTTCTTCGATTTTCTCGATCTCTGTCGAAACCTGCCTCAGTGCTTCTTCGTTTCGATTTTTATCCTTATATAAATCAGCGCGTCTGGATTGCTGAGCAATCAGTTGCTTTTCATAAGGACGTAAATATTCCTGATAGCTCCGATAAGCAGCTTGCAATTGTCCTCCTTTTACAATAGATGACTCAAAAGGATCTTTAATAGCAATTTCTGTATTAGCCTGAAGAGGGTCTACATAAAATGTAAGGCGTTGCATGGGTGTTCCCTTTCTATTGAAAAAAGAAGCCCCATCTTTAGAATAGAACAATATAACCTGCGTAGGTTCATCGATTTGGCCTTTATAAGTCACATTTGAAGATTTTAAACTGACAGAATCTATTTTCAGTTTTTGACCAACAAAATAGCGGACAAATACTTTGGCTTCTTGAGAAGGAGCCTGTCCGTTGAGAGAAAGCCGGAAGTCTTGCTTTTGCCCTACAACAATTCCAATCATAGATAAGCTCAAAAGAGCTGATGCAAATATTTTTTTCATGTGGTTGTTAAATTGCTTTGGCTCGCGCTAATAGCGCATCTGCCAGTTTAATGATTTTTGAAGTTTCCAGTTCGGCTAAACCTCTCGCGGCTTCTGCAGCTTTGATTGCTTCCTTCTTTTTCTTCAATGCTATGCAGATATCGGCCAAGGTACCTTGATTGGAATAACTCGATGGATTGATCTCTACTGCCTGTTTTGCTAGGATGTAGCATTGTTTAAGGACAACAGGTTTAGCGAGGTCTCCTTTTGCATTGGCATTGCGTCGGGCAATAAAACTAAGCTTCTCGTCCTCGTCTTTTAGAAGTCCTTTTCGCAATTTGTCAGTCAACGAAACAAACTCTTTTTCTGTACCGTGAGCAGCGATCCATTCAACCTGATACATTGCAGCTTCAATCTTGTGTTCTAATTTGTTTGACTGCTCAAAATAAGCCAACCCCTTTCTAAATTCGACGGCTTTGTTATCACGGATGTAACCATACATTGCATATCTCAAGAGCTGTATTTCCTTATTTTCAAATTCAGTTGCCAAGGCGATGCTTTTAAAATATGCCTTATTTGATTCGAAAAATTTACCGTAACGGTCTTCCAGACTCTGTGCCATCATTTTAATCGTTTCCCAACCATTTGGACTTCGTAAGAACTCATCAGTAGCAACACTGTCCAACGCTTTTTTTGCATCATTAGCAGCCTTATTGTCTGTTTGTTCCATAACTTTTATGTAGCGTAACAGAAAGTTAGATTCACGAGCTCCTTGATCATACTGCCTGCGTAGATTTGGAATCTGATAATTAGGATCATTCGCCTGTTGCGCCTGCTTTAGGAAAAGGTCAGCCTCCATACGGGACTGTGTTCTATAGATCAATGTCCCTTGCCCATCCAGAAATAGATATGTCGGAAAACTTTTTATCTGATAATTTTTTGCAATATCCACTCCCTCACCTATCTCGCAGTCAAACTTGGTATTAATAAAATTTGAATTAAAGTAATCCGCGACTTCAAGTTGCGAAAACACATTCCCTTCCATCCATTTACAAGGAGCACACCATGAAGTAAAACCATCTAAAAAGATCAGTTTATTTTCTTTTTTTGCTAATTCCTTCGCTTCCCTAAAGGTTACGTTTTGGAATTGGATATGTTCTTGTGCCAATAATAACACAGACTGTACAAAGGCCAGTGATGTCAATAATAATTTCTTCATAAAAGTATTTCTTTAAAAGTTCGAACCAATCTTTGCTTATGATCGGCAAAGATTGATAAGGTAAAAGCATTTATATTTTTTTATCGTTCATATTGTGGAATTCCAGGATTTAAGGAAAGTACTTTTGGCGGAACAGGAAGTATCATTCTAAGGTCTGTTGATTCCACCTCAAATACTTTATCGGCCAGTGGATGCTTAATTGATTTCTTGTAGTTATCCGCAATAACCAAACGCTTCAGGTCGATAAGTCTAGTGGATGCCATAAATGGCATTTCACGTCGTCTTTCATCTAGGGCCAACTGCAGCGCAGTTTTCGGATCACCTGCTGTCAATACTTTATTATTTTCAATACGACTATTTCTTAATGTATTCAAGAATTCTAAAGCTTCCGTCGTATTTCCTATACGTGCAGCAGCTTCAGCAGCGATCAGAAATAATTCTGGTGTATTAAATCCGGTACTAAAGTCAACGTAGGGCGCATAAAGTACACGTCCAGGAAATTTAATTAAATTAGGACCAAAGGAAGCTTGATCACGACAGAAAAATAATTCGTAACGCTTATCATTTGCTCCGACCGGGAGATCTTTTGCATAGGTATCAATCAGTTCCTTGGATGCATAAAATTCAGCATTTTGAGAGCCTAAGCTACTTGTACCGGAACGAGTCCATATTGACTCTATATTGGTTCTAGCATCAGGAAACTGTGAGGAATTATCGGTCTTGAGACATACACGTCCAAAAGTTGTCTTATCTTTATTTGTATATAAGTTGTAGTTGATCAGATTTTTATTCAAAGCTAGCGCCTGTTTAGCATTCGCTAAAGCCTCTTTGAACTTCCCCTGATATAGGTATACCCGACTCAAGAAAGAATACCCCACAGAACGTACGGCCTGAGATTTGTTTGATTGTGCTGTACTCAAGTGCGGTAGTGCATCATTAAGGTCGCTAAGCACTAGGTCATAAATCGCTTGCACAGATACCCGATCATATTTTTGATTAATATCTTCCTTCAGAACCAGAGGCACACCCAAATCCTTAGCCGCATTAGCTGGATCATAATGAGCGGCATAGATATTGACCAGACTTAGATACTCAAATGCCCGGCCGATCTTTGCTTCCGCCCAAACTCTTTTTTTTTCAGACTCCGAACCGTCTGTGGCCACCAGCACATTATTTATAATCACATTGTAGGTGAAAATATGGCTATAAGCAGTCTCCCAATAAGGATCATATTGGCCATCCTCAAAAATTGCACCATGAGCGAGACTATAAAGCTGCTTCTTAACATAATCATAGTAATCAAAACTAGCCGCAGATTGTACGTCTTGAGGATCGCCAGACTGTAGATTGTCTGTTAGGTAATTGGGATAAACTGGAGAAGCACTAATTAATCCCTGATCATTTAATAATAATTTGTAGTCATTAAGATTTTCGGGAATAGTAAATCCCTTGGGTTTTATATCTAAGTATTTATTGCAGCTACTTAACGTCATTAAGCCAAATAGCAATCCTATGTATATTTTTTTCATGATATCTTCTTTTTAAAATCCTACAGAAACTCCCAAGTTATAAACCACCGGAGCTGTGATTCCACGACTAGGGCCTGACATATTTGTACTCGTCGCTGTTGTATAACCTACCCAAGCTTCTGGATCCAGATTCTCCTTATTAGCTGCCCAACGCCAAGCATTCAATACCTGTCCAGTCAATCGGATATAACTCAGTTTGGTCGGTGCAATCCATTTGCTTGGAAAATTATAAGACAGGGAAATATCTCTCAACTTAATGTAATCTGCTTTTTGTACAAATTTATGTGCAGCATTATAGATGTCCGATATATTACCAGAGGCAGCTGAAATGAACGCTGGGGCAATATCAGGATTATTTTCATCGCCTGGTTTTTTCCAATAATTCAACCAAAGCTTATCGAAGTTACTGTTATAATTCAGTTCGGCGTATTTGCTCAAGAACTCCGGGTGAACACCGCGCATCACATGTCCGCCATTGAAAATAAACATAAAAGAAAGGGTCAGATCTTTGTATTTAAATCCATTTCTGAAAGAAACATTATATGGGGGTATTGTTGTTCCTTCGTAAATGAGATCGTCGACTGTCAGTTGCTGTGTACTTTCGACCAAGCTGCCATCGGCCTTTCTCGCCAAGGGTCTTCCTTTTTCGTTTAAGCCCGCGTAATCGATGCTATATAGACTTCCCATAGGCACCCCAACACGATTTTGAGGCATATAGTAATAATAATAAGGTGTATTTTGCTCCACAAAAAGATTCGTGATCTCATTTTTATTATAGCTGAAATTCAGGGTACTATTCCAACTAAATTGTTCATGTTGAATAATTTTACCATTAAGTCCCAATTCAATACCCCGATTCTGCATATCTCCATAATTGAGCAGCACGACATCCCACCCCAATGTTGGATCCAAAGGTGTATTACCCAACAAGTCTGTTGTTTTCTTATTATAGAAATCGATATTTCCTGAAAGTCTATTTTTAAATAAGGAAAAATCCAGTCCGGCATTCCATACAGATGTGCGTTCCCAGCGCAATAACGGATTTGGAGGTGAGTCAATTGTCGCCTGTAATTCACCACTATACGGGTTAACAGATTTACCTACTCTTGAAATCAAATATGGTCCATTATCTTTTGGTACATTTCCATTCACCCCATAGGTCATCCGTATTGCCCAGCGATCTAATGGTTCCCAATTTAATTTTGGTAATTGATACAGTGCGCCAATCGACCATAGCGGTTTATATTGATTTTTGATATCCGTACCGAAGAGGTTGGATTGATCCATCCGTATACTTCCACTTAAGGTCAACTTTTTGTTATATGTATAAGATCCGTTCGCATAAAAAGAGACAAATCGATCAATTACATCACGGAAGCCCTCATCTTTATTTCTGGAAATAGTATAACTATTGAACAGTGCCTGGGTATTTGGAATCATTATACCAAACAATTCTTCGTTAATTCCTTTAAAAGCTAAACTACTCTCATCATAACCATATTTATAAATATTGGTATAGCGATTGTGAATCTGCCTCCGTTCCGCACCGGCGATAGCGACGATCTCATGTTTATCCTGGATATTATTCTGATAGCTGAATTGACCACGAAGGGTATAACTATTGACATCATTGCGTTGCTCAAAAAATTGCCCACCTTGCGGTATATTACGTTTAATCACCCCGTCTTTTCCAATCTGTGTAGCATCATTGACCATACCAGCAACCGATTGGGAATTCTTTCTATTGATTGTACCCTTATACCCTTCGGTTCGTTCATTTTGATAAGATAGATCAAAATCCAACCCTTTAATAATCTTAAAGTTGGCCGAAAAATTGAAATTAATGTACTTATTATAGAACTTTTCATGCACAGCTGAAACATGGTTTAGTGGTATATAAGTTTCGTCTTCCAGGCCTAGTCCATTTAGTCGATCTATCTCAAATTGAGATTTAGATCCGTACCATTGAGCCGGGGAACCATCTTCATTACGCAATAAGAAATAGGATGCTTTCGTACCAACATACTTCTCATTGAAACCAATATAATTGTCATAGAAATTAAAGCCGATATCGCCCTCTCTATTTTGGTTTTTCCCTAAAATATTGGCCCTAAAATTAAACCAATCAGTTACTCTAAAATTATTTTTCAGACTGAAACCTAACTCTTTATTCGTAGCCCTTCCTTTGTTATAGTCACCTGGCTGTGTATAATTAAGGGAGTAGTGATAAGTGTAACGATCTGATCCACCAGAGATAGCCAAATTATGCTGTTGATCAAACCGGGTCGTATTCAGAAATTCTTCCATTTGACTAAATCGATCGCGATTACGATAGACATCCAATTGTTTTTCCATTTCCGCTTCGGAGATCACTCCCCCTTTGTGATTATAAAGAATTCGATAAACGTCGTTCATTGATTTCCGGGGATCGATCGCGGCATAATCACCTGATCTATAATTGAACATCTGTTTTTGAAAATCAACCAGCTCTGAACTGCTCATCTGATTAAGATACTTCCGGCTTGGGAGACCACGGAAAGACAAGGTATTACTATAATCAACCTTCGTTTTGCCTGCCGTACCAATCTTCGTTGTAATAACGATGACACCGTTGGATGAGCGTACACCATAGATTGATGCAGCTGAAGCATCTTTTAAAACAGTGATAGAAGCAATGTCATTGGGGTTGATAGCAGTGAGGTCACCTTCATAAGGCATACCATCAACGACAATTAAAGGTGCGGCCTGCGCATTAATTGTCGAACGGCCCCTCACTTCAATACCAAGATTATTTTTTTCATTTTGGGGGCTGGAGGTGTTACGAATCAAATTCAGGCCAGGAAGCAGTCCATCAATCCGATCTAATAGATTCGGTTGCAATCGTCCTTCCATATCTTTGGCAGTCACTTGCGCGAAAGAACCAGCAGCGCGCTCTTTACTGATCTTTTGATACCCTGTATTTACGGTTACATTAACCTCCTGCAATTGCGCATCTATTGCATGCAGCCTAATTGTTCCAAGATCAGATTTTACAGGTAGTGAAAGTGGCGAAAATCCGACCATCGTAATCTCCAACAGGCTGTTTGCACTGACGCTACTGATTTCAAAATACCCATTTTGATCTGTAGTCGTACCTTGTGGTACACCTTTGACACGGATGGTCGCACCTTGTAATGGACGATTGTTATCATCAACAACAAAGCCCTTGATCAGCATCTTTTGATCCGATAAACTATTGTAATTCGAAACAATTCCCCCTTGTTCGGCTTTTTCACGTACAACGATTATCTTTCCCTTAATTTCAAAACTAAGATTCAGCTCATTCAATAGTTTTTCAAGTGTGCCATTCAATGTTCCTTTTTCAACATTGAGCTGAACCTTCGTATTTGGATCAATAGTCTTTGCTGCCCATACATAGGAGTAGCCAGTCTGTTTATTGATTGTCGAAAAGACTTTTCTCAACGAAACAGATTTTTCATGAATAGATACACTTTGTCCGTAAGTTTTAGCTCCGACATGAAGCAAACAACAGGACATCATAATGGTAGTAAGCGATACACGCATAATATTTCCTCTCCAATGCGACCTTCCCCAAAAGTCTATCCGATCGCTGTTTTTCATAATTTCTGCTTGTCCGTGTAGGGCACGACAAACTTCTGCATAATTTTTATACATTTGTTTTAGGTTAAGAATTAAATTCAGTTACAGTTAGAATTGCTTGACCAGAAGCCCTATTTGTTGCAAGCGTTTAGGGCTTCGTCTTTTCATTTAGATTGCTTTTTATCTACATAAATCGTGTTTTCTTTAAATTTGAAATTGACTTTTCCTGTACTCTCTAGTACATTGATAATATCTTTTAAGCGGCTATTACGAGACAACATCCCTTCAAATTTTTCCGACTTTATCTCGTTATCAAGGTAAACCACATTGACGTTATACCAAACAGAAATATCCTCCATAATAACGGACAGCGGTTCAGAGTTGAATATAAAATAACCATCTTTCAATGCATTACCGATTTCAGTATCTATGGTTCTACGTTGGATATGACCAGTATTGATATATGCCTCCTCTCCAGGAGATAAAATAATCTGCCTTTCTCCTTGCTGAACCCTCACTTTTCCTTCGTATAAGGTAGCCCTAAAGTCACTTAGACTTTTATTTGCCTTAACATTAAAATGCGTACCTAATACCGTCACATGAATATTTCCGGTTTGAACTTTAAATGGTTTCACTTGTGATAATTCTCCTGAGGAGAAGTATTTCTTTGCTACTTCAAAATAAGCTTCACCGATCAATTGAACCTGTCTGAGACTATCTGTTTCATAATAATCCAATTGGGTCTCAGCATTCATCCAGACCTTAGTACCATCTGGTAAGAGAACGGCCATTTTACCACCTTTTGGGGTAGAAATAAGTAAGCTATCATTCCCCTTACTCAGGTTATTGGGTAGAGTAGCGAAAGACAATACAGTATCTTTAGGTGAAATAGCGATCGAATCTCCATTTTTCAGGTAGATTGTACCTGCGGTCCTGGCAGGGAGGATTTTTACGTCTGGATTTGCCTGGTATCCAGCATCCGTCAGGTAACGAACAAAAAATAATGTTAACGTACCAATTAGTACTGCAGCGATTCCATACGACCAAATCCTGCTGAAAGGGAATATAGTTTTTGGAGCACTCAGATGCTCCTGTTCAAAAGTTTCAAAGGATGCTTCCCAATCGTAAGCATATAAGCCCTTCAAATCTTTGTCCAACATCTGCTTGTTATCCAACATATCACATACTTCTCGGTTCGAAGCCGCATTGAGCCGCCAAGAATCTAATTGTAATTGCTCGTCGTCACTTAGTCCCTCAAGTTTTGACTTACTCAATAAACAGATGATATGTTCGGGTGTAAACTCCATATTGCTTTATATACTTAAAACAATATTTTGATTTCGTTTCTCTAAAGAGATGGGGAATATTTTTATAATCAACTGAAAATCAAATTTATAATTTACAACCTAATAATACAGAAGGAGTAACAGTAGACAAAAAAACTGATCAGGTCTAAGCCTTTGTCTGAGAAGTTCAATTCCTCTTTTCTTTTGATTGTATACAGTACTTGTGGTAATACCTAAGGAAATCGCAACTTCTTGTGGGCTTAAATCTTCTACGACCAGCTTGTATATTACATGTCGACACTGTTCTGGCAAGGTCTCTATTGCATCGTGAATCTCACGTAGCGTTTCTAGATAGATCATTTGATGGCTGACAGGCAAGTCTATCAGATCAAGCTGTGTGATATAGTTATTAGCAAGCTGTTGTGATCTCTTATGTTGTTGAATCCGATTAAGTGCCGCGTTTCTGCAACTTGTATATAAAAAACTCCGGATCGACTCAAAATGATTAAAATCGCTCCGTCTTTCCCATAGCTTTAAAAACACATCCTGGACAATTTCTTCAATAATAACTTTATCCAAGTTCATTTTTTCGAGAAAATAACACATTGGACTATAAAAGGTTTTATATAAGAACTTCAATCCTTCTCTTTCACCTTCACGAAAAGATTCGATGAAATCTTGTTTATTGTGTTCTTGATTTACCTTGTTTTTCACAATTCAATATTACCTAAATTTTAAATAAATATGAACCGTCTGGGTTTAAAATTTCATATTCTGTTAGTTATAGATATTCTTGCTATTACATTTCAGTAAAAAACAGTATATATAATCCAAAAAAAGTCAAGTACTTGTTATTTCTTATAATATCAACGGCGCAGGCTCCTCATAATATTCCTCATTCCATTTTGCTAACTGACACATAATGGGAATAAGTGCCTTTCCCTTTTCAGTCAGAGCGTATTCCACCCGAGGAGGTAACTCTTTAAATTCTTCTCTCAAAACAATGCCATCTTCCTCCAATTCTTTTAGCGAAGATGTCAGTACTTTTCTTGAAATATTTTCGATCAATGCATCGAGTTGTCCAAATCGGGCTTTTCGATCTCTTAGTGTGTATATAATAATAGGTTTCCACCTTGTTCCCAAAATTCCCATAGAGCGTTGCATCGCGCATGAACACTTCTTAAAATCAGTTCTTTTCATTGTCAAAACATTTGATAGTTACGCAAAGGTAACTACTTTATACCATCAATAGTTACAAAAATACACTATTTAAAATATCTTTGTAAAGAAATTCGTAAATGATATAAAAAAATGAGCATACAAACACTTTTCAGTCCATTCCAATACAAAAATCTTGTATTAAAAAACCGTTTCGTCATGGCCCCCATGACACGGGCATTTTCTATTGACGGAATCCCTGGAGATATCGTTACAGGTTACTATGAACGGCGGGCAGCCGGAGACGTTGGTTTGATTCTAACCGAGGGAACTGTAATCGAGCGGCCTGCATCTAAAAACTTAAAGGATATTCCAAATTTCTATGGAGACCAAGCATTAAACGGCTGGAAAAACATTGTCGAGGCTGTCCACGCGAAAGGAGGTAAAATAGCTCCTCAACTATGGCATGTAGGGTATACACCAATGCAGTGGACTCCGCCGGCAGCTTTTGAAAGTCCTGATACAATGACTTTGGCGGATATAGAAAATACTATTCAAGCGTATGCTGATGCTGCAAAAGCTGCCAAAGAGCTAGGTTTCGATGCCTTTGAAATACATGCCGCACATGGTTATTTGATTGATCAATTCTTTTGGGAGGGAATGAACCACAGATCAGATGAATTCGGTGGTGAAACAATAAAGCAGCGTTCCAGATTTGCTGTCGAAGTAGTGAAAGCAATGCGAAAAGCCGTTGGACCTGACTTTGTAATTATCATCAGGCTATCACAATGGAAACAGCAAGATTATACTGCGAGATTAGCCCCTACCCCAAAGCTGATGGAAGACTGGATCTTACCATTAGTTGATGCGGGCGTGGATATTTTCCATGGAAGTCAACGACGTTATTGGGAACCAGAATTTGAGGGTAGTGATTTAAATTTCGCCGGATGGCTGAAAAAGATCTCTGGTCAACCGACAATAACGGTAGGTTCGGTAGGACTCGACAAAGATTTTGGTGAAGTATTTACAAATTCAGAATTTAAGTCATCCCCAGCTTCACTGGATGAACTGGTACGTCGATATGAAAGAGGAGACTTCGATTTGGTTGCAGTGGGTCGGGCAATTTTGCAAGATCCGAATTGGGTAAAGAAAGTTCAAGCAGAACAGTTCGAAGACTTATCTACCTTTGAGTCCAAAAGCTTAGCAACATTGTCTTAGCTAGATCAATGCGCCAAGTATTCTAATAATTCATATTAACAGTTATATGCTAAAAATCCATAAAAGACGAATATCCACTTTTATGGATAAAACAAGATACCCATTCACGTTTGGGTATCTTGTCTTTTTTTAAGAACTCATATATACTTCCTTGGTCTAATAACCCCCGACAATTTAATTCATATCCACAGCAATAAAGACCGGCTAATTTCAATGAGAAATATCACCCCGACTTTCATCATTCAAGGAGCTGGTCATTTTATGACAGTCACTCATGCAAAAGAAATTGAAATGCTCATACATAAGATATTACATAAAGGTCTGAACCATTAATAGCTATATCTAATTTTTAACATCCTATCAGTCAAACAACTACGATAAAGAAGCTTAATGACTAACTTTGGATAAATATTAGAAACAGAAACAGGTTAATTTTCCTCCCATTTGATGGTAGCTTAAATTTTCATGTTATCTTTCAACGAATGAAAATTGTCGCTATCAATTATTTTAATATCAGGGGAAAAAATTATATATCCTCTTCTATCATCCAAAATCTTTTCTTATCCTTTCATTTATGTCTAAAATTCATTTAATTTGTTTTACCAGCACATGGAAGACGCATTAAATGAATCCAAATTATTCTTAGCTTTTCTAAGAAAAGATGAAAAGGCTTTTGAACTCCTATTTTATAGGTTTTATTCGCCCTTATGTTTGTATGCGATCAAGTTCAATATAGAAAAGGAAAGTGCCGAGGAACTCGTCCAGGATGTTCTTCTAAAAATTTGGTCAGCAGATTTTCATTTTGATTCCTATGACAGGCTAAAATCGTTTCTTTACCTGAGCACAAAAAATGCGACCATCAACTATCTGGACAAGCGAAAAAGACGCCTGACTAATTACGACAACTATGCCAGTCAAATAAGTAGCATTGTTGAGGATGACAGCAAATGGATTATTTATGCAGAAACATTACAACTCATCAAAAATGCATTAGAAAAACTGCCTGCTCAATGTGGTACCATTATGAAATTGAGTATTTTGGATGGGCTGGACACCAAAGAAATTGCGCAAAAATTAAATATAACAAGTAGTACTGTTTATACGCAGAAAACAAAAGGCTTGACCTTGCTAAAACAATTATTGGACAATAGCGATTATCTTCTAATACTAATATTAATCGATACAATAAGAAAATAATCAAACTATAAATCAGCATTTTACAAAATAATAAGAACAGAAATAGCAATTCCGTTTTTGAATTCTGTTATAACCATAAATACTAACCAAAGAATTTATGGAGCTGAGTCCTTTCGAAGTAAGTGAATTAATATCTGCAAAAAAGCTTGGAATCTTGTCTGATGAGGGTGAGACAAAACTAGATCATTGGCGATCCTCTTCAGCACATCATGAAGAATTATTTCAAAGCTTGGTTTCAAATAATACTTACGAAGAAGATATTGATTGGGCTTTTTCTTTACCTGTTCATGAGGTTATTGAAAGAGCAAAAAGTAAGATTACATTTGAAAAAACTAATCTCTTTCATCTCTTTATTAAAAAATATGGAATTTCAATTGCCGCCTGCACAATTGCATCTCTCTTTATCCTCCTTTGGTACCTTAAATTCAATTATTCCTCATCGAGTATTGTACCCGGTAGCTTTCGCGCTTCTATTAAACTTGAAGGTGGTAAATCCCTACAGCTACCGGTCGAAAAAAAATACTTCAATATTTCCAAAGACTTAGAAAAGATCACTTCGAATCATCCTTTAAAACAAGGAAAAACTTTGATTATAAGCACTCCAAAAGGAGGTCAATATCATATATCGCTTCCTGACGGAAGTACTGTTATGTTAAACGCCGCTTCTACGTTGATATTTCCGGAAGAATTTGATCGTAAACATAGGACAGTAAAGCTTATTGGAGAGGCTTTTTTTGAAATCAGCAAGATAAAAAATGGAGAAGGTACTGCCGTTCCATTTCTTGTACTATGTAATGAACAGCAGATCCAGGTACTGGGCACAAAATTTAATGTAAGCGGCTATAGTGAAGACAAGTCCACAGTCACAACACTAATGGAAGGATCTGTAAAAATCAATTATGAGAACGCAACTACAAAAGAAGCTATCATTTTAAAACCAAACGAACAGGCCATATCGGCCTCGGGTCAAAATACTTACAAACGCGAGGTAGATAATCAATCCGATATAGCCTGGACCAAAGATCAGTTCGAGTTTGTCGCGGAGCCTTTGGAAAGCGTCATGGTCAAACTCGCCCGTTGGTATGATTTCGATTTTGAATTTATAGATCAAAAACTAAGGAAAGTAAAAATAGAAGGAATTATTCCGCGTTATGCCAGCGCTGAAGAACTATTTAAGTTATTATCGAAAGCCAGTAACGCCAATTTTATTGTAGAAAAATCAAAAGTAAAAATAAACTAACGCTATTAATCTAATACCATTAAAAGAAAGGAGAGCAAACCCGAAAATTTATGTCAGATCGATTAAGGAGACGCGCCAACGTCCCCTTAATTAAAGTTAAAAGATCGTAAACTACCATTATTTAAATCAATTAACCGTAACAAATGTATCATTTTTTTACCAAAAAAAATGTTGGAGACCTCTTTTGTGTAGTCCCGACAGATGAACAAAGTACAGGTGAAAAATCTGTATCGCGTATATTTACCAATGCGCTTATGAAAATCTCTTTATCATCACTATTACTTTTAGGGATGATGGGGGTCCAGGCCAATACCATGGCACAAAGAGTCAATATCAATAAAAAAAATGTTAGTCTGCGAAAGATACTGCAAGAAATTAACATTCAGACGGGTTACCATTATTTATGGGCAGCCCAAAATATTGATCCTTCGACCTGTACCTCTGTCTCATTTAACAATCTCCCTTTACTAGAGGCATTAAAAACCCTTGAAAAGAATATACCTCTCTATTTTGAACTGGAGAAAGATATGATCATGGTAAAACCTCGTCCGTCTGAAATTGGCAGTATTCAATTAAACAAAACAATTCTGCTGCTTGATCTTAAAAATCAATCCAAAATAAGAGGCAAAGTTGTCGATGAAAATGGTAATGTGCTCGTCGGTGCCAATGTGATGATCCAAGGAAGCAAAAAAGGTACAATCACTAATAGTAATGGAGAATTCACTTTAGATAATTCTTCCGTAGGAACAAATATCATCATATCCTATATAGGGTATGAAAGCATCACTATCCCAGTCACAAACAATCTCGGAGTCATCACACTGGCATTAAAAACGGGGACATTAAATGAGGCTACAGTGGAAGTCAATACTGGATATCAGAAACTCCCCAAAGATCGCGTCACTGGATCTTTCAGTTATGTTAGCGGTGAAAAACTGGAAAGAAAACTAGCTACAGATCTCAAAAGTGCTCTTGAAGGGCAAACAACAGGATTAACTATTGACAAGGCCGGCAAAATAGAAATCAGAGGTGTCTCGACGTTTAATGCACAAAAAACACCCTTGATTGTCATTGACGGTTATCCCGTCGAAACAACAATAGATGATATCAATCCAATGAATATAGCGAGCATAACCGTACTAAAAGATGGTGTGGCCGCATCAATCTATGGTTCTAGAGCAGCCAATGGCGTCATCGTTGTTACCACAAAATCTGGACAAAATAGTGAGCCTAAAATAAGCTATTCCGGCTTTGTAAATATTATTCAGAAACCACAGCTAAAGTATCTGAACAAAGCGACGACATCTGACTATATTGATGCTGAGATAGATCTTTTCAACCTGAATCCAAATGGCCCCTCAACGATGGATCCTTATAATATGAGCCGGGTGACCTATCTGCTAATGCAAGAGCGGGAAGGGAAAATTAGCCTCGAAGATGCAATGGCTGAAATCAATGGACTTCGCGGTATCAATGCATTAAATCAGATTCAGGATCTGTTTTTTAGGAACAAAGTAACCCATCAGCATAATATCAATATCGCCGGCGGATCTCCCAAAAGCAGCTATAATTTTTCGGTCAACTACCAACAGACCAAGGACAACCTGATTAACAATGATTCAAAGCGATTAATCACTGATTTTAAAAACGAATGGCAGCTTTTTCCTTTCTTATCTGCAGGAGCCGCTGCCAGTTTCACGTATAATAAAGGTAATAGTACCTCATTTACATATTCTACCATTTACGGTCCAGAGCTAGTGGGTGACAATTATCAATCATTAGCCGGTTTTTCAGGAGGATCAATGATTATGCCCTATACCAATCTTTTGGACGAAAGGGGCAATCCGGCAGCAATATGGGGTATCAGTCAATATAAGGTAAATACCTACAAAAATACCCCCGGCATGAAGTCATGGGATTATGTTCCTTTAGAAGACATGGGGAAAATGCCCAGTTACAGCAATATCTATAATTTTAGGATGAGCGGGTTTCTAAGAGCCAATATCCTAGAAGGACTTACAGCAGAAGTCGGAGGTAACTGGGTCAAAGGAACGGCTAATGTTAAAAATATCCAACAGGCAGACTCCTATAATGCTCGTATCGCCTATAACGATGGTACCTCCAAATCAAATCCTGCTAATCATTATATTCCCGATGGAAGCATCTTGGACGAATTCAAAAATATCAATGAAACCTGGACGCTCCGTACACAGCTCAATTATAGCAAAAACTTCTCCGATAACAAACATCTGTTGCACGCCTTAGTCGGAAACGAAATCAGAAAAATCACCTCTGACAACAATAGATTGGCTACCCGAGCTGGCTATAATGAAAATGCAGGTTCATTTATCCCTGTAAACATCAAAGATTTTACTGCTGGAATTTACAACGCAGATATGCTCTTCCCTGATGGAAGTGTATCGCTGACCGATGGCTTACTAACTTATGGAGATAATCGCTTTGTATCCTGGTATGCCAATGGATCATACGAATATGACAATCGGTTTATCCTGAGCGGAAGTATACGGCTGGATCTCACCAATTTCTTCGGTACAGATAAAAAGTACCGCTACAAACCGATGTGGTCACTTGGAGGAACTTATAAATTAAGTAATGAGAAATGGTGGGATAAAGCTGTCTTCAGTAAGCTAAATATCAGAGGCTCCTATGGCATCAATGGAAATATTTCCCTGAGAAATGGGCCGTTTTTGATTTTGAGCGTAGGTAACTATAGTCCAACAACAGGTGGGGTTTCCTATGGAATATCTTCACCTCCCAATAAGCAATTGCGCTGGGAGAAAACAAAGATTGCCAATGTGGGATTAGACTTTGGCTTATTCAACAATACGATAGAAGGTAGCTTTGACTATTACAACAAGAACAGTTCTGACTTATTAGCCGCAGACGCGGCAGATGCGACACTGGGATTTAGCTCCCTAACAAAAAATGTAGGGAAAATGACCAATCATGGATTTGAGCTTGGGCTCAATGTTCACGCCATCAAAAACAGCAGATTTAGCTGGGATATTTTGCCCAATATTTCCTTTAACACAAACAAGGTAAAATATTACAATGTAAATCGTCCGTACGCGGGAAGTTACACTGTTCCAGGAGGAATCATGGTTGCCGGATATCCTTCAGACGGTTTGTGGGGTTATCGTTTTGCAGGCCTTAATGAACTCGGTCAAACACAAGTTTATACCGGAGACAATCAGGTTGTATTGGCGAGCAATGCTGAAGTTACCGACTTGGTCTATCAGGGAACCTTTAGACCAAAGTGGGATCTTGCTTTAACAAATCGCTTCAGCTATCAAAATTGGGACCTATCTTTTATGTTTATAGCAAAGCTAGGGCATAAATATAGGAAGGATACGTTTAGTGGATCCAATTATCAAAACCGACATGTAGCCGAAAGATGGCGGAAACCGGGAGACGAAAAGAATACAATATATCCCGTTCTGGAAGAATGGAATATGGATATGTTCTCCTTCCCTTTTGCGGATGTCAATGTAGGTAATGCCAGTTATGCCAAATTAAGGGACATCACACTTTCCTATAATCTCGAGAAACTGAGCCAAAAAATTGGTCTTACCAACGCTAGAATATTTATCCAAGGCAGAAACTTATTTCGTATTACCGCCAAAGGCGTCGACATAGATCCCGAAACTACAGAATTCAATGTAAGTGGTGGTACGGGGGCAGGAACAGATCAAGGATTTACTTCACTGCCTTTACCACAAGAGATATTTATCGGTTTACGATTCGGACTCTAACCTAAAAACTAATTGAAATGAAAAAAATAATATACCTTGCACTGGGACTGGTCTCCATCTCGACCTTCTCCTGCAACAAATACCTAGATGTTAAACCTATTGGACAGTTGATTCCTTCAAAAGTCGAAGATCTGGAGAATTTATTGAATAATACAAATACCATTAGCTCATTTTATGCAGATAACAATAGAGGTTGCTTCTATGCTTTTATGGGTGATAACTTAACGATCAGTGAAAATCAGGCTATATATCTGTACAAAAGTACGCACCCGAATGTAGATCGTTGGGCTGCATTTAAATTTTATTATCCCTATACGAATCCGATAGATCCACAATACACATGGGAGTGGGCCATCTATCGTGCTGCGGGCATATTTAATATCGCTATTGATGAAGTTTCAAATCTTAAGGGGGAAAATTCAGATCTGGGTAAAATAATTGTTGCACAGGCAAAAGCTGGAAGAGCTTGGTCCTATCTGGTCGGAGGACTGGGTTATGGACCAATGTACGATCCTGAAGGTAAAAATGATCAAAAGGTGCTTCCTTACCGGACAACAGGTTCACCGAGCACTCCCAATCCCGATCTCGCCAGCACAAATGAAATTATGAATCTGGCAGAAAAAGATTTGCTCGATGCATTGACCGGCGCTCCAAATACCGTTGGGAACCCAACCCGTGCAAGCAAACCAGCAGTTAATGCCTTGTTAGCACAGCTATACATGTTCAAAAGAGATTGGACCAAAATGTCCAAATATGCAAATGATGCATGGACGCAAGCCATAGCAGCCAAAGGTAATACTGATAATCTGATCTATAACCTAAATAAATTCAGTTATAGACAAGATCCAAATGCATCTCCACCAGCTGGTACCGATGCCGAAGTTGGTCTTGAGTTACTAGGCGAAGATAATTTATTGAAACAGACTTATAACAGGGAACAACTGTTTTATCGCCCTACCCCCTACAGCTATTCTCCCTATCCTTCGGAAGAATTTATCAAGCTATTTGATAAAAACGTAGATCGGAGATACAAGCTGTTTATGCTCAAAACGCTAGGCTATTCAGTGGTTGAAGGCGGTGTGAAACATGATGATGGTGTACGCCTTAAGTATTATAGGGACAACAAAATGATCGCTTCACAGGGAATGACTTATCCCGAGCTATTATTGATAAAATCGGAAGCACATGCAAGGTTAAACCAATTGGGACAAGCGTTAAGCGATCTCAATATCCTGCGCAAATATCGCTATTCAGGCGCAAATACAGATCTTCCAAATGGCGGGGCTTTCAGTCAGGATCAATTACTAGCGGAAATTCTGAAGGAACGTAGACGGGAAATGCAGCTTGGCACCTATCAACGGACATTCGACATCAAGAGATTGGCATTAGATAAAGGGAAACCTTGGTCGAAAACGCAGGTCATCCATACCGTAGGTAACAAATCCTACAAAGCGGATGTCATCAGTAAATTTTTCACATTACAGATCAATAATCCGACCATACTTGCCAATCCAAGCTGGAATTTACAACCCAATGGCGATCCATATTTACCTGCTGGACTAAATTAATAGATCTACCAATTGTACATTAAAATTTAAACTTTATTGAAATTTATCATGAAATCTAAAAATATAATAACAGTGCTTGTGGCACTATTTTTCTTCTCATTTAATACCCTATTTGCTCAGATCAATCTGAAAATAAAAGGAAAAGTGACTGGCGACACAAAAGGATTTAATAAAATATATGTATACAGCCATCAGTCTCAAGATTCTGCAGAAATCAGTTCAAATGGCGAGTATCAAATGCTTATTAAATCGGATTTTCCTGACATAAGATATATTTATCTTCAATATGACGTCAAAACAAAAGGTGTTTATTCCCCATTTCCATTGTTTATCGAAAAATCAGGAATATTGAATCTTGATTTCGAACTTGGCAAAGATCTCTTTTCAGCTCAAATAAATGGCCCCGCTCGTTCAGTTGCATATTTTAATTATTCCAAAGCTAAAAAATCCGCTACTGATAAGATCGGAGAAGAAATAACAGTTAAATTTGGTGAAGATGCTCTGAAAGAAGGAGCTACCAATTATGATAATGCAATTGACTATTATTATAAGCGTCAAACACAATTAAATGACTCGCTATTTACAAAATATTTTGATCCTAATGGATCCGATGCGCCCTTTATGCTGTTAGGAGTGGTCAGCAGTCTCTCTCTCCCACAATTAGAAAGCTATTTTTCCAAATTATCTCCTCCGATCAAAGAAACTAAAGCAGCCAAACAGGTAGATGAAAAAATCAATAGCAAAAAAAGATCCAGTATAGGATCTACTGTAGCGAACTTCGTTCTTCCCGATACCACCGGAAATGATTTTTCGTTCAATAAGCTCAAAGGAAAATATGTATTGATTGACTTTTGGGCTTCTTGGTGCGGTCCATGTCGAATCTCATTTCCTAGGCTCAGATCGGTTTATCAACAGCTAAAGGGTCAGAACTTCGAAATTATCAATATCTCCATTGACGCAAAGCTTGACGACTGGAAGAAAGCGGTAAAAGAAGAAAATAATCCATGGCCACAACTACACGACAAAACAAATTTATCAAAATCGGCTTTTTTTGTCAGCGGAATTCCTACCGCATATCTAATTGATCCGGACGGAAAAATTGTGTTTAGTAGCGTAGGATCCGACGAAAATGGCGGAGGACCGATGGAGGAGAAACTTGAAACCATCTTTGGTATCAAATTAACTAAATAACGAAGAGACATGCCCCGCTGTCGCAAATAGTGGGGCATGTTAAAAACTATATACCATAGAGGCGCTCGTCCTAATTTGGCTTCTTACTACGTTTTTTGGCATCTGATCTAACTGGTGTTCTTTGTACTTTTTATAATGCAAGATGCTACGTAATTTGTTAAATGATTTCTGCTTACACATCACTTATCAGCCAAACTTCTTTTTCTTTACCGAAACTTTCCTTGCAACTCCAAAGATGGACAAATACCCTCATGAAGAATATTCCCAACTAAAAAGCGATCTTTGATAATATAGAAAGCCATGACATATCCCTCTTTGCATATTTATTATAGAAAAAGGTTGACGCTAGTTCGCTTCCTTGTTTTAACTTATTCAGGTTTTCAAAATCCAGTGATTTGGTTCGATTGATCATGCTCGATATAAATGCGCGGGAAAGACCAAAAATTATTTCTTCCATTGAGATGACATATACAACAGAACTGCCCCAAACAATAAGGTAGACCAACACCATCTCCATTTAATGTTTCTGTTAAAACAATAATGCAGAAGAAGAAGTTATAGAAAAGAGTATTCGTTTTTAAAATAGACTATTATTAGTCGACACAATGACAAAATCTTAAATAAATACCAAATATGTTCAAAAAACTTACATTTTTTATCCTATTTGTTCATCTATTAAGCTTTCAAATGCAGGCACAAGATAAACCCGCTCTCGATCCAAAACTGGAAGTTGCAGCATCTTTTGGCGCTTATCGTCCTATAGGAGTTAGCGCAACTTCAACAAACAGGCTATTCGTCTCATTTCCTAAACAGAACAAAGACTATCAGTTTGCGCTGACAGAAATCATCGATGGCAAGCGCGTCCCCTATCCGAACGAAACATGGAACAAACAGGGGGATGAAGATTCTCATTTTGTAAATGTTCAGGATATATTTGTAGATGCAGCCGATTACTTATGGGTATTAGACTCCAAACCATCAACTTCGGGGTCCATTTTTGGTCCAGATGGAGCAGCTTCCACCGGACAATTCAAACTTCTACAAATCGACACAAAAAACAATAAGATCATGCGTATCTACACATTTGATGACCTGGACAAAACGAAATCGGGTTTGAACGATGTCCGCATTGATCTTCAAAAAAATCTCGCCTATCTTTCTGACCCCGGACAAGCCGCAATCATAGTCCTTGACCTTAAAACGGGAAATAGCCGAAAAGTACTGGAAAAAAGCCCCTTCACATTAGCGGATCCCAAAGTTGTCATCTCTTATTCCGGTATAGATATGCGCTACAAGGATGGTAGCCCATTCCTCTCCCACGTCAACGGGATCGCACTAAGTCATGATTTTAATTACTTCTACTTTAAACCGATTAACAAAAATCACCTATACCGTATCGCGACAAAGTACCTCGCCGACCAATCACTCTCCCAGCAAGTCTTAGAGGGCAAGGTAGAAGACATGGGAAGTGTAGGCGTTACACATGGCTTACTTGCTGACCGGAACGGTAATATTTATCTGACAACCTCAATGGATTACAGTATCAAATACTTAAGTCCGGACGGAAAAATTCATCTATTGACACAGGACCCTAGATTGTTATGGCCCGACTCTTTGGGTATAGATGGGAATGGTTATCTTTACTTTTCATGTGCACAACTATCCAGAGATCCGCAATGGAACAATGGTGTAGATCGGGTCGAATTACCCTATCGTGTGTATAAAATAATGTTGCCGAATTGATTATTTGAATCTTAAGCATGCATAAATGAAATTATTGATCAAACAACTCCCTTTATTACTACTCATCTTTATTTATTCGCTGTCCAAAGCGCAAACAGATCGTCCTATATTGGATATTATGCTCAGCAATTATCAATATCCTTATGAAGTAAATTATCTGCCCCTCAAAAGTCAGGGAGAAGAGATAAAGATGGCCTATATGGATATCAGGTCGCAAAAGCCAAATGGTCAAACAGTGTTGCTGCTTCATGGCAAAAATTTCAACGGAGCGTACTGGAAAACAACTATCCAAGCTTTAAATACAGCAGGATATCGGGTTGTTGTACCTGACCAGATCGGTTTTGGTAAATCCTCGAAACCTACAGATTATCAGTTTAGCTTTCAGCAGCTGGCTGAAAACACAAAAGCGCTCCTAGACAAATTAGGTATTGATAAGATAGATTTACTTGGACATTCCATGGGTGGGATGCTTGCTACCCGATTCACATTGATGTATCCTGAAACAGTTAAAAAACTTATTTTAGAAAATCCCATCGGACTCGAAGACTGGAAACTTGTCGCTCCCTACACTTCCATTGACCAAAATTTTCAAATGGAATTAAAAGCGGGATATGAATCTGCAAAAAAATATCAAAGCGGATTTTACTACGATAACAAGTGGAAGCCAGAATATGATGAATGGGTATACCTACTCACTGGCTGGACAAAAGCGAAGGATTATCCCATCGTTGCCATGGTGAACGCAAAGACATCCGACATGATCTTTACCCAACCTGTTGTTTACGAATTTCAATATATTAAAAACCCCACCCTACTCATCATTGGTACAAGGGATAGAACAGCCATTGGCAAAGCTCAAGTAAAAGACCCCAAGGTAGCCGCAAAGATGGGATTGTACCAACATTTGGGAAAGGAAACACAGCAAAAAATCAAAGGATCAAAACTCGTTGAGCTCGATAATGTCGGACATTTACCTCACATTGAAGCATTCGATCGATTTATCAATCCCCTTATTTCTTTTTTAAAAGACTGATTTTATTGTTTCCTCAGCGTTATCGTGCTCACTAAAAGTCCCCCTTTTGTGTTATTGCAGAATAACTCCTGTCCCCCTTTTAAGACCTATATCATAGATAGTTTCCTAAGAAATAAGACGCAATCCTTGCACCATCAGTAAATCCATCGAAGAACTATTTTTAACAAAATGAACTGAATTCCATCTACAATATATTTTCTTTTTCTATTCGCTGCAACGATTTTTAAAACGGTCACTCAAATAGATAAATAAGGACAGATTGACATATTAGCATTTTTTTGTCAAAAAATGCTAATCCGCTTCTTTGAAAACTATTAATATACTTAGTAAAAAAAATAAATAAAATTTTTAAAAACTAATATTTTTAGTATATTTGATTATCAATTTTAGACAAGGTCTTTATGGAACAGACAAAAGGATATGACAATAAGGAATTGCATGTTGGCGATATTGTTCGCTTCCATACCCCCTATCCCGATGAGGATCCTGATACTATCTTTATTGTACTTTGGTCATACTATGATCCTGAAGGTAAATCGTCCAGAGCCGAAGTAGTAAAATTTGACCCAGTTCTTAAACAATATCCTGTAATTCAAAAATGGTTTATTCGGGATTTGGAAAGAGTTCCTGAAGTCAGCCCTGAATTACTGCAACAAATTGCATTATTTATGAAAAGTAAATTGGGGAATGCGATCATAAGCAAGCTGATCGTTTAAATTGGGTCAAACAAAAAATGAGTTATAAGTAACACGATGGAAAATAAATTTAAAGCAAACCGAGAATTCACATCACGATCAATATGGTCTGATTGGCGAGAACAGCTTAAAGACAGTGAAATAAATGGTTTACGTCAACGACTTGAAGTGATGGATCGGGAGGTCCTTGTTGACTGGCTACAATGGTACAATCCAAAGGGTAATTACACGGATCGCAAATGCATGGATAATGGCGTAAAACCACTTTGCAAATCAAAGGCTGTCGAATATACTCATAGAGAGATCTTACGAAATCATACGAAAAAACTATATAGTAATTTTTCGAATGGCTCAATACAACTTATGTTTAACAACTAAATGCTGAATTTATGGAGTATTTCATCAAACAGATCATCGGTTATCAACTGCCAAAAATCCTAGCAATGGAGTCACAACAAAAAGATTGGCGTTATCAGCTACTGGATTTAAAAGACAAAACTCTTTTCGACAAACTTTCACTCATGAAACGACAGGAATTACTCGAATGGCTTCAATGGAATAACGCTGATGGAATTTATGCAGATTATGACTGTATTCGGAAAGGTATCCCGTTATTTACCAAAGCACAGGCTTTAGCGGCAGTCTATCATCACATTATGCGTGACCATGAAAGTTGGGATGGCTATATGGGAAAGGAATATATCCGTGGGAGTGTATTTTAAACCATCCCTAAATTATCATTGTTTAATATAATCTTCTAATGTGCTAAGATTAGCGATAGCGTCACCGATAGTATTGTTAAAATAAGCATACACTTCTTTTCCTTCGGCTAACCACTCCTTGATATAACCACTATATTCATGTAATAAGGCATCTTCATAGCTCCCTTTATAATTACCTTCTGGTCCATGAAAACGCATATAGACCACATCACTACCAGTGTACTGTATAGCTATTCCCTTAGCATCTTTATCGTGTAGCACCAAATTTATACCATAAGAATTTAATAGAGCCATTGTTTGCTGGCAATACCAAGACTGATGCCGAAATTCAACACATACATGCCAGCCTAAACTTAACCTATCGGTTGTAATACATCTTAAAAGTTTATCTAAATGACTTAGCGAAGAGAAGGTAGTTGATGGTGGTAATTGTATCAACAAACATCCTTTCTTTTTATCCACAGCGCTAATGACATCCAAAAATTTAACAACATCACTATGATCAAACATTAAATCCTTTTGATGCGTAATCCCCTTCCAAAGCTTAAAAGTAAAACGAAAGTTATCACTCGTTTCCAGAGACCATCGTCCAACAGTTTCCCTGCGGGGTATCTTATAAAATGAGCTGTTAACCTCTAAAGAATTGAACAATAGACTGTATACAGCAAGTCTGCTCTTACCCTTCAAATCATTCGGATAATAGCTCTTGTTCTTATACGGCAACAGAATTCCACTTGTGCCTGAAAAATATCGGATCTCCATAACGCAATAACAATTAAAACCAGGACAATAGTTCAAACTTCAAACAATCCACTACACGTTTCTTTAGAAACAAGTCTCATCATGCTAACGTTTTGACGAATAGAAAAACACAATTCAAATTAAATCATTTAGTTTCGCTATATTTAGAGACGCCAAGTCTACACTATGGGAATCAATTATTCGCTGAATATTCAAAAATTTGAGCAATACTTTGATCAATGGAGCACCAAAGTATACCAATATGCATTCAACAAAACCAGATCCTCTTATTTGGCCGAAGAAACCGTACAGCGTGTTTTTATTAAACTTTGGAAAAATTTAAACATAAAGAATATTGATGCCACAGTAGAATCTCAAATTTTTTGTATCGCGAGAACAACGATCCTGGATTTAATCAAAGAGGAATATAATAGAAAGAAACTTCTTCAAGCAGAAAATCAACTCATTCAATACTATTCCCCACAAGATGATTACCATGCAAAACAACTTGAAGCTACATTACAGCATGTAATTAATCAGCTCCCTAAAAAGCGAAAACAGATTTTTATCTTGAGTCGCGATTTCAATCTATCCCACAAACAAATTGCAGATAAACTCTCCATCTCGTCTAAAACAGTAGAAAATCAAATTGCCCTTGCGCTAAAAGCGATAAGAAAAGCATTATTGATTTCAATACTGATGCTAAATCTTTTTTAATTTTCTTTTGGGGGATACACGATTTTCAATCGTAATCAATATGTATGAAGATTACGAAGAAACTTGTTGAAAAATATCTCCGCGGAGAAGCAAATGCTGAAGAAGTTAAAGCGGTTCAAAATGCACTGGATAATAACCAGCTAAATTTGGATGAGTGGCTTCCAGCAAGTGAATGGCATAACGTAGAAGGACATCCACCTTTTGAACAGCATGACTCTATCAAACGATCCCTGATCAAAAAAGTTACAATCAATGATAAAAGGCAACATATTTATACCCTACTGAAATATGCTGCGATACTTCTACTTGTTGGAACACTAGGCTGGGAAGCAATCCAATATTGGAAGAAATCAACAAATACCCCCCAAATTATTGCCCAACTTAAGAAGCCGGCAACGAAACCAGATTCACCAAGTAACTTCTATTATATCAATTCCGGCAATTTACCAGTGCAGATAGATGTTCCCGATGGATCAAAAATCGAACTCTACCCCAATTCGGAAGTTAAATTTGCAGATAATTTTTCGTCACTGTCTACCCGCGATATTCATTTAAAAGGAAAAGCAAAGTTTGCTGTTGCCAAAGATAAATCAAGACCGTTTAACGTATATACCAAGGGATTGACAACGACGGCATTAGGCACAGTATTCAGTATTGATGAACAACTGTCTTCACAAACAAAAGTCAGATTATTTGAAGGACGGATCCGGGTCAAGAGCCTAAAAAGCGAACCCAATTCTTCCCCTCTACATCTTGAATTTATGCCAAATGAAGAAATAACCATTGATCACAGGAGACTTCAAATTATTGCTGAAGAAAGAATGAATTCGTCCAAATTCAACAGGAGAGGTTTTTATGCCGAAAAACAAAATACATTAATTTTCAAAAACTTAGCACTTAAAGATCTGCTACATATTATAAGCCAAAACTATAACGTCAAACTTGAATTTAATTCCGAAGCTATTGAAGACAAATATTACAGTGGCACCTATGAAAATAATCCTTCCGTTTTCCGAAAAATACTATCAGACATACAGGAACTTCACCACATTACTATAACTGTACCGAATAAAATATAATTCTCTTATTTAATCCATAAATTATGCACAATTATTTACCTTCCAAACATAGCCTAATGACTATGTTTATGCTAAGAACCAATATCCGTGCAGATGTAAACTGGGGTTTACGTCTTGGACTAATGGGCCTTTTGGCAACTAGTTATCAAATCGTTAACGCTCAACAGCAGGCTGCGATCAATGGGGTCATTCGTGACGAAACGGGAAAACCCATATACTCCGCAACTGTGTCCATCCAAAATCCGAACAGCAAATTTAAAAGAGCTACGACGAGCGCTACGGATGGTACTTTTTCTTTTGATCAGATCCCGGCTGGTCAAGGTTATCAGATCACCATTTCGTCCATTGGATTTAAAACCAAGGAGCTGACAGATTACAACATCTCCGAGAGAGATAAGCTTGCCATCAACGTCAGTCTGGAAACAGTATCGGAAAACCTTCAAGAAGTAGTTGTCACCGCACTGGGAATCAAAAAGGAGAAAAAAGCTTTAGGCTACACTGTCGCCGAATTAAAAGGAGATGAATTGACACAGGGTAAAGAAACAAATGTTGCCAATGCACTTTCTGGCAAGGTCGCTGGTGTGCAAGTAAGCCGTGCCGCTTCTGGCGCCGGTGGCTCTTCAAAAGTGGTTATCCGAGGCAACAATTCACTTGTTGGCAACAGCCAACCCCTTTACGTTGTCGACGGTGTACCTATTGACAATCAAAACATTTCAGCGCCAAACCAATCCGGCGGCACAGATTATGGCGATGGTATCGGCAATATCAACCCCGAAGATATTGAGACCATGTCCGTCCTAAAAGGGCCCAATGCCGCAGCACTATACGGCCAAAGAGGAAGCAACGGTGTCATTCTGATTACAACAAAATCAGGAAAAGCCGGTAAAACACGTTTCAGCTATGGTACAGACTATTCCTTTGGAAATGGTTTAGTACTTCCCGATTTTCAAAATGAATATGGTCAAGGACTGAACGGTACATTCACACACTTTCGAAAAGACGATGGAACCATCGTGTCAATGAGTGATGCCATAAAAAACGGTTACAGTGGCATTCCGAAAATGAGCGCAGGCCGGGACCGTACTACGCGCGCGAGCTGGGGAGCCAAAATGGAGGGCCAAACTTATGAAGATGCCTATGGAAATATCCTGCAATTAACTCCTAAACCTGATACATATGCCTCTTTCTTTCAAACCGAAAAGCAATTTGTCAACAATTTGAGTGTAGACGGCGGAAATGAAAAAATAAACTATCGTTTTTCTTTCGCCAATACAGATGTTAAAGGATATATCCCGACCAATACTTTGAAAAGGAATAATTTCGGTTTACGTACTCAGGCAAAAATTACAGACAAACTCCATATCGATGTAAAAGCAAATTATATTGCTCAAAAAGGAAAAAATAGACCAACATTGGCCGATGCAGCCGACAATCCAGCATATCTGTTTATCAGCCAACCACGAAGCCTGGGTAATGACATCATGGCCCAATATAAATGGACCACACAGGAAATAAGCAGGCAACTTGGCTTTTCTGGTTTAACGGAGGGTTTGGAAAAAACTTACGCAACAAATAGTTCTACGGCCAATCCCTTCTGGACAATTCATGAAAATCACAATGAAGATCGCCGCGACCGCATTATTGGCTTACTTCGTCTAAGTTATGACTTTGCCCCCTGGCTCAAAGTAGCTGCGACCGGAGGAACCGATTTTTATACCGATCAGCGATTCCGATATAGACCGATCAATACCTATCAGAGCTTAAACAGGAAAGGTGATATCAGAGAAGAAGTTATCCGATCTCGCGAAGATAATTTTGATATCCTTGCCAGCTCTAATTTCACTTTATCGGATAACATTAAGTTCAGTGCCAACATGGGGGCAAGTCATCAAAGCCGCTATTTACGAATGACAGGAAACACTGGCAACCAGTTTATTGTACCAGATCTCTTTGTCATTAATAATACCACTACGAATACTTATATATTTGATCTCATCGAGTCTAAAATTAATTCGGTATACCTCTCAGGCCAATTTAGCTATAAAGACTATTGGTTTGTCGATTTTTCGGCGCGCAATGACTGGTCTTCTACATTATCCAAAAACAACAATTCATTTTTTTACCCTTCTATAAGCTCCAGTCTTGTGTTATCTGACGCACTCAAATGGCAGTCAGATGCGTTGTCTTTCGCCAAAATCCGGGCTTCTTGGGCACAGGCCGGTAGCTCCGGAAACCCCTATCAATTGACTGGCGCTTATAGTCTCAATCAATATACGCATGGTGGGGTACCAATGGCTTCATATACCGAAATTATCCCCGATCCCAATTTAAAGAATGAATTGACTACATCTGTTGAGGCCGGTGCAGATCTAAGATTTTTAAAAAATAGACTTTCCCTATCTTTTACCTACTATCAGGCAAAAACTAAAAATCAGATCCTAGATGTACCCATAGCACCTTCGAGCCTGTATGTGAAAAACCGCATCAATGCTGGAGAAATCAGTAACAGGGGGATCGAATTTGTATTGGGAGCAACACCTCTCAAAACCGAAGCTGGCTTTGAATGGAATACCACGTTTAACTTTAACAGAAACCGCAACAAGGTTGAATCGTTGTACCCTGGCGTCGAAAGTTTTCTTTTAGCAACAGATAGAGGGATCAATGTTGTTGCCGAGGTGGGGAAGCCATTTGGGCAGCTCATTGGAACTCAATTTGCCTGGGTCAAGGACGAAAATGGAAACCGGTTAATTGATCCCACGACGGGGCTCCCTTTACGTACGGCCGGGCGTGTGGAAACCGATCTTGGAAATGCGCAACCAAATTGGATCGGCGGCTTTGGAAATACACTAAAATATAAAGGTTTTAATTTATACGCGCTTGTCGATATTCGTCAAGGCGGAGTGATTTTCTCGCAATCCAATCGGGAACAAATAATTTATGGCACAAGCAAAAAAACGTTGCAGGGACGTGACGGCACCTATGTTGCGGAGGGTATGGTTGCCCAACAAGATGCCGCAGGTAATTGGACAAGCACCGGAACAAAAAACAGCAAGCAGATAAATGCTCAGGATTATTGGAATATGGTCGCCAGTGACAAAGAGGTCATGGTGTCTGAAGAAATGATTAATGATATGAGCTATATTGCAATGCGCGAAATCAGTCTCTCCTATTCATTCCCGAAAACGCTGATACCACATCGTATGATCAACTCATTGAAATTAGGGGTGTATGGTAGAAATTTATTCTATTTCCAACGAAAAACAGATGGTTTTTCTCCCGAAGCCTCCGCATTCAATGTAAACAACAGCTCCATAGGTATTGAATCCACTTCTTTACCCATGATGAGAACATTTGGCATTAACCTTACTGTTGGTCTTTAAAAATACTGAATTATGAAAATGAAAATAACAAAAAACAGGCTTATTATTGCACTTATATCCGTTGCGACATTTAGTGCCTGTACAAAAGATTTTGAAAAAATAAATACACCACCAACATCGGTAACAACAATAGACCCGGGACTGTTGATGGCTAGAATCCTCCGCGATGGTACATTTCAGGAGTCGGGAGAACTTCCAAACAATAAATTTGGTTCCTGGATCCAGCATTGGGCCGGTGGGCCGGTGGTACCCGTATCTCGTTACTTTGAAGGCCCAGAAAACCAGATTTGGTCACAGCATTTCACCTTATTCAGAAACATCATTCAGATAAAAAGGGAACTTAGTGGCAAAGAAGGTAATCCAGAAGGCCGAAGTAAACTAGCAATAGCCGAACTTTACGAAGTTTACTTATACCAGCGGTTAACTGATCTATTTGGAGACATCCCCTATTCGGATGTTACTAAAGACAGCAAAGAGATCAACCGAACCCCAAAGTTTGACAAACAAGAAGAGATCTATCCCGCACTAATATCTAAGGTGGATGCAGCTTTGGCACAACTTACCGCTGGTGATCAATCTTATGGCTCCTCCGATTTTTTCTATGGGGGTAATATCGATAAATGGAGAAGATTCGGAAACTCGTTAAAACTGAAATTGGGTATAAGAATGCGCTATGCCAATCCATCACTAGCACAGAGAACTGTTACGGAAGCAATGACTTCTTCAATTGGACTAATATCAAGTAATAGTGATAATGCAGCAGTTCCAACATTTAATAATGCGCAGGCCGAAAATCAAAATCCTATTTTGCGGCAGATGACTACCGGAAGTGCAGACTTGAGATACTTAGCCAACACCTTGGTAAGTAAATTGAAGGAATACAATGACCCCAGATTAGGCATACTTGCTGAGCCAGTCACTATTGGCGGCGTTACCACTTATCAAGGAATCGGAGTAGCATTAACCGATAATGAGCTTTCTCAACTGATCAGAGCAAATTACTCTACCGCCAACAAGTCAACATGGTTTAGCTTAAGTTTTACACCGATACCAAGTTATGCTATGACCTACTCAGACATCTGTTTTTACAAAGCCGAGGCCGCATTATTGGGTTGGGGTGCTACAAGTACGAATGCGCAATCATTCTTTACAGATGGCGTAAAGGCTGCTTTCGCGCTTCCACCATACAATTTAACCGCTATCCCCACATCGTATGAACAAAATATCGTCAACCTAAGTGGTTTGACCGATGAACAAAAAATGGAGAAAATTGCTACTCAAAAATGGATAAGTTTATTTGGTAGGGATATGGAAGCATTTGCCGAGTGGCGGCGTACAGGTTATCCGAAATTGACGCCGGGGCCAAATCCAGGTTCCACCAATGGACAGATACCCCGTCGGGCCATTTATTCCAGTGAAGAAGCTCAATTAAACCAAACAAATCTCAGAGACGCTGTTTCGAGAATGTCAAATGGAGATTCCTTTTTATCCAGAGTGTGGTGGGATAAAAAACAATAATTGTAGCAATAAAAGTTTGAGCGCACGAAATTACTTCGTGTCGCTCAAACCTAATTGCAAAAGTTTCTACCTTTTGCAGATCCCGCACCTTTGCGCTGCTCCAGATGGACCACTTCAGCAACAAGATGCACGATATTATTTTAACAGCGAACAATTTGATGGTTTTATATACCTATTCTTTCTCCGACCATGCTTTAGGTTTCTTTCGAAATTGTATCTATCTTACCTTAGGTATAAAACAAATCTTACTATTCTAAAGCTTTTTAAAAAATGAAAACGATTTCCTCCTTATTTTTGCTAACAGTAGCATTTCTTTTTATAGGATGTGGAGAAAACGGTAAAAAGACGATATCCCCGTCTCCAGATATCTTACCAAAAAATAATCCGAACTTTAGTTTCGAAGGGATCAAACAAGATTATACAACAAATGAAGAATTATCGTTTCAGATTACAAGCACGCCTAATTTAAAAGTTGATTCCATCCACTATTATATCAATGATAAGCCAATTGCTAAAGTTTTAGAAAACACGAGGATAATCTATAGATTATCGCAAGAGAAATTTGGCAAACAAATTATTAAAGCGATAGTATTTAGCGAAGGAAAATCTGAAGAAAATACCGTAAACATAGACTTTTTACCTCCAAACCCACCACAAATTTTAACGTACCGAATTGTAAACACCTACCCACACGACATCAAGGCATTCACACAAGGCCTAGAATTTTTCGGAGATAACCTAATGGAAAGCACTGGCAATGGCGTTGGGGTAAGTGGAAGTAAAGGGAAGTCAAGTATCCGTATTGTGAATCCAAAGACAGGAGAACTGATCAAAAAGGTCGAATTAGCTGACTCAATATTTGGCGAGGGTGCGACCATATTAAATAGCAAATTATATCAATTGACTTACAAAAACAACCTTGCCTACGTCTATGATATGGTAACATTAGAGACCATTAAAAAACTGCCATACTTTCAAAATATGGAAGGATGGGGACTAACCTCAGATGGCAAAAATTTGTATATGTCTGACGGTTCAGAAAACATCTATATATTAAATCCCAATGATTTTGCTAAAATTGATTATATCCGTGTTGCTACAAATGAGAAAATCGTCAATCAGATTAACGAAATGGAATGGGTAAAAGGAAAAATTTATGCTAATTTCTTTATGGAAGACGTCATGGGAATTATCAACCCAAAAACAGGCGCGATAGAAGGTTTAGTTGATCTTTCTAAATTACGAGAAAATGTGACACAACATGTCGATCTAGATGTACTAAATGGAATTGCCTACAATAAAAAATCAAATACTTTTTTTGTTACAGGAAAAAATTGGGACAAAATATTTGAAATACAATTATTGGACTAACCACTATCAATCCTACCATGTGAAATGATAAAGGCCATTTTAATTCATAAAATGCTATTTTCTCAGCGGAAATGGCATTAAAGTTCCCCAATCAGGATTCAGTATTCTTTATTTTATGACAACCATTATTTCTTAACGATTCTGCCATCTTCAAAAACCACATACTGCTCACCATCCGCCTGTTGTAATACAGTTTTTCCATCGACAAAAATATTGCTAGATGTAAAAACAGGATCGGTGATTATTTTGCTGGCATAATCCATCAGTCCCCAATGTTATGATGATTCCATATACATGACTCTATTTTTCCCAACCAGATCTAGCGCCTGATATTTAAAGGGAACCACAATAGCACCGCTATGATCGATAAATCCCTGCTTACCATCTTTAGCAACTTTGATAATCGTACTATCAATCGCCATCAGACCGGCATCCAAAAAAACAGACTCATACTGTGGCGAAACAACTTTCACGCCTTTCACGTTGACCAAACCTACACGCTGTTTACTATCTTGTACTTCAAAAAAGCCAAAATGTGGTTTCGTGGTTGTACTGAAATAATTGGGCTGCACGATAACCTTTCCTTCTTTATCAATGATGCCGACAGTCCCTAAATCCCCATTAGCATTTGTCCGATAAAAAGTAGCTAGGCTTTCGCCATCAAATCGTATAAATTACTCATAAGCAGCACCTTGATTTTCCCAAATATCTTCTACTGCATTATACTTCCCCTGTAATTGACTGATTGGTAAAACAGTCTTTTCAACACCTATTTTAGTAGCTTTGGTTACATCTTGTCCCTGACACGAATCGCTTATAAATACAATTGTTACCATTATCCCTAAAATTTTATATGGATTGTTTGCTCTCATACTATTTCGAAATTATGTTTATTTATTAAATTATATAAACCATCCACCTTAAACCGACATATTTAAAAAGCAGAAATCTTCGGCTCACAATTATTGTCTCATCTGTTAAGGCATTTCTTCAAACTTGTTAAATCCCGTTGTTATCATCTGATGCAATTGAGGTGTAAACAATTGAGGCGAAAGCGGCATTTTCTTGGCCTCCCAGTTCAATCTCCATTGCACACGCTTCTCGAGCAGAAATTGCAATCGCTGCAGTGTTGTCAAGCCCGGCAATGTATAATATATACTATGTTCGCCTTCTTTTCCTTGCATTTGAATATATCGTCCTGTAGTTACCTTGAATTTATTTCTTTCTTCAAAGCCACGAACAAAGGAACTATCCTGATCAGCGATATCCCACATTGGATCACGGGGGCAACAGACAGAACCATAGCTTTCCTTTCGGTACACCGTTAGCATATCGTCAAGCACCACAGATTTGTCAAAATCAAGTGCTGGATTTTCCAGCCCTCCAAGCCGAGCACTATCAACTTTTACTTTATCCTCTTCACGTCTGATATAGTAGTAAAAATTGGTCGTTTCTGGCTCCACGCACATCCCTTCCTTTGAAGCCGTTTTACTGACTTCAGCATAAAATTTCCAATCAGGGACAATAAGAATAAATTGCTTTAATTCGGGATAAAATCCCAATGATTCCTTAAAAAATTCTACTGGAATTTTTGCGTTCAAATAAAATACATAGCTTGAATCTGTATTAAACTGCAAAGGCAAATCCACGAGGTAATTCCCATTTAATACAGCCACATGGCGATCATCAATCATTGTCACCTGTGAGTACTTTTGAGCCAACCAGTCAGGTCGCGCAATTTCCTGTTGATGGGGAACGCTGGCCGCCTGCTTTATAGCTTTGCTTTTACAGGATACAACAAGTAAGAGTAATACTCCTATTAAATAAAATCTGTGATTGGTTAAAGATGTTCCCATTTTGTTAAAAATTAATTGTGTTACTGCACAGCAGTTACCTTTATTCCCGCCCTGTTTAAAAACTCTACCTGTTTCTGCAGACAAGTATCCGCCAAAGCGGTTATTTTATCTTTTTCATCTGTGATATCCCTTAATAAGGCTTGTCTTGCCCCTTTTTTCTGTTCGTCTACATATTTGATCAACAATGTTCCGTAGCCATCCGCAATTCTTGTCATATAAGCGGTCATGGTCAAATGAAAGTTCATAGCTGCTTCACTGGGTTTTAGTTCATTCACTTCACTCCTTATACCTTTGACATAACTGCTGAGGGCCTGCGCCTCCTTTAGTTTCATTTCGTACGATAATTCATCAGCTTTATCGACATCATAATTACCTTCCAACAGCTTGTTGTAACTCTCATCTAACTTCTCTTTACAGCCATTAAAAAGGCCAGCTATTTTCTCGTTATATACAAATTCCAAATTTCCACCGCAGGATGTCAACGCGAATGTACTGATGATTAAGGTCAAAATAATAATTCTCATTTCTCTATTTTTCAACAAATAACGTATTTTCAATTGCCATTATTTGTGGCAATTAATATTCGTTGCCGATCTTTTAAGATTCGTTGTCAATTAGTCCGCTCTTTCATATAAGATCAAATAAAAATCTCCATTTAATAATTCATGAAACCATTTTTTATTGAATAGAATAAAACAGAAGGAGTAACAAACTCATTTTCAAAACAATAATTCATTTTTAAACAATTTTACCCTTAAATAATGGAAGATAATTATCAATAAGAAAATCCAACAACACAGGTCAAGTGCATGGTTTGTTTCTTAAGAAAGAATTACGGAACTTAGAAAAAGAATACAGACCAAATTGGAAGACCGTTGACTTTAGTGGTCTTAAGAAAATCAATAATGAATCAAATTGAGAAGGACTAATAAAACAATATGAAACGATTAACTTTATTAATCATGCTCATCGGAATGTCGAGCATGGTTTTCGCACAAGAAATTGACCGTTCAACGACTCAGACTATTACCCAATCCGGAATTGGACTTGGTTCTGTAATTGCTGTAGTTACCTCATGGGACCGCAACAAATCTATTCTCTGGGCTCTTATTCACGGTATCTTGGGCTGGCTATATGTTATTTATTTTGCGTTTACAAGAAGCGACAATTGATAGTTATATTTCATTTTCATAATAAAACTAGAGATACAATAGGTTGTAAAGCCGAAAACATAATGCAGCCAAAAAAAACGAGAGGTCATGAGCATGATACAAAATTTTCTACGGGTCAATTTGGAGACTTTAAATCGCTTTCTCGCTGATAGCAGTGTCTTAAGCGACATGGTATATAGCAAAGAAGCCATTCATTTGGACAATTTAATAGATATTGATAAAGCTTGGGAGGGTATTTTCTTTTTATTGACAGGAGAATCAATTGGCACTTACGATCAGGCGTCCCCACCGTTATCCTGGATAATAGTTGGCCCTAATGACATCGACCGCAATCAAGACATGGGTTACGGCCCAGCTACCTATACCAACATTGAACAAACACGACAGATCCATTTAGCGCTAAAAGATATATCCACAGAAGAGTTATCTCAGCGTTTTGACACAACTACCATGCTGGAAAAAGATATATACCCCGATATCTGGGATGATGAAAGTGCATTAGATTATCTGCTTCAATACTTCAAAGATTTAAAAGCATTTTATCAGATGGCATCTGTGCAAAATGAAGCTGTAATTCTATTTCTCAATTAAAGAATAGTAATTTCATACGTATAAAAACAAAAAATATGCATATTTCTGATAGGAAGGATATCCGCATCGAAGAACTAAAGGAGACGAATAACACCGCAGTCTCTGACTTTGTAGAATTAACATTAGATATTGTCCGGGGAGGAGCCTCAGTCGGTTTTATGCAAGATATAAATAAAGAAAGGGCTTTTAAGTTCTGGGACGAAGTGCTGGCAAAGGTACAACAGAAAAAAATAGTACTACTTATTGCAAAAGACACCTTATCGGACAAGATTATAGGCACTGTACAATTACAGATAGATCTTCCTCAAAATCAGCCTCACCGGGCCGATGTAGCAAAGATGTTGGTACATTCATCTTTTAGACGCCTCGGTATCGCTGAAAATCTACTACAACACCTTGAGTCAATCGCGTGCAAAATGAAAAAATCGCTGTTGGTATTGGATACTGTAACAAATAGCCCCGCTCACGCCTTATACCTTAAATGTGGATGGAATGTTGTAGGAGATATACCAAATTATGCTCTTTTTCCCGATGGTACCCCTTGTAGTACAACCTATTTTTATAAAAAACTTGGATAGTATTCCATTCGCAAAAGAAACCTCCAATAACTGATAACTTATTGGAGGTTCTATCGGTAAAAAACACTTTCCTGCCGTTTATTTTTTATACCAAACGGGACCAGGTTTGCTTCCCATTTCAAAAACGAGGACAGCTCCGGACATAATCTGCTCGTGTGTGATATAACTTGTCTCTAGGGGCTTTCCATCCAAAGTAACCGACTGTATATAAATATTGGTTTTATTTACATGATTTGCTTTCACAGTAAACTTCTTCCCATTCGCAAGTTTAAATTCACTATGCTCAAACAATGGTGTACCGATTTCATACCTCCCACTCACCGGATCAACAGGGTAAAAACCCAGTGCACTGAATACATACCAAGCAGACATTTGTCCACAGTCGTCGTTTCCACTTAGTCCCGACGGGTTGTTTAGATAGAGCTTATGCATCACTTCAGCAGCATATTGCTGCGTCTTCCAGGGCTGTTCAATTGCATTAAATAGGTATATTGCGTGATGACTTGGTTCATTTCCATGCGCATATTGTCCGATCATACCCGTACTGAAAATAGGCAGTTTACTAGTATCTGACGGGTGGAAGGTAAACATACTGTCTAATTTCTGTCCAAAGCGTTCTTTTCCGCCGACGAGATTGATCAACCCCGGGATGTCGTGTTGAACAGACCAAAAGTACTGCCAAGCGTTGCTTTCGCAGATATGAGCACTGTATTCCTCCGGATCAAATGGACTGACAAAATCACCCTGGCTGTTACGGGGTTGCATAAATGATGTCTCCGGATTATAAACATTTTTATAATTTTTTGCCCTTTTAGAGAACGTAGCGGCAACCTCTTTGTTTCCAATCTTGTGTGCCATAACAGCAATACAATGATCATCAAAAGCATATTCGAGCGTACGTGACAAAGACCAGTTCTCGGCATTATATTTATCAACAACGTCATAGGGAACGTAACCTAACTTTTTATAAAGTCCAATACCTCTGTAATTATCGATATTCGCTGTTGCGACACACGCTTCCAATGCCTTTTCAACATCAAAATTACCTATTCCTTTCAGATAGGCATCTACAATAACCGGGATTGCATGATTGCCAATCATCATATCAGTTTCACTACCATAAATATTCCATACCGGCAGGCGACCATGCTGTTCATAAAATGCTATAAATGATTTAACCATATCATTTACACGATTTGGATCAAGATAGGTAAACAAGGGATGTGAAGCACGGTAGGTATCCCAAAGCGAAAAAGTACTATAATTCGTCCAGTCCTCTGCTTGATGTATTTTTCGGTCGGCACCGAAATAAGCTCCGTCCACATCTCCAAATATGGTAGGAGCTAACATCGAATGGTACAATGCTGTATAAAATTTTGCTTTTTCATCTTTATCACTCGTTTGGACACGAATTTTCCCTAGCTCCTCATTCCAGCTATCTTCAGCCTGCTTGAGATAATAATCAAAATCATCCTTTACCACCTCAGCTTTCAGGTTTTTGGAAGCCCCATCCATACTTACTCCCGAAAGGGCTGTACTGAGCGTTATCTGCTCACCAGCAGTTGTTTTAAAATCAAAACGTGCCTTGAAAGCCGTACCGATACGTCTGCTCGTTTTTGTTATGGTGTCAACACTTGACTGTATTGCTGAACTGTCTATATGAACTGCGTGGAATGGCTTTGAAAATCGGGTTTCAAAATAAACACGTTGCCCTCTCGCCCAGCCTTCAGAAAATCGATAGCCACGTACAGTGACCGAATCGACCACCTCGATGTATGAATCTGTTGTCGCATCCCAGTTCATGGCTTTTTTTAGATCCAAAAAAATAGCGGATTGTGCCTCAGGAAATGTATAGCGTTGGATACCACAACGTGGAGTTGCTGTTAGCTCTACATCAATATTGTAGTCTGTCAGTTTGACTTTATAGTAGCCCGCGTATGCCTGTTCGTTATGATGCAAAAACTTGGAATGGATACCCAAAGGTGCCGCTGCTTCATGATAAGGCAATGTAACTGGCATAAACGATATATCGTACAGATCTCCGGCACCTGTCCCACTTAAATGAGTATGACTAAAGCCTGAAATGGTACTATCGGGATAAAAATATCCCGAAATACGATCCCAACCGGGTAACCCATTATCTGGACTCAATTGTACCATACCAAAGGGGGATTGTGCTCCCGGATAGGTGTTTCCAGTAAAATCTGTCCCTATAAATGGATTGACAGATTTTGCATAGGAACCTTCTGCCGAATCCTTCTGTGATGCACAGCTCAGGATACTCAATAAACCCGCGCATGCCAAATATTTCATATATTTCATAGTGTAGATAGCTTCTTTAATCTTTGTGTTTTATCTGTTTCCGGTAACAATCAGAATGTCTTTGCTATTGACCAAAACTTGATGGCTTATCTTAAAACCTCCTAGTGGCTTTCCATCGACGATAATTTTTTTGATGTATTCTCCATCCCCTTGTTTTTCGCGTCTGATGGTTACCTTATCAGACTTAGGATAATATTTTTTATCAAGTTGAATAGTTACTTTATCAAATACTGGAGTCACAATCGTATAATCTGGTCTACCGGGACAAAAAGGATAAATCCCCATCATGTTCATTAATGCCCAAGTGGACATTGTGCCTGTGTCATCATTACCGGGAATCCCACCTGGACTATTCGTAAAATGTTTGTCCAGAATTTGCTTCACCAGCTTTTGCGTACGCCATTCTTCACCTTTTATTTCCGAAAAAACATGTGGATAGAGCATATCTGGTTCGTTGGTGACGTCGAAATACCCCTTGTCAAAGGTTGCTTGCAATCTGTCCACGAACTTTTTCTTACCCCCCATCAATTGAACTAAACCGGGAATATCAAATGGTATTGCAAAGCTATAATTCCAGGCATTCCCTTCATGGAATCCATGGTTAGGTTCAAAATTAGCACCCATCAATGGATTGAAAGGGGTCAAAAAAGATCCATTTGGAAGAATAGGGCGGAATGTACCATATTCCGGCGAATAGTAATGTTTGTATCCTTGTGCTCTCTTGCCAAAAGTTTGTGCATCTTTAGTTTTCCCCAATGAGTTTGCCAGCTGCGCCAAGTTCCAGTCAGCCATATAATACTCAATCGCGTGAGAAACTGAGTTATCGAAAGAATCGCGAAGAGGAACATAGCCATATTTTACATAATCGGCATTGTCCGGGCGAATTCGATTCGTCGAATCGATTGTCGTTGCTGACTTCAGAAATGCCTCATAAGCTGTATTGATATTATAATCCCGAATGCCTTTCATCCAGGCATCCACGATGACAGGCACCGCTGGGTCACCGTCCATCGTATAGCTTTCACGGCTATAAAGTTCCCATTTAGGCATCCATCCATTTTCTTTATAGATATCAATCATGGAACGAATCATGCCCACCTGTTTATCCGGATAGACCAGAGACATGAGAGGCTGTACATTTCTATAAGTATCCCATAGGGAGAATACGGTATAACGATTGTGATCCGCAACGAGGGTCTTCCTGTTTTCCATAGCAGGATATTCACCATTGACGTCCTGTAGGATATTTGGATGGATCATCGCGTGATACATAGCTGTATAAAATACCGTCTTTTGATCTCTAGTACCTCCTTCTACTTGAATTCTCGAAAGTTCGTCGTTCCACAGGGATGAAGCCCGTTCTCTGGTTTGTTCAAATCCGAAACGTGGCTGTTCGGCCTCCAGATTTTTTCGAGCATTCTCAACACTCACAAAGGATACAGCCAGTTGAACCTCCACGCTTTCATTTTCCTGAACATCAAAGCTCAGAAATGCCCCCAGATCATCTCCGGACAACTGATCCGAATAATCGGTAAAAATCTTATACTTGCCCGCATCTTTGTTCCAATCATTCTCCCATTTTTCACCGGCACGCTGAAATTTCCAGTAACCTTTCTTAGCGGGCTTTTTATTCACTCGCATCACAAAGAAAATCGGATATACGGCCTGATTGTTGGTATAACAGAATGAACCTAATAATTTCGAACCCTCAAGTTCCGTATCACTGACATAACGAACTGTGGCACCTGTTTCATTCGTCAGTCCTTCGCCTAAATTAAGCAGAATATTAGCCTGTCCTTTAGGGAAAGTAAATTTAGATACCCCCACACGGACAGTTGCGGACACCTCCGTTTTAATACCGTATTTTTTTAACACATTACTATAATAGCCCGGGTGAGCCTCTTCCTGCGTATAAGTACTTCCATAGTGATGGTAGTCAACTTCTAATTTTCCGGCTGTTGGCATCAATAACAAGCTTCCCATATCAGGACAACCTACGCCGCTCAGATTAACATGCGAAAAACCTGTAAAATAGCTATTGCTATGTTCGTAAGGCGTAGACCACCAGTGTGCATCTTTATCGAAGGCATTCAGTGATGATCCCATTACGTTGAAAGGGGATACATTCATTAAACCATGAGGTACTTGAGCCCCCGGATTGGTCGTACCATAATTACTGGTACCGATAAAAGGATTGACATAGTCTGTCGGTAGTTTTTGCGCAGACGCATGCTCCCAAACAAATAATCCCAAAAGGAAATAATGGATAAATTTGATCATATCTTGATAAAGGCAAACGACCTGTCCATAAATAGGGAACAGTAGTTGCTCATTTTTAAGTGTAGTCACAATACTACAGATAATACCAAAGATTTACAAATATCCACGGCACATATATCTATCATTTTACAATGTTAATAGGTTTTAGCAGAACTAAAAATAGCATCGAATTCGAGGAGTCGACCCTCATAAAGTAAAGTCAGCGTATTCCAATGGAATGGCCCGGGCAGCGTTAGCTCAACAGCGAAAAGCACCTCCAAAAAAAATCCTGAAGCTGGGAACTTCAGGATTTTTACTAACTAACCAATTATTAACCTAAATTATGAAAACTACCCTTATAACGCCACTCCTCAGGTATTGTTATCTTTCGCACCCCTGTTTAACCAAACTTTAACAAAAATTTCTGCTTTTTGAATAAGTAAACAATAAGGTTAGCATAGTCTTTCGACAAAAGACATAGTAGTATTAATGCGACAATCCCCATTGCATATTTGGTTTATCTCCCATTTCTAAAACTAATTCGCCGCCTTTCAACAGTTCCGCGGCGTCAAAATAGAATGTGTGCAGGGGCTTTCCGTTCAAAGTCGCTTGCTGGATATACATATTCTTTTTGCTTGCATTTTTAGCTTTAATGATGAATTGCTCCCCCCTACCAAATTGTCGTCCCAGCTTAATTTTAATTTCTTCAAAAGATGGGCTACCAATTTCGTAAATCGGTTTTGTTCGTGTCCCTCCGTCCAACTGAAATAGTCCTATGGCATTCATGATATACCAGGCACTCATCTGCCCTTGGTCCTCATCTCCTAAATAGGCATTAGAAATACCCTGTCCGTAATAGCGTTCGCCGATAGACCGGCTCCATTTTTGTGTAAGCCATGGCTTGTTCAACCAGTTAAAAATATAAGCAAAATGCATAGACTGCTGATTTCCCTGGACAACCGGATAATCCCAATACTGATCATTTGGTCCATTATAGCGCCATTTTTCGCTCTCTCCAAATCCCCATTCCAAACGTTTTAGAAAAACATCTTCTCCGATCATTTTTGCCAACGCGGAAATATCCTGAGGTACAAAGAATGTCAATTGCCAAGCATTGCCTTCAACATAATGATGATTGGCTCCGGATTTAAAGGGGTCAAAATCCTGATACCATTCTCCCTGAGCATCTTTCATCCTTGCGTAGCCGCTTTTAACGTCTATTGCATTCTTCCACCAGCTTCCCCGATCATTAAAATAGCTATACTCCTTTTCTTTTCCCAATGATTTCGCGAATTGGCCAACTGTCCAATCGTCAAAACTATATTCCATCGAATTTGAGAAACGTCCCAAATCATAAGGAACATACTTATACTTCAAATAGACATCTAAATCCCGATTACCAGCAAAACCTCCTTCAAATTTTAGCGGACTCGTTGTCTGCATTTTCTTAACCGCTTCAAATGCCTTTGTGACGTCATAATCCCGTATTCCCATCTGGTACGCCCCCACGATTAAAGGAATCTCATGTTCAGCAACCATCACTGGAATATATTCCATCCCAGCAGGTCCTTTTGCCAGCCAACCATTGGCATCATACATAGCCAACTGTGATCGCACCCATTTATTCGACCATTCTGGGGTAACCAGGTTCCAAAACTGATTTAAGTTCCAAAATGTATTCCAAAAAGCATCACATCCTAAGGCCAGATCTCCCGGATGTGTCATCGTTCTGATCGCCTCGTCAGAAGACCGCCATTGGCCATTGACGTCGCTAAATGTATTGCGACTAGCCAGGGTTCGATACATATTTGTGTAAAACTTCTCTTTTTCCAAATAGTCATTGCTCTTTATCTCCAGGCGCCCCAATAAATCATTCCACACCCGATGTTGATTGGCGACCACGCGTTCAAAAGACCAACCAAACGGATCTGAAAGTTCTGTTTTCAGATTTTCCGCAGCATTCGCTACACTGACATAGGAGATTCCGGTTCGCAATTGAACTTCGCTATCTTTGCGGACATCAAATTCAACATACATACCAGCAAATTGAGCACTGTCAGCAACCAGATCAGACTTAGCTGTTATTTTACCGTCATGCCAAGTTCCAAAGTTGATAATTGGTTTATCAAACTCCATCACGAAATAGACAACATAATCTTGCTTTGCATCCGTAGACCAGACATTTTCCGATAACTGGCTACTGTGCCCTATAACCTTATAATCAGAAACTTTTTTAAGGGAAAGATCTTTGATGTTATAATCATATTCGCCGTTCACTTTAAGATCAATCATTACACGTCCGGTATCCGACTTATGATAAGTATATTTTTGAAAACTGGATCGTGTGCCCGCGGTTAGTTTTGCATCAATATCCTGATCGAGAAGATGGACAGAATAAAAGCCTAATGGCGCCTGCTCACTTGTTTTATCTATTGCAGAACGATAGCCAGAATTCACAGAATATTGATCCCCTACATCCGTTCTCAATTGGCCTGCTGTCGGAAATGTCCCCAGTCCAGCCATTGTCCATTCGTGTATATGACTAAATGTACCAATGGATTCTATTGAAGGTTCATACCCCGCTTGCCAACCAATATTCTGATTATCCGGACTGATCTTCACCATTCCGAATGGCATCCATGGCCCCGGTGCCAGCATCCATCTCGAATGTGCCGCCCCTATCATGGTATTGACGTAATCCGAAACTCCTCCCAATCTTTTGGGTGAGCGTTTTATGAAAGATGAGCTGATCAGTTTATCGTTGACATATATCGCATATTTGCTTCGGATCTCTTTCGATGTATAAGGCATTGGGATTTCAAGTCTTGACAATCCCTTCTCATGAGTTCTATCATGAATTTTCTTTCCATCCAACAATACTTTTATGCGCTCCTGATCTTTCAATTTCAATAGATCAACGAGCATATACTGGATGCGTTCGTTCCCATTTTTTAGCTCAAAATCCGACTGACGTACTCCTTTGACTATTGAAGTGTAATCTGTCAACAATTTCGCTTGATCAGGCCCCAATAATTTAAAGGAATCAAACTCAACCCATCCCCCCTTGATTACGGTCAGTGTAACCTGGTTAAATCCGTCGGAAATAAGGCGTTCAGGTAACGCAATCCGTATCGTGGAAGGTTCGGGCTTTGAACCTGCACCTACCGGATCAGCAGGGCCGTTCTCATTCTTCAGTTCGTAATTATAAGATTTACCATTGATCGCGATTTGTAAGGTCGGTTTATTTTTGGGATCGTTATTTGCTAATTTTACTTCCAGGACCCATTTCCCATTTTCGACATGGCCACCTAAGACACTGTATAAATTCAAAAAGTGGGTTCTTAGACCGGAAGTTCCACCTGTCCCTCCCCATTCATTGGCAGGTCCGGGCAACACATAGGGAAAATCCTGAGATAACGAAGACTGCCCAACAATAAAGTATTTGTCCTCATAACCAAAATCATGTTCAAGAAATCCCTTGTAATCGTGCGGAGCCAAGGCGAATTCCTTACTGGAACCATCTGGATTGCCCAGTTGCCAAACAATATTCTCCTGCCCCGAAACAAATCGCCCTGACATCAACAACAAGCCTGTAAGAATGGTAGTGGGAAAATGCATTTTCATAATTGATGGATTTTAGAATAAAAAATATACTAATCCTTTTGTTCAGCCAGTTACTTGTTTTCACTTATTGTATATATCAGAATGAAGATGAGAAACAAAAAAACTCTATCAATACATCAAACTATCCAAAAAAAAACAATATTGTATATACATAACAATAAAGTTGTTCAAAAACAAAATAAAATGTCAAAATATTAGATATAGCATACAATATTACTATAAAAAATAACAAATATCAAACAAAAAAAATTAAATGTATATACATATAAAGAACATTTTATAAGAGGTCAATCAAGCAGTTATTATACGTAATTAAAGCCCACGACATAAAATGTATAACGATGGATTAGTATTGTAAGAAGGAGAAGAGAATGGAAACAATTAGCGTTAATATTTGCTACGATTTGGTATCGCATTAAAAATCTCAATTAAAAGCAAAGTCAACCATTGGGTATTTTGAATCCAATAGAGTATATTTATATCATATTATTGCTTTGACAATATTAAAGATACAAAGTAAAATATAACATTTTATCATGGTGAGTAATATTCTACCCATTTGTGTAGAATATTACTCCTCTATGTTAGAAGGGTTTAATAAGAAAAATTAGATACTCTTTTGGCCAAAGCCCTAATTAGACTAAGGTCGGAAAAGCTTATTTTTTGTTAATTACTTTAGGCTGAAAGCTTATACTTGCAATTTGCGAGAAAAAATAACATTAGTCTAATCTGAAATTTCGAAACGACAATAGATCATCTTTGTGATTTACACTATGAAAATAAAAATTGAAGATTTTTTTAAGCCGATACATGTTAAAGACAACTTTAGCAAAGATGATTATGAGATCGTAAACGCATTTATTAATTTCGCAAGATCACTAAGCCGACTAACCTATCAAAGTATCTATCTTATAGATTATTCAAAGAAAAGTTTCTTATTTGTTTCCGACAATCCCATTTTTTTATGCGGAAGTTCCCCTGCAGAAGTAATGAAAGAAGGATATAATCACTATGTAACTAATGTTCCAGAAGACGATCTTCATTTATTAAAGAAAATAAACGATGTTGGTTTTGATTTCTATGGTAAATTAGGTGCCGATGATCGTTTAAAGTATTCTATCTCATACGACTTTCATCTGAAGCAGCCCGGCAGCAAACCTTTACTTGTTAACCATAAATTGAAACCACTATTGCTGGACAACCATTCAAATCCCTGGATTGCACTTTGTTTAGTTTCTATGTCTTCGCACGCAAATGCGGGTAACATCAGATTTAAATCAGATGAAGATGGAAGACAATTTGAATACGACGTGGTCAAGGATATTTGGGTGGAAACGCCGCGTGTAAAATTAAAACCGCGAGAAAAGGACATACTGCTTTTTTCAGCGCAGGGACTTACAATGGATCAGATTGCAGACAGGCTCTATGTATCTATTGATACCGTTAAATTTCATAAAAAACAGATATTTTCGAAACTAAAAGTAAAGAGTATAACAGAAGCTACCGCATTAGCTATCGAGTTGTCTCTCTTTTAATAGTTCTTTCAGTACTAATTGTTTTTGGAACCGAACAACATCTCCTTTGACATCGCTATAAATTTTTGAATGTCCTTATCATTTTCGGTACTGCAATGTGAAAGTTTATTTTTTTGGATAAAGGTTTCCAGCCATTGCGATTTAATATAGATGGGCAATGTTTCGGAATAAAAGTAAATAATAGCATCTCCCAATTGATAAGATTCAATTTCCAGCTTACGCAGCGTGTTCACCACCTTCCTGTCACATTCCGCAATTATTAAACCGCTACCTAAACTATAAGGACCATAAAAAGCATCGAAAAGCATTTTTTTGAGAATATTAATCCGATTTCCAATAATTTTCCCAGAAATTACAAAACGCCCAATGTGCCAAAAATTGTCCACTTTGGGTATCAACAGATCTTCGGTCTTAATATCGAATAACTTCTGAATAGGCAAGGAAGTTTCCTTATCCCAGTAGGTAATCCGAATTGAAGCATGGATCGCATTATTTATCTTATTCCGCAGAACATAATAAATGGACCGATCAAAAAAGATTGAATCCTCTCCTATCAATGAATTGTAATCGTTATCATAATCCTCTTCGGAATACTCATCGAGTTTATAGTGTTCTTGGACTGTAACCAAATAAAAATGAATAAGTTCAGGAAGTTCTGCGCTATTAAGTTTGGTAAAATAATAATTTTCGGGCGTCCAGTTCATGCAGTTGAAATTCAAAAATGCTTTATTAAAATAGATTTGTTGATTAGATCTTCACAGAGAAGTAGATACAATACTAAAGATAATACTTATTAGAGCTTATTTTACTCACGCATAGATAAATAGTACGATTCAGGAAAGACCTTAATCTTCTTATCCGTAGCAATATTGAACACAACCTGGCAGACCATTCCCGATAATAGAGATAACCCCAATGATAATTGTGGCGGTGGAGAATCCGTTGCGATTCTACCATATTCCGAAAGGAAATCTTCCAGCCATTTTGTATCAATGTTTTTTTCCCGCAGTCTATCAACAATAAATTTCCCCACGTTTATTTCAAATGCTTGATGTTCTCTATCCAAAGACCGTAAATTATGGCTCTCCGGTGTAATGACAGTTAAAAATCCGGCCCAGCCCAAATTATAGGGATGAACAACGGGGATATTTTTCTGTGCCATGTATTCATCAAATAAAAAAGGAATATCTGAAGAAAAATCCAAGGCGTTAATAGCGACGTCACAATCCAACTCAAGACTATACAAATTGTTCCGGTCAAGAAATTCAGGATAAGCCCTGATCTTTGCATCGGGATTAATGGCCATCAGTCGGTCCTTTAAAGCAATAGCCTTATTTATTCCAATGTCACCCTCCACATAATTCTGCCGATTGAGATTTGTCAGTTCCACAATATCGCCATCAATGATGATCAAATTTTCAAATCCCATACGCAACAAACACTCAGCGATATAACTACCGATACCGCAGCCCCCAATAAGTACCCGAAAATCCTGAATACTTCGCTGTTCCCCTTCTTTTATATGAATGATATTACGTTTGTACCTCAAACTCATTTTTCGCGACAATTTTGTATCCTATAAAGATAGGACTATAATTTAAAAATTATTACATCATCTTTATCAATTAACCTTAAAGATTCTTTCTGAAAGACATCTAACGGCAAATAACTATATTTACTGTTACAATAAATTCAATCATAGGAGCGGTCTGAATAAAATCTACGTCAAAAAACCCTATTTTAAAGGACAAATTACTATAATGAAAAGGAACATACAACTACTTTATATTGCCATCACAGTACTGTTAGGTGTGGATATGCTCGCTTACTACCTGGAAAAGATAAGTTTAATCGGTTATTATAGTGACGTTCTACTTTTCTGGACATGGCTAGGGCTAAGTGTAATCGTCATCGTCATCTTCTGGAAAAAGATACTGGCAAAGATTATGTTGTTTGGATTAATATTGGGATTAATTTGTAGCATCCTGCCAATGATGCTACCCTTTTATACTTTGGTATTGTCCATGTCTTCTTTCGGTCTGCGGATGACGAAAGATTTAAATGAAAATTATCGTGCCCAAATCGTTGGTTATAGTGTTTTATCAGCCCCTTGGTTAGAAGTAATTGAAAAAAAGGGAATGATTGAGAAAAGAGTTTTTAGCTGTACCGACAATGCATTAAATCATGAGGGGACAGCGATAAGAATAGGAAACACAAAAGACATCATTTTCAATTTAGAAACGGATACAACACTTCGCATTACACTTTTTTATGGAGGACCGAACAAAACTATTACTTTTGATAAAAGAACAGGGAAAATCATACTTTAAAGAAATTTTATACTCAAAAAAACGGTAAATTAGCAATAATCATCAGAAGAAAAATGGACAATACTAGAATATATCGCATGTCATTTGCTGGTGTGTACCCACATTATATACAAAAAGCAGAGAAAAAAGGCCGTACAAAGGAAGAAGTCGATGAAATTATATTTTGGTTAACAGGTTACGATATACCAGCGTTGCAACAGCTCATAGCTGACAAAACCGACTTTGAACATTTTTTCAGCCGCGCACCCCATTTCAACATCAATGCTAAAAAGATTACGGGCGTCATTTGTGGCTATCGTATCGAAGATATTGAAGATCCTCTTGTTCAGAAAGTTCGTTATTTAGATAAACTGATTGATGAACTGGCGAAAGGTAAATCAATGGAAAAAATTCTAAGAAAATAAATCAACTCCAAAATACGGTCATGCAAAGATTATTCAATGGCATAAATAGCACCGTCTGCAGCCCCAAAATAAAGTGTACCCTGCTCTATCCAGATCGTGGAAAAGATGCTGCCCATTTGTAAATAATCGGCAAATAACCTATTAATATCATCTGCATATTTCTGCTGCAAATCCACCCTTAATTTTCCTTTTTCGTCCACAAATAGATGGCGATTTCTTTTACTGGATTCTGTCTGAAAAACAGGTATAGTACTGCCTTTCACGATATCAAATTTATAAACGATTCCATCCAATGTACCAAAAAAAGCATTCGAACCGGCAACTGTAGCGCTGCTAAAAGTATTTAGGGGAACTGCTGGTTCAGCTAGTTTCGTACCCTGTATCTTATCCAAAGCCAATATACTGTAGGAGTCCGACATTGTTACGATCAACTTCTCTCCTGATAAGCTGGGCACACTTGTCCAGCTCCCCGGTTGGTGATATATCCAATATCCCGTTCCATCTTTGATATTCAATGCATATAGATTAAAATCCCTTGCACCAAAATAGACCGAACTATCAGCGGTAACAGCATGAAATTGAATTTCTCCTTTTGGAAAATAGCGTTCACCAACTGTTTTAAACTTCCAACGCAGCGTCCCGCTTTTCTCCAAACAATAAAAATAACCATCAAAACTCCCGATCATTACCCCATCTTTAGCTAATGTTGGTGAAGCATGGACAACGCCACCAGTAGGAAACTTCCAACTAAGCTCCCCCGTCCTGCCGTTAACAGCATAAATATGACCGTCTCCAGAGCCAAAATATACGATCCCGTCACCAACTGTCGGAGAGGAATGAAAATAATCCCAAGTATCTTTTTTTCTTTCGCCATTGGTGGCAAAAGTCCAGCGTTTTTGTCCCGTCTCCGTGCTTAAAGCATATAACAAACCATCTGCGCATACAAAATACAATAGGCCTGAATCAATGGCTACACTCGAACGGATTTCTCCACCTGTTTTATACTTCCATATTATTTTACCACTTATTTTATCCAGCGCATAGAGGTTGCTATCACAGGAACCCACAATCACCTTATCTTTAAAAACTACAGGAGAAGCATATACTTGACCTTGGGTCTGAAACTTCCATTTTTCCGTTGGCTGTGAACGAATTTTAGCGGCAGCGATACAGTTAAGCCGGTCCGCGCTCCGCGCTAGCTGTTGCCCGGAGACCCCACTTAGACTTGCGATAAGACCACATAAGAACGCAACATAACAACGGTAATATCTTCGATCCAACATCATTTATTTTTCAAGATTAACCAGTAATTTCCAATAAGCGTGGCATAGGCACTTATCACTTTTACAAGGATATTTACAACTCCACGCAAAAGCTTCCGATACCGATAAATTAGGTTAGGGATAAATAAGATAGTTTTTTCGCATTTCTTTGTAACGTGCTAATCCCGGTTCCCAGCTTTTTCGAATTTCCTCTTCCGAAACACCATCTGCGATCTGTCGCCGAAAGGCATCAACACCGACCAATTTTTCTATGCTGTTAATCTGTTTGGAAAATGACTGATCAAAGAATTTATCTTTTTCCGGAGAATTATCATAGAGCTCCCGCATCCAAGAAAGATTTATTTTCTTACTGTCCACGAGCTTTTGCAAGTCATACTCTCTTAGATCCAAACCATAACATTTCTCATTCATGAAAAGTGGCGTTTCACTCATTCCTTTTTTACTCACTGGGGTAAACGAAAAACTATACAATCCTTTATAAGCTGGACTTCCCAAAACCGTGAAGGGATAATCTGTTCCCCTTCCGTGATTTATCTTTACTCCTTCAAAAAGGCAGGTGCTCGGATAGAGGAGAATACTCTGTTCGGTGTTTAAATTTGGAGAAGGGTTAACCGGAAGTCGGTATAACATTTGATGATTATATCCCGCTACAGCTACGATCTTTAGTTTACATTTTTTGGCCGTCGCCATCCAGCCCTCGCCGTTAATCATCTGGGCAAACTCAGCATTTGTCATCCCATGGGCAATCGGAACCGGAAACTGACCTATGCCCGATTTATGTTTCATATCCAGTATAGGACCGTCAACCAGATAAGCATTTGGATTAGGGCGATCCAAAATCAAAAGTTCTTTTTCATTTTCGGCACAGGCCTCCATAATATCCCGGAGTGTGTTAATATTCGTATAAAATCTTACTCCCATATCTTGTACATCAAAGATGAACACATCAATATCTTTTAGATCTTTTGCCGACGGTTTCTTTTTATCGCCGTAGAGCGAAATCACCGGAATTTTGGTTGCTGGATCTACTTCATCCCCCACTTTCGTTCCATTGCTAGCATTCCCGCGAAACCCATGTTCAGGCCCAAATATTTTTACGATTTTAATCCCCCTATTGAGTAGACTGTCTACGAGGTGCCTATTTTTGATGACTGTCGATGGATTGCCTAAAATTGCAACCCGCTTATCTTTGAGGTAAGGTATATATTTCTCGGTTTGTTCTGCTCCGGTACGGATGCGATCATTACAATAATCCAGTTGGTTTTGTGCCCGGATTGCCATAAAAGAAAAAAAAACTAAAATAAAAACAAATACAATTTTCATAATTGTTCGGTTTATAATAAAAATAGTCATATAGCAACAGACTCTTTTAGCTTTCACTAAAGCTTAAAGCTAATGATAAACCTCCATGTTTTCAAATCCTATTTCAAATCACAAGTTTTGCACTCACAAAAGACGCATTGCGTATTTCATTTTTCTCAAGTAAGTAATGAAATAATTCCATTGGCGGCTTTTAGAGCGATACCCAGCCTATTTCGAAGATAGTCAACCATTTTATATTGACATTTCTATTTTATCCCGTTAACTTTGGGATATTCTTCTGATATTAGTCAATATCCGTTCGTAGCAACAGAAGAAAATGAAAAGCTTATTGATTTTGGCAGCATACATAATACACAATGGAAAAGCAGGTAAACGCAGGTGAGTTTGTAGATAGATTTATGACAGGTAGTCTGGAACACCTGAGGTACCAGCAGTCTCCAGTTAAAATATTCCAGCTCAGTGAAATTGCACCTTATATCAAATTTCCTACTCCCCCTATTTTCCTGGGATACAACCTATTAGTCCATATAACAGAAGGTTATTTTAAACACAAGATCGGAGCAAAAGAATATGTCGTAAAAGCACCGGCGATTCTTATAAGCAATTATGGCAATATTTCCACGATCAAATCTGTTGACAAATCCGCAAAAGGACATTGCGTGTTGATCAATGACAACGCCATGACTTCCATATTTAGGGAGCAGGAGATCCTGAATATTTTTAATATTTCACCACTACTCAACCTATCCCCACAGGAGAGCACAGATCTCAACGAACTCTTCAAATTACTTTACAACGAATTACTTTCTGAATCGCCCTATAAAGAATTGTTTGAAAGTTTACTAAAATCCCTTTTATTAAAGATTATTAAGCTATCTTCTTCCAACCAGGCGCTCAACCGAAGACAAGAAATAGCAATGATGTTTAAACAGCTTGTGCACAAAAACTTCAAAAAACAAAAGCATATCGGTTTTTATGCGGATAAGCTCGCGGTTTCGACCAATTACCTGAATCGCTGTGTATTTTCGGTGTTTAAAAAGTCCTCCAAAGAACTCATCTTAGAAGTACTTATCATGCATAGTCAATTTCTTCTGTTTGAATCAAATAAAAGCATTGCCGATATCTGTTATGAGCTGGATTTTTCCGATCCCTCTTATTTCTCTCGTTTATTCAAAAAAATCGTAGGAATCTCCCCTACTTCCTATCGAAACAAGGCGACTTAATATTTTTTGGATATGCACGATTTGTCCTATCTTTTATACGGAAGTGGACAGACCAATCACAACGATATGGTTTATTTTTGTGTAGCGATTTGGATGTAGGAGAAATTCACAGCTATCTTTTGAGGCTATATCGTATACATCTACTATTGCAAATGTTTCATCATTTAATTAATATAGCGATGTCTAACGTTTTAGAACACACGAACAAGGCCCAAGATTTCGATTTATTTATCGGAAACTTCAGAGAGAGATTATCAAGCTTATTCCATACAGAATACGACTACAACAACCTGAGCTTAACCCGTGGCTTACCGCCGCAGTTCTTAAGTGAAATTATGGCCATGAAACCACTTTCGGTTGCCATTCCAGAACACCATGGTGGCCGCGGAGTACATGTAAAAGAATGTCTAGGGGTGCTTGCCGCTGCTTCCTATGAGTCACTGTCACTTTCTTTGATCTTCGGTATCAATATCGCTTTATTTTTGGAACCTTTTGCTAAATACGGCAATCCTTTACTTCAGGAAAAAGTATTCCACCAATTTTTAGAAAATAAAGCCATGGGCGGGCTGATGATTACAGAGCAAGCTTACGGAAGTGATGCCCTCAATATGCGTACCTCCTACCAACAAGATGGAGATAAATATCATATTACGGGAGAAAAACATTGGCAAGGTTTGACAGGTGCTGCGGACTTTTGGTTGGTTACTGCCCGAAAGAAAAATGAGAATGGTGAACTTGTACGGGATATTGATTTCTTTGTGACCGACAATTCCATCGAAGAGCAGAAAATTGAAGTACTCAAAAAGTATAATAGCCTTGGTCTATACGCTATTCCCTACGGCATCAATAAGTTAGACATCAAAGTACCGGTAGATTACCGTTTAACACCGGAGAGCACTGGTATAAAACTCATGTTGGACACCTTGCATCGAAGCAGGCTTCAATTTCCGGGCATGGGTATGGGTTTCATAAAACGGATGTTGGATGAGGCCATGAAACATTGTACCGAAAGACGTGTCAGTGGAATTCCTTTAAATGAATTGGATGCTGTGAAGTTTCAATTGTCCCGTTTGCAAGCTGCTTTTACGATATGTTCGGCGATGTGTGCATATAGTAGTTCGATCAGTTCAATTCAGAATGATCTTTCTGGCCACAGTGTAGACGCCAACAGTGTCAAAGCACTGGTAACAGATCTTATGCACGAATCTGCACAGATCTGCGTACAGTTGTCTGGAGCTAATGGCTATAGACTGGATCATGTTGCCGGACGCGGTTTAGTCGATAGCAGACCTTTCCAAATTTTTGAAGGTTCAAACGAGATGCTCTATTCGCAAGTTGCGGAAGCTATTGCTAAACTGATGCGCAAAAGCAAGGAGAGCAATCTACTTTCATTCCTGAAAATAAATCCTGCAACCGAACTTGCGGCTCCATTTTTCTCCTCTATTTTAAATTTCGATTTCCCGCTTCAACCTAAACAACGCGAGATGGTCACCTTAGGAAAAATAATTGCCCGTGTTGTTTGCTTTCAATATGTCTTGCAAATCAATAACGCTGGTTTTAATGATAAAATGACTGAAATCACACGTCAACACGTCAGTATGGACCTTTATATGTTGGTAGGTCAACTGTCCAATAACAATAATGCCGAGCCGCTCATGAACTATGACGAAAAGGCTGACTGGATGAATTTCACCTCTTTATAAAAATAGAAAGGGACTGCGAAAAAGGATTTTTCCGCAGTCCCTCTTTTCTATTACATCTCCGCAATATCCCATTCCCAAACACTGTGGTAGTGCCCGAGACTTTCTGCATAAGCAATAAAGTGCTGGTAAAAAGGGTGAATCCCTATCGTTGCGCTATCGCCAAGGACAACCAACTTTTTCTTAGCCCTTGTCATGGCGACATTCATCCGGCGCACATCGGATAAAAATCCAATCTGTTGTTCGATATTGCTTCGCGTCAAACTGATATAAATAATATCTTTCTCTTGTCCTTGAAAACTATCGATGGTTTGCACTTTAATAAGAGCAGCGTACCGCTGTAATTCTTCATCTTGCTCCAACATTTCCCTTAATATGGACACTTGCTTTCGGTAAGGTGCTATAATCCCGATACTTGGCCATTGTTTGATCGGAGAAGACTGCACCCAACTTGCGATAGCTGTCTTTAAATGAGATTTCAGAAAACGGGCCTCCCCGAGATTACAGATCGCCCCATCACTTTCCGTTTCTTCAAATCCTGCCCCAGCAGTATCAATATATACGATCGGTTCCGAATCGTTTGCGATTGTCCAATGCGCCACTGAACGATCAGCCTTCAACAGACCTCCATATAGAGCTGAGGAAGGATAATTCATGATCTGTTCATTCATCCGATATTGGGTATCGAGCAACGAAACTGCTTGGGGATAAAGATTGACAAGTTTCTCAAAAAGCGTATTGCTAAGCTTATTGTTCATTCCATTATTTGATTTCACTGTTGGCGAAAGCTGGCAATGATCCCCAGCCAACACCAATTTATCGGCCTTTAATATCGGAATCCAACAGGCAGGCTCCAGCGCCTGTCCTGCCTCATCAATAACAACCGTCTCATATGACCGACTTCGGATGATATCTTGATTTGCCCCTACAAGCGTCGCCGTTATTACCTGAGAGCGATCGAGGATATCAGCCACGATAAAATCCTGAATCTTATCCACATCTTTTCGAATTCTGTAAGCCTCATCAAACAATGCTTTCCTTTGCTCCCGTTCGGCCTTACCAAAATTACGTTTATATTTCTGGGCCATATCGGTATAGGTTCTAACTTGCTTTTGCAACGACTTTATATCCTTATTTGCCTTGTGGCACTCTATTTTGTTATCAAGGGTCAACTCCTGTAGGTGTTCAGATACTTTAACGGGATTACCGATTCGTGTAACGGATATCCCCGCAGCATCCAAACGCTCAGTCAATAGATCAACCGCAGTATTGCTCGGTGCTACAACCAGTATCTGCTTGTTATTACTCTTTAGCAACGTCGCTATTGCCTTTATCAATGTGGTCGTTTTCCCCGTCCCGGGAGGGCCATGTAAAAGCGCTATGTCTGTTGTGTCTAAGACCCGCTGAACCGCCTTATTCTGGCCGTCATTGAGGTCTGGATGCTCAAAAAATAATTCTTTTTCTTCTGTATATAATTGTTCCGCGCCAATAAGCTTTCTAATCAATTTACCACGTCGTGGGTCAGCTGCGAGTTCCTTTGCCTGTCGCAACGCATTGGCCATCTCGCGGTATGAATGCTCGTCAAATAATAAGTCCACACCGAGTTTCCCCCTTCTGCTCCAATCCGGCAGTTCATCTACACGAAAGGAAATGCGCATAATTTCCTTATTGACCGAAGATATAATACCATTTATCCTGTCCGCCTTTGGGTCATGGTTTGAAAATAGAGAAACAGGCATACCAAAACGGAATCGATGATCTACATCGAGCTGATTTGTTTTTTTCAAATTAACTGACAAATAATCTCCCCGCCCCAGTTCACTATCTATGATCTGAATAGGAAACCAGGTCACCCCCTGCATTCTTCTTTCATTTAAACTGCTTTGCAATAATATTGCCTCATGCTGCACCTTATCATATTGCTGTTCTTCATTTAGTAGGGAAGTAAGTTCATCGAAATAATTCATACCTGTGCATTCGCTTTGATCAGATACAAAGTAACAGTTTTTTCAAACATTTTGCCGATCAGTTGTTAGATGTTATCCAATTTTTCTCGGACAAATGAGGTTATTTTCTCTCTAACGATAGATGTTGTTCAACAACTTTTTCAAGTTGAGCCATAAAAGTCATATTTATTTGCTATCATTGGCAATAGCGATTAGTTGATTAATTTTTCAAATATAAACGATTAAAATGAGTGAGATATTCCTACATGATAATGCGCAGGGTTGGACGGATCTAGGCGATGGTGTACAACGTAAGATATTGGTCTATAACAAGGAATTGATGTTAATGAAAGTACATTTTAAAAAAGGCGCGGTCGGTGCCTTACACCAACACCCACATACACAAATATCTTATGTAAACGCCGGAAAGTTCAGGTACCACATTGATGGCACAGATGAGATCTTAAGCGAAGGTGACTCCTGTATTATCTATCCTGATTTAATCCACGGCTGCGAATGCCTTGAAGAAGGCGAATTGATAGATTCTTTCACGCCACATCGAGAAGATTTCATTAGGTCGTTGTAGCCAATAAAAAAGATTTAATCAGGAAAAACAATACAATATTAATCCTCTACAATCGTTTATTTACTTATGTTTAAAAATACATTCCCTTTCTTCTCCGCAAAAGTAGTTACACTACTTTTTGGTCTTTCTTTCTGTGTATTCTCATCTTTACGGGCGCAGGAAAGGCCTTTATCCATTGAGAAGATCAACTCACACCTTTATCTTTATACGACTTACAATACTTTTGAAGGTACCAAATATGCTGCAAATGCGGTCTACTTAATCACCAAGAAAGGTGTTATTCTATTTGATACGCCTTGGGATTCCACGCAATATCAGCCGCTTTTGGACAGTATTAAACAAAAGCATCAGCTTCCTGTCATTGCGGTATATGCAACACATTGGCACGAGGACCGTGCGGGAGGATTTGCATATTATAATCGGATCGGAATTCCAACTTATGCAACAAAAATGACCAACGACCTGCTAAAGGAAAATAATAAAGCCCAGGCTACACATCTCGTTAAGATCAATAATACCTATAAGATCGGTGGTCAGTCCTTCGTTTTGAACTTTTTTGGAGCGGGACATTCACTGGACAATGTCGTTGTCTGGTTTCCTGACTATCAGATTCTGGATGGGGGTTGCTTCATTAAAAGTTCAGAAGCCAAAAACTTAGGATTTATCGGTGATGGTGATGTTAAAGCCTGGAAGCCGGCATTGGCAAGATTGTCGGCGAAGTATCCGCAGATAAAAATGGTTATTCCCGGACATGATGAATGGAGGGATAATCAACAGATAAAACGTACCGAAGAATTGCTTACCGATAAGCAATAAATAATAATGCTTAAAAAAATAAAAAAGCAATTTTGTTTTTACAAAAAAGGTATTATCTTAGCGGCAGAAAAAAGCAGGGGCATTAGCTCATTTGGCTAGAGCGCTTCGCTGGCAGCGAAGAGGTGATCAGTTCGAATCTGATATGCTCCACAAGAAAAAGAGGCTACTTTAAAAGTAGCCTCTCTTGTTATTTTATAACTTCTTCATTCCTCCAGGAATCGTTTCAATTTTTGACAATGATTGCCTATTTGTAAGAATTGACCGATTTAGAAACTTTCCAAGCGCCATTTTCCTTCACAAGTGTAATTAAATCTGTCTTAGAGAAACCATCAAATTGCATAGTCACCTTCGCAATAGCATAATCTGGTAGTTCTTCAACGATCTGTGTTGTCGTTTTGCAATTCATTTTTATTCCTTTCTGTTTTTTCAAGAACTCAATCATCTCCGAACGGCCATGATTTAAATCTCGTTTACCACATATTTTTTGATTAAAATCAGCGGTAAATAATTTATCTAAGTTCGCGACTTGACCCTCTGTCATTGCACCCACGTATTCGTCAATAGCCAAATCAGCTGTGATTAAATTTCGTTCTTCCGGTTTAACCGAAGCCATTGAGCACGTGGAGATTGCTATCATTGCTGTTGCCACAAATGTTTTTACTAAAGTTTTCATATATTTTCTATTTATAATGTATTAGTATATTTTCTTATTCTCTAGTCGCACACAACCTAAATTTGTTGCGCTTTTTTTTCGTTTATTTTCTGATTCAAATTTAAGACAACTCATGTGTTGATTCCATTACATTTAGATTAACATTACATTAAAATCGGTAAATGCCGTTTTTTTATAGGTGAATAAAAATTCGGTTTTGCCGACATATCGGTAAAACTCTACAGAAAGAATAATTTATTGGACAGAATATTGCAATTCTGTCCAATTCCTCTTAGATTGCATGCTTTCATGGCACACTACGACAGACAATATACTTCCTATACTATTTTCACCCTTTTGATGGTTTCGTTGGTGATATACCAATCTAAATTATACGCACAGCGACCAGTCAATGAAATAGAAATTACAAAACATGTTGCAGATACAAGTAAACAGCGCGACCTGATCGATATTGGAAAAGCAATCCTTAAGATAAAACCACCGCAGTCGGTCGATAGCACAGGAAAAAAGTTTTACTTTTCTTTTTTGCCGTTTTCAACAAACGTTCCGGGAGGTGGACATGCGCTGATCACAAGTACCACAGCCGGATTCTACCTGGGTGAACGTAAGAGCACCTATATGTCGAAAGTCACTTTCACGCCCTACACGAATTTTGGAAAGCGATTTGGTCTCCCTATCCGTTCCTATGTCTGGCTAAAAGATAATACCTGGGTGATTGATGGTGATATCAGGCTATTAAAATACCCGCATGAAACCTGGGGAATCGGAAAAGAACATCATGGGGACCAGCAGATCAATTTGGACTATAGCTATTTTAGGTTATATCAACACGCCTTGAAAAGAATACATGGGGGACTGTTTATGGGGATTGGTTATGACCTGGATTATCGAATGAACATCAAATCCACCGGTGATATTCCGCTTGCAGAATACACCTCCTATCCCTATGGCACGGATTTAAAAGATCATACTGTTTCTTCAGGACTGAGTCTCAATCTCATTTATGATACGCGTGCGAATTCTATTAATACTTGGTCCGGCAATTATGCCAATTTACAATTTCGCGTAAATCCGGTTTTTATGGGGAGTGATCAGAATTGGGAATCCTTATTTCTCGAAATCAGAAGATATCACCGATTGACCCAGGATCCCAACAAGCAGAATATGATTGCTGTACGTAGTTTTTTCTGGACTGTTTTTAATAGTAAAGCGCCCTATCTTGATTTACCTAATTTGGGCTGGGATCCCTACAATAGTTCTGGAAGAGGTTTTCCAGTAAGTCGATTCCGAGGTAAATCATTGTATTATCTGGAAACAGAATACCGTCGTGACATCAGTAGAAATGGGTTGTTTGGTTTTGTTGCTTTTATGAATTTCACGACCGTGAACGGCCCAAAAAACAGTATGTTTGCAGACTGGAATATTGGTACAGGTGCAGGTGCCCGAATTAAATTTAATAAGAATTCAGGCACCAATATCGGCATTGACTACGGGATTAGTACGAATCACCGTGGTGTAAGACTGACTTTGGGCGAAGTATTTTAATACTTAGCTCAAGTGATAACTTTGGTTCTTAAACTCCATGGACGCGTAATATCTATACTTTTCATTGTTTAAGGGATAATCCCAACAGCCCATACGATGATAGATTTCACCTCCAAATCCGGTTTTAAATCTATAAAGGCCATATAAGGGATGTGATGGATCAGCCTGGGGAGATACACCAAAGAAATCATATTCGGAACACCCTTTTTCCTTTGCAAGCTGCATCGCACGCCATTGCAAAGCATAGGTGGCCATATAATTACGATTTTCGGAAGCCGATGCCCCATATAAATAGGTTCCCCGATTTGCCGCTATGACGAGAAACATTGCCGCTAAAGGTTGATTTTCTACCTCCGCAACCAACAGGTAAACGTCCGCTGGTGATAATGTATCGTTTGCTCTTGCTGAAAGCACAATCTTAAAATAGTTGATATCGTGTAAGAAAAAGTTATTTCGAGCAGCTGTTTGCCGATATAATTCATACCAGATCTGCAGACTTTCCAAGCCAAGGGAACGCACCTTTACACCTTTCCTTTGCGCCAAATTAATATTATATCGCGTTTTTGATTTCATATTGGCCAACAAATAATCCTCTTCGCCCCTAAGGTTCATAAAAATGGTATTAGAAGGGAGAATGTCCGTATTTGCCTTATGAAAATTCCAATGTTCCGTATTAAAATTAAAGCGCATTTCCTGAATCCGTTTTTCTGGAACACCCAACCAATTTCCATAAAGGTCATAACAATCGTCATCTTTCGCCCAATGTGATTCCCAGGATAAATCATAACGTATCATAATACAGTTTTGAGGTAGATAGCAGCGTAAGCTCTCGGAGAGTTGCTCTAAAAAATGGCCTTGGTTTTCTTCCGATGGTTCTATTTCAGGCCCATAGGGTACATAAGCTATGCTGTGTTCGTGATCGATCGTCTGGATTATGAGCAATAAATCTCCCACAAAGTAAGCATCGTCTTCGACTCCTATATAAAGATCCGAACGTTTAGATTTGAAATTAAACGCTTTCGAGGCTATCCCCTGCATCTTTTTCACGGCAGACCAATATGCAGTCTGTTGAATAATACCTGTCTTGTAAAGGTCACTGACCTCTTTGTCACTTATATCTGCTATCATAACACGCTAATTGTTATCGGATATTTCAAAAAACACAATATCTCTATCGATTTCAACACCCAAAAACGACAAACTTAGCCAAAATGCACGGTTATACAGATATTCATTTGTCACTTTGTTGTTAATTTAATAAAACAAGGTTTTATTCTAATCAGAAATAGCTTTTTCACATTATTTAACGGGATTATATTGTCTACTTCGTTGGTAATTTGCCTCAAAATTTAGGATATTTGTAGCCTAACAACTCACCATGATGATGGACAATAAAGCGATCTCTAAAATTTTTAAGCTGTGCAGCCAATTAATGGAACTTCACAACGAAAACCCATTCCGGACAAAGGCAATGGCTAGTGCATCTTTTAAATTGGACAAATTACCTTTTCGTATCGATGAGGCCTCGCTTGAAGAATTGAGCGCACAACAGGGCATAGGAAAAAGTACAGCCGAAAAAGCAAAAGAGGTGGCACAATCAGGTACGTTCAAGGAGCTCGATGAGTTATTGGCAAATACACCATCAGGGGTTGTTGAAATGCTAAACATAAAAGGTCTGGGGCCCAAAAAGGTGCAGATTATCTGGCAAGACATAGGGATAGAAAGTGTTGGTGAACTACTGTATGCCTGTAATGAAAACCGTCTTGTTGAAGCCAAAGGATTTGGATTAAAAACCCAAGAAGAGATAAAAAAATCCATTGAATTTTCCATATCGAATCAAGGATGGTTTCTGTATGCCAAAGTATTGTCTCAAGCCGATGCATTTTACACTGCTCTAAAAACACACTTTCCTTCTTCGCTCTTATCTTTTACCGGAGATTTTAGAAGAAAGTGCGAAGTATTAAGTACAGTAGATCTTCTCATTTCTGAAAGCATTGAATCCGTAGAAAAATTTCTGGGTAATTACACATTGGTAGAGAAAACAGAAAATTCCTTAGAAATCACAGATGAATTCGGTTTTACATTCAAGGTTTTCAGCACGAATATCAATGATTTCTATCGTGACCTCATTCTCAGTACAGGTTCCACTGTGCATTTGGATCTTTTGTACAATATTCTTTCTGATCTACCTTCACTTTCCAGTGAAGAAGCTATTTATCGCAATTTAAGACTCGATTATATTGAACCGGAATTACGTGAAGGTCTCGACGAAATTGAACGCGCTCAGAATCATACCCTACCTCAATTAGTACAATTTAAAGACCTTAAGGGAACGCTACACAATCACTCAAGCTATAGTGATGGTGTACATAGTTTAGAACAAATGGCTCTTCAATGTAAAGATACATTAGGTCTTGAATATCTTGGAATATGTGATCACTCACGAACTGCCGTCTATGCAAATGGCCTTTCCATCGAAAGATTGGAAGAACAATGGAAGGAAATTGCTTCCTTAAATGAAAAGCTGGCACCTTTTAGAATTTTTAAAGGAATAGAATCCGATATCTTAAGTGACGGATCACTGGACTATCCCGACGAGGTATTGGCGAAATTTGACTTTGTTGTGGCCTCTGTCCATTCCAACTTAAAGATGGATAAAGAAAAAGCAACCACCAGACTGATTAAAGCAATTGAAAACCCATATACGACAATTTTAGGGCATCCAACAGGTCGTCTTTTATTGAGTAGATCGGGTTATCCGCTCGATTATAAAAAGATAATTGATGCCTGCGCCGCCAATCAGGTCGTCATTGAAATTAATGCGAACCCTTTAAGGCTGGATTTAGATTGGAGATGGCATCGTTATGCCGTGGAAAAGGGTGTATTGCTATCGATAAACCCCGACGCCCACCGCACTGAAGGACTACTGGATATGCAGTATGGTATTTTTGTTGCACAAAAAGGTGGACTTGAAGCAAAAAATTGCCTTAATACATATACGTTGGCAGAGATTACACACTATTTTACAAATCGCAAAAGCGTTTAAAGATTGTCATGTCACATAAAACAAATGCCGTCCGCCTTTTGGATACGGCAAAAGTAAAATATAGTTTAAGAGAATATGAAGTTGATGATCACGATGTAAGTGCTGATCATGTGGCGTTGTCCTTGGGTCTATCCCCCGAAACACTTTATAAAACGCTGGTGTTAAAAGGAAATAAAGACCCTTATATTGTTGCCGTAATTCCGGGAAATGCTCAGCTTGATTTAAAAAAGATCGCAAAAGCCGCCAATAATAAGAATTGCGAAATGCTCCCCATGAAGGATCTGCTTACTGTAACGGGCTATATTCGTGGTGGCTGCTCCCCCATTGGTATGAAGAAATTATTTCCAACATTTATTGAAGAAGCCGCTCAGTTAGAAAATGAAATTTCTGTAAGTGCAGGAAAAAGGGGCCTTCAGATGATATTAAACCCTAACGACCTGGCGCGGGTGGCTCAAGCCACCTGGTCAGACTTAATTAGTATTTAAAAGCTTTATTTTTACACCTTCCGTCCATACAATAGAATACGTTTAAAAGCATAAATTGCCGGAAATCTCGAAAAGAACAGCTTTATCCGCATTTTAAAATCGCTAATGAATTCGGGGCGCTTATCCTCGTCCAATCGTTCGATATAAGGAATCAATGCCGATCCAGAAATAAAGTCATAAAGCATATCCGATTCTGCTGCAATAATTGGATATACACGAAGAGACAGATCCAAATCTTTCAAGCCCGAATCAAACAAAATCGCTGCATATTCATCAATACTTAGTACTGATGAAGGTCTATTCCAACCAGCTAAATAACTTCGATAAGGCTCTTCCTCAGCCATCTCAAACAGAATTTTATTTAATACATTTCCAGGTTGGTAAGGCATTTGGACAGCCAGCTGTCCGCCCTGGCTCAATTTGGAAATAAGCCTGGGAAAAAGTACACGATGGTCGTTCAACCATTGCAACGCCGCATTACTGAAGATGAGATCCCATGAACCCGTTGTTTCCAAAAAATTTTCAACATTGCTGTTCTCAAACTTTAGACGTTCATTTTCAAGTTTACTACTGGCCAATAACATTTCTGGAGAAGAATCTATTCCAAGAAATGTCGCATGGGGGAATTTATCGCTCAAAATAGCCGTTTGCTCGCCTGTTCCGCATCCGAGGTCAACGGCTCTCATCTTTACTTCCGAAACTATTAGTTCGGATAAATCAAAAAAAGGTTTGAAACGAATGTCTTTAAACTGATTATATACATCTGGATTCCAAGGCATAATAACATTTTTTTATTTGAAGTCCAACAGGACTGATAAGACAATTTTTATTTAAACAATTCCAGTATTTCAGGAACTTCAACTTTTCCAAAATAAGAACTCAGATCTATCGAATTCAGCAGTGCAGAAATTCCCTCCAACTGATGCTTTTCCCCTATTAACAGTTCTTCCAATTCATGAATAGACTTAGAAGCAAAAAAATCCCCAAAAATCTTGGCGTGTTCAATATAACCTTTATGTACGTCTAGGTGTAACTCAATAAAACCCGCAGGGATCTTTATCGCCTTTTTAAAATTATAATTCGGAGAGAAACCGAAATTCCAGTCCCAGGTTTCATATTTTTCTTTGACTATCTTTTCGATATTTTGAATATCAGCCAACGAAAATTGGGTTAACTCCGCTCCGGGATTTTCTTTTTGCATCTCCGTGATCAATAGTTCCTTAAATTTTGTTGTTGTAAATTCCGCTGGAAGATAATCGATCAGATTTGTTACCCGGGCCCGGTTCGACTTTACAGCCTTATCAACAAATTTAAGCGGATTTACTTTCAGTGCATCACTCAATATTTGCATCTGCGAATTGATTAAAATAGTACCATGTTGAATCATTTTACCATTTTTCGCGAGTTTGGCATTCCCACTAAATTTTTTTCCATCCACCAAGAGATCGTTTCTTCCTTCCAGTTTTGCCGGAATATTCAGCTTATTCAAAACCGAAACAATGGGTTGTGTGAAGGTCGAAAAATCCATAAAATCCAGATTTCCCAATAGCGTATGAAAGGAGAAATTGAGGTTTCCTAAATCATGATAAACAGCACCACCACCGGACATTCTCCGAACGACCTTAATTTTATTATCGTTCACGTAATCCAGGTTTATTTCAGCAAGCGTGTTCTGGAATTTACCAATGATAATTGACGGATCATTCATATACAACAAAAATATAGGCTCTTTTGGATATTTGGTGAGCAGATATTCCTCCGAGGCGATATTGAAATAAGCATCATGAGAAGGTGAATCTATAATAAACATCGATTTTTTTATTTTCTTAAAATTAGCAAGAATCCATCTGGCTTAATTCATCTCAAACTCATAATTTCCGCCATTGGAACATTTTACCTGGGCTTTATGATTAAGTTCTCAAATGACAGCCAAAATAATAGACTTTTTGCAGGAGCCGAATTCTTTTTACTCACGCTCATCAAACTGTCGACATCTCATCATCTTTTAGAAAAAAGCATACGGAGAAATCACACTATTATCCTTATCCGCACGGGGAATGTTTAGCAGATTTTATTTTTGCTTCAAGGTTCTCGATAATCAATTTAGAGAAATCCTCTTTTAAAATTTCCTCTGTTTGACATAATGCACCGGGACTAAAAACATTAATTTCCATAATACGGTCACCTACAATATCCAACCCCACGAAGTACATTCCATCCTGAATTAATTTATCCTTGATTTTATCAACCATCTGCAGTAATCCATCTGATATGACTGCGGCTTGGGTTTTCGCACCCTGATGCACGTTGCTCCGGATTTCATCACCCTGTTGTACCCGGTGGACAGCAGCGTATTTCCCATGAATTGAAACAGGTTCACCATTGAGCAAAAAGAATCGGATGTCACCACCCGCAGCTTCGGGAAGATATTCCTGCCCAATTACGTAACCATCCCGCGCTATAGCTTCTACTGTCTGCTTTAGATTTTGTTGATTATCTTTATTGATTAAAAACACATTTTTACCGCCTGAACCTTTTAGGGGCTTTAGAATAATCAGTTTATTTTGTTGTTCAAAAAACTCGACTACATCTGCATAATTCCTGGTTACAATTGTCTTAGGCCGAATAGATTCGTCAAAACCTTCGAGATACAATTTGTTACTTGCCCTTCCCAGACTATCGGGATCATTGATCACCTGTACCCCCTTCTCTTTTAACAGCGAAGCAAATTGCAGGGCAGATGTTGCTGCCCAGGGCCGATTGACCATATCAAGAACAGGATCGAATCTGAGCCAAACTACATCCATCTTCTCCATATTCATTTTTGTCTTTGTCGTCGCTCGCAGCACCTCCATCAGCCGCTTGGCTGAAGTAACTTCCTGCTCAGGCAATACTTCCCGCACATGGGCTGCGATGTGGGCAGATTCATAATAAAAATCTGCTAATCCGATGTAATAAATTGCATGTCCCATCTGATGTGCCTTCAATGCGAGAAGGGTTGTTGTGAAACGTTCTGTTTCTTTATGGGTTTGATTAATAACAAATGCTATCTTCATATAGTGTCGCTAATTATTGTATCATCTGAAATATTCCTTTACTTTTCTTTAGATTTGCCAGTACATCGTTATAAGAAGATGTCAGGTATTTAGGTGTCAAAACCGGAGCATTCAGGATCCCTTTAAGCATCAATTCCTCGACTATCGGGATGTAATCCTCCCTGATCTTACCCATGGTCAATAAGGTAAGATCCCGGCCACTTTTTATATAATTTATTAATTCGATCAAACCGCTGAGGTATAACGCATCTTTTGTGAGTCCGCCACTTCTAAAAACACGCATGGTCATTTGAAAAGCTGTTTCCGGCAGGAACTGATACTTATCTACCAACAGTGCAAAAGTATCTAAAAACGTGTTTCCCTGTTGCATGTGGTATACCGCAACCACCCGGCCTGCCAGTATACGCAACCGATTATTCGTCAATCCGCCAACTAAATATTCGGCAAGTACCGCCAGCCCCTCCTGAAGCTTTTCATAGCCGGGTACTCCCAATCTAAAAAGACTGAAAGGTTGCTGTTTGCCATTGTAATAAGTAACGATATGCGTCCCTACTTCATGCTGGATTAGTGCCTGTACCCTATTCCTTGGCAAACTATATTGTTTACTGATGTTTAACACACCCTGATTGACCATGACCCCGTAAATATCATCTCGAAGCCGTACAGTAGTAGAAAAATTCGGATCCTGACTTTTTAAATAATCCAGTTCCTCCTGGGCTAGTTTGGCAAATTCTTCGGCATAGACAATATCTTCTTCTTTTGTTCTACTTTCCCTATCCGTCACTGTGATTGTTAAGATGGCCTGTGCTTTCTCGAGCAGTTTCTCATTGACTGTACCAAAAACCTGCATGCTGCCGAGTAAAAATCCTTCTTTCCCTCGCTCACTGAGCATAGTCATCATCTGATCAAGCTCTTTGCGTTTGTCTCGGAACAAATAAGCAATCGATGGGTCGTAGAGATCTTCAATATGCAGATTATACAAATTCCGTTTGATAATATCAGGATCAATGGGCATAGGTCGGTAACGAAAAACAGGCACTTTACGATAATTCCCTTTTCTGAACTGTAGCCATGCATCGTAAGAATTCGTCGGAGTAATTAATAATAGAAAATCAAAACGTTGGCTTTCACGCGCCAGTTTTTGATCAATTTCCCAAGCCAATGGAAGCATCTTTTTGGGATGACTTATTTTAAATGATGTCGGTTTTGAGAGGGTATGTATCCGAATAAACTCAAAAAATGTCTTGGACAAGCTCCTGGATATTGCTTCACGAAAATGTCGCAGGTCGATCGGCAGTATTTGCTGATTAGCTCCCAATAGATACTTCGGTTTGATTTCCAGCCCCATGTAGAGAATATTGCTATTTAACTTATCTAGTTGGATACTTGCGGGTGAAAGACTCTGTGTCGCATTGGTTTTCGATTCGGTCACAATCTCAACCTTAGCAATAGATTCCTCTGTTTCCAATTGTTTTCCAAGATACTGAGCAATGGATTGCACATTTTTCCGGGCGATATGGATCTGGATATCCTCTTCCTGGCCTTGTCCTGCGGTCCATGCCTCTATAATAAGACAGGCGCCAAATTCTTCAACAAGCTGATTGAGTAGGGGAGCAATCCAGTCGGACACATTCATTTCCGGATCCTTCACTCTAAAATATGCAGGTTCTGATTTCACCAATTCCGCCAACATCGGATCTGGACTAAAAAACTGCCGATAAAGAAATAGGTAAGGTACAACCTGATTGAATACCAGTTTATTCTTTGGTGGTATCTGAACATGAAAAACCTCTTTATTTTTGATCTTTTTTAGAATGCCCGCCAGCTGCTTTGCATTATCTTTCATAGGCAAAATAGGATTCAAGTGTTTCTATACTTTGCATTAACAACTGTTTATACTCCTGTAGCTTTTGAGGAAAGACCTCCCCCGTCCATTCATCCATAAAATCCTTTCGAAACTCAATGGAAAAAACGCAGCCTTTATCACCAAATTTCTTATTTAAATAGGCGGACAAAAAACCACCCTTAAATTTAATATTCTCACGCACATCATAATCCTGCCCATCCTTGCCCTTTCTAAGCTTAGCTAAAAATAAATCTGTCAAGTCTCTCCATTTACTGTGATTATGTTCTGTACCAACATTAATCTGCGGATTTTTGACCTGGTCAACAACTGTATCCGGGCCATCGCGGCGTGCATTGTAACTATGAATATCATAAACAACAAAATAACCATACCGATCGATTGTATTTTGAATCTGTTGTACAATTTTTTGATATAAACGATCATAAGATTCGTACAATTGATCTTTATACTGCTGCGGCAATTGTGTTTGCCATACCCGTATTCCCCAGGATTGTTCAGGTGTCAAATAAATTGCTCCTTCCTTATTCCGATTCAAATCCAATTGAAATCTCGAAGTGCCACAAACAAAACGATTGAAGGGCAATTCTGCCAAAATAGCGGTATACGGATCCTCTTCACGTAACCGATTTTCGGGAGAAATATGCAAATACGATTCTAAATCCGCATCGATGTGATGGCCATCGTGAACTGCAAAGGCCCAAAAAGGACTTCTATAATTTTCGAATTGATAAAGATAGGACAGCGACATGTACTTTATTTTAAACAGTTTCACTTATTATTTGCTCACTCCGATTAGTAAACGCTTACAGGCAATAAAAGGTTTGAAAAATAAAACAACATGCAAACGGTAAAATCTCTTGCCACCTTTGTGGCGATATAAAGCGTTAAAAATCGTTAAACCGGCTGGTCGTTTTATGCCTTGGCATTTTTATTGGAAGATGTTTACTAGTTTCATAAATTTAGGTTAATAATTAGTTAGTTTATAAAAAACCTGTTAGTCCCCGCTAACAGGTTTTTTATTTTTCTAATACGAAAAGAATATACATACTAGAATATTTTACTGAAAATCAACATACAAATACTAAAAAATGTTAAAAAACCAAAAAAAGTGAAAATACCTGAAACATTTTATGTTGAGATCACGTTATACTTGTACTTTTCATAAATTTAGGTTAATAATTGGTTAGGAAAACTCCTGTTGCTCCCCGCTTCAGGAGTTTCTGTTTATCAGTAATTTACATAATAAAACAAAGAAACATCCCCCAATACCATCAACATACCTTAATACGTTTGTCACATATCAAAGTTCGATGAAGAATTAGCATTTAAAAATCAACGGTATCAGTGTATAGCGAAAATGGAAGCAAAATTATAAGTTAACAAAAAAATGACAATTTATTCATCTTAGGTAAATAAATTTTGGCACAGGTATTGCACTGTTTTAAGCATTCATAAATTTAGGTTAATAATTGGTTAGTTAAAACACTTGAAGTTCCCCGCTTCAAGTGTTTTTCGTTTAACGACTCCTGTAAAAGATTTAGAGAAGTTGCTTTAATGCAATTTCATATGCTCTGGAAGCAATCTGTGTACGATCAGCAGAAGAATCTCTTATCTTTTTCAAAGCCTCAAAAATCACGTTTGAAACATCAGAGAAAATCGCATCATCACTCATTTCTATATTTCGCTGCATTAAATAGGCGAATACCCTTGCCATACCACAATTTGCAATAAAATCAGGTATCACCGCAACATGTTGATCAGCAAACTCCATCACTGGTCCATAGAATATTTCCTGATCAGCAAAAGGTACATTTGCACCAGAAGCAATGACTTCAAGTCCATTTTCCAGGAGCTGCTGGATCTGATCTTTTGAAACCAAACGTGATGCAGCTGCCGGGACAAAGATATCGGTCCTCAGTCCCCATATTTCCTTCTGAGTCTGCTCAAATGACATCAAATCCGGCGAATTAAGCTCGTTTCCCCTACGATCCAGAAGTAATTGTGTAATTTCTGCTTGGCTAAAACCTTCAGGATTGATTAAACCACCAGCCCGATCAATAATTCCGACAATTTTCACACCCAGCTTAGAGAGGTAGAATGCTGCGGCGGCGGCAACATTCCCCCATCCTTGGATGACTGCACGTTTTCCTAGACAGTCGCTTCCAAAAAGTTGATAATAATGGCGTATAGATTCAGAAACTCCATAGCCTGTTATCATGTCTGCAACCTTATATTTACGCTTTAAATCCGGACTGTAGGTATTATCTTCCAACACTTTGGACACTCCATAGCGCAACTGTCCTATCTGGTGGATACGGTTACTCTCATTTACCTTAAAATGTCCATTCAAGATACCTTCCTGTGGATGCCATAGGCCATATTCTTCGGTCAATGGAATGACATCATGGATTTCATCGATATTAAGGTCCCCCCCTGTCCCGTAGTAATTTTTTAATAGCGGTGTCACCACTTTAAACCAACGGTCCAAAACCTCATTTTTGCGTGGATCATGTGGATCAAAGTCAATTCCTGACTTGGCACCACCAATCGCGGGTCCTGAAACCGTGAACTTCACTTCCATAGTTTTGGCAAGGGATTCTACTTCATGCCGATCTAGGCCTGCCCGCATCCTTGTGCCCCCCCCTGCTGCACCACCCCGCAAAGAATTGATAACAATCCATCCTTTGGCATCAGTTTCACTATCTTTCCACTCAAACACTATTTCTGGACTTCTATGCTCAAATGCGCGCAATAATTCTTTCATACCCAACATATCCTTATAGATTACCTCTGCGTTCCTGTTCCCGTTCAATTGCTTCAAAAAGTGCCTTAAAATTACCGGCACCAAAACTCTGCGCGCCTTTTCGCTGAATAATCTCATAAAACAAGGTGGGCCGATCTTCCACTGGTTTAGTGAAAATTTGGAGTAAATACCCCTCTTCGTCACGGTCCACCAAAATACCCAGTTCTTGGATAATCCGGATTTCCTCATCTATCACCCCGACCCGCTCTGGAAGCATATCATAGTATGCTTCGGGAGGAGCTCCCAGAAATTCGACACCCCTAGATTTAAGTTCCCTCACGGTACGTACAATATCCTTCGTTGCCAATGCCGCATGCTGCACACCTTCACCTTCATAAAATTCAAGATATTCTTCAATTTGAGATTTCTTTTTTCCCTCCGCAGGCTCATTGATCGGAAACTTTACATAGCCATTGCCATTACTCATCACTTTGCTCATCAATGCTGAATATTCGGTATTGATCTGCTTATCATCAAAGGACAAGATGTTGACAAAGCCCATCACATCCTGGTACCATTGAACCGTTTCATCCATTTTATTCCAACCCACATTGCCAACGCAATGATCGATATAGAGCAAGCCGGTCTCTGCAGGATTATAATCACTTTCCCATTTTTCATATCCTGGCATAAATACCCCGCTGTAATTCTTTCGCTCCACAAAGAGGTGCACCGTTTCTCCATAAGTGTATATCCCTGCAGTCCAGACCTCCCCTTGTTCATCTTTGAACAGTTGCGGTTCTTGATAAACCTTTGCTCCTCTTTTGGTCGTCTCTTCAAATGATTTTCGGGCGTCATCAACCCATAAAGCCAGTATTTTGACGCCATCGCCATGCTTTTTTACATGCTCAGCAATCGGATGGTCCGATTTAAGCGCTGTGGTCAGCACCAGTCTTATTTTATCTTGTTTTAGAACATAAGATGCACGGTCTCTAATACCGGTCTCGGGTCCTGCATAAGCCTCCGACTGAAAACCAAAGGCAGTTTTGTAATAGTGTGCGGCCTGCTTCGCATTCCCCACATAAAATTCAATGTAATCGGTGCCATTAATAGGTAGAAAATCTTGCGCTTGGGCAATCTTCTCTGCAAATGTATTTGCCATAATTTATATAAAGGTTATTCGTATTCAACTTAACTCATCCAGGATTTAAAATAATCCGGATCTTCAATTTCTAACGCTTCTTCTGTCAGCATCAAGGGACGGAAAGGATCGATCATGACCGCAAGTTCCTCTGTTTTAACTTGCCCGATACTCTTTTCCACAGTACCGGGGTGTGGCCCATGCGGGATACCGCCCGGATGTAATGTAATCTGTCCTTTCTCAACCGATTTCCGGCTCATAAAATCACCATCCACATAATATAGTACCTCATCCGAGTCTACATTGCTGTGGTTATAAGGCGCGGGTACGGATTGTGGATGATAATCATATAGACGTGGGCAAAAACTACACAACACAAACGTATCGGTCTCAAATGTCTGATGGACAGGCGGGGGCTGATGTAATTTCCCGGTAATCGGCATAAAGTCATGAATGGAAAATGCCCAAGGGAAATGATAGCCATCCCAACCAATAAAATCAAAGGGGTGGCTTCCATAGATGTACGGATAGATCAATCCCTGTTTCTTGATTTTCACCTCAAAATCGCCAAGCTGATCAAAAGTTTCCAGATCCTGTGGTACATGGATATCCCGTTCGAAAAAAGGAGCATGCTCCATCAGCTGACCAAATTCATTCCGATACCGCTTTGGTGTACGTACCGGAGAAAACGATTCAACAATAAATAATCGGTTGTCTGTCTGATCAAATTCCATCTGGTAAATTGTGCCTCTAGGGACAACCAGATAGTCACCATACTGAAATGGAATGCTTCCGTACCCCGTCTTGAGTTTCCCTGTTCCTTGGTGCACAAAAATAATCTCGTCGGCCTGGCTATTTTTATAAAAATAATCCGTCATGGATTGACGTGGGGCAGCCAGTGAAATGTGTAGGTCCTGGTTGACCAGAACAGGTGTCCGGCTTTCCAGATAATCATCTTTGGCCTTAACCTGAAATCCTTTTAAACTGGTATGTTTAAGATGTTTTTCACGGACAATCTTGGGAGTAACATCATAAGGTTCACGGATCTGTTTGACCAGTGTAGGCGGGTGGCAATGATACACGAGCGAATAAAGACTGGAAAAACCATGGGTAGAAACCAATTCCTCCGCATAGAGCGTATGATCGGGCTTTCTAAAAACAGTATGTCGCTGTGCTGGAATTTGCCCTTGTTTAACATAAAATGGCATAATTCTACGATTTAAAACGGTTATAAAAATAAATGAATATCAACCTTGCCAATAGCATCGATTGGCAAAAAACTCGAGGGGATTAGTATTGTGCAAAAACGATATCAGCTATAATTGCTCTATTAAAAGCAATATAGGGCATGGATGACGCAAAGCGATGTATTCCATGATTAATCATTTTTACTAGTTTATAATGTTATAATAAAGGTAAGAATATTTTTCTGTTTTCAAGGGAAGAAATATTTTTTTTCAAAACTTATACGATATATTTGTGTCGCATTCAAAGATTGAATAACCAATAGAATATTCCGATATGAGAATTGTTACATGCACGAAAAACGGCCAACAAGAATTAGGAATTATGATCAATGACCGGGTGTACACCTGCTCGGAAATAGCTCCTTCCCTTCCAACCGATATGACTGCTTTTTTGGTTCGTGGCGATGAAGCCGTAAACGATTTAAAGTATTATCACAACGCATTGCTGGAGGGGCGGATGTCCAGACCTTACCAGCTATTTCAAGATAATCAACTTGTTGCCCCAGTACCGCATCCGACATCGGTGCGTGATGCTTATGCTTTTCGGCAGCACGTAGCGACGTCAAGAAGAAACCGCGGACTGGATATGATTCCGGAATTCGATGAATTTCCTGTTTTTTACTTCTCCAATCATCAAGCCATACAAGGCCCCGGTCCGATACAATGTATGCCGCTGCATCTTGAACAACTGGATTTTGAACTTGAAGTGGCCATTGTGATCAATAAAACCGGGATAAATATCCCTGCCTCAGAGGCCGATGAGTATATTGCTGGTTATATGATCATGAATGACTTCAGTGCCCGAAAACTCCAGCTGGAAGAGATGAAATTAAGCTTGGGTCCGGCCAAAGGAAAGGATTTTGCTACAGCAATTGGTCCTTGGTTAGTCACCAAAGACGAATTGGAACCTTATAAAATTAAATCTTCAGCGGATCATATTGGCGACAGATACAATTTAGACATGTCATGCCGCGTGAACGGTCAACAGGTTTCTTCCGGTAATTTCGCTACAATGCACTGGACATTTGCCGAAATTATCGAACGCGTCTCCTATGGTGTACGTCTTTTTCCTGGGGATGTGATCGGTTCAGGAACAGTTGGAACGGGATGTTTTTTAGAACTCAATGGCACAGGACGCATAGAGAATCCGTTTCATCAGGATCGATGGTTGCAGGAAGGCGATCAGATCGAACTGGAAGTAACAGGTCTGGGAACACTTTCTAACACTGTTGTGTTATACCACCAATAAATCTATTCAACCAATGAATTCTTCTTTCGATACAGTCACTTTTGAGTCCTCGGCCGATAAAGCCATCATTGATAATTTAATCAAATATGCCATTGCACCTCGCCCAATCTGTTTTGCGAGCACGATCGATGGGGAAGGCAATGTCAACCTGAGCCCTTTTAGCTACTTCAATCTGATGTCACACCAGCCACCAATATGTGTGTTCTCTCCCTTACGTCGCATGCGTGATGGAAGTACCAAGCATACGCTGGACAATATCCAAGAAGTTAATGAGGTCGTCATCAACATCGTAAACTATGCGATGGTACAGCAACAGTCTCTGGCGAGTACAGAGTACGCCAAGGAGGTAAATGAATTTGACAAATCTGGGTTTACACCGGTCCCATCATTACACGTTCGCCCACCACGGGTAGCGGAATCTCCGGTTCAACTTGAATGTCGTGTGAGAGAAGTGATCGCCATCAGCGACGAGCCTGGAGCAGGAAATCTTGTTATTGCCGAAGTTATCTATATGCATGTGCACAAAGAACTCTTGCACAAAAACAATACGATAAAACAAGAGGAACTCGACCTGGTCGCCCGTCTCGGCGGTGACTGGTACTGCCGTATAACCAACGAAAATCTCTTTATAGTTCCTAAACCACTCCGCAGTCTGGGTATTGGTATCGATCAGCTACCCGAAAACATTCGCCTTTCCAAAGTACTCACCGGAAACCATCTCGGGTTACTAGCAAATGTAGAATCCTTGCCAGTTTTAGAGCAGGCCACCCAAGAGGATAAATATTTAAACTATCTCCGGCTGAATTTTCAACAAGGTTCACCACAATTGACACAAGAAATACATACTTATGCTGCACAATTGTTGGATTCAGAACAATTGAACAAAGCATGGCAAGTCTTATTAAGCCTATAAAAATGCTTCTTGGCACACGATACACAAAAGCAAGGCTAAAAAAACAGGGAAGCATAGATTGATGGCTATGCTTCTTTTTGGCAGAGGTCAGTGGAATTGGAATAAATCATTTCACTCAATGGTTATTTAAGGGCTCCTCCTTTGCTACCCGGATACCATCATCAATAAGTTTTTTTAAGCTTGGACGTTCAGTAACAATAGCTTGGAGCTTACGTTCTACATTTTCAGCGAAGTCGTAAGCATGATTCGCCAAGGCGATCTCATAAAGTTCTACCAGAGCCAGCCAGCTATCTGTGCTTTCAGATTGCAGCTGGTCAAAGATGTTGCTCCAACTCTCCCCTTCAAAATTTCCTATGCGGAGCTGTTCAATTGTAGCATGTAAAGCGATCAATTTTGAGCTTTCAGGCTGACCATCCCATGCAGCCGATGGCCCTTCTATTTCTTCATCAATAGACTCATAAGCATCTTTGTCTGCTGCACCCGCAAAGACTGAAACGATCTCAGCTCCAATAGCCATGTCGTAAACTCCCCATTCAGGTTTAAAATAAATTTCCTTCCGGCCATTTCGGTAGACTTCACAGTCTTCAAATGAAATCAATACAACTTTACCCGCCTGACGCGCAATATTAAAAACAAGGCCCTCAACTTCAATCCCTGAAGAAAACCGTAAAGAACATCGCTTTCCTTGACTGATACCATGAGCGATCATTTCTTCATCGGAGAAATCCGCCAGATCTTTATTGCTATCTGCGAGTAGACCGACCGGAGAACCAAAGCCTTCGTGATGATAACTTACGCCGTGTCCTTCTAATTGCCTCCCTGAACACGCCAATGCAGTGGGCCCTGCTGCTTGTATATAGGAAACAGATTGATCTGCATTCGCTGCCTTAAAAATACCGGACACCTGTAGCCCAGAACTATAAACAACCGTGCATACAGCCTGACAATCAATCGCTTTTTCCAAACTTTGTTTGCCGCCGATCCGGAAGGCCATGGTATCTGCAAATTGATTCAGGACATCCATTAAATGTTCAAAATTGGGTGTGACAAACAACTGTGGCTGTGGCTTAGTGATATCATAGGTATATGCTACAGTATTTAAATCGTAAGGGAGCTTAGGTACCGACTTCTGCATACAGCTGGCACTTTCACCAATGGAAGACAGTAGCCCCGCACCATAAATCTTAGGATCTTCCAGACTACCGATCAGACCATACTCCACAGTCCACCAGTGCAATCTACTTAGTAAAGCCATTTCCGAAGGTTCGCCCATATTATCCTGAACAATCTTCAACTGATTTTCAGCTTCCATCAACTCGGCTTCGGTTGTACCCGCATGCTCTTTTAAAATTGACAGATGACGAATGGCCTCATATAATTCGAAATCCTTACGGGATGACAATGCTTTTGTCCCAATTTCACCAAAATACTGTAGATAAACCGCGTAGTCTGGCTCCCCTATAATGGGCGCATGTCCGGAAGATTCGTGAATGATATCCGGTGCTGGTGTATATTCGATATGCTCCAATTGTCGGATATCTGCGGCGATGACCAATACTCGATGCGCCTGAAATTCCATAAAAGCTGCCGGTGGAATAAATCCATCGACTGTTACAGCCCCCCAACCAATTAATTTCAAACTATCGTTCATTTGTTGCAGATCCGGTATGTACGCAATGGAGAGTCCAGCTTTCTTCAATCCCGGTATATACGGATAATAGGCGACATCTTTTAAAAAGGAATAATTCTGGCGCATGACATAGCGCCACAATGCTTGATCCAAAGCTGTGTAACGTTCGTATTGCTGGGCGACTACATAGCGCTTTAAATGTTTGGGCAACTGCTCCAAAACAACATTATTGTATGTTTCCATTTATAATCGGTATCAAAATAAAGTGTGAGACTTTGTATGAAGGTAGAAAATATTTATGGCTTCCGAAAGGCTAACCTGACATTCTCACAATTTTTACAAAATATATCAAAGGTATACCCCTTTAAACCTTCCTAAACAAATTTAAAAAAACCTCTTTTTCCTAATTTAATTCTAAAACTAGTCTTCAGGTCAACAGCCAGATCCGGATTTATACATTTAGTTGAATCAATCTGAACTGCTCCTTCGGCTATGAGTCGGCGGACAGCAGATTTGCTCAAGTCCTTTTTTAAAAAGTGACAAAGATCAACAAGCTTTGCAACAGGCCCCAATTGTGCTTTGGCGAGTGGCAGTGATACCTCTTCAAAGCTTTTATCGTCAAATGACTTTTGCTGAAATTGTTTAGCAAAAAAATCCGCTGCATCCGTTGCCGCCTGCTGATCGTGATATTGACACACGAGATTGTGTGCAATAAGCTTTTTGACTTCCATCGGATTTTCGCCCATTTCCATGCGTGATTTCAAGAGCGTCTTTTCTGATCTGGTAAAGTCTGTCGTGAGATCAATATAATCCGGGATTAAAGTGTCGGGAATAGACATTGCTTTACCGAACATGTCATTCGGCTTATCCAACAGACCAATGGTATTGTGCAGCGATTTGCTCATTTTCTCCTTACCATCTAATCCTTTGAGCAGTGGCATACAGAGCACAACTTGAGGATCGAGACCGAAAGATTCCTGAAGTTGTCGCCCCACTGTACAATTAAACAACTGGTCTGTCCCCCCCATCTCAATATCGCTTTTGATGTGCGCCGAATCAAAACCTTGCAGTATAGGATAGATGAGTTCATGCATGGCAATAGGCTGATTTTCCGTAAAACGCTTGTGAAAATCATGTCGTTGCATAAGTTGCGCAACTGTCACTTTTGAAACAAGCTGAATAACCTCCGAAAAATCCAGTTTATCTAACCAATCGCCATTAAAGACAACCTTTGTCTTCGACATATCGATAATTTTGGCTAACTGAGCAATATAAGTAGCCGAATTGTCAGCTATTTTTTCCTGGCTCAAAGGTTTGCGAGCCTTGTTTTTCCCTGTTGGATCTCCAATCCGAGCGGTAAAACTTCCAACCAAAACGATGACCTGATGGCCCAATTCCTGAAATTGTTTTAGTTTTTTCAGCACCACGGCATGCCCCAGATGAAGATCCGGAGCAGTAGGATCAAAGCCCAGTTTAATAATCAGTGGCCGCCCCGTCTCTTTAGCCTGTTCCAATTTGGATCTCAGCCCACCCACGGGGAGGATAATTTCAATGTTTTCTTCTAAATCTGTCAACATAATGGTATAAAAACAAAAAAGCCCGAACGTGATGTTCGGGCTTAGCTATATAAATAATTGAATTCTCTAATTTTTAATAGGCATAATGTTCCCGAACTACGATCGGGAGATAATAATTAACGAAAAATGGAAGACGTAAGATATTATTCATTTTCTTCATTGCCTAGGCAAAGGTAATGCTATAATTTCAAAATTCAAAAAAGATGCTATAATACGCAGCCGGCTTCTATCGGAGGCCGGACTTTGCTTCTTGTTGATCAAAAACGCAATTATACATTACTTCCGTCTGTCTTTTTTACATCGCTGCCTTCACTTTTCTCAAGTAATTTGCCTGCGGCGTTATACACCGATCGTTCGATACGACCATTTCTCTTTTTCTCAACAATTTTCTTCAACAGCAATTGATTCTTAAAGTATTCTCTAAAAGTTGAACCATTGGATTGGTACAGGCGTTCTACAAGATTATTATGCTGATATAAATCGGTGTAAGCCACCTTATCCTTTTTATAGGTGTGTTTGAGTAACTGCCCCTCCTTGTTAAAAGACTTAGATTCCATGACCTGCCCAACGCAATCCAATTTAGCCTTATAAAGCAACTTATTATCCAGACTATAGTCAGATTTACTATGATCAAATTCATTTTCAATCGTGTAATAGGTATCAAAAAAAGTCTTTAATACCTTCTTCTTCCCCAAATTCGGCTGATATACAACGATCTTCTCCTGGCTGATTTTACCGTTTCGGAAATCACGCTGCACACTTGATGTATCCGTTATGGTGTACTGAAAATCCATTAATGCATCTGCTTTAACCTCCATTTGTTGCATGACACCATGTCTTACCTGAACTATAGCGCGCTTTCCTTCTTTTTCAATCTTAAAATTTCCGTCCACTAAACCTTCTTTGTTGATCGTGATAAAAGCATTGGAGCTGCCCATAAATTGATTTTGCTGCAAAATGTATTTTCCCTGTTTCAATTTAGTTGCCCGTCCTTTTTCAACGATGCTAATGGTGTCCTTTGGAGATTCCGACAAATGCAATTGATAAATGTCTTTATCCAAACGAACATACTCTTGTGCTACGGCTATTTGCCCAAATAAGGCAATAAATGGGTATAAGAAAAAATTCAATTTCAACATATTGTAATAAGTTTGTTGCAAATAGAGTAATGCAATTATTACACCAAAAATGATAAACGCAGAAAAATCAGGGAGTAATACGGCGCAAAAAAGGGTAAATATCAACATATAACCATAAAAAAGGGAGAAATATCGTTACGATAAATCTCCCAAATTGTCTTAATAAGTGATGGTATTAGACGGATTCGAGGTACTGCGCATAGCAATATCCTTCTTCATTATCTTTGGTTCTTACCAGCCACCATTGGTCATTTGCTTTACTGATCAATGTGATAATTTCGCCTTTCGCCGCTTTTCCGACAATAGGCTGATCTGTCCCGGGCCCCTTTCGAATATTCAGGTTACTATTCTCCGTAACCACTTTCACTTGACTTCCCGGTACTTCTGTAGCTACATCAACATTCAAAACGACATCACCGGTCTGAAAATTTGGATCTATATTTCCGTAAATCTCCCATAGCTTATTTTTTACGTCTGCACTAGGTGCGGTACCCCTAATCTGAAGTACACCATCCATTTCAGCGTAATTTAAATCGTTAACGCCTGAAGATTGTGCAGTATCCAATAAAACTTTATATTTTTCTTGTAATGACATAATTTCCGTTATTTTATTTTTTAACAACAATACCACTCAAATCCACTTTCTTCGGATTTAGATTATCCAAACCCTGCTTCAGTGTAACAATCTTTGTTTGCTCCAATGTCCCTGTTACCGAAATAACACCATCTTTGACACTCGCTTGAACAGAAGGGAAATCTTTCATAAACGTGTTTACAGCCGCACCGAGTACAGCATCATTATTCGATGTTTCAATAGGCGCTGGAGTTGTCGCTACAGGTGCACTCACAATAATATTATTCTGAATGGACTTAACATCCTTATCTCCCGCTGTCTTAGCAATTGTTTCGATTTGCTGCTTTTCTTCTTCTGACGCGACAGTTCCGCTTAGGATTACTTTTCCTTTTTCGACTTCAACGTCTACAGTTTTACGCCCCGTAAGTGCATTTTCTATCTTTTCTTCCAATTTATCATCCGATAAACCCGATTTGCATGCAGAAAAAGAAAGTGCTGCAGATACTGCCAAAAGGCAAAATGTTAATTTGTAAAATTTCATATGCTCAATATTAATTTATGATTTCCAACAATATCCTTAACAAACTGCTCGATCAATTGTTTGTCAGATAATTTTTAAACAGCAAATCACTTGTTGAAACCTAATTATATCCTTAATTTTAAAAGAAAAGGTGTAACAAGTTTTTGCATATGACATAGGGATTCAAATCGAATAAATAGGAATTATGGGATTTTTGGACAATATTTTTGGCAAGAAAGAAAATAAAAAAGATAGCATACAGGATTTCTGGAGTTGGTTCATAAAAAACGAGCAGACTTTTTTCCAAACAGTAAAAAATAGTGATGACATCGATCAGAATTTTTTCAGCAAACTTTCTCCAAAAATTGACCCACTTCGAAAAGAGCTCTATTTTTTAACAGGGATGTATAACGATAATATAGCTGAACTTGTCATCACCCCCGACGGAGTTGTAAAAAATATCGCATTTGTTGAAGCCTTGGTAGATGCTGCGCCTACCCTTCCAAACTGGAAATTCACAGCTTTAAAACCAGCAATCGAAGATATGGAGAAATTCAAAATAACCATGTATGGGTTCTCTTTTGATATTAACGCGATGTATTTTTATCCTATTGAACATAAATATCGTCCCGATGATGTCGATATTGTTATTGTCCACCCCGATTGTACGGAGGAAAACAAAGCTCACATCGCTCATGGGGTTGAAATCTTCTTGGATAATTATATCGGTGAGCTAAATTCTATCATCACCATTGACAATTTAAATGTCATTTCAAGCCAGCAAGCAACCGGAGAACTTATTCCACTAATCAAATTAAAAGGCTATTTGGTGTGGCGGGAGAAAGAATTTATTGAAAAATACACAGATATTCGACACGAAACCGAAAATGATTCCTACACCGCTTTTGAAGGCCAGATGGAAAATGACCTACCTATTTTAGCCATAATAAACACCACATTATTAAACTGGGACGGAAAGGCCTCACATCCTTGGATCGTAACATTGCGGATCAATTATGACGGAACTGCCACAAACGGTATGCCTGACCAGAAAACATACGACTTAATGGATAAATTTGAGGATGAACTCATGGTTAGTCTCCCACATGATATTGGCTATCTCAATATTGGCCGGGAAACTGCGGACAATTTAAGGGAAGTTTATCTCGCTTGCACGGAATTTAGAAAATCATCCCAAACGATAGATCAGTTAATAACACAGTATCAAAATCAGCTCCAGATAGACTATTCGATCTATAAAGATAAATATTGGAAATCGTTTGAGCGATTCAACAGAACAGTGGAATAACGATATAAACCGCTAAAAATAGATAAGCCCTCCTTTTATGAACAAGAAAGTGTTTCTAAGAAATGAATAAACTTACTGCACTGATGATCATCATCGGGATCGGTTTGATCGCTTTTAAGATATCCAGAAATAACGGGCTCGTTGCAGAGCACACTAATGACACGGCCTTATCGGACCAAGAGCGATATAATAAAGCTCTCGATCAGGTCAAAAGCCTCGTTAAAAATGAAGAAAAATACAATAAAGAGATTGCTTTTCTTCTCGACATGAAAAGATCTTCGGGTAGAAATCGTTTTTTTGTTGTCGACCTTCAAAACAACCGGATCCTGGATCAAGGTTTGGTATCCCATGGCTCAGGATCGGAAACTGGAAAAGCCGGTCAATTAAAATTCAGTAATACGGAAAACTCTTATGCTACTTCATTGGGCATCTACTCGATCGGCTCATCTTACAATGGCCGCTTCGGAAAGGCTTACAGGTTATATGGACTGAAAATTCCAACAGCAATGCCTACAGCAGAAATATTGTTTTGCATAAATATGACAGCCTGCCTTACGATGAACAGGTTGCTCCAATATGTTTGAGCCAGGGCTGTCCGATGGTGAATGTAAAATTCTACGAAAGATTGCAGGCTGTTATTGACCCTTCTCCAAAACAGATCATCTTAACTATTTATTATTGATCCATTTTCAGCCCCAATGTTCCGACCAGATCCAATAAAGCTTGGTAAGGACTTTCAGATGTGATCAGGGATTTTAACCAGGCAATGAATCCGAGCACAAATAAATCTTGATTTTCGACATCCTGAGCCATATTATCAATGGCGGTAATAAAAGCTTTATTTTTTACAATTGCAGGGTTTTGCAGATACTTTTCAACCAGTTTTAAAAAATGGACAACTCGGCCTTCCCGTACCGTTTCCAAATATTTTTTATACCGACGTCTAAAGCTTTTCACACGCGAAAACGCCAGTTCAATATCCCCAAATTGAATATGGATTAATATTTCCAACAAACTCTTGCGAATCGTCCAGAGCATGCCCATTTTCTTCTCATACCAAGCATCCGTCCGAATCAATTTCCTTAATTCTGTCAATGCTAGTTTATCTTGAAATTGTGTCAGAAACATAACTAGACATAATTGTAAGTCAGCAAGATCAGTCTCACTGGACTTCAATGTTGATTGTTCGATCCCAAGTCTTAAAATAGCAAGGGCTTGTGCCCCTTCACCCATATAATGGTAGTTTAAGGCCTTTAATAAATAATAACGTAAATGAAATTGAGTACGAAGCACTGTTCCTTGAGGACAGCCCGCAATTAACTGTTCTAAATATGTTAAACTTTCATCAAATAACCTATTCCGTAAATTGAAATTAGCGAGGTAATAGAGAATATCCAGGTAGTAAAACGAATGATGCACTGAATTTACCTTTTGCCGTGTTATAAATTCGTTACTTATGTTCAAAAATGACCGAACCAACGTATAATTCTGATGGATCATTGCGTATTCATTAGCGATAAACAAAAGCTGATAAAGCGACTTAAAAGACAATAATTCGCGCAATGAAATATCATATTTACCGATGGTATCAAGCACTAATTTATTCAGATCTACAATCTTTCCTTTTAAATGGATATCCTGCAATTCGACTCTAAGAAATGCATAAGCAATTTGAAACTTTGCTTCCTGCTGCATTTTATGTTGATTTACCCTAAAACGATCTACCAATAGCTCCAAATCAGGATTGGAGTCCAAGTAAGCATATTGCAACCTAACTTGTAAGATTTCATTGAGCAAGCTAAATTGCTCTAGAAGTAACGCTTTTTGTTCAGCACGCTGTAAGCATTTAAAGCCCGGTTTTATCAAATGATTCTCCAACAGGAAACGGCCGACGATCAGCAACCTCAGCGCTTCATGCGCTTCACTATTATCCCGTTCAAAAGTCTTGTTTGAAATAAAAAATAAAAGACTGTCATGCAATCGTTTCCTTAGTGAGTGATAAGCATCTTTATTTTTTGAAGAACCATAAAGTTTTTTTAATCTATTTATATCATCAGTTTCTAAAATTTCAAACAACCTGATATTCTTGACATCGTTCCGTTTGTTTTTCTTTTTTAAAAACCCTTTAAAGTCTTTAATATCTTCATGATTTAATGTACCAATAAGCTCTACAATTGAATCCATATTTTCAAATTTACACGAAAATCAAATATAGTCAACAAAAATATATCATCAGTATTTCAGATAATATGATTTTATTTTAGCTCAGTCCCTTCTGATATTTGAACCAACAAATAATAAAAACAACATTAAAAAATAAAAATTATGGAACCGCTAAAAAACATGATTGAAGAAAAAATTTCAAAAAAGGATTCAAACACAAGAAATCCTTTCAAACCAACAGGAGCCTTCATTGGCGCATCCTGGACCGCTTTACTGGTGGGAACTATTGGTTATTGCATCGGTTTATGGAATGCTTCAATGGCATTAAATGAAAAGGGCTACTATTTTACGATTCTATTATTTGCCTTATTTGCTGTCATTTCTGTTCAGAAAAGTGTCCGGGATAAAGCCGAGGGGCTTGCTGTAACTGAACTTTATTACGGCTTAAGTTGGTTTGCAACCATTGCCGCCGTAGTCTTACTTGTGGTGGGGTTATGGAATGCTGATTTACTGCTGAGCGAAAAAGGGTTTTATGCCATGTCTTTCTCACTAAGCATATTCTCGGCGATTGCTGTTCAGAAAAATACACGGGACGCGAAGCTTATCGACGATAATGAAATAAAACTTTAGCGGTTTGCCGATCCTGCGGCCACTGTTTCGACATGCCGCAGGATTTATTGCAGATCATTAGAGATAAAAGAAAAAGTCATATCAAAAAGCTATTTTTTTAATTTGAGCAATGAGATGGCCTTTTCTTTGGTTATTGTCTGCTTATTTATTGGTGATCGTTTGATTATTTATTGCTTATCCTAGGCCATTTCTTCGGACTTTCTAGGGCCTGGCTTGCTTCTGCGGTGCTATATCCTTGCTATTTCTCTGGTATTTCGTTGCCTTTTCGTTGCTATATTGACCATAAAACAGTAATGAAAAAGTAAGTAAACGGCAATAGAGGTCCTATGTTGCCTGGCCATAAAAAAATCCAACCAAAAGACATCTGAATGAAAAAACTGCACTATTTTGAAAACAGATTTAAAGATTGATGGGATTGCGCTATTTAGACTACGGGGAGAAAAAATGAAAATGTACTTCCAGCACCATACTCACTTTCCACTGTAATACCCCCGCCCATACTTTCAATAAATTCTTTGCTAATGCTCAGCCCTAAGCCTGTGCCTTCTTTTTTTGTCTCGGGAATACGGAAGTATCGTTCAAAAATTTTGTCAAGATATTGTGCTGCGATCCCCGGCCCCGTATCCTGCACACTTATCAATACCCCCGACTCGCGCTTGCTGACTAGAATAGAAACTGAAGTCCTTTCATTGGAATACCGGATTGCATTAGACAGCAAATTTGTCAATACCCAGGCCGCTTTTTCACTATCTGCCATAACCAGCGGCAAATCTTCCGCTACATGCACATCAACATGAATTCCCCGCTGTTCAGCCATAGACCTATTGGCCAATACAGCATATTCTACTATTGGTGCTACAGCAACTGGAATCAGTTTCATCTGAATTGCACCACTTTCTACCTGAGTCATATTCAACAGCTCCCCAGTGATACGTAGCAAACGATCTGTGTCGTCGGCAATGCTAGCGAGCAATTCTTTCTGTTCGTCATTCAACGCACCGACCTGCTTGTTTTCTAACAACTGGACTCCCATTCTTATTGAAGCAATCGGTGTTTTCAACTCATGAGAAACTGTTCCGATAAAATTTGTTTTGGCGACATCAAGCTCCTTGAATGTGGTTATATTCTTTAATAAGATAAACTGGCCTATAAATTGAAATTCACTTTCTCCCGTTGGAATAATATTGATAGGGATAATCTCTTCCTCAAAATAACTCTCCCTGCCATTGACAAATACCTTAATCGGGTCAGCATTCGTTTTCTCTGGGTGCTTATGGAATAGCTTACCTATTAACCAATCCACCAAATTGTTAGACAGAGCAATGTCCTGCAATTTTCTGCCCTCAAAATCAATCAGTTTTACACCGGTAATCAGACAGGCTTGTTCATTCGCAAAAAGTACTTTTCCCTCTTCATCAACCCCAATAACCGCATCGTGCATATTAGCTATTAATGCTTCAATCCGTTTTTTGTACGCCAATATTTTCCCCAACTTACTTTCGGAATATTCTTCAAGCTTTTGAGCCATGGTATTAAAGGACTGGGCCACAAGACCAAATTCATCTTTTTGCTCAAAATGCAGGCGTCGTCGATAATTTCCATTGGCGATCTGCTGTATGCTCTCCGTCAATTGAGCAATTGGATTTGCGATTGCCGCAGGAAGATTGATAAGCAGCACAAAAGCAATCATAAAACAAATCGCTCCCGCTACCGATATGGCTAAAATAGCTTTTTCCGCCGTGTCATCTGCAATTTTACTTTTGTGCTCAATGGCCTCCATATTCAGATACATCAATTGAGATATATCTTTCCGTAGATCAGCTATTAAAGCAAGATCTGACGGGCGCTGTTGGAGTGCCGAAAAATGCAAACTCACACGTGCGGTGGCTTCTTTTTCTCCATTTTCGGTCATATTTTGCTGTTGCAATTTTAAATTATGCGCAAAAAGCTCCAGCCCGCTCAAGTCGCTGTGAAGTTGCTCCAAAGCAAGCAGCATATTTCTTGAATAATGAAGTGTATTGTAGTTTGCAACTAAAATATTATTGGTATCTTGTTTTAAACGACTGATTTTCCAGCCACTTAAAACGGCCAAAAACAGGATCATGAAAAATAAAAAACCTACGCCGAAAGTCAGTTTTGCCTTGAGTTTCATTGTATTTTATACTCCTCAATTTTTCGATACAAGGTGGCTACACCGATCTCCAACAAGCGCGCTGCTTCTGCTTTATTTCCATTTGTATGCTGTAATACGCGCTGAATGTGCTGGCGTTCTACAGTTGTCATGGAAAAACTGGAGGATAGCCCATCGTTGGCTTTCAAGCTATTTACACCAAAAGGAAGACTTCCAACATCGAGCTGTCCATCTTCGCTCAATATGACACTGCGTTCAATCACATTTTTTAATTCACGGATATTTCCCCGCCACACATTTCGTTCGAGCACGGCAACAAATTCAGCTGTCATTTCTAAAGGCTTGAGATTCGATTTTAGTGCAAAGATATCGGCGTAATATTGGGCTAACAACCGAATGTCCTGAACACGTTCGCGCAAAGGCGGTAGCTGTATCGTAAAGACCGATAGCCTATAAAATAAATCACTTCTAAAATGCTCGGCATCAATTTCAGCTTCAAGATCCCTATTGGTTGCGGCAATAATACGGACATCCACTTTTGTTGGCCTGGAATCACCGACTTTTAAGAATTCCCCAGTCTCCAGTACACGCAGAATTTTGGCCTGAAGTTCAATCGCCATCTCCCCGATCTCATCCAAAAAAATCGTCCCCAAATGCGCCTCTTCAAAAAGGCCACGCTGGTCTTTTGTTGCGCCCGTAAACGCGCCTGCTTTATGTCCGAACAATTCATTTTCCAACAGATCCTTCGTGAAAGCCGCACAATTAATGGCAACAAAGCTACGTTCCTTCCGCGGACTAGCTTGATGGATCGCCTGTGCAAACACCTCTTTACCTGTCCCCGTTTCCCCGGTTAAAAGCACGGTCGTATTCGTAACAGAAACTTTTTGAGCCAAAGCGATTGCAGATTTTATCGCAGCAGAACTTCCTATAATTTTATCGAATGAGAGCCTATCGCCCAACTGCTTTTCCAACTGTCTTACCCTTCGGGCGAGCGCAACTTTCTCACAGGCATTATAGAGTAAGGGAATAATCCTGTTGTTGTCATCACCTTTGGTAATATATTCAAATGCACCATTTTTAATTGCCTTAACCCCATCTGGAATATTGCCATAGGCAGTCAACAGTATAATTTCAACAATAGGGAAACGTTCCTTGATCAATTTTGCGGCTTCCACCCCATTACCATCCGGCAACTTGACATCACACAATACAACATCAATATCGAAAATATCAAGCTTTTTCAAGCCAGATTTAATATCAGCGGCCTCGATTACCTCAAAACCTTCCAAAGTAATGATCTTAGCGAGCAGTTTGCGAAGTTTCTCTTCGTCATCTATAAGAAGTACTCTATTCACCATGTTTTTTTTCAAAATTACGATTTGTTAAACGCAAAAGGCAATAATATACACTCAAAATTCTGCCTATTATCCTATATTTTCGTAGCTCAGCACTCAGGAATTTGACTGTAGATCAAAAACAAACTTTTTGAGATCAAAAATAAAGCTGTATATTTGCAATACTACAACACAAATAAAACTGTATGTAAGATTAAAATTCTTTATAACGTCATCAAATCCAACGATAAATAGCTTATCGAAATGGTTCGTTTTAACATTTAAAGAATTTTAGCATGATTTCATTACAACAGATATCCTATATACATCCTAATAAAGATTTATTGTTTGAAAACATAAGTCTATCGATCAATTCTCAAGAGAAAATAGCTTTAATTGGTAACAATGGTGTTGGTAAATCCACCTTACTGCGTATGATGTCCGGAGATCTATCTCCCAGTACCGGAAGCATACACAGCGATACCCCTGCATTGTACATTCCGCAAGTGACCGGACAGTATGACGAGTTTACTGTCGCTCAAGCTTTGGGCATTGACAAAAGACTGGAAGCATTATATGCTATTCTAGCCGGCAATGCTTCGGAACAAAATTTCAATGATCTTCAAGATGACTGGACACTGGAAGAAAGATGTCAGGAGGCCTTCGGGTATTGGAATTTACCAGAAATTCATTTGAAACAGAACATGTCCGATCTTAGCGGTGGACAAAAAACTAAAGTACTTTTGGCCGGCATTCAGATTCACGCTTGTGAGCTTATTCTTCTGGATGAACCCAGTAATCATTTGGACTTTGACAGCAAAAAGCTGCTTTATCACTGGATGGAGTCTTCCAAGCAAACCATCGTTGTCGTCAGCCATGATCGAATGCTCCTCAACCTCCTGGAGGATACCATTGAGATGACTGCAAATGGCATCAAACGGTACGGTGGAAACTACGCATTTTATGAGTCGCAAAAAGAAGTAGAACGCCATGCTTTGCAACAGGATATACAGCATCAGGAAAAGGCAGTCAAAATCGCAAAAGAGAAAGAAAGAGAAACCATTGAAAGGCAAAATAGATTAAACAACCGTGGTCAAAAAAAACAAGAGAAAGCAGGTGTGGCCCGTATTATGATGAATACATTACGGAACAATGCGGAAAGAAGCACGGCCAAAATCAAGAGTGTTCACCAAGACAAAATCAGCGATATCCAATCCAACCTCCAAGAGCTTAGGAGTACCAAAGCTGCATTGGATGAAATCAAAATTGATTTGGGAAACAGCTTTTTCCCACTCGGAAAAAGCATTATCAAAGCCACAGATATCAATTTTAAATACAATTCAACTGAACTATGGAAGGATAATATTGACTTCCAGCTATTCAGTGGAGACCGCGTTATTTTAAAGGGCTCCAATGGTTCAGGCAAAACTACATTGGTTAAATTGCTCTTAGACCGGCTCACTCCTACACAAGGTCAAATTGACCGACATAGCTTTAGCTTCATCTACCTCGACCAAGAGTATTCACTTATCGATCTGCAGCTGAGCGTTTATGAACAGGCCCAAAATTACAATAACGAATCTTTACCAGAACACGAAATCAAAATTAGACTCAACCGTTTTCTATTCGGGAAAGATGACTGGGACAAATCCTGTAAATTTCTAAGTGGCGGCGAGAAAATGCGTTTGATCCTGTGCTGTCTAACAATTAAACAGCAGGCCCCCGACCTGATCATATTGGATGAGCCCACCAATAATTTAGATATCCAAAATATTCGTGTACTTACACATGCAATTCAAGGTTACAAAGGCACACTGCTTGTAATTTCTCATGATGAAATATTTCAGCAAGAGATTGGGATAGATAGAACAATCAACTTAAAAAATTAAGTTAGATCAAGCGATAACCGATATTTCTTGTGCGAGTAATATCAGTATCATTTTACTTTGAGCCCCAACATCATGCTCGCTGCATTCAAATAATCAACACGACATTTGTAACAATCTTCTATTCTTTATTTAGAAACTTGCTAAAACGATAAATTAAATTGAAAAAAAATAAAATTTTATCAATATATTCACGATGATTTTAAACATGAAACAATAACCATCAATTAATTGAACCGTCCCATAGATAGAAAAATCGCTCAAGAAAAATATATCTCATAGGTTATTCAATTAATTACTCAATTTAATTATGTCAAATTATCAAATTAAAGAGAATCCCGAATTGTTTGACGCGATCGTAGTTGGCTCTGGTGCTGGCGGAGGTATGGCCGGATATATCCTGGCACATGCAGGCCTTAAAGTATTGATGCTGGAGGCTGGTCCATTTTATGATCCGGCAAAAGATTCGTTACAGTTACGTTGGCCATGGGAGTCTCCACGAAGAGGAGCAGGTACCACACGGCCTTTTGGCGATTTCGACGCGGCATTTGGCGGCTGGCAGTTGGAGGGCGAGCCTTATAGTAAAGTAAATGGAACCGAATTCGAATGGTTCAGAGCAAGAATGCTGGGGGGGCGAACAAATCACTGGGGACGTATATCTCTACGTATGGGACCGGACGATTTCAAACCAAAAGATGGGGTCACGGACGAATGGCCGATTACTTACGATGAAGTCAAACCATTTTATGATCGTGTAGACCGCATGATCGGTATATATGGAACAGCGGAGGGTATACATAACGAACCAGACGGCATTTTTATGAAACCTCCAAAACCTCGACTCAACGAATTGTACATCGCAAAAGGTGCCAAGAAAGCAGGTGTACCTGTCATTCCGGGACGCGGTGCCGTACTGACCGAGGTCTCCAAAGACATTAAAGACAGAGGTACCTGTTTCTATTGTGGACAATGCGGCCGTGCATGTAAAGTATATGGAGATTTCTCATCATCATCTTGTCTGGTGATTCCGGCAATGAAAACCGGAAATCTAAAAGTGATCGACAATGCGATGGTTCGGGAAGTATTGACCAATGACGAGGGCTTGGCTATTGGAGTTTCCTATGTTGACACAAAAGATTTACAAGAATATACCGTAAAAGGAAAAACGGTCATCCTTGGGGCTAGTGCCTGCGAGAGTGCCCGGATTATGCTAAATTCAAAATCAAAATCGCACCCCGGCGGTGTGGGCAATAGTAGTGGATTAGTCGGCAGATATCTCCATGATTCGACCGGAGCCAGCCTGTCTGGATATTTACCTCAACTTCTCGATCGTAAGAGATATAACGAAGACGGAGTGGGAAGTGTCCATATCTATTCACCATGGTGGGAAGACAACGCAAAACTGAATTTCCCAAGAGGTTATCATATTGAATATGGCGGTGGTTTGCATATGCCATCCTATGGCTTTTTAAACTGGGTACCAAACGTAAATGATGCCGGAAAAGCTACCAATGGAAAAACGAAAGCGAAAGGCGGATATGGTACAGCACTGAAAGAAGATTTCCGCAGCTACTATGGGGCAAATGTTGGCATGGCAGGTCGCGGTACAGCATTGGCAAGAAAAGATAATTATTGTGAAATTGACCCTAACCAAGTTGATAAATTTGGTATCCCGGTACTCCGCTTTAATTACAAATGGGCAAACGAAGAGATAGCGCAAGCCAAACACATGCAAGAAACATTTCAGTCCATTATGCATGAAATGGGTGCTGTCATTACGTCTAAAATTCCGGGTGCAGACACTTTATATGGTTTGGAAGCTCCGGGAAAGATTATTCACGAAGGAGGTACAACCCGAATGGGCAACGATCCTAAAACTTCCGTGTTAAACAAATGGGGACAAGCCCATGACTGCAAAAATCTCTATGTCGTGGATGCAGGTCCATTTGTACAACAAGGTGATAAAAATCTTACATGGACAATTCTGGCTTTATCAATGCGCACAGCAGAATATATATTACAAGAAAAGAAAAAATTAAATGGTTAAAGCATGAATAGAAGAGAATCTCTAAAAGCATTGGGTTTTATTGCGGCTGGATCTGGTCTTTTAACCGCAGCTTGTAATTCCAAAGATGCCAAAAACACAACAACCGCAAATAATGCGGATAAATTACCTGGTGTCCAGGATTTTGAATATGAAAGGACAGCACAATTAAAAGCAGAAAAGTTTTTTGATGAACATGAAATGGCAACAATTACTGTTTTAGCCGATATCATTATTCCAAAGGACAGCACATCAGGAAGTGCTTCGGAAGCAGGAGTTCCCGATTTTATCGAGTTTATTGTCAAAGATTTACCCGACAATAAGATCCCGATGCGCGGCGGTCTACGTTGGCTGGATCTTCAGTCTAAAAGACGGTATGGTAATGTATTTATAAAATGTGACAGCAAAGATCAACTTGCACTCATAGATGAAATTGCTTATCCTGAGCTGGCAAAACCAGAAATGCAACAGGGCGCCGCATTCTTTTCTTTGATGCGCAATCTGACTTCTTCCGGATTTTATACCAGTGAGATAGGTATTAAAGATATAGGGTATGCGGGCAATAAACCGGGGGTCTGGAACGGTGTTCCAGACGATGTACTGAAAGAACATGGTTTTGATCCAAGTAAATTTTTCGGATAAAATAAAAAATCCTTTCCAAGTTTTTGGAAAGGATTTTTTTATTTAAACAGTATACTTATTGATCTACGCATCGTTCTAACACTTTATTTATTGTTCTTGTGTTACTTCCGTCGGCTCTGGAGCTTTATCAATTAATTCCATAAACTGATCCAACTTTGGTGTAATAATAATCTGCGTTCTACGGTTACGCTGTTTTCCAAGAGCAGTTGAATTATCAGCAACAGGATTATACTCGCCTCTACCGCCAGCTGTCAATCGCTTAGGATCCACACCGTATTTAGTCTGCAAAGCTTGAACAACAGAAGATGCTCTCAGCGTACTCAAATCCCAGTTGTTTCGGATATTTGGTTTTGAAATAGGATCTGTATCTGTATTACCTTCAATCAATACTTCATAATCTCTGTAATCCTGGATAATCTTCGCTATTTTGCTCAGCGTCATGTCAGCACGATCACTGATCTCATAGCTACCAGACTTGTACAGCATATTATCCGCAAGTGATATATATACTACCCCTTTCAAGACCTGAACATCAACCTCCTGTAATTCCTCACGGCTCAGTGATCGAGTCAGGTTATTTGTCAATACCAAATTCAACGAGTCAGACTTGTTCTTTGTTTCAACAAGATGTTTGATATACTTATTGGAAGCATTGATTTCATCAACAAGTTTGGAAATATTGACATTTCCCTGAGAGTTTTGATTGATACTCTTATCCAGTGAACCTTGTAGCGCAGCATAGGCCGCCTTAAGGTCAGCATTATTTTGTCGTTCTGAAGCCAATTGATCTTCCAAACTCTTAATCCTTGACCGACTTTCAGTCAATTGAAGTTGACTATCCTGATATTGCGTCTGCAAGGTTTTGTACTCCGTCTGCAAACCTACATATGTTTTTTTACTGACACCACATGCCGTAAAAAGTAAACTTGCGGTCAGTATGGACATCGGAAAAACTATATTCTTCATAGCATTCTAATTTTGTAGATGTTGAATTAATTCGTCGAACTAAGATAAAGCAATATTTCAGCCAAAAAAAGAGCATCCCATTGAATTAACATCCTTTAACGTCTATTGTCCAAGTTCCTTTAAATCAACCGTAGAGAATATCTGCTCCCCTTTCAGATAGGGATTGGCTCCTTTCAGGTAACTGTAAATAATTGATTTTGCTTCTTCATTCGGTAACTTATGCAGATTTTTGACAAGGAAGTTTTTATCTTCGATAATATTATCTTTGTACCCCAAAAATGAAGGCGCATGAACCTGTACACTCCATCGAATAAACCGGGCTTCAATATGATTGGGATTATCTTTAATCAATTCTTCCAAATGCTTCTTACCTTCTTTAAACTGACCGACTTTTTTAAAGGGGTTACCCATGTGTTTAGCCATTAATATCTCATAAGCTGCCCGGTAAACTTTTTCTGTAGTAGATTTAGCACCTTCTTCGAGTAGCTCAAAATTCCGTTCACATAGATCCTCATCTTTAACTGCCTCAGCATAATCTTTCCGGATCTTATCAATATTCAACTGCTGCCCCATCCCCATCTTTGCCATTGTAAACAAAAATACTGTCAATACTATTCGTGTCATCATAATTATAAATCAGGCTATTTCAAAAAAATCATTTTCCGATTTAAATTACTAAAAAAATCGAATTCAAATATTAATTTTCAATTATCATACCACAAAGCCTAAAGCTTCATGTCATGATATGACTACAATAGTCTTTTTCGCAGCCAAAATTTTTTCTTAAAGGATATTTTTAACGCATTTTTGCATCATGAAATTAGCGTTAACAACAAGCCCTATCTGGCTAAAAGTAAGTCTATCCATTATTTCCGGTATCTTATTGGGATGCTTATTAGGTGAAATGATTTTCAATCTCCTCATGTCTTAATTTGCGTCCGGAGAGGGCACAAAGAAAAACAACATACACACCGCTGCCAAACAAATCTTGTCTCCAATCTTGCCCAAAATAAAATTATTTTTAGTATATTGCTGATACCAATATAAATTTAAAGTGAGCTATGGAGATAAAAGCGGAGTATCAGATTTGGGACACTATAGTGAATAGTGCAAAAACTAAATTCGATTATAAGCATATTCGTGCTATGTTCAAAAAGGAAGATGACGAAATAACCGATAAATTTCTATTCCATATTATTGCAGGATTTGCCTGTGGTGAAAATCATCAAACGATCTCGACCAACTTATTCAACGAGTTGCAAAGTATACATTTCGAATGCAATGAGCAGCAAATCGATAAGTTTATTTCAGACAAACATGTTAAATTCAGTCCTGAGATCTACGCAACATACCTAGCGTTTTCGATGCTGGAAGATGGTGAAGATATCGATAATATTACCGAAGTCATTAATAATCTACTACAAATAGACAAATAATATTTTTAGAGCTATCGTTTAATTTTGGCCAAAAACTTATATTCGTAAATAAATTACGCCTAAGTTATGCGCCATTTTTTAACGCTATTTTTTATATTTTATTTTTGTCCAACTATATTTGGTCAAAATTTTGAATTTGGGAGGATATCTACTTCGGATTTCTCGCCTACGCCACTCGACAGTAATGCCGATGCTATCGTTTTAAAAGAATTCGGACAAAGTTCGGTCTTCGTCGATGACTATGACCACCGGGTAAAATTAATGCATGAGTATCATGTACTTATTCGCATAAATAATAAAGAGGGATTTAAAAAAGCTAATTTCGAAATACCATCCTACAAAAGAGGCAGTTATATACGTGACCATCTGGACGAATTAAAAGCTGTTACCTACAACTTGGAAAATGGACAGATCAATCGAACAGAACTTGAGAATAAAAAGGTTTTTAAAGAAAATTACTCCACTTACCTCGATCTGAATAAATTTACACTCCCCAATATTAAAGAAGGATCCATCATAGAAGTTTCTTATCGAACACTCGAACAGGATCTATTTAATTTTAAGACATGGGTATTTCAGGATGATATTCCTAAATTACAGAGCCAGTACATCGCTATTATACCAGCATCTTTTACTTATAATGTGGTATTGCGTGGCCCTTATAAACTGGACGACCAAAAAAAAGGAGAAGTTTTGAAGGAACATCTCTTTTTGGATGGGGTAAGAATGGATTGTTCAAAGCTCACCTATGCGATGTCCAATATTCCAGCTTTTATTGAAGAAGACTTTATGACTTCCCCAAAAAATTTTAAATCCGCAATATATTATGAACTCGAATCTATATTCTATCCAAGTACCGGGGTTAAAAAAACATTTAGTAAGACATGGAAAGATGTTGACACAGAATTAATGAATGAAAAAACTTTTGGTGGACAGCTGAAGAAAACAGAGCTATTCAAAACTACATTGTCAACGCTTTTATCTCCAGATGATTCAAAATTGATAAAGGCCAACAAAATCTACGACTATATCAAGAAGCAGATAAAATGGAATAACTACCACGGAAAATATGCAGAAAGCGGGATCGAAAAAGCGTTGGAAAAAAGAACTGGTAATATCGGTGATATCAATCTAGCACTGGTCACTGCCCTACAAGCTGCGAACTTAGATGCTTATCCAATTATTCTATCTACTAGACGAAACGGCAACCCTAATTCGCTATTCCCTGTATTATCTGATTTTGACTATGTCATCGCCTGCGTCGACATCGATGGGACGAAATATAAACTGGATGCATCGAACACCTATCTTCCTTTTGGCTCATTGCCACTACAATGTCTCAATGAACGCGGCAGAATCATATACTCCAAAAAAAGTTCAGACTGGTTTCCATTAGCTTCCGAGGAGATATCCGAACAATACTATACATTGATAGGTGTACTAAATGAAGAAGGTCAGATTAAAGGAACGCTTACCATAAGCAGTCAGGGCAATAAAGCACTCTTAAAAAGACAACATATCGCCAAATTCAACTCCCTCGAAGAATATTGGGAGAAAATGGATGAAGAGATGTCCAACCTCAGTCTTACGAATGCTAAAATTGAACATCTTAACGAGGTTGACCAGGTATTAAACGAGACATTTGATATTACACTCGAAGTCAATAAGCAACAAGGAAGTACTATATTATCGCTTGCGCCCAACGTCATCGATCGTATATCCTATAATCCGTTCAAAATCCAAGACCGTACTTATCCTGTAGATATGGGATTTAAATCTAAGCTTCAATATACTATCCAATTGGAAATCCCGGAACAATATGAAGTAACGGATAAACCACAAAACTTATCTTTAGCCCTTCCTGAATCCGCTGCGCGATATAAATATCTAACACAGCTAAATGGTAATAAACTGGAAGTTCTGGGAAGTCTTAGTTTTAACAAGCCCATATTCACGGTAGATGAATATTTCTCCTTAAAAGAGCTTTATTCACGTATTATACAACAGCAAAAATTAGATATTAGATTAACCACAAAAAAATGAAAACGTTAATTGCCAATTTAATCTATTTAATCCTTCCAATTGCCGCTATTGGACAAGATAACTACGATATCGCCAACATTCCAGGTCCGTTAAAAAGCCGGGCCGTAGCCACAGTCAGAAATGACAAAACCGTGGTGGAGGTAAAATCCCCAGAGCAAGTCACTGAAACAGTTACGCGCATCATTACCGTATATAATAAAAACGGAGATTACTATGCAGCCCTTCCGATACATTATAACAAATCAAATGAGATCAAGAGCATCAAAGGAGCGATTTATAATGAGATGGGGATATTACAGAAAAAAATAGCAAGCAAAGATTTTAAAGATCTTAGTGCTGTCGACAACAGTACGATGTTTGCGGATTCGAGGATGAAGCTTTATGTTCCAGATTACCACAGTTACCCCTATACAATTGAATATCAATACGAAGTCAAACATAAACAAAACTTGATTATTCCTTCATGGACTCCTGAAGTTTCGAACAATGTCTCGATTGAAAAAAGCAGCTATCAATTTATAACGCCCGTTGGCACTGAATTCCGCGTTGAGTCAAAAAACTATAAAGGTGATATTAAAGAAGAGAAAACAGACAAAACAGTCAGCAAAACCTGGAATGCGGGACAAATTCCTGCTAAAAAAGAGGAGTCTTATTGTCCCAATCCAAATCTAAAAAGAATAAGTGTATTGATCGTTCCTAAAAACTTTGTCTATTATGGAAAAGAAGGCAACTTTAACGACTGGAAAGAATACGGAGACTGGTTTACAACCAAATTATTGAGCAAAAAGGAAGATCTTACAGAAGCCTCAAAACAAAAATTCATATCACTTACAAAGAATGCTTCATCGGATCGGGAAAAAGCAAAAATTCTTTACGATTATTTGCAAAAAAACACGAGATATATCAGCATTCAGATCGGAATAGGTGGACTTGAACCTTTTCCCGCGTCTGAGGTTGACCGTTTAGGATATGGTGATTGCAAAGCCCTAGTGAACTATATGAAAAGTATGTTATCGGCAGTAAATATACCTTCTTACTATTGTATGGTAGAGGCCGGTAAACGCAAGGAAAATTTCCACAAAACATTTGCCAACGTACAGGATGGCAATCATGCAATCCTATGCGTACCCTTCAAAAATGATACGACCTGGCTTGAATGTACCAGTCAGAATCTTCCTTTTGGATTCCTCAGCAATTTTACCGATGACAGGGATGTCATCGCCTGCACAGAAAATGGTGGGGTGATTATGCATACCCCAAAATATAGTAATTCAACCAATCTCCAGCTTCGCAATGCTGACCTCACACTTGCTGATGACGGCAGTATAAAAGGTGCTTTAAACACGAAGTTTTATGGCACACAATATGAAAACCATATGGAGATACTTTTAGCGAACAACAATGAGAAAACCAAATTATTGGCCGAATATTATAATATCGACAATATCAATTTTGACCAGGTGAAATACTCCGAACACAAACAGGAGAAACCATTTATTGAGGAAAACCTAACGGTTTTCATTAAAAATTACGCCGTGAAAAATGGTAATAAAATGTTGATCCAACCCAATATTTTCAACACACAATCCAGCATTTCCGAGAATAAAAATCGTACAGAGGATATTTTTATAGAACGTGGATTTATTGACATTGACAGCATTAGCATCACACTCCCGGACAATATCGTAAAAAATATAACACCTGAACAAAAGATCATCGAAAAACCATTTGGTAAATATGAATTTAAATCGGAAATAAAAGGAAATAAACTATTAACGTATCGGAAATTGGAACTCTTCGAAGGAAATTATCCAGCAAGTAATTACGAAGATTTCTTTCAGTTTCATAAAGAAGTAAGCAGTTCCGATAAAGGCCGTTATAATCTAGGCATATTGTAAAAAGTATCAAAAATATTTACCGGAATATGAAAGTTGACAAACAATCAAATAAAGCAATTATTGTATATTAGCCACATGACAGAATACGCGGCAATTTTTGACATGGACGGGGTTATAAGCCACACAAATCCCTTTCATGCAGAAGCTTTCAGAGTTTTTTTTAAAAACCATAACGTACAGCAGGCTACTGAAGAAGAATTTGAACAGCACATGTATGGCAAACACAATAGCTATATCATGCAGCATTTTTTTAAACGACCAATATCTCCTGAAGAATTGCGTACGCTTGAATTTGAAAAAGAACAGCTCTTTAGAGTGATCTACAAAGAACATGTGGCTCCGATCAAAGGATTAATAGAATTTTTGAAAGATTTAAAAGACAAAGGATTTAAACTTGCTGTAGCAACATCTGCACCCAAGGAAAATATGGATCTGATCTTGGATGAATTAAATATCCGGGATCTTTTCTCGTCCACCTTAAGCAGCGAAGATGTGAAACTTCATAAACCACATCCCGAAGTTTACTTGAAATCAGCTGAAAATCTCGGTATGCCAATTGAAAAATGTATTGTATTTGAAGATTCCTTTTCAGGTATTACAGCTGCTAAGAATGCGGGTATGAAGGTTGCTGCTGTATTATCAACCCATAAACAAGAAGAGCTTCCTGTAAGCGATACTTATATCAGAAACTATACTGAAATTTCAGTAGCAAATGTGAAAGCAATGTTGCAGTAGAAAAATCTTGATTTGATAGCTCTTATTAAACTTTATCAAGATCATTTTGGTGATATAGCTGCTTAACTATAATTTGTGAAGTAAGCATAAACCTTTAAAGAAAATAAAATAGGGGCTTCTAAAAGAAGCCCCTATTTTATTTTAATCCCTTTTGAGACCAAATTTCTCAATTTTACTATAGAGATGGCTACGTTGTATATCGAGGTCATCTGCAGTCTTGGACACATTCCAATTATTCTTTTCTAATTTATATTTTATAAATTCTTTTTCCGCATGATCCTTATAATCCTGAAATGAATCAAACGAATCCATATCCAAACCATAATTTACTGTCCCCTTTTCATAGGCAACCCCACCTACGGGCTCACGCGAAGGATTAGCGAATGCAACAACATCTTTATCAGTAATGGATTTATCACTCAAAATAATTAGACGCTCGATCATATTACGTAATTCACGAATATTTCCTGTCCAAGGAAGATGGCTCAATTCTTTCATTGCAGCACTCGTTATTTCCTTAACAGGAATACCGTACTCCATGCATATTTCTTCACAAAAGTTGGTGGAAAGCAAAGGAATGTCATCAACGCGATCAATCAGTGCGGGCACATGGATTAAAATCACCGAAAGGCGGTGATATAAGTCCATTCTAAAATTCCCATCTTCAATTTCTTTTAGCAAATCTTTGTTGGTTGCAGCGACAACACGTACATTAACATCAATTTCCTTATCTCCTCCCACTCTGGTAATTTTATGCTCCTGTAATGCCCGCAATACCTTAGCCTGAGCAGAAAGGCTCATATCACCTATCTCGTCCAAAAACAATGTCCCACCACTAGCCTGTTCAAACTTACCTATACGTTGTTTAATCGCGGAAGTAAAGGAACCTTTTTCATGCCCAAACAATTCAGATTCAATTAATTCCGAAGGAATCGCGGCACAGTTCACCTCAATCAATGGTGCCTGTGAACGATTTGATTTTTCATGCAGCCAACGAGCCACAAGCTCTTTACCCGAACCGTTTGCTCCGGTAATCAATACTCTGGCCTCCGTTGGAGCAACACGATCTATTGTTTCTTTGATCCGTTTGATTGCCCCGGATTCACCCAATATATCCTTTGTCTTTGAACTGCTGACTTTACGTTTTAATACCTTGGTTTCGGTAACAAGCGAACTTTTATCCAATGCATTTCGAACCGTAATCAGCAACCGGTTTAGATCCAATGGTTTTTCCAGAAAATCGAAAGCACCCTTTTTTGCGGCCTCAACTGCTGTTTCAATCGTGCCATGACCGGAAATCATAATAAAAGGAATATCTGGACTGGTCTGATGTGCTTCAGACAGCACTTCCATTCCATCCATGTTATTCATCTTGATATCACATAGCACCAAGTTGATCTTTTCTTTTTTTAAAATATCTAATCCATCCCGGCCATTGTCAACATCTAAAATCGTGTAATCTTCATATTCCAAGATATCACGCAGAGAACTTCTGATGGCGCGTTCATCGTCAATGATTAAAATTGTACTCATAAATTCAGCGTTATGCTATTTTCAATTACGGAAATCAATATAAGGTTTTTTTAGCAATTAGCGAAAAAGAAGCAAACCTTGTAAGCCGGGTTCTGTAGACCACCGAAGTGGAATTTCTATCATTTATCTAGATTTGCCATCGCTGACAAACTCAATCAACCTACCCATTACGAATTCCAATAAATTGAAAGAAGACGAGCAGCCTTCAGATTTCGTAACCTATTTGGTCTTTCAACACACGAGGTTTACCGTAATATATGTTACCATATAAGACCGTAAGCTCTTACCTTACGTTTTCACCCTTACTCCGAAAAGCGGTATATTTTCTGTGGCACTTTCTGTCTGCTATTTGCATAGCATCCTTCCCGTTAGGAAGCGTGTCGCTCTATGTTGCCCGGACTTTCCTCTCCTCCCGAAAGAGCAGCGATAGAACCAGTTTGCTTCTGCGCAAAAGTAGCTATTTTACTTGGATAAACAGCGAATTTCCTTAAAAATTCAATGATGCTCCTTTAAAGCGTTGAAGACAATTAAAAATCACGCAGTCCCTTTGCGTAGATAACATAAAGTTTGTATTTTCATCTAAACTTCCATCAGCAAAAATATGGCATTAAATAAACTCGCACTTATCCGTTACAAAACAATAGACAACTGTCTGCGTCTAAGACACCGTAAGTGGACTTTAGAAGACCTAATGGAAAAAGTTTCCGATGCACTTTATGAGTTCGAAGGAATCAAAAACGGTATAAGCAAACGAACTATTCAGGGCGATATCCAGTTGATGAGAAGCAATAAATTGGGATATAATGCGCCTATAATTGTCACACATCGCAAATTTTACACCTACGAAGACCCAAAATACAGCATCAGCAACTCCCCTATTTCTGTTGGAGATATGCAAAAAATGAAGGAAGCTGTAGAGGTCTTAAAACATGTCAGTGGCTTTTCAAGCTTCGACGAAATGAGTGATATCGTCGCACGCCTTGAGGATAGTATACACACTAAAAAAGACAATCAACCCGCCATTATCCAAATGGAGAGCAACAATCTTTTGAAGGGGTTATCATTTATTAGCCTCCTCCATCAGGCGATTCGTGAAAAAACACCACTTCTCATCAGCTACCAGTCTTTCAAAGCAACACAAGGGCAGGACCTCGTCTTCTCACCCTATCTCTTAAAAGAATATCGTAACCGGTGGTTTCTGATTGGCCATCATAAAAAAAGCGAGGGCTTGATGACACTTGCGTTGGACCGAATTGATACGATTGAGGAGATGGGTAAAAATTCATACATCGCCTATACAGGAATAGATTTTGAACGATACTTTTCCGATACCATAGGCGTTACTAAAACACAAAAAGATCGTGGCCAACGTGTGATACTAGAGATCAACGCGAGAAATACACCTTATGTGGAAACCAAACCGCTACACTCCTCCCAGCAGATTTTAGACAAAAAGAAGGACGGATCAGTCTTAATCCGCATTGATGTCGTCCTGAACTTTGAATTGGAGCGGGAAATTTTAGGTTTTGGTGAAGCGATTAAAGTATTGGCTCCGCGCAATTTACAAAGTCGGATAAGACAACGTCTAACTGCAGCAGCTCAATTATATCTAGATCGGTCGGAATAGCCAACTGATACCGCACAGAATCAGCACGCTTCTAATCATCTTTCGTAAAAATCTGGATTTAACGGTATTGAACTCCTTATTGTTCCTCAGCTCACCTTCAAGACATTTCCCCAGTAAACCAGAGATTTACCTTGGGCACTAAATAGCTTGCGCAATCACATAGCCACTTGCCCAGGCCCATTGGAAATTATAACCGCCAAGCCAGCCTGTAACATCAACAGTCTCACCTCCAAAATAAAGACCGGGTATTTTCTTGGATTCTAATGTCTTGCCACGCAGTTCCTCTGTAGAAACACCACCACGCATCACCTCGGCTTTATCATATCCTTTATCACCTGCAGGTTTTACTTTGAAACGATGGATCGTATCGACAATCACCTTAGCGTCAGCTTTACTCAAGGATGCTATTTTGATATCCAATGCAAGGAATTTGCCGAGCGCGTCCACCAGCTTTCGACTAAAATAGTCATTCAGCAGTTGTGAAACAAGCCTCTTTCCGCCGACTTGGCGCTCTTGTTTGATAAGATTCTCTAAATTAAAATTAGGTAGCAGATCAAGGATAATTTCCTGCCCCGGCCGCCAATAACTTGATATCTGAAGAATTGCCGGACCACTTAATCCCCAGTGCGTAAACAGAATATTCTCTTCAAAAGACATTCCGGCAACAGATACTTTGGAGAACAAGGAATTCCCAGACAACGAACTATACCAGTCTGCATCTTTTCCCGTGATTGTCAAAGGGACCAATGCAGGAGCCGTAGCGACAAGCTCCAAGCCAAACTGTTTTGCAATACGTAATCCAAAATCAGATGCGCCCAGTTTTTGAACCGGAAGCCCCCCTGAAGCAATCACCAACTTTTTAGTTTTATACTGATGCGCTCCTTTTGGATTTTCTACATGGACCGTAAATCCATCAGCGTTCTTTTCCACCGATTTCACGAGCGTATGGAGTGCAATATCCTGCTCAGTCTCGTGCATAATTTTCAGGAACACCGCAACAATATCCTTAGCTTTATTGGTTTCGGGAAACAGTTGCCCTAAAGTTTTTTCCTGCCCGCTGATACCATATCCTTCGAAAAAATCGATGGTATCTTCGACGGTCCATTGCTTAAATATCCCGTGCAAAAAATCTGGGTTGTCCGAGATAAAATTAGCAATTGTAGTTCCGGTATTCGTATAATTGCATCGTCCGCCACCTGAAATCAAAATCTTTGCCCCGGCCTTATCATTGCGCTCCAAGAGCAAGGTTTTCTTCCCCAACAATCCGGCTTGCGCTGCACACATCAAACCACAGGCACCAGCCCCAATGATAATCGCATCGTATGTCTTCACAATCGTATATTAATAAGCAATCAATTGATCTTCAACCGAAACAACACATCGTTCCAATTGACTTTGGTACCCAAGTTCGATGATACGAATTACATCTCTTGCCTGATCGGGCGAAGCAATTAAAGTAGCTTTGCCTAAAATCGCATCGGCAACATTTTGATAAAAATCAGGATAGGATCCTTTCTCCGATACAATGATTTCTTCTACATCTCTACCATCTTCAACGATGTTCAGCTTGCCGTAAATACCGGGATCCTCTTCACCCCAATTTGGATCTTCATCGGGGAACTTACCATCCCTCAATAATGCTTCTTGGGGGTCAACGCCATTTTTCACAAAATTACCGTTCATACCAAAGAGGCGATATCGTGAGGTCGGTTCTTTCGCAAGCATTGATCCTTTTAGCGAAACTCTCAGGTTATCGTAGTACAGGATACATTCAAAATTGTCAATGGTCTTTGCATGGTCACGCTGTACCGCAAGATCCGCGAATAAGGCCTTCGGTCTCCCAAATAACTGCAGCGCCTGATCGATCAGATGCGGGCCTAAATCGTAAAATATACCCGATCCAGGCAAATCTTCTTCCCGCCATGCATTGGGCCGCAAATAATTCCGGAAACGGTCATATCTTGATTCCAGATTTACAATCCTTCCCAAACGTCCACCTTTTATGATTTTCACGAGCGTACGGAAATCCGAAGTAAATCGCAGATTATGATAAGGAGCAAGCACCAAGTTCTTTTCTTTAGCCAAGGCGATTAACTCATCGGCTTGTTCTACCGTGTTTGTAAACGGTTTTTCAACAACAACATGTTTTCCTGCCTCCAAAGCACGTTTAGCCATTGGGTAATGCATATCGTTAGACGTCGCAATCACGACCAGTTCGATGGTTTCATCGGCAAAAATTTCATCAGCAGACAAAGCGATTTCTGCTTGCGGAAAGCGCTCTTTCAATAACGCTTGCTGTTCAGCTTTGCGTGCAGTAACTTTTACCAGGTCCAATACCGCAATCGAACGCATGACAGGAGCATGAAAAACCTGTCCAGAAATACCAAAGCCTATAAGGCCAACACGAATCTTTCTCATATCCTTACATTCTTTCTGGTACACATATACCCAACAAACCCATTCCTTTGGCGATAACTTTCGCTGCCGCCGCGGATAGATGTAATCTAAAATTCTTTACATCCGTGGCTTCAGCCTTTAATATACTTTCCTCGTGATAAAATTTATTATATAACTTGGCAACCTCGTAAATGTAATTCGCTAACTGCGCCGGACTAAATTCTTGTGCCGATGCTTCAATAGTTTCAGGAAATGCGCCCAGCTGCTGAATCAGGTCACGTTCGTAAGATGAAATAGATGTGAGAACAGATACAGGACTGCTGTCATCAAAATTAGCTTTACTCAAAACAGATTTTATACGAGCATACGTATACTGTATAAACGGCCCGGTATTCCCTTGAAAATCAACCGATTCATTTGGATCAAACAATAAGCGTTTCTTCGGATCTACTTTTAATAAAAAGTATTTCAAAGCGCCCATTCCAATCGTGTTATATAAGGTTGCTTTGGCATCCTCAGCCAAACCTTCGGTTTTCCCTAGTTCTTCTGTTCGTTCCTGCGCTGTTTTTAGCATTTCAGCCATTAAATCATCAGCATCCACAACCGTTCCTTCACGTGATTTCATTTTGCCGGAAGGCAGATCAACCATACCATAGGATAAGTGGAACAAACCTTCTGCCCATGACTTACCCAGTTTTTTCAGGATCAAAAACAATACCTTGAAATGGTAATCCTGTTCGTTACCAACAACATAAATAGATTCACTCATTTTGAATTCGTCATATTTAAGTTGTGCAGTACCTAAATCCTGCGTAATATAAACTGAAGTACCATCTCCACGGAGAACCAATTTTTGGTCTAATCCTTCGTCAGTCAGATCTATCCAGACCGAATTATCCTCTTTCTTAAAGAAAACGCCTTTGTCTAGTCCCTCCTGAATAATATCTTTACCCAAAAGATAGGTGTCGGATTCATAATAATATTTATCAAAGTCTACCCCCAATTGTTTATAGGTTTTTTCAAAACCGGCGTAGACCCAACTGTTCATGGTTTTCCAAAGCGTGATTACCTCTTCGTCTCCTGCCTCCCATTTTTGAAGCATAGACTGAGCTGCTTTCATCAGGGGAGCATTCTTTTTTGCTTCATCTTCTGACTGCCCAGCTGCTTTCAGTGCTTCAATTTCTTTCTTATACTCTTTATCGAAGACTACATAATATTTCCCAACAAGGTGATCGCCTTTCATTCCTGTAGATTCAGGCGTCTCTCCCGCACCGAATTTCTGCCAGGCCAACATGGATTTACAAATATGTATACCGCGATCATTCACTAAATTTGCTTTGATGACTTCGTAACCGTAAGCTTTCAGTATTTCAGCAACAGAATACCCTAATAAGTTATTTCGGATATGCCCCAAATGCAATGGCTTATTTGTATTTGGTGAAGAATATTCGACCATTAGTTTCTTTCCATTGGCAGGGAAGACACCAAAATCCTGGGCCACAACCGTTTCGTTCAACAAGGAAACCCAATAGTCATCGGAAAGCACAATATTCAAAAAGCCTTTTATCACGTTGAAGTCTGAGATTTCAGGAATATGCTGCTGTAAATAGGTACCGATCGCTGCACCGGTCTGCTCCGGAGACGATTTTGAGAAGCGCGTTACTGGAAAAGTTACGATCGTAATCTGCCCTTCAAACTCCTTTCGGGTCGCTTGTAAAGCTATCTGATGTTCTAAAATATCTGCATTGTAAAGTGCTTTAACAGCCTGTACAGTGACTTCAACAAGTCGCCTTTGAATAGAATTTGCCATTTAGTGATTTTGTAAATTTTACAACTTCCTGATAGTGAACTGGAAATAAATAACATTCCTTATTTAGGTATTCACCATTAAAGTATATCTTTGCAAAAATAATAAAAAATGCAGAGCTATCAGGAATTTCTTGACTTAAGTGTTGGTTTTCCGCAAGACGGATTCGAAATCATCGACGACGAATTGTATTTTCACGATTTGAATTTAATGGAAATGATAGAAACGTACGGTACGCCGTTACGTTTTACCTATTTGCCTATCGTCAGCAAAAAAATTCAGCAAGCGAAAATCCTTTTTCAGACCGCCATTCTGAAACATAACTATCGCGGATCTTACAAATACTGTTATTGCACCAAATCTTCCCATTTCAAGCATATCGTAGAAGAAGCCTTGAAAAATGACATCCACCTTGAAACTTCATCTGCATTTGACATGCCGATGATTGATTCATTGGAAAGACAAGGTACCGTAACAAAAGACATTACAGTCATCTGTAATGGATTCAAAACCTATCAGTACAAGCAGTATATTGTCGATATGATCCATGATGGATATACCAACATTATTCCTGTACTGGACAACAAAGAGGAATTCAATCTCTATGATGATGAGATCGAACTGGATGAACCGTGTGCTTTGGGTATCCGTGTCGCTTCAGAAGAGCAACCTGATTCTCAGTTTTACACGTCGAGATTAGGGATTCGCCAAGAAGATGTGATCGACTTCTACAACAATAAGATTGTGGACAATCCCAACTTCAAAGTAAAGCTACTTCACTTTTTCATCAATTCTGGAATATCGGACACACCATATTACTGGAATGAGCTGGAGAAATATGTGACCCTCTATTGTAAATTCAAAAAGATAAATCCTGATTTAGACACACTGGATATCGGTGGCGGCATGCCTTTCAAAGATTCATTAGTACATGACTTTGATTATGAATACATGGTCAACGAAATTGTCAATCGGATCAAACAGATCTGTGCACATCATGAAGTGATGGAACCAGATATCATTACAGAATTTGGCAAATATACAGTTGCTGAAGCATCAGGTATACTTTATAAAGTACTCGGACGTAAACAGCAAAATGATCGGGAACGCTGGTTTATGATTGACGGATCTTTCATCACCAACTTACCGGACGTTTGGGCTTTAAACCAAAAATACATTCTATTACCAATCAACAATTGGGACTCAGAGTACGAACGTGTAAATTTAGGCGGAATCACCTGTGATGGCCAAGATTACTACAATCAGGAAGCACACATGAACTCTGTTTTTATGCCTAAAACACGTAAAGTACAATATCTAGGATTCTTCCATACCGGAGCTTATCAAGATGTATTGAGTGGATACGGTGGTATTCATCATTGTCTGCTCCCTTCGCCCAAACATGTATTGGTAAGGAGAAACAGAGATGAAACTTTCAATTACGAAGTATTTGGAGAGGAACAAAATTCCAAACAGGTCATGAAGCTATTGGGTTATCAATAAGATATTCCAACTAAAAAAATGACTTTATAAATTTTAACATATCTTTTTAGAAGGAAGATATGCTAATTAATCATACAAAGAAAGGTCTCGATCTTAAGGTCGGGACTTTTCTTTGAGGTAGCCGCCTACTTTTTTCAATCATTTACGATCTAAACTTCCCCTGTCAATCAATAAAGCTGACAGCACCTAGCTTCAAAACAAGTCTTCACTTAACAGGGACTTTATTCGGACTTAATAGGGACCTCATCCGGACCTAGTTCGGATAAACCCGTTTAAAGTACGTTTTAACTCCGTATAATATTCATATTAATCTTATATCAATAATGGAGTTTTTCCACTGATGCTTCCATCCAAATACATCGCTATATACCGAATCTAGTACAGTACTATTCTGATACATCATTTTACCACAAAACAAAGCAGGCCCCTTATTTAGGGACCTGCTCGTAGTGTATTTTCCGTTGCTGTATGATGATCTTCCTTAAGAAATTCAGCCGTGGTTCTTTTTTATTTTGCTACCCAAGCTTTAAAAAATTGAAGCACTTTCTCTTCGTCATAACTTTTATCCTTTTCCAGGCTGCCGCTCTCCTGTACATGAAGTGTCTTCCCATTCATATTCAATACGATAAAAAATGGATATCCTAACTTCCCGCCCTCAGGCGCATACTTCTGAAAAACTGCCTCATTCTTGTTCTCTTTCGAATAATTTAGGTGATAATAGAGAAAACGACTTTTTAACAATTTGTCTATGCTTGCCGTTTTATGGATATAATCATTAAATCGCAAACACCATACACACCAATTCCCACCGGCTTGAATAATAACATTCTTTTTTTCCTTCTTGGCCAATTTCAATAAGCTATCAATATCTTTCTGTGCGTCAGCTTCTGGATGATATGGTTTGGAAAATTCGGTCTGAATCTTCTGAGCTTCCTGCGCAAAGGCGCCTGAATGCATTAACTGGGCACCCATAAATACACCTAGTCCTAAAAACAATAATTTAATCCTTCTCATTATTCAACAAGTTATTAATGATTTAAAATTACAAAATCATTTTCCCAAACCAAAACATAAGCCTATTATAATGGTTAAACATTATATCATTCTTTTTGAAAAAAAAAGACATATATAGAGCCATAATGAAAATGTCACCTTAATTGTTTTTAGAATTTTGACAAAAAAACAAGTGGCAGCGAACGAATTAAAAAAACTAAAGACATAAATATCAAAACAAAACAAAAGGAAATAAAACATAAAACGCTTTTAAATAATTTTATCAAATTCCTTTAAAATCTCATAAATATACTATAACTTAGTACTAATCGGCTAAAACGATTATACTAAGGGATATCACTTTAGGATCAAAAACGAAACAAAATGAAACACGAAGAATTCAAACGGTCAAAATTAATAGAAAGAATAAAAGACACAAGTGAATGGGATGTTATTGTGATAGGAGGTGGAGCTAGTGGCTTAGGTGTTGCACTAGACGCATTGAGTAGAGGATTCAAAACTATATTATTGGAACAAGTCGATTTTGCAAAAGGCACATCCAGCAAAGCAACAAAGCTCGTTCATGGCGGTGTACGTTACCTCGCCCAAGGAGACATCTCCCTTGTCAGAGAAGCACTTCATGAAAGAGGCCTATTGCAGCAAAACGCACCACATTTAGTTAAAAACCAATCTTTTATCATCCCTAATTACAGTTGGTTCGACGGTCCTTTCTACACCATCGGCATGAAAATATACGATTTCCTGGCCGGGAAACTGAGCTTAGGAAAATCCACACATATTAACAAGGAGGAAACACAACGAAGAATCAGCACAGTGAGAACAAAGGGCCTTTATGGCGGTGTTGTTTATCAGGATGGCCAATTTGACGACTCAAGGCTCGCAGTCAATGTCGCGCAAACCTGTATTCAAATGGGTGGTGTCGCACTAAACTATATACGCGTAACCAATCTTACGAAAAATAATGCAGGCCAAGTAAATGGTGTTATTGCGCAAGATACTGACACTGGAGAAGTTTTCGCGATCCAAGGCAAAGCTGTCATCAATGCTACAGGAATTTTTGTCGATGATATCCTAAAAATGGATAAACCTGAAGCAAAACAGATGGTAAGGCCAAGTCAAGGTGTTCATCTTGTTTTTGACAAATCCTTCCTCCCTGGTGATGATGCGATCATGATCCCAAAAACTGACGATGGTCGCGTACTCTTCCTTGTCCCATGGCATAATCGCGTTATTGCAGGAACCACAGATACACCTATTGACGAACATAGTCTTGAACCTGTAGCACTGGAACAAGAAATCGATTTCATCTTAAAAACTGCCGGACGGTATCTCACCAAGCAGCCTACCCGTCAAGATGCACTTGCTGTATTTGCCGGTCTTCGACCCCTCGCGGCTCCAACCGGAAATTCCAATAAAACCAAAGAAATTTCCCGAAGTCACAAAGTTATTGTCAGCGATTCAAACTTACTGACGCTAACTGGAGGAAAATGGACGACTTTTCGCAGAATGGGACAGGATACAATCGACAAAGCAATTAAAATTGGTTGTTTACCCAAAAAGGAAAGCAACTCGGCGACACAAAAGATTTATAGTGCCATCCCTACAACCGACAGAAGTAACCACATGTATATTTATGGCGCTGACCAGGAAGCGATACATGCGCTCGCGCAAGAAGATCCTGCCTGGGGTGAAAAATTAGTGGATCATCTCGAATTTAAAAAAGCCGAAGTGGTCTGGGCTGTTCGCAACGAATTAGCACAAACAGTAGAAGATGTCCTTTCACGTCGTGTGCGTATGCTATTCCTCGATGCCAGAGCAGCCATTGCTGCAGCGCCGGAAGTCGCCAAAATACTCGCCCATGAATTAGGTAAAGACGGGAACTGGCAAAAAAATCAAATAGAAAATTTCGAGAAAGTTGCAAAAAATTATATCTTAAACTAATACAAAATAACCAGCAGTAATCAATTATGGAACAACAATACATCTTGGCCATGGATCAGGGTACAACAAGCTCCAGAGCCATCATTTTTGATAAAGAAAGAAATATCGTTTCAATAGCTCAAAAAGAATTTACACAAATATTCCCAAAACCAGGATGGGTAGAACATGACCCACATGAAATCTGGTCCACGCAAGCCGGTGTCACAGCTGAAGCAACAACAAAAGCTGGACTGAATGGCAAAAACATCGCCGCAATCGGAATAACCAATCAGCGGGAAACTATTGTTGTATGGGAAAAGGAAAGCGGCAAACCGATCTACAATGCCATTGTATGGCAAGATAAGCGGACTGCGGATTATTGTGATGAACTCCGCAAATCGGGCAAACATGAAATGATCCAGAAAAAAACGGGACTTATCCTAGATCCTTATTTTTCAGCAACGAAAATAAAATGGATTCTTGATCATGTCGATGGCGCAAGGGAAAAAGCTCAAAATGGTGAGTTGATCTGTGGCACTATTGACACCTGGCTGGTATGGAATCTTACACGCGGAGATGTTCACATTACTGATGTGACCAATGCTTCACGTACACTTCTGTTCAATATCCATACAATGGACTGGGATACCGAGCTTCTAGAATTATTTGATATTCCCGCCTCCATGCTACCTCAGGTGAAAGAAAGCAGCGAAATATATGGTGAGTCCAGAACAACAATCTTTGCGCATAAAGTCAAAATTGCCGGAATCGCCGGGGACCAGCAAGCAGCACTTTTTGGTCAACAATGCATTGAAAAAGGCATGGTAAAAAACACCTATGGCACAGGATGTTTTATGTTAATGAATATTGGCAATAAACCAATCATGTCCAAAAACAACCTACTGACGACCGTAGCCTGGAAGATTAACGGGAAAACCGAATATGCCTTAGAAGGAAGTATATTTATAGGCGGCGCACTGGTCCAATGGCTACGGGATAATCTTAATATTATTTACAAATCCGCAGAGATTGAACAGTTGGCACTCTCCGAAAAAGATAACGGTGGAGTAACCTTTATTCCCACTTTCGCAGGTCTGGGTGCACCTTATTGGAACGCCAGAGCACAAGGCACAATATTCGGACTAACACGTGCAACGACAAACGGGCATATTGCCAGAGCTTCACTGGAAGCAATCTCACTCCAAACCAGAGATGTGTTAAAGGCCATGGAAGCAGACAGCGGAATACCGATCAAGGAACTTCGCGTGGATGGCGGAGCAACGGCAAATAATCTTCTGATGCAGATCCAGGCCAATGTACTGAACAGCAACGTCATTAGACCTAAAATCACTGAAACAACAGCTCTGGGAGCAGCCTACCTGGCAGGATTGGCAGTCGGTTTTTGGAAAAACGAAGAAGAACTTTCCAAATTCTGGGCGCAAGACCGTCTTTTTGAACCCGAAAAGGAACAGCGAGAACAGACCCAACAAATTATTAAGCAATGGATCAAGGGTGTTAAAGCATTACAATTCTGGACAGAAAACTAACCAATACTTATGAACCATTATTTAGCAGAATTTATAGGCACAACGCTCCTTCTACTTCTTGGAAACGGTGTCGTGGCGAACGTAATCTTAAAAGGCACAAAAGGAGAAAATAGCGGATGGATTGTGATCACGACAGCATGGGCCTTGGCTGTGTACGTTGGCGTCGTATTCGCAGGCCCTTATACAGGCGCTCACTTAAACCCAGCAGTGACTATCGCCATGGCGCTTCATAAAGCGCTCCCCTGGACGGAAGTGCCAGGCTATATTCTTGCCCAAATTGCGGGCGGTTTTTGCGGGGCTATGCTAACTTACATCATACACAAAGATCACTTTGACGCGACAGCCGATCCGACCACAAAATTAGGAGTTTTCGCTACGATCCCCAATATCCGAAATACCACGACAAATCTGGCGAGCGAAATCATCGGAACTTTCGTCTTAATTTTTGTCATCTTTTTTATCACCGGACAAGATGTGACCATCAATGGAAAGACTGAACCTATTGGAATGGGCTCTTTAGGCGCGATACCCGTTGCTTTTTTAGTTTGGGCTATCGGATTATCATTAGGCGGAACAACAGGCTATGCGATTAACCCTGCAAGGGATTTGGGACCACGTCTATTCCACGCACTCTGGCCAATTAAAGGGAAAGGAGATTCGGATTGGTCGTATGCCTGGATTCCTATTATAGGACCTATCACCGGAGCGGTGCTAGCGTTTGTTGTCTATATTTTAATAAAATAAATAAGGGATAAAATAATAAGGGATTCAATAAATTGAATCCCTTATTATTTATGCTCGTTTTGGTTTTCGGTGACCATATTCACGGTCACGTTCAAAAGTATTCATGTGCCGTTCTTTTTTTACGGGATAAACATCTTCAATAACAATCAATATCCCTTTCTCTTCCACAGTACCGAACTCATCATTTCGGGCAGTGCCAAAAGACTTCATCGTTGGAGACAAGTTCATGTAGGTATTGATTAACGGTGGAATATTTTCTCCCAACGCCCTGACATGACTATTTAATATTTTATACCCTTCTTTATAATCTAATCCATCAAAAATACCCACAAAACGATCGTAGTCATTTTTAATTTCGAGGTCAGGAAGTGGGACAACCAATTTATCGCGATCTGGGAAATAGTAATCCATGAAGTAAAGCAGCATATCTCTAGCATCCTTGTTATAATGAGGATACATCGTTACTTTTCCAAAAAGATACTTAATTTCGGGGTTCAGCATAACCAAAGCACCCAAACCATCCCATAAATTGTCTAGCGAAAAAATCCCTTTCCTATTATCAATTGCCGGCTGATACCTAGGCTGAACAAACGATCGGCCCAGTTCAATTGTATACGGTAAATAATCTTTTGTAAACTGATCAGAGAACTGAAAATAATGAGCTGTAGATAAATTGGGAATACCATTTGCCTCCCCTGCTTCAGCACATTTAATCACACGATATCCTGCAACAACTTCTTCATCTTCAGGATTCCAAGCGATCAATTGGTCATAACAGTCTTCGCATGTATCGTTTTCATCAATGTCGATGGAAAGCCCTGTACCTCCTCCTGCGCCACGGAACGTCAACTCTCGTAACCGGCCGATCTCACGCATCACATTTGGCGAGTTATGATAGTTGATTAAATATATCTCGTTATTTCCATTGTTGGTATAGCGTAAGAAAACCTCTTTATTCAATTCGGCTTTCAATAATTCTCTATCAACTGGAGGTATAATTTCTTGCATAAATTCTATTTTTCTTGAGCTAATCCATAAACCCTTCTTTTCACTTCTTCAGCCCAAGTCTTTTCGTTTTTTGATTGATCAAACGCTGTATAAGGGATTCTCTTTCCTACTATAATGTTAACGGTATGCCCGCGCTGGGCAAACATTTCATCGGGTAAATATAACATTTCAATGTTTACCTTAAGACCTATTTTTTGTCTAAGCCTTGCAAAATTATAAAAAAACTTAGAGTTTTTGCCGTCAATCAGTACCGGAATGACATCTTTTTTATATTTTTTTGCTTTACTAATAAAACTTTTTTTCCATTCCAGGTCTTCAATACGCCCATCTTTCTGTTTTCTAGAAACCAGCCCCGCGGGAAATACAAGCAATGCATCATCTGCGCTGTAGGCTTCTTCAATTGCCGAAATGACTTGTTTCCCTTGAGTCCCCAGTTTATTCACTCCTACAAATAAAGGCCTCAAATTACCTATATTTAACAAGATATCATTGACCAAAAATTTCACGTCCCGCCGATGCTTTCCGATCGCATGCATAAAGGCAATACCATCCAATCCACCCAGAGGATGGTTGGATGCGAAAATTACCGGATCAGACACCGGAATATTTTCTGCGCCGTATAAGTTTACTTTCACTCCCAGATCATTGATTAACGCATCGACAAAATCCAGTCCTTGCAAATCTGCAAAGCGTGTCATGATATCATTGATTTCATCCTCATGGATGGTTTTCTTCAGATAGTTCAGCAGGAAAGATGGAATCCATTTTGCTAGTCCAGCATTTTTTTTGTGAATAACTTCGCGTATATCAATAAATTTTTTATTCTCACTCGTAATCATCAATCTTATTTTTCTGACTAAAAACACCTACTTGCCCTATTTAAGCATAGCAAATAGCTGACAAAAATACTAACAGAATGCTAATAAAAGTACAATTTTAAACATTAAAATTGTACTTATTTGCAATAATGTGATTACTTACTTTTATTTTATCCATTAAATTCAAAAAAGCCTCTGTTTCATGGAGGAACCTGATCTATAAAAATTTCCCTTTCACATCATTTTTTTTATTAAGTTTGGGTATGTTAATAGGACAATTTCTTTCAAACGCAGATTTCAGCATTCAAAAAGCTGATTCAATACAGCAGGCATTAGAAAAATTACAGGACATGCTTTGTAAAGAATTAGTTGTTTTAAATGGAGATGAATATATTGGATTTGTCAACGAGTCAATTTTATTGGATGCTGACAATGAAGAAGCTCCTATTTCCGCCATTAAAATTAATACAGCCCCGATACAGCTTAAATTTAACCAACATCCCTATGATGCTCTAGTCATGATGACCGTATATAATAGTTCACTGGTTCCTATTTTGGATCAGGATAACAAATATGTCGGTGTTTCTACACAATTAGATATTTTAAAAGCAATTTCATTGATTCAATCTCAAAATGAATCCGGAGCTATTATTGTCCTATCAATTGGATTACATGACTTTTCATTATCTCAAATTGCGCACTTGGTGGAGAGTGACAATTGTAGAATTCTCAATTGCGCTACAAAAATAAACCTTGAAAGCGACTCGATTGAAGTTACTTTAAAAGTAGATAAATCCAATATCAATGCATTGCTTAATTCTTTCCTAAGACATAATTATATAATTATGGAGACACACAATACTGTTGCCGCTTTTGATGACACAGCAGAACGTTATCAGCAGCTTATGAATTACATCAACATTTAGTTATTTAAGATTAGTTTTTTTCTCATCTTTGCCCCATAAATTCAAAAAATATGAGAATTGCGATATATGGACGAGAGTTTCAACCCTCCGTTATAGCACATGTGAAGCACTTGTTTAAATATCTCGTTAATAAAAACGTCGATATTTGGGTTTATGACCCCTTTTATAAGTTCTTGACAACGCAGTTTGAATGTGATTTTAATTTCCCTACCTATCATACGTACGAGGAAATTAAAGACAGCGCAGATCTTATGCTCAGTTTAGGTGGCGATGGAACAATGTTGTCCGCAGTATCACTCATAAGAGACTCTGGTATACCGATTGCAGGAATTAATTTTGGGCGTCTTGGCTTTTTGGCCTCTATTAATAAAAATGATTTCGAAAATGCAATAGATGATATATTAAACAATCGTTACGATATCCAAAAACGTGTTCTTCTATCCGTAGAGTCTGAACAGATCAATTTATTTCAGGGCAATCATTATGCACTTAATGATATTACGGTATTTCGTTATGACAGCTCTGCCATGATCACTGTCAACGCACGAATTAACGGTGAACTGCTCAATTCTTATTGGGCGGATGGTTTGATTATCGCCACCCCTACTGGTTCTACAGCCTACTCACTGAGCTGTGGAGGCCCAATCATTATGCCTGAAAGTGGAAATTTTGTCATTACACCGATTTCACCACATAATCTTAATGTCAGACCAATCGTTATTTCAAATCAATTCACGCTTGAACTTGAAATTGAGAGCCGAAGCAATCAATACATACTCAGCTGTGACTCAAAAAACGAGTCTATTGATACGTCGGTCAAACTGACAATTAAACAAGCTCCATTCACGATTAACCTGATTCGTCTTCCACACGAAAGCTTTTTTAGCACATTGAGAGAGAAGCTACTTTGGGGCATCGATGTCAGAAACTACTAATCTTTATCATATTGTACTTCTGAATTTCCAATTAAAAATCGATATTTGGAACAAATAAGCGTAGATAAGATACATAAGGCGTCTATAGTGAGGTTTCAACAATAATGATCAAACGAATTCATTCTGCGAGGTCAAAATTCGTTTGAAGATAATACACAGAGAACCAGTTTCTGGTTTTAACACACGAATAAGCTGTTAGTAGGCTAAAGGTGTTAATTTTATTGAAAATAGCAACAATGAGCTTTTTAGATCAAATTGATAACATTAAATTACCCCAACATATTGCCATTATCATGGATGGTAATGGCCGTTGGGCAAAACAAAAAGGCAAACTCCGGGTATTTGGCCATCAAAATGGTGTAAAAGCGGTAAGAGAGGCCTTAGAAGGATGCGTTCAGGCCAACATTAAATTTCTAACACTCTATGCATTCTCCGCCGAAAACTGGAATCGACCAAAACTGGAAGTGATAGCGCTGATGGAGCTTTTGGTTTCCTCTCTAAAAAAAGAGATCAAGACATTTCAGGAAAATGGTGTCAGACTAAATGCCATCGGAGATATCAGCAAGCTTCCGTCGAATGCACAAAAAAAACTGCAGGAAACAATTGACGCTACTAAAGACAATACACACTGCACACTAACCCTTGCCTTAAGCTATAGCTCTCGTCAGGAAATCGTGGAAACAGCCCGAAATCTGGCTAAAAAAGTTAAGGCCGGAGAATTGAGCATAGAAGAAATCAATGACGACATGTTCGCTGCTAATCTCTATACCCGAGACCTACCAGATCCAGATTTATTGATCAGAACCAGTGGAGAACTTCGGATCAGTAATTTCCTTCTTTGGCAAATTGCCTATTCTGAGTTATGCTTCATAGAAAAGATGTGGCCAGAGTTTACAAAAGAAGATTTATATAAATCAATTGTAGAATATCAACAGCGAGAAAGACGGTTTGGAAAAACAAGTGAACAGTTATAAATGATTTTATTAAATTTGTCAACTGATTTGAATAAAAAACAAGCTGGTTAAATTTTCTTAATTAACAAAAATTAACAACTGATTGGTGTACTTTAGCGCCAATAATTCAAGATAAATGAAGCGTATACTACCCGTAATACTATTTTTTGGTCTCTCATCAATGCAACTTGTCTATGGACAGGAAAATGGTGCGTTCAACTTAAATGATCCCGAAAAAATCAGTTATCTCAACCCTAAAAACTATGTAATTAGTGCTGTTGACGTAACCGGAACACAATTTTTAGATAAAAATGTATTAATTACCATATCTAAATTGTCTGTAGGTCAATATTTGGAGGTACCAAGTGAAGCTACCGCAAAAGTAGTAAAAGATATGATGGCTCAAGGCCTCTTCGATGATGTCGAATTATGGGCAGAAAAAATTGAGGGCGAAAACATCTTTTTGACCATCCGTGTAGTAGAACGTCCTCGTTTAACACGCATTGATATTAATGGACTAAGCAAAAGCCAAACCGAAGAAGTACGTAAACGCTTAAATAGCAATACAGGTAAAATCGTCAACGAAAATTTGATGAATACTACACGTGCAACGATTCAACGTTTTCTAAAAGAAAAAGCTTTTTTATACCCTGAGATTACACTCAAAACAGTTAAGGATTCGGCGCAAGCCAATAACGAAATCCTGATTGCGGATGTGGATAAAAAACATAAAGTTAGAGTCAAAAAAATGAACTTTACAGGCAACGAACATTTTTCTCAAAAAGAGCTGCGGAAAATGGCGAAGCCAATCAAACAAAAGATGTGGTACCGCATCTTTGGCCCAGGTAAATTCAAAGAAGAGAAATACAAAGAGGGTAAAGAAAACCTGATCAAGAAAATGGCGGCCAAAGGGTATCGGGATGCCGAAATCTTAAAGGATACGGTCATTCGGGATGGAGAAAAAAATGTATTGGTAAATTTTGATATTTACGAAGGGCCTAAATATTATGTTGGTAATATTGTATGGACAGGAAATGCAAAATATTCGGATACGCTATTAAATAAAATTTTAGGAATCAAACGCGGGGATGTATTCTCCGAAGAAAAACTGAACACCAAATTGCTAGGCGGTGGTCGAAATTCTGATGATATTTCATCGATCTATATGAATGATGGATATTTGACTTTCTCCGTAGATCCAGAGCAGACACGTGTTTATAATGATACCATCGATTTGAATTTACGCGTTTACGAAGGTGCACAATATACCATTAACAACGTCATTGTAAAAGGTAACGATGTCACGAATGATCGTGTGGTCTTACGTTCTATTTATACGAAACCGGGGCAAAAATTCTCGAAAGAGCAAATTATGCGAAGTGTTCGTGAAATTGCCCAATTAGGAAATTTTGATGAACAAAAAACAAATCCAGTTCCGACCAATTTAAACTATGCCGAAGGAACAGTGGATATTGTTTATAATGTAACCGAAAAACCTTCTGATCAGGTAGAACTTTCAGGGGGATATGGTGCAGGACAGATCATCGGTACACTAGGATTAACCTTCAATAACTTCTCCACAAGCAATTTCTTTGATAAGAGCTCCTGGAAACCCCTACCCCGTGGTGATGGACAAAAATTAAGTGTACGTGGCCAGACTTCAGGTAAACGTTATCAATCCTATAGTTTTTCCTTCTCAGAGCCTTGGTTAGGTGGAAAAAAACCGATCTATTTTGGTTTAAGTGCTTATACCTCTAGTTCATCCTATGGTGGATTCAATTATTACACCGGCGAGCAAGTTGTAAAAGATTCGGAATTGAACCGTATTTGGATGACGGGTATCACCGCAACCTTAGGTAAGCGTTTACAATGGCCTGATAACTGGTTCCAAGCCAATACCTCATTATCGTTCCAACGTTACAAACTTCAAAATTATGGCAACTATTTCTTGTTTGACAATGGTACAGCATACAATATTAACTTGACACAAGAATTTAGCCGTAACTCGATAGATGCTCCGATCTACCCTACTTCGGGTTCGAACATCAAATTCTCAGTACAGCTAACGCCTCCTTATTCATTGTTCAATAACGTTGACTATAAAAATGGTACTCCGCAAGATCGTTACCGCTGGACTGAATACCACAAATGGAAATTCGATTCACAATGGTATGCAAAAATTGTAGGAAAATTAGTTTTTAAAGCTCAGGCACAGTTTGGTTTCTTAGGAAAGTATTCCAATAAAACAGAAATTTCTACTTTCGAACGATTCAAACTTGGTGGTGATGGTATGCAGGGATTTGATTACCTTCAGGGTTCAGAAATTATCGCTATGCGTGGTTATGCAAATGGTGTGATTATTCCAGAAGGCACTCAAAATGTCAACGTAGCAAGAAACTCGGGTAGCCCGATCTACACGAAGTATCAAATGGAATTGCGTCATCCGGTGATGTTAAATGATCAAGCGACTGTATACGTATTGGCATTTGCCGAAGCAGGTAACACTTGGAACAAATTCACTGAATACAATCCATTTAAAGTACGCCGTTCGGCGGGTGTAGGTGCCCGTATCTTCTTACCTATCTTTGGTATGCTGGGAATTGACTACGGTCACGCATTCGATCCTATCCCAGGATTACCGAGCAGCACCTGGAAACAAAACTTTACATTTAGCATTATGCAAAATATGGGTGGATTCTAAGGTTGATCCAAGCCTTAAGATCACTCCTAATAAAAAAAGCTATCGTACAAACTGCGATAGCTTTTTTTGTATCAAATTAATTTTCAAATTTAAAGCAAGATATAGCTAAATCTTCCTATATTGAAGTAAGCTTATTTTCAGCAACAAAAGTTAGCCATACTGCCCCTTCTAGAAGGGCATCTTGAGAATCGGCCAACAAGTTAAATAGTGTTAAACCCGAGAAATATCTGTTAGATTGCATCTTTTTTGTTATTTTTGAGCCGTAAATTTATTTAAGGCGATTTGCTAGATTAAACTTTTGAGCGTATACATTGTCATAAAGTAAATTAATGTTAAATAATAAATTATAGTCTATAAAACTTACAGGAAATATGAAAAAAATATTGTTAGTTATAGCTTTTGTAGTCGTGAGTGCTACAGCGACATTTGCTCAACAGCTTGCGTATGTAGATTCAGAATATATCCTAAAACATGTCCCCGAATATACCACTGCACAAAAACAATTGGATGATCTTTCTAAACAATGGCAGGAAGAGGTTGATCAAAAATATGCTGAAATAGAAAAATTATATCAGGCTTATCAAAAAGATCAAGTTTTATTAAACGAAGATATGCGTCGCCGTCGTGAAGACGAAATCGTTACCAGAGAAAAAGAGGTAAAAGATTATCAAAAACAAAAATTCGGATTCGAAGGTGAACTTTTCAAAAGACGTGTGCAATTGGTAAAACCTATTCAGGACCGTGTGGCAAAAGCGATACAAGAAGTTGCTTCAGCACAAAATTTTGATTTCATTATGGATAAAGGAAAAGAATCCACTTTCCTATATGCGAACCCAAAATTGAATAAAAGTAATGAAGTCATTACAAAATTAGGTTATAAACCTAATCCTAGTCTTGCAAACTAAGCTGGAGTTTATTATCATTGTAGACACAAGTAATACAAATAGTAATTAATTAGAAAACTAAAAAGATTGCCATAGAGATGGCTTATTAGATTAAAATGAAAAGCATGAAAAATTTATTTAAAGGTGCGGTTGCTATAGTGGCAGTATTTTTCTCAACTCAATTCGCGAATGCGCAGCAAAAACTTGGTCATATCAATTTTGCTGAAATCATTCAATCCACTTCAGAATACAAAACAGCTGAAGGCCAATTGAAAACATTGAGTGACGGTAAAACAAAAGAAATTCAAGATATGGTTACCATTTATCAGACTAAACAAAAAGAGGCGAATGATAAATTACGTAACAGAAGTGAAGCGAATAAAGAGACCGTTGATCCTGAAATCAATAAATTAGGTCAAGAGTTACAAGATATTCAATCGCGTATCCAAACTGCACAACAAGCAGCACAAGAAGAATTGGGTAAAAAAGAAGATGAATTAATTACGCCAATTCAAAGAAAAGTAGCTGAGGCAGTCACTGCAGTATCGAAAGAAAAAGGTATGGCTTATGTATTTGATATCTCAAGTACAAACATTCCTTATTTCCAAGGTGGAGAAGATTTAACTGCTGCTGTTAAAACTAAATTAGGTATTTCTGCTACAGCAGCACCTGCAGCACCAGCGAGAAAATAATAACATATTTAACGGCATAAAAAAGGGATTATTCGAATGAATAATCCCTTTTTTATTATCCCTTTTCTTCACCCAAACCCTGAAATCAGCAGCTGATTATGTTACTAAATGAGTTAAGAAATAGCTATTAAAATTGATTCATGAATAGGAATAAAAATCTGCCATACGATTTTCTTGTTTTTACCAGCTAAAATTTAGATATTGTAAAAAAATACATATCTACCCTAATGAAAACATCATGAGCTCAAATTTGTTTACTAACGAACAAATAGGACAACTCATGGAAGCTTCATTGCTACAAATGGTTTTAATCGCATGAAATGATCATGGGCTTAAATCAGCTCAAAGGCTTATATACTCAGTCTATGATAGCTTCAATGCTATTAAACCGCCGAAGGCAGCACGAATGCCTTTGAAAACAAACTGGTAATGAATAAACAAATTATTCTAATGAAAAAGAAAGTAACTGAGGATCATCCAAAGAAAGAAAGAAAAGTAACATCTGGTCCCATCCGAGACAAAGAACGCACCAAAGCACGCATGATCGCTGCGGTAGGAAAAGTCATCCAAAAGAAAGGCTACCATGCCTTGAACGGTCCGAATATCGCGCTTGAATGTGGATTAAATAAAGCGCTTATCTGGAACTATTTTGGTGGTCTCGACCAATTGGTTGAAGCTTACTTAACGCAAAAAGATTTTTGGCAAATCGGAGATAAAGGAGTTTTGGAACAGATGGTATCACATCCACAGGATATTGATGTTAACCTAGTAAATGAACTACTAAAATCCCAGTTGAATACATTTTTAAAAGATAAAACCAAACAGAAAATCATTCATTGGGGATTGGGCGAGAAAACAAAAGCACTAAAAAATATCGCTGATCGCCGTGAAGCTCTTGGCGAAGAATTATTTAAATACTTTGATCCAAAATTTGAAAATTCTGAAAATGATGTAAGAGCGACATTAGCTTTATTGATTAGTGGAATTTACTACCTAAGCTTACAGGCCAAATCGACGGGCAGCACATTTTGTGGCATCGATATCAATACAGAAGAAGGAAAAAAACGTATCGAAAAAACGATTGAAAAAATACTTAAGCAGACATTTATCGACGTAGAATAACTCGATAAATAAAAGAACCTCAGCTTCCAAGAAATCTCCATAATTTCTTGGAAGCCTCTTTTCCCATTCCCCGATCTTTTCCTTATAAATTTTCAGAAAATGATGTGAACAATCTGCTTTTTTGATTTATTTTTATTATGTTAGCATAACAAAATAATATACTATATTTGTTATGTAACCAATATTCGAGCATATGATCGGTCAACTAATATTTGCAGTTTGTTTTCTGGGCGCATTATTTTTCTTTAGTAAAAATGCACGGCAGATCTATAGTAATATCAAATTAGGTCGAGAGTTAGATCGTTCTGACAGGTCTTCGGAGCGTTGGAAAACGATGTTGTTGGTTGCCTTTGGGCAAAAAAAGATGTTTAAGCGTATTATTCCTGCCATTCTGCACTTATTTGTCTATTTAGGCTTTGTTATCATCAATATTGAAATGTTGGAGATTATTTTCGATGGCTTATTCGGAACCCATCGGGTATTTTCGTTTTTGGGAAGTTTCTATAATTTCCTAATTGGCTCATTTGAATGGCTGGCGCTTGGGGTGTTGGTGTCCTGCTTAGTCTTCCTGATTCGAAGAAATGTCATTCGAGTAAATCGCCTGAACAGTAAAGATCTTAATAATTGGCCCAAAACCGACGCTAATATCATCTTGGTAACAGAAATTCTGCTGATGTCGGCTTTTCTGCTGATGAATGCAACCGATCTTAAATTACAACTTTATGGATTCGAGCATTTTAAATCAGTTGGTTCGTTTCCAGTAAGCCACTATCTCCTACCCTATTTGCCAACAACAACTACGACTTTATATATCATCGAAAGATCTTGTTGGTGGTTTCATATATTAGGTGTATTGGCTTTTTTAAATTACCTGCCCTACTCGAAACACTTGCATATCATACTCGCTTTTCCCAATACCTATTTTTCAAACTTGGACGCCAAAGGGAAATTATCCAATATGGCTGCTGTAACAAATGAAGTAAAAGCAATGCTTGATCCAAGCTTTACGCCGCCATCTTCGGATGGAATAGCGCGTTTTGGAGCCAAGGATGTTCAGGATTTAACATGGAAAAGCCTTTTGGATGCCTATACTTGCACCGAATGTGGACGTTGCACATCCTCCTGTCCTGCCAATATCACCGGAAAACTCCTCTCACCGCGAAAAATAATGATGGATACAAGAGATAGACTAGCTGAAGTAGGTAATAACATTAAGGTAAATGGCAGCTTCGTGGAGGATGGCAAGTCTCTCATTGATACCTATATCAGCCGCGAAGAATTATGGGCTTGTACGAGCTGCAATGCCTGTGTAGAGCAATGCCCTGTCAATATTAATCCATTGGACATTATCATCGAACTTCGTCGCTTTGCGGTTATGGAGGAATCTCAGGCGCCCGCAAGTGTCAATAATATGTTTGGAAACATTGAGAATAATGGTGCGCCATGGAAGTATGCACAAATGGATCGCGCAAATTGGACTCAACAACAATAGTTTAATGATGGAAAATGAATTGAAAGTTCCAACAGTCGCTGAACTGTTAGCTAAGGGAGAAACTCCCGATATATTATTTTGGGTGGGATGTGCCGGTAGCTTTGATGAGCGGGCACAAAAAATAACACGTGATATTTGTCGAATTCTCCAACACGTTGGCATTAACTATGCTATTCTTGGAACGGAGGAAAGTTGTACCGGTGATCCTGCTAAAAGAAGTGGAAATGAGTTTTTATTTCAGATGCAGGCCATGATGAATATAGAGGTTTTGAATGGCTACGAAATCAAAAAAATTGTAACCGCTTGTCCCCACTGTTTTAACACACTTAAAAATGAATACCCTGCTTTGGGTGGTTATTACGAAGTCATTCATCATACGCAATTGATCCAAAGCCTCATCGACGAGGGCAAGTTGAAACCGGCCGACAATAACATCTTTAAGGGGAAAAAAATAACCTATCATGATCCTTGCTACTTGGGTCGCGCAAATGAAGTCTATGAAGCACCTCGAAAAGTTCTTGAAAGTCTAGATGCACAACTTGTTGAATTAAAACGCTGCAAGAGCAACGGTCTATGCTGCGGTGCCGGCGGGGGTCAAATGTTTAAAGAACCCGAATCAGGTAAGAAAGATATCAATATTGAGCGAATTGAAGAGGTAATAGCAATACAGCCACAGGTTGTTGCTGCGGCATGTCCTTTCTGTATGACGATGTTAAAAGACGGTGTAAAAATAAAAGAGAAAGAGTCCGAAATAGAAGTACTCGATATTGCAGAAATAACAGCCCGGGCAAATAAACTTTAACTATTTCAGTTTAAAAATCACGATATAAAACAAGAAAGGCTTGATCCGAAGATCAAGCCTTTTTTTGTTAAGGACATTACCCTTTAACTTGCTAAAAGCTAGCCGTCATAGGCACCCCGCCGGTTAAAATATGGGTACCTATGATCGAGCTAGCGATGGGTAATTTCTCCTATTCCCCATCAATCAAACCAAGTTGATAGCCATTTCAAAGATAGAACGTATCGTCCAACTATCTATTGATCATTTTGTAGAAAAAATTGATCAAATTGCAAATTTCAAAAAAAAATCAATGGTTTTCCCAGAAGAGCCTGCGAAATCCAAAAATTGCAGTCTGATATGCTGATTTAATAAAATCTGGTGTAAGAAAATCAATAGATAGGGATCAGCAAGTAAATGGAGCAGCCGACGTATCCATCCATCTTTTGCTCTACAGAATACAGTTAGCGCATTAGCTTTGCAGTGCTCAACATACATATCGTGAGATATGCTATGCTTCAGACAACTGGCGGGGATTTTACCGCTTATAATGCTTAGAAATGATTTTATTTTATCAATTTTCATGATTTTAAGCTGTCAGGCGAAACCGTCTGTGCAGGAAGACAAAAGGAGGAGCAGTAATTAATAAAGGGGTAACAAGACCTTTGAATTGTAATATAATTAGTTAAAGAATTTCTGTTAGAAAACTCCAAAAACACTATTAAAATAAAAGCAGCCTTAACAAAGTAGAGGAGCTGTGTCAAGACTGTATTAGAAAGCAAAACCTGTTAAAACAACAACGCTTTTTTAAATCTCATTTTTTCGGATCCATTTTGTTACCTCTGGCGCCTCATAGTTTTCCATCTTATCTAATAGCCCTTCAATTGAATCGCTTATCAACAGCATTTCTCTATTCTCCTGTTTTAAAAGCCCCTCAAGAACCATATGATCCATAAATTTGATCAAATGATCATAAAACCCATTAATATTTAATATCCCAACAGGTTTTCTATGTAGCCCCAGTTGTGCCCAAGTAGTCATTTCAAAAAGCTCCTCCAGTGTCCCAAATCCACCGGGCAGCGCAATAACTCCTTCGGCATAATCATTCATGATTCGTTTACGATCATGCATACTATCTACTACAATTAACTTTGTTACGCCGCGATGTTCCCGTTCTTTTGAGTTTAAAAAATGGGGAATAACACCGATGACCGAACCACCCTTTTCCAGAACGGCATTTGCAACCACGCCCATTAATCCTGCGCGTCCACCGCCATATACCAATTGCACATTCCGTTGTGCAAAAATATGACCTACATATTTCGCTTGATCCTCATAAATAGTGGAATTGCCCAAACTGGAAGCGCAAAACACAACAATGCTTTTAATTTTATTCATATACAAGTATAAAAAATAAGCAGCCTAAATCCATTTTTTTAGCAATTTAAATATTCCATCTTTATAAGGGGGATAAATCCATTTGGAAAGATCATATTTAGATTGACGCATGACAGCACGTTCATGTGAGAATGCCTTGAAGCCAAAAAAACCGTGGCAGCTTCCCAGGCCACTACCGTTGACCCCGCCGAATGGTAAATGAGGATTAGAGACATGGATCAGCACATCATTGACACAGACACCTCCGGAAGCAACTTGTTTGATGATAAGCTGGGTATGGTGCTTACTTTCGCTAAAAATATACAATGCAAGTGGTTTTTCACCCCGATTTACGATAGAAATTGCTTCTTCCAATTTTTCATAAGTTATAATAGGAAGGATAGGTCCGAATATCTCTTCGCTCATGACTGCATTATCCAAAGAAACATCCATCAACAAAGCTGGAGTTAATGTTAAATCCTCCGACAGCAACCCTCCTTCAACCAGCGTTGCCCCGCCTTCAACCGATCTGGCGATCAAAGTACTGAGGCGATCAGCATGATTCTGATTGATAATCTTCGCATAGCGGGTAGGGTCTATTCCACCACTCCCTGTAAAAAACATTTTTTTTACAGCATTCAAGTAATGTTTTACAAATTCATCGCGCATTTTTTTAGGGACAAGAATGTAGTCTGGAGCAATACAAGTCTGCCCCGCATTGATCAATTTCCCCCAGGCTATTTTATTTGCGGCCTTTTCAAGGTAAGCTGTTTCATCCAATATAACCGGCGATTTTCCTCCGAGCTCCAAGGTTACGGAACTTAAATGATCAGAAGCAGCGCTCATAATTTGTTTGCCCACCACAGAACTACCGGTAAAGAAAATATGATCAAAAGGAAGTTTCAAAAGGGTCTCCGCTGTAGCCTTTTCGCCTTCGATACAAACGATTTCTTTGGTATCAAATGCTTCGGAAATCATCATCCGAATTACCGCCGAAGTATATGGACTGTGTTCAGACGGTTTCAACACAATACAATTACCGGCGGCAATGGCTGATACCAATGGGCTCATGGTAAGCTGAAAGGGATAATTCCAGGGAGATATAATCAGAACAGCCCCTTTGGGCTGATATACAATCCAACTTTTTGCCAGCAGGTTTGTCATTGAACTCCCTACGTGTTTTGGCTGCATCCATTTTCGCAAATGACGAATAGCAAACTCGATTTCACCATAAATAAATAATACCTCGCTTATTGCAGCTTCATTTCTTGATTTGCGTAAATCTTTTGCCAACGCTTCATAAATTAAATCTTCGTTGCTTTCAATTACACGGCGCAATTTACGCAGCTTTTCTATCCGTTCCCGGACATCACTATATCGCAATTCAATTTTAAAGAGCTGCTGTTGCTGAAATATGGAATCTATTTGTTCGATCATGCTATTCGAATTAATATAAAATTGAAAGGCGAAGATAATGTTACTTTTTCTTTGGCATATTATCTATCCATTGTCGGATCAAATCCACACCTTCCTTATGGATTATACTTCGGGCCAGTTCAGGCATTGATGTGCCAGGTTCTATACTATTCATTCGATACAATAAGATGGAATGTTCGGAATCTCCAGGTATAATATCATAGTTTAAGCCACCTGCTCCTCCTCCTGCAGATACAGGGGCCTTATCCACACCCAGATGTGCCGGCGTATCCTCTTCGTAGTTGAGAAATAATCCCGTATTAAATGCGTCTCCGCCCTTTGTATGACAATGGGCGCAATTAACGTCTAAATAAGCCCGGGCACGATTTTCAAGACTATATTTATCCTTATCCGTCCATACGGGCAATTGCGCGACATGCTCTAAGTCGGGCATATTTTTCAACAATCCCCTGGCACTCCAGTGAGCCAATTGATTGACAGAATCGCCCGAACGGACAAAATTCAAATTACGGGCTTTAGGACCTATTGGCATTAATTTCGATGCATTATTATGACAACGCTTACAATCATTGGTATTTGGCACCATATAACTTGTCTTATGCCTATTCCCATTGTTATCGACTAAAGTGATCGCTAATTTCGCCCCTCGAATATGCTTAACGGCATTCGTCTGCGCAGCATTCCAAAGGTAGTTCATCACTTTCCAGTTATGATCTGCGGGGTCTTTGACCAATAAACGGGTTTCAATAATAATCTTCTGCCCTTGAACATTGATATAGGAGAAATTTTTAACGATTATTGTTGAATCCGGAAAATCTAAAGGCCCCTGTGCAGTATATTCAACTGATTTTCCCTGTGGAAGAATAATAAAGCGATCTTTAACCGTATAGTCTGAAAACAAAGGTGTACTTAGCTCGTAAGGGATTACCCCTTTTTTCGGCAATAGATCCCTCAACTTTCCCTTGAAAAATCCATAATCAGAAAGCTTTTCTTTAAACACGAATGAATTATTGAGCTGTTCCGATTTATTTTCCCCTGGCCGGCAGCTTTGTTGCAAAGTCAAAAAGAACACACTCAAAATAACAATCCCAATTAGGGTTAGTTTTCTATTTTTCACGGCTATTTGCATTGAAATGGTTTTACATTACTTGATGGTTTCCATTTGTCTGTCTGGCCCGCATGTTTAAAATCTGCTGAAACAAACATATTCTCACCCGGCTGGTCAATGCAAATAGCATCCGGATTTAAGGCCGTCCCATTGGTCATAATGTTGCTGGTGATCCCATCATACAAAATTGCAGGGATTCTTTTCGCTGAACGATTGGGTTCGACTGCATTTAGCTGCGCTTCAGTAGCAATAATCAATTGGCCAATACGGTGTTCATAGGCAGGCTGAGGAAACTTATCTCCCATGCTTATTGTATTTCCATGGATTTTAATATGAGCGGGTATTGGCGAGTAGTTGTTATTGATACGCTCCGCGGCCTTCTCATCCACAGCAAAACCAGAAGCTATGGTAATAGCAGAAGTGTTATTTTGTTCAATCGTATTGTTATATAGTTCGATATTTGATGTGGAAAGGATAATAATTCCACTTCCGGGTGAAGCATTTCCTACCCCCCAAAAAGTCCCAAAACTACCTCCTTTTGCAAAATTCTTAAAATTATTATCATAAATATTATTACGATAAGCCTTCACTCGTCCGCCGCGCTGGGATAGATCGGGTAGATCAAAAATCAGAAAACCAGCAGTATTTCCATAAAACTCATTGTCATATACCTTGGCATCTGTCGTATTTTCAATTTCACAACCAGCGACATTCTTTGATGCCTTGCATTTTCTTACCACGACTCCTTTGGTTTGTCCAACATAAATACCTGCGTCTGACGCCCCTTCGGCATAGCAGTTTTCAATAAGAACATTTTTACAAAGCACCGGATAAATTCCATATCCACCACTTGTAGAATCGGCCGAACTCCATACACTGTGTAGATCCGTAATAATAATGTCCTGGCTATTGTTTATTTTCAATAAATCTCCTTTCGAATCCCGGATCGTCATACTCCCTATTGTCAATCCCTTAACATCAGTAATACGGATTCCCTCTCCCCCCTGTATCTGACCTGAGAAGTCAATGATTGTTTTATCATGTCCCTCACCTTCAATTTTAATATGATTTACCTGCGCGATACTTAGGTTATCAAAACGATATTTACCCGATTTCAAATGTATATTCGTACTATCTTTAATCGACAGAAAAGCCTCTTCAATCGCTTCCTCCTGCCCGGGCCCAAAAGTCAACATGTTATAATCTTTACTTTGTTGATTCTTGCAGCTCCAAAAGGCGAAACTTATGAACACCATTATGAGCCAGTTTTTTACATATCCTTTCATGATTTATCTTTTTATGGTTTATTTTTGTTAAAGAATATTATAAGCATAGGTGACGTAATACACCGCACCGATGCGAGGATTTGCGATACCAGTAGAATAATATTTATTCGTAATGTTCGTTCCACCTATACGAATGCCAGAACGGGCTTTAATAAACTTATAGCTCACCTGAGCATCAATTACTGCGGAGCTGGGCACCTGTCCTGCCGCCAGACCGCCTGAAACAACATAATAATATCCGGGCTTATAACGAAGAGATGTACTAAAGGACCAGACCTGCTTTTTACCGAATCCACTATTTGCAAATTCAAAATTGACGTGATAATTCGGTGTATTAAAGTTGTTGATCTGACTGTTATTTTTGTTTTTAAGATAGTCCGAATAATAGTTTGCCTTTGTCATAAAATTCTTACCGAGATCTACGCTCACACTTGCGGCATAACCATATGTATTGACAGTTTCTCCACCGTTAAAAGCCACATTATATTGGACATAGGTCGTGTGATCCTTAAAAGCATTGATGTCGTCAGTGCCCGGTGTATTTGCAACATTGGCATAACCAATAAAATTCTTCCATGTTGAAAAATAACCTAATACATCAATCATGACACGCTTTCCAATCATGGCCGCATATCCCAGTTCAAAAGCATTTACGGACTGTGGCTTTATATCGTCAAACTTGAATAGCTGAAGTACCTTCGGATCATTTGTCGCCTGAAATTTTTGGACACTTTCCAATGTGTAAGGAGGATAACGGTCAAATTGATAGTTATCAATCAATAAGAACGAGGATCCACCGGATGAAAAGCTATTATAACCGTTCATTGTATTTTGGAGCGCCTGAATATTTGAAGGAAAACTATACGCATTTTGATAAGAGAAACGTAAATAATTCTGTCTTTGCACTTCGTATACCATCGATGCTCGCGATGTAAGTTTCGGTTGAGCAAACAAGGTATTCTTATCATATCGAAAAGAAGTAGCAATATGCATCCGTTCTTCCATGATCTTTTTCGCGAGTTGAAGGTAGACACTATACTCATTGACGTGAATCGGTTTATCCTTATCCGGGAATAAAGTGTTTTTAGAATTCAGGCTATATAAACGCCAATTTACGCCCGCTATGACCTGCATAAATTTGATATGATCCGAAAAATTATACTGTGCTTCGGTATTATACAGCTTACTACGGTCCAGAAATAGCGTCCCCCCATCAGAAATTGGCGTATTGCTAATGCTGTCTTTAAGTTTATTGAATAATGCGCTACCGAGTTCCGCACGTCCTTGATCCGCCAAGCTGCGTCCTTGGAGATGAGCATCTGTAAGTGCTGCCCCCGAGGCCAGTGCCTGAAGAAAGCCGGTAGTATATTCAGGATACCAGCCCCCTACATTACCATCGTAACTTTTTTTCCAGGACTCATTGATGTATTGGGCCGTTGGGCCAGCCACTAATGTTTTGCCTGAATTTTCCTGAGTCGTATAAGTCCGAACAAACCATTTGTCACTCCGTACCTCCAAACGATATTGCCCCACTTTAAATCCTTTTAACTGATAGCGGGTATCATTGGTATAGACAATATTTCCAGTACCAAAAGTTGCTGAGGCAATCGCTTCGATATCAGGCGAAATCTTATAGCGAAATTCACCATTTACCTTAAAAAGCTTTGCCCGATTATCAAGATATCCATACTCAGGGTAGCCTGTACGTGAGACATAATTTGGATGAGCAAGTAGAGGTTCAACAATAGGCCCCAAATCGGGGTTTCCTGCAAGAGCAGCTTCCAGGAAAGGATTGATATCTACCGAAGTTGCTCCTCCATACCTATTCACACCATTATAATTGGGATCTGTGAGCGCTGTACCCAAACCGTTTTTGTTCGTCCCATCATTGGCAACCCAGTCCTTTGCTTGTGTATATTGACCGTTAATCTTAAAAGCAATCCGATTACTGAGCTGCCTGGCATAACGGATAGACCAGTCATAGTAGGGTGAAGCGGGGACTGGATCGTTGTTCTTTTTAGGGTATATATGATTGACTCCCTGAGTTACCAATATACTTAATCCCTGATATTTGAATGGATTTTTACCTGTCGCAATCATCGTTCCGTTGAGTCCCCGTGAGCCATATAACGCAGAAGAAGCGCCTGATAAAAGCTCAATATTATCGACATCAAGTTGGGTCAAGCCAATCACAGAACCCAATGGAAAGTTTAAGCCTGGAGCTTGGTTGTCCATCCCATCAACAATTTGCGTAAAATTTGTATTTCCACTCGTATTGAATCCGCGTGTAGTGACACTCGTAAAACCAATACTCGATACGGTAACATCAACTCCTCGCAGCCCCTGTAACATATCCATGTAATTTATCTGCGCAGCATTATGGATATCTTTAATATTGATTTGCTCAATAGTTACCGGAGAAGAAAGTTTGGTCTGCACCGTTCGGCTTGCTGACACCACCACCTCTTGCCCTAAGATTGGCGAAACATTCAGCGGAATCTCCAAAGTGGAAGCCGTACTTTCAACAACAATCTCTTTGGGTTCAAAACCGATTGCAGAAATAGATAGGATTAGTGGTAAAGCTTTGTTCGTTTTCAATTGAAAACGACCTCGATCGTCCGAAAATGTGCCTTGCTTACCGTCTTTTACACGTATGGAGACGGCATAAGCTGCTTCTCCGGTTAGGCTGTTACGTACGCGCCCGTTTATTGTGTGTTGCGCAACCAACGACAATGGAGCGCAGAAACAGAGAATCTGGATGAATAAGGTAATTTTTTTCATGTTTATATTGGTTAGCGTATAATAATCGCTTCAATGCTTCACTTTACCCCATCCATGATTCCCTAAAACAGGTTATCATCCTCGCTTTCTGATTCCCTTAAAAATCAAGGAAACCAAAAATTTAGTATCCCGAAGGCTTTGCGTATAGTCGATTTCGACTTGCTTCTTTAGGATTGCTTGTTGCTCGGTACTATGCTTTAACGCGTTGGCAAAATTGATTAATACCGAGGCCGTATTTTCCGGATCTTCCATATCCAGCTGTTCTTGAACGGCGGCTTGCAGTAAAAGCTTTGTCAGAAAGTCTTTCTCTTGCACCATCATCGCATCATATAGTTCAAAAAACCGAGGTAAAATCTTATCCAGAGATTCTACCGATACCCGGTTCATATTCAGTACATTCGTATAATAGTTCAATCTTGATTCCAGATAGAAGGCTATCTGATGCTCTACTCCCTTTTTCTTCAATGTACTCTGCTGTAACGTTCCTATAAAGGACTCTCCCTCACGGATAGCAACCTCTATAAAAATATCTTCCTTGTTCTTGTAATAATAGTAAAGCGAAGTTTTGTTCAATCCAACCGCTTTTGCAATATCGTCCAATGTTGTCTTTTCCAAGCCATATCGCTCAAAACACTCCATTGCGGCCTGACCAATCCGCAACTTAACCTGTTCCTTTTTGTTCATCTGAATTAAAGTTAGTTATATATTTTCAATTTTCAAACATTTTAATAAAATGTTTGAAAATTGAAAATATATAAAATGAATCTTGTCCATAGTCGTTTAAATAAGCTATTAAGTCTTCCTATTCATTCCGCACTATTCTTATTGTAAGTTAAATTTAACATTTCGTAAGTAGTTTTAGATTACTATCGCAAAAAACATTGCTTTTAAATGCATGCTCCCTATCATTTATTTTCTTGCCTTATGAAAAGAATAAAAAAACAAAAATGAATTATAATTGTAAAGAGAAAGTGACGTTCAACAATTAAAAAAATTATAAACATGTACAAGATTATGAATATGATAGCGATTGCCGGCTTTAGCGCAGTACTCCTTTCATCCACCCCAGCTCCAAAGCAAATGGCAAGTCAGCGCTATCCTTTTGAAGCAAATGAACAAAGTATGCTCACAAAAGAACAAGAGGGCACAGATTCCCTATTGCAGTACTTTAACGAGACAACGAACGAACTCGAAAAACAGGTTGCAGGACTTAGTGAGGCACAGTTACAATTTAAACCTGCTCCAGACAAATGGTCAATCAGCCAATGCCTGGAACATATTGTACTTTCTGAACGAATGATATTTGATATGGCAAAAGCATCATTAACAAAAGCTCCCCAACCAGAAAGAAAAGGCGAAGTGCAAATGACCGACGACAATCTAAAAACGACAATTACAGATCGAAGCCATAAATTTCAGGCGCCTAAAGAACTTCAGCCAACCGGTATATACAAAGATTCAAAAACGGCGCTAGCTGATTTTCTTGCTGCGCGACAACCAGTGATCGATTACATAAAAAAGGCAGACGCTAAAGACCTTCGCAATCATATCAACGATTACCCAACCGGCGTCGTCGACGGGTATCAAGGTTTAATGTTTATCGCCGCACATTGTGCCAGACATACCAAACAGATTGCAGAGGTAAAAGCGGACCCTAACTTTCCAAAACAATAAGATTATGAAGAAAATGAATTATCAGATCACCATCGAATCGCCGGTCGATCATGTATTCAAGACCATGCTTGAAAAAGAAACGTATAAAAAGTGGACCGCTGCTTTCAATCCAACATCTGACTTTGAAGGCAGTTGGGACAAAGGTGCCAAAATCTATTTTACCGGTATTAATAAAGATGGTGAAAAAGAAGGTATGGTGGCGGAAATAGCCGAAAATATTCCCAATAAATATGTATCTATTCGTCACTACGGCATATTAGATAAGGGCAAAGAAGTGACAGAAGGCCCGGCAGTCGAAGGTTGGGCCGGTTCGCTTGAAAATTATTCCTTTACGGATCTCGAAGGTAAAACATTACTAAAAGTCGATGTAGATACCAATGAGGAGTATCTAGACTATTTTGACGAAACCTGGCCAAAGGCTTTACAAATACTTAAAGAAATCAGTGAAAAATCGTAATTGACAGGTTCAATCTTTTCTTCTTTTTAAAAAAAGATGCTATAGTTGAAATAGAAAAAAGGCCAAATCTTTAAATAAGATTTGGCCTTTTTTAAGTGCCCAGGAGCAGATTCGAACTGCCACGCCCATACAAGCGCCACCCCCTCAAGATGGTGCGTCTACCAATTTCGCCACCTGGGCTCATATTCACCTTTGGTATCACAAAAATAAAGATTTTTCCTTCTTTTGCAAGTCGAAAAATGCTTTTTAATGCATTATTTCACTAAATTCCTATTGATCAAGGTTCTAATTACACCATCAACCAAACCAACACGGGGAACAATGATTTGTTTTAAACGGCCGTACTTCATAATCGTCAGAAAAATCTCACTCGCAGGGATAATGACGTCCGCTCTGTCTTCATTGAGACCCAGTAAAATAATACGTTCCTTCAGAGAGAAAGACGATAAATGTTCATATACCGCTTTCAATTTTGCGTAAGACAACGGCTTATCCAGTTTCTCATTGGATAACCGAGCCAATTTATTGATGTTGCCACCAGTTCCTATCCCGATAACCTGTTTATACATATGCGTGTTGCTTCGAACCCATTCTTTGAGTTCATCCCAGGTCTCTACTTTATCCTGATTATCCAAGATACGTATGGTACCTAAATTAAAGGACCTCGAATTCACCAGAACCCCATTCGCAAATAAAGACAATTCAGTGCTACCGCCACCAACATCAATATAAAGATACACCTTATCTTTTTCCATCTTATTATCCCAATGACTATTGTAGATAATCTCAGCTTCCTTAGCCCCTTCTATAATATCTATATTGATCCCATTTTTTTTAATTTCCGCAACAATATCGGCACCATTTTTAGCATCACGCATCGCAGACGTTGCACAAGCCATATAGTCTTCCACATGATAAACATCCATCAATTCACGAAATGCTTTCATTGTTTTTATCAAACTTTCCGCCTTTCTGGGAGAAATTTCCTGTTGAATAAATGCATCATCGCCCAGACGTAAAGGAACACGTAAAAGCGTATTTTTTTTAAAATTGTATTGATCCTTTTGGCCAATGATATCAGCGATCAAAAGACGGACCGCATTGGACCCTATGTCTATAGCAGCGTATCTCACGTTATATTGTTTCTTAAATATTATTTGATTAAATCATGCTAAAATAAACACAGTTATTAACAACTGTATTATAGTAATGTTAAGTTATTATTAATTTAACAACTCAACAAATTATTTCTATTCTGATTCTCCTATAGCTAATAGAAAACTGTATCTATTACATCCCGAAAATAAATCCAATTTTAATTACAACGTTTAAAATGAGGTTCAGAAATCTTTTGAAAATCGTATAAAACATCAGTGCAGTTCGATCTCCTCTCCATAGGTCTTAAATGCTATTATAGACCAATTATTTATCGACGAAGTAGACAAGGAAACAATTGCATAAAAAAAGGAATATTCACCGTGGTAAATATTCCTTTTCTTCTTATATAATCTCTACTTAGTGATGGCCATGTCCTTCAACTTTACCACCAGCCAACTGATAGATTTCTTCAACTTTTTTCAAAGATTCTTCCGAAATATGAATAACCTCTTTATTGGTATTATGTTCTTCATGGGACAATCTGCTATTGATCTCACCTTGTTTTTCCAGTACCAATGCTAAAAACGCTTTATCATTGAATGCCGCAGTACTGTCTGATCCGATTGACGCCGGAGTTTGAAACGCCGGTACACCGCGCTGGGCATCCCCTACATGCAGCTCTTTTGCCAAACCGTCCAACTCAGGCAATACAGTAGCATAAGCTTCTTTAATTTTAGCCGCTACATTCTTCACTTCTGTTGAAGTAGACTGTTTTGCCGCCACATCAGCAAGATTTACTAAATAGTTTCCCTCTTCGCCAACGAATTTAATCATTGCAAAGGCATCACCATCTGCTAAAGATGCATTGGCATATTGACGCTGTCTATTTGCAGCTGTTTCACCACAAGACGCAAATACAGTACTTGCACAAGCAGCTACAATAAATAACTTATTAATCTTCATATCAATTTTGTTAACTATACAAAAGTAGATAAAATATACATTCTTCGAAACCTAATCCGCGAAAAGAAGCAAAAATTAAGCAACATTTCTTCCTGCATTGATCACACCGAATATTGTGCGCGCGATCAGCTTTGAATAATCCTCCCGTTGTGCCTCATCCAGCTTATCCGAGTTGAGTGCACGAATCGCATAATGCTGAATCACCAATAGTGGCAACACAATACCCTCCCGGGCCAAAATTGACTCACGGTCTACCGGATAATTCTCCATTAATTTGGACGTACCGCTAAGTTTTAACAGGTATTCTTTAGTAATCTGATATTCTGCATAAAGATTTTTCCAAAATTCACCATAGACTTTATCTTCCTTCATATAGGCCGTGATATCAAAGTTCGATTTGGTCATGGACATCATACAGTTGTCAATCAAGGTCTGGAAGAATCCCGATGAAACATACAACTGTTGCACATCTTTCCATAGATTATTCTTCTCAGCCCATTGCAAAGCTGTCCCTACCCCATAAAATCCGGGAATATTTTGTTTCAACTGACTCCACGAAGTAACGAAACTGATCGCACGTAGATCTTCGAGGCGTAACTCACGTCCCGAATTCCTTTTCACAGGACGGCTTGAAATATTGATGGATGAAAGTGCTTTCAACGGAGACATCGTTTCCAGATAAGGCAGAAATAACTTATTGGTACGAAGGTCCATAAATTTATGATGACTCAATTCGGCCAGTTTATCAATAATCTCTTGTTGATGTTTGGTCAGGGTATCGCCTACGCGTTGTTTCAAATCTGAGATAATACCGGCATGTAGAAGCTGTTCTATATTGAATCGAGCGGTATCCAATGAGCCATACTGGCTACTGATTGTCTGACCCTGGATTGTTAATTGAATATGATCATTGGCAATCTCCTTACCCATGGAAGCATAAAACCGTTGTGTCTTACCTCCTCCACGCGCTGGGGGACCACCACGGCCGTCAAAAAAGACAAGATCAACATCATATTCGCGAGAGATGGCTGTCAACTCGATTTTTGCGCGATAGATTGACCAATTCGCCATGAGATATCCCCCGTCTTTTGTGCTATCCGAATAACCCAGCATAATGGTCTGCTTGTTTCCTCTTAACTTCAAATGTGCCTTATATTCTTTATTACTGTATAAAGTCTTCATCACATCCGCAGCTCTGGTCAAATCATCCACTGTTTCAAACAGGGGAACAAAATCGATCGTTAATGCATCTTTTTTCCAGCCAGACCACAAAAACAGCTGCCGTAATCCCAGAATATCACTTGCCTGTTGGCAATTGCTAATGATAAAACGTTGAGCAGCGCGCTCAGAACCCGAACGTTGGATCTCCTTGAGCAATTTGATCACACCGGAAGTGTCTTTCGTCAATGGATCTGCATCCTCAGCGACAGTAAGATCCAGCTCCTTAAATTTCAATGCTTTTTGTTTATCGACCTCACTCAGTTCCAGGTAATTTAATGGAACTCCGGTAGCCTCCTGATTCTGTTGGATTAGATATGCTGTTGCTTCACGAAGAATACGGCTATCTTGTCTGATATCTAAAGTTGTGAAAAAACAACCGAATGTCATTACCTTACGAAGCAAATCATCAACAATCTCAACAAAAAGACCATTGTGATATTCTTCCAGAACATTTTTAATAGCCTTTAAGTTCGTAATAATATTATCTGTTTCATCTTTTGGATTTTCAACAGGATTAAAGCTATTGTCGTAAAATAAGGTCTGCAAGTTTTCCATATATTCTTCGACCCCTCTGAACGTAATACGGCGTCTTACAATACGGAAATCGCGGTAATAACATCTAAACAAAATAGTACGCAATAAAGCCGCTACCTTCTTGGTGCTCTCAACACTGACATTCGGATTTCCGTCACGGTCTCCTCCTGGCCAAAAGCCCAATTCGATGAGCTGTTTTACCTCCTCGGTATCGACATCCAATTCATCGTCAATAAAAGACTGGATCTCTGAAGCGACTT